>JGI20214J51650_10000093_pt1 | contig 51242 bp, 44 predicted proteins | sample WetSurMetagenome_FD_51650 | JGI IMG/M metagenome (IMG submission 51650)
TCGAGCTTCGCGGCAAGGCCGCTCTGGAGGAGTGCTTCCATCGACTCCATCTTCTTGACGAGAGTCTCGCTCTGCTTGCCGAGCTGCATGACGAGCTGGCCGATCCCCGCCAGCAGCTGCTCCTGGCTCGGGCTCGCCGCCGCCGCTCCGGCCGTCGACTTCTTGTCGGTCATTGCTCGAACCTTCCCCTCAGAGGATTGAGACCGTGTTCAGCCCGCGCGATCTGCCCGCGGCGGAGGGGCCGGCGAGGGCCCCGGAGCTGTGAAGCTCGGCATGCTTTTCGAGCGCAGCCTTGTCGAGGCCGTAGCCCGCCTCTCCCAGCGCCCAGTGCAGTCTCTGGAGCGAAGCGGTGCTGCCCGTGGCCTTGTAGCAGCGGAACCATATGGTGATTGCGGAATTGCGTTTTCCTAGCCTCCAGAGGGCGAGAGCCTTCACATCCTCGGCTTCCTCTCCATCGAGGCCTTCGGCGGCCTGCATCGCGCCCGAAGCGTCTCCGGACTGCAGCAGGTTCCTCGCCCTGGCGAGGCCTTCGGCGGGCGGAGTGCTGCGATGCTGGTCGAGAGCCTTGTTGACGGCGCCCAGGATCGCATCGTCGGAGGTCGTCATGGCCACCTCGGATGCTTCGGGCAGCATGGAAGCAGCAAGCAGGACCCTTATCAGGTCCTGGCTTCCCGGCAGCCTGCCCTTGCGCCATTTCTCCATGCAGAAGACCGCGATTTCCGAAAGCCTGTCTGCAGCGCCCTCCCTGTCCAGGAGCAGCACTCCGAATTCCAGTGCCCTGGCGGGATCGAGTCCGCTGCCCATGACAGCCCGGGCTGCCGCGTAGAGCTCGGCGTCGGGACGCGAGGCAGGGTTCTCCGCCAGAGGGCTCTGCAGGGCATTCATCACCGTCTCGGGGTCGCGCACGGAATCCCAGAACAGAGTCGGTGGGGTGGAGCCCTCGATGGCCGACGCGAAGAGCTTCGCAGCGGCATCCGCCTTCCACGCTCCTATCCCCTCGGCGGCCAGAGATGCGAGGACGCCCGGCACCCTGTCACCCAGACCGGCTGCGGGGAGCATGCTCGAGAGATGCAGGAGCGCCTCCCCTTCGGATCCCGGCTTCCACTTCGAGAGTGCAGCTTCGGCAATCGCGCGGTTGATCGGGACTTCCAGCCCCTGTCTGCGCCGCATGATGTCGACAAAGCCCTGCGACTCGCCTGCGGCGATGAAGCAGAGCGCCTTCAGCGAAGGGCCGTTGCCCTTCCTCGCGAGGAGGCCGGCAGCCACGGATGGGTCCGACAGGACGGCGTTCGTGAGGAGGGTGTCAGGGCTCGACTGGAGGTGATAGCGGTCGGAAAGCTCGGCCGCGAGGACCAGGGCCTGTCCGCCGTTCNTTCCGCTGCCCGCCTTCTCCAGCATCCCCTCGATCTCGCCGGCCCTTCCGGGATCTATGTCCAGGGCCATGCCGACCCAGCGCTTCAGCTGGTCCATGTCACCCGAGGCCAGCGCGGAGCGCACCAGCAGCAGCGGCGCATCGGGAAGCCCGGGGTTCAGAGAGGCCAGCTCCTCCAGCAGGGATGTCGCTTCGGGATGGTTGAGCATGTTCTCGAGCACGATGACCGCATCGGGAATACGGGCGTCCGTGGAGAGGGCTGTCGAGAGGGCCAGCCGGATCCGCAGCTCCTCTTCGCCAGGGTCATCGAGCAGCGTCCTGAGCACGCCGGAGGCGAGTGAGCTGGTCCTCCTGTCGAGCAGGGCGGGCTGCGCGGACGACAGGCCGGTGCGGATCGAGCCGACCGAGACCAGGCGGCAGAAGTCCGCCATGCCTGTCAGAGCAGGATCTGTCACGGAGGATCCGGAGACAGAGGATCCCGCAAGAGCCACACGGCCCTCCGCCAGGCATGCACGAAGCCTGAACAGGAGCTCGGCAGGAGGGTCGCCCCACTCGAGCTTCGAGACCAGCTCCATGCGCCAGGCGTCCGAGCCTTTCGTCCTCAGGATGATGTCGGCGGCGGTCTTCGAGGCCCCGGAGGCGGCGAAGAGCGGAAGCAGGTCCTCCAGGTCTATTCCCGTGAGGGCCTCGTCGGGCAGGAAGGCAACCTGCTCGGCGATGCGCGGGGCGATCGCCGGGTCGGCGGCGGCTGCGAGGAGCAGCCCGGAGGCCCGCCCGTATTCCCTCTCTCCCAGCGCCGCCATGCCCACGAGGAACGACTCGGCCGGGTTCTCCGGCTCGAAGCGCGAGGCCAGAAGATCTGCAGCCTTCGTCCGGTGCAGGCCGGCCTGTTCGATCTCGCCGAGGGCGTGTCCAGGGACGTGCTCACCGCTCAGCATCAGCGAGAACCAGTCGGAGGCCGCCTCTCCCTCCCTGCCCGAGACCGCGCGGACCGAGGCCCTCATGCGCCTCAGGCCGGGGTACTGGTCCATCAGGGAGTCGAACCTGCTGAGCACCAGGACGACGTCCTCGCGGGACTTCCTGTCCCTGCGCTCCTGGAGGTGCCTGATCGTCGCCGTCGCCTCGGACTCCCTCCCCCTGACCTGCATCGTCACTGCCAGGAGGGTGAGTATCTCGGCGCTGTTCTTGTCGCGTATGAGCAGCTTCTGCAGCATGGACTGCACCCAGTCGGGATCGGCCACGACGAGGCGCCCGAGCGCTTCGACAGCCTCCGAGACCGTTCCGTTGTCCACCAGGAAGGTCCCCAGCTTCTTCGCCACGCTGTTGTCCCTGTCGAGGCCCGCGTCGAGGAACGAGGCAGCGGTCTCGGCCAGGCTGGAGCCCGAGGCGTCGGGACAGTCGAAAGCCTGCTCCAACGCATCGAGCGCGGCCGTGTTCTCCCCCCTCGCCTTCTTGAACCTGGCGAGCAGCGAGAGAGGGCGGGCGCTGCCGCTTCCGGCCGTCGCCACCGCTCTGACGGCGGCATCGACCTCGACACTCGTCTCGCCGGCGTCGAGCAGCTTCTCCAGCTCGCGGCAGGCATCCTCGATACGGCCTGCGGAGGTGAGGAGGCGCGCGAAGTAGACCTTCCCCCGGCTCGAGAGGTCGAGCGGCAGGAGGTCCTTCTCGACCACTGCGACCGCCTGGTTGACGATGGCGGGCTCGGAATCGAAGAGGTCGGGGATGTTCCTGAGCGCCAGTTCGACATTCTCCGCGGCCAGGTAGGAGCGCACGAGGTACAGAACGGCCAGCGGATCCCTGTCGCCCTTCCTCGTGCCGATCCAGTCGATCAGCGCGGGCACACGCTCGTCGGGGCGGGAGGATCTCTGGGCAACCTTCAGCATGGTATCCAGGGCCTCCTGGACCTTGCCCCTCCTGTACAGGGCGAGGCTCCAGCCGACGAACCTGTCGATATCTCCCTCCAGCAGCTTGTCCGCCGCGAACCTCTCAGCATTCCGGGCGGCCGTCTCGAGGGAGTCCATGAGCTTCGACTCGTTCGCCCTGTCGACACGGTTCAGGAGCTCGATGGCGCCTGTGAAGTCCCTCTGCCTGAGCTTGATCTGCCACAGGGTGCGGAGCAGCTCCGTCGAGCGCGGAAAGTCGGATTGTCTCTCCTCGAGGAGCCTCAGGACAGGAACGGCGAGTTCCTTGTACTGCCTGATGATCTCCTCGCCGGCCCGCGCCGCCAGGTCCGGATAGCCGATGTCCATCAGGTAGGCAACGAGCTCCCGCGCCACTTCCGAGCTCTCCAGGAGCACCTTGAGGTCCTGCTCGACCTTCGCCGCGGCCTGGTCGACCGCACCGCCGTCGGACAATCCCTTGATGGTCTTGAACAGCTTCCTCTGTCTGCTCTCGAAGATCGCCATCGCCGCTACTCCCGGATGACCAGGACCTGGCCCAGTCCGAGGTTGGTTCCGGACAACGCATTGAGTTGCGAAATGCTCTCGACGGTCACTCCGTACCTGCCTGCGAGATCCCACAGCGTATCCCCGGCCTGCACGGTGTGCGTCACCCGCCCGCCAGGGGAGGGTGCCGAGGCTGCGGAGGAAGTCCCGGCCGAGTCCCCAGGAGGGTCGCCGCGCAGGAGAAGGCGTTGCCCGGGGTGGATCACCGAAGTGCGGGAGATGTCGTTCCAGGAGGCGACCTCCTCGGAACCCACGCCCACGAGCTGGCCTATCCCACCCAGCGTGTCGCCGGACCTCACGGTATACCAGAAGAAGCCCTCCGCCTCCTCGCTGCACGCATTGACGGGAACGCTCCGGGGCTCGGGCAGGGCGAGCAGCACGCCATCGACCAGGGTGACTCCCTCGTTGCCGGCCCGAAGGGACGCCTCGTCGACGCAGAGGAGAGATGCGATGGAACCCCAGGTCTCGCCATCCGAGACCTCGTAGCGGTCACCGTCGATCTGCCATGCGCGGGTGAATGCCTCAGCGGCGATCGACGATGGGACAACCAGGTCCCATCCGTCGCCGTAGGATGGAGTGCGCTCCCTGAGATAGCACCTGTTGAGCTGGATCAGAGANTCCGCGTGGATTCCACAGACCGCCGCCAGCACCCTNATGTCCACGGCGGGCGGGACCCAGATCACGGAAAGGGGCCTCCCGCAGTCCTCCACGCTCTGGTATGCCTGGAGGGCGTTNGCGAACCTGGGGACGAACTTCTCGGTCTCCGACGGGAGGTCGAGGTCCAGGAAGCTGGAATCACCCCCGCCNACCGCCCTCGAGATCGTGCCCTCGCCGCAGTTGTAGGCCGCCAGGGCCAGGGTCCAGCTCCCGAACATGTTCCGGAGGTAACGCAGCAGCCGTGCCGCGGCCCGCGTGGATGATACCCAGGAGTATCTCTCGTCGACCTCCTGGTCGATCCTGAGATCGAAGTTCCTCGCGGTCTCCCTCACGATCTGCCAGGGACCCGCNGCCCCCATGGCCGAATAGCAGCCGATCTGGTAGCTGCTCTCGATCCAGGGCAGGGCCGCCAGCTCGACCGGGACGCCCTCCTCGGCGAGCACGCGCTCCAGGAGCTGCTTGAGCCCGGGCTCGCCCGGGTATCTGTCGGTGCGGTACGTGATGTCGCTGCGGCTGGCAAGCCACCCCGGGACGTCGAAGGACGAGGCCGCGTCGCTGCTGGCCGGAATCCCGCCCAGCGCCGCCGGCATCGCCCGCAGCTCCATCTGCCCGGGCTGGCGGACTACCCCGGCACTTCGCGAATCGATTATTCTGACTCCGGAGCAACCGGTGCCCGCCACCGCGAATGCGGACGCGGCAATGACAAGGGCAAGCGAAGCTACGGAGGCTTTCCTGCGATGATAGTCGGAGTTGCCGGTGCGACCGGGCTCGTGGGCGGGGAGATGACCCGCATCCTCGAGCAGAGGCTGGGTGACAGGATAGATGGATTCCTCGCCTTCGCCTCGGACGGATCCGCCGGGAGGACAGTCCACTTCCTCGGACGCGATGTGGTCGTGCAGAAAACCGATGGTTCCGGGGTGGTGCCGGGCTCGTTCATCCTCGGCGCCACCTCGGCCGACGCCGCGGCGGACTGGGTGCCCCGGTTCCTCGACCGAGGCGCCACTGTCATCGACAATTCGTCCAGGTTCAGGATGGACCCGGGTGTGCCCCTCGTGGTCCCCGAGATCAACTCCGCAGAGCTCTCCAGAGGTGGCAGGCTCATCGCCAACCCCAACTGCTCCACCATCCAGCTCGTGACGGTGCTCCACCCGCTGCTCGACCTCGCAGGCATAAGGTGGGTTTCCGTGAGCACCTACCAGTCCGTCTCCGGAGGCGGAGGCCCCGCGCTCGAGGAGTTCGAGAGGCAGGAGTCGGGAGCCGCAGCGGCCGTCGAGGGGATCGTCTACCGCAGGAATGTGCTGACCTCCATCGGACCGGTTTCCGGGGAGGGTTTCTGCGAGGAGGAGACGAAGCTCGTCAGGGAGACGGCCAAGATCCTGGGCGTGGAGTTCCCCGTATACGCCTCCTGTGCGAGGGTCCCCGTAAGCGTCGGGCATGCGGAGGCGGTCGTCGTGGCATTCGACAGGGATGTGCCCGCCGGACTCGCGTACGAAAGGCTCGCCTCCGCCCCCGGCGTGAAGGTGCAGGCGGTCGGGGCGACCCCTATCGACGTGCAGGGAAGAGATGAAGTGGTGGCCGGGAGGATACGCAACTTCCCGGGGGATCCGGGCATCCTCCAGCTCTGGATCACCGCTGACAACGTCCGCAAGGGCGCAGCCCTCAACGCCGTCCAGATTCTCGAAGTTCTGGCGCAGCAGCCTTCCTGAGCAAGCCACTGCCAACCCCCGGTTCCGAACCCCCGGCCTGAAGGCTCCCGGCGGCAGCCCCCCCGCAGGGTACCGCCGCCGGAACATGCCAGCCGGATGATTCCTAGAGATCCAGGTCGTCGTCCACCAGGTCGAAATCCTCGTCGAGGGTCTCTTCCTCGTCGAGCGAGCTGCCGCAACTCTCGCAGAAGAGCTTCTGCGGGGGATTGGCATGACCGCAGGAAGGGCACTTCGTCCCGGTGGAGGCTGCCTCTGCGGGCTCATCNTCGAGCTCGATCTCCTCGGGCTCCTCGGCAGGGGCGGCCTTCTCTTCCTTCTTGTCCTTGGCGGCGGGCTTGCCTGCGGCGGCCTTGCGGCCCGTCGTGGCCTCGTCCACGTCGCGGAGGACCTTGTTGAGGTCGCCCATCTCGGAACGGAGTCTCTCGAGCTCGGCGGCCGTGGAGTCGCGCATCTCGCGGGCCTCGTCCATCTCGCCCTTGAATCCGTGGTCGTTGGCGTCGAATTCCTTCAGCTTGGCCCTGATATGGAGTTCGTCGACCCTGTCGGATTCCTCCTGGTGGCGCTTCTCCTTCTTCTCGATCTCTTCCTTGAGGCTGCGAACCTTGCTCTCGAGGGTCCCGCGCTCCTGAGAGATCTCGCCCAGGACGGCGCTGAGCTGGTCGTCGTAGTCCTGTCTGATTCTCTTGTAGACGCGGTCGCTGGTCTCGGCCTTCAGTTTCTCCAGGTTGCCCAGGCGATCCGAGAGCTCGGTTCTGCGTGCGAGCAGAGCCTGGATCTTCTCCTCAAGGACCTCCGCCATCTCGTCTCCCTTCGAGGATCTACGGACTTTCGCAGCGGTATTTCGCTTTCTGCAACCTTCGGAGGGGGCGTCACCGCGCCCCCGCACCGCCTCGCGCCCGCGGCGGTAGTGTAGTCAACAAAGTTTTCAGCGTCCTGTCAAGCTCTGGACCAGGCCCGCCATGACCGTCCAGGCATCCCCTCCGGTCTTGAGGGAGGCATCGGCGGCCGCAAAGCGCTCGGCCGTGGAGGAGGTGGAGCCCCATCTCCCCTTTCCCGCGGCCTCGCAGATCCTCCTGGNGGCCGGNCCTCTCCCTCCCGCCATCCTCTCCACATCGGGCATGGAGGCTCCCCCCCGGAGCATCCTCCGAGCTTCGTCGGCCCTCAGCCACTGCCTGAAGAGCAGTGCGACGAGGCCGACCGGCTCCTCTCCTGCGCCGAGCAGATTCCAGCATGCGGACAGCGCCCCCTCGAAGTCCCCCTCCAACGCCCGGTCGGCAAGGTCGAACGCATCCGCGCCGGCCGTTGTCGAGAGCAGCGGCGACAGCGCCCTCCGGTCGAGCTTCCCTCCCCCGGCGAANAGCGCCGCCCGCCCGATGGCGTCGGCCAGCCTCGCGAGGCTCCCCTGGGACCAGGCCACCAGCATGGACTCGGTCTCGGAGTTGATAGAGAGCCCCTCCTCGCCTGCGATCCTCCGGCACCAGCGGTGCATGTCCCGCTCGAAGGGCTCGTCCCAGCAGACGAAGGTGAGGCAGCATTTCTCGAGCTTTCCCGCCAGCGCGGACCTGTGATCCTGCACCTCGGCGAGGAGGGCGGTCTCGCCGCCCGCTCCGGCGAGCTCGAGCAGCTCGTTCCTCACTGCCTGCGGGGCCTTGTCGGCGTCGCTCATCCTGAGGAGCCTGCCTGCGGCGAACAGCGAGCCCTCGGTCGCAGCCCTCCTCAGGTCCCCTGCGGCGATGCCTTCGGGGGAGAAGGAGATGTACTCGAAATCGAGGGCGGCATATCGTCTCCTGAGGGCCTCCCTCAGCCTGAGGGCCTGGTACGGCTCGGTGCCGCAGACGAGGAATCTCCCGCCGGCGGAGGCGGAGACCGCTTCCGATTCGAATTTCTCGAAGGCTGCGATCTTCAAACTTCGGAGAGCCTTTCCGGGCCTTGCCCGAGTAACATGGGAGGCTTATTGTTCCGCGTTCGTCTCCACAGGAACAAACCGGGGGACCCGCTAATGCTCAACTGGTTCAGAGACAAGGCGAAGATATTCCTCATCGCGATCATTGTCACATTCGTCATCCTCATCTTCGTGGACTGGGGCACGGGCAGGATGAACAGGGGTCGAGGCTACGGCAACCTCGCAGTAGCCAGCGTCGACGGCCGCGAGCTCTCGCCCGAGCAGTACGACGCGAAGTTCATGGAGGTCTACTCCAGAGCTGAGACCATGATGGCCCGGCAGGGCGATCCATCGCCCTCGAGCGAGCTGCAGGTCATGACCTCCGCACTCGAGGAAGCCGCGTTCAGCGAGCTCATCGACTCCGAACTCCAGTCGAGGTATCTCAGGAGGCTGGGATGGCCCATCCCCGGGAGGCAGCACGCCGCCGCGCTCATCAGGGCTCAGATCGCGCTGTCCGGCGTCGAGGACCCCGATGGCTACTACCGGCAGTACAGCGAAACACCCGGCTTCGTCCAGATGCTCGACCAGTACGTGGCGCAGATCTACGCCGCCCTCTTCCCGGCGACCTCCCGGCTCCAGAACATGGCCTCGAACGCCGAGCTCGAATACTCCATCGCCATGAACTATTCACCCGTGACCGCTCGCTACATCGTCTTCAGGGCCGACATGGCCGCCCCGTCGGACGCAGAGCTGCAGGCGTTCTACGACGGCAACCCCGGCCTGTTCACGGACAAGCCCCATTCCACCATCCAGTACGTGATCGCGGGCGTGCAGCCCGATGCACAGGACCTCGAGAGGACCCGCCTGTTCGTCGACTCCCTTGCGGTCTCCAGCGCGACGGCCGACACCCTCGTGATGACGCGCGAGAACCTCCTCGCATTCGGAGGCGCAGACAGCCTGCCGGTTGCGGGAACACCTTCAGGGGCCTTCGTGGGACCCTCCCTGAGGGGCTCCGCCGGCCAGTGCGTCCACGAGTTCACGGTCCTCTCGATCTCCCCGTCGGCGGATGACCGTACAGGCGCCTCCGACACGATCAGCGTCGCACACTGGGAGCAGACCGTGCTCCCCGGCATCGACGCCATAAGGAACGCCCTGTACGACGCCGAGGACCAGAGGGTGCAGCTGCTCTCGACCAGCGTCCCCGAGAGCGACAGTCTGATGATCCTCGACTGGGGCCAGGCATATGTCGAGCAGGGGCAGCCCGTGCCAGCCGATTTCCCCCAGTCCGTCGTATCCTTCGCGCTCGACAGCACCTACGCCGACTCCATCGGCCCCGCCTTCTACATCCCCTCCTTCAGGGGCGGCTATCCTGCCTTCCTGCTCGCGAAGCGCACGGAATCGTCCTTCGACACCACCACGGTGAGCTTCGACGAGGCGTACGCCAGCGGCAGGTTACTGTTGACAGCCTACACCCGCATGCAGGCCGACTCGTCATATGCGCTGGCTTCCAGGGCCATGCAGGAGATGCGCTCGAACGGACTGTCGATGGGCATGTATGCCATGGCGGAATCGCTCCAGATAGGGACGACGCCGGCGTTCTACGTAACGGCTGTCAGGCAGGCCGCCCTGGGCGATCCCGATGCCTACTCGGGCATACTGGCGAACGCCGAATTCGCGACGGCCGCCCTGGTGGCCCCTCTTCTGACTCCGATCGGTCCGTTCAGGATCGGCGGATCGGCCGCGATAGCCGAAATCGAGAGTCGCACCGAGATGCCCATGCCGGGAGATCCGGCCGTGCTCGCGCCGCTCTACCTCTCGGTGCAGGCGAACCACTCCACATCTGCCTTCCAGGCTCTCATGCGCTTCCTGAGGTCGGGCTGCGAGATAGTGGACCTGCGCGACCGCTACGAGGCCGCAGCCGACTCCATCCGCGACAGCCAGAACGACGACAGCCGGGCGCCGCTGGATTACTAGGGGCGTCCGCCCCTTGCATCCCTGAGCAGGAGGGCCAGGAAGAACGGCCCTCCGGCCAGGGACATCACGACGCCGATCGGTATCTCTGCCGGGCTCGCAACCACCCTGGATATAACGTCCGCAAGCAGGAGCAGGATCATCCCGCCCATGGCCGAGGCGGGCACGAGTATCCTGTAGTCGGATCCTGCCAGGCGCCTCATGGCGTGGGGGACTATCAGGCCGACGAAGCCCACGGGGCCGACGGCGCCCACCACCCCTCCCGCCATCAGCGAGGCCGCGGCCAGGAGCAGGTTCGACTCCAGGGAGACCCTCACACCCCTGGTCGCAGCGAGTTCGTCCCCCATCGAGAGCTGGTTGAGCGTGCCCGTCCTCAGGGCGACGACGATCATGCCTGCCAGGACGAAGGGCACGAGGAAGAGCGGCGCCGTGGCATCCACGGCCGAGAGGTCGCCCATCATCCAGCGAACTATCTCCACGAGCCGGGACGAAGGGCTGTAGAACTCGATCAGCATCAGCAGCGAGGCCCCCACGAGATTCACCGTGGAACCCGCCAGGAGGATCCTCACGTCTCCTCCGCCACCGGCCCTGGCAAGACCCCAGACCGCCGCCGCCGCCACGAGAGCACCTGCCGAGCCCGCGATCATGAAGACGATGCCCGGCAGCGCGGATTGCAGGAGGATCAGGGTGCCCGCCGCGAGCCCCGCCCCCGCGGATATCCCCAAGGTGTAGGGCGTGGCCAGCTCGTTCCGCAGGAGCGACTGCAGCACGCAGCCCGAAACGGCCAGAGAGCTTCCTGCGAGCATGGCGAGGGCGACACGGGGGAGCCTAAGCCTCAGGATCAGCCAGCCCGAGGGATCCCTCACCGGCCCCACGGCGAGCGACAGGGCTGCCCCGGCGAGCAGGAGCGCCGTCAGGAGCAGCCAGAGCCCGGGTCTCGACAGCGGCTTCACGAACTCCCTCCCACGGCCGGGATCACCAGGATGCCTCCCCCTCCGTCGGGCCTGACCTCGAGAGCCACTCCGAAGACGCTTCCCAGAAGCTCCGGAGTGCAGACCTCCGCCGGGGTGCCGAAGGCCCTGCAGACCCCGCCCTCGAGCAGGAGAACGCTGTCCAGGAAGCGTGCCGCGGTGTTCAGCTCGTGCGTGCTCGCGAGTATCGTCAGACCGGCCGCCGCCAGGCGGTCGAGGAGAACCCAGAGATCGACGGCATGACGGAAATCGAGAGACGAGCCCGGCTCGTCGAGCAGAAGGAGCTTCGGCTGCTGCGCCAGTGCAGAGGCCAGCATCACGAGCCTTCTCTCGCCGCCCGAGAGCTCGGCGAACGACCTGCCGGAAAGGGATTCGACGCCCGTCATGGCCATGCATTCAGCCGCTATCTCNAGATCCTCCTCGGAGTCACCCTGCCAGGGCGGCCTGTGAGGGTGCCTCCCGAGCAGGACTGTCTCGCGCACAGTGAGCCTCGAGGCGATGTTGTACTCCTGCGGGAGGAAGGATACCTTGCGCGCCCGCTCGAGCCTGCCCAGGGCTGCCGAGTCGAGTCCGCATATCCTGACGCTGCCGCTCCATGATGGGCCGATGTCCAGGATGGTCCTGAGGAGCGTGCTCTTGCCCGATCCGTTGGGTCCGAGAAGCCCGCACAGCTCTCCCTCGCGCAGGCTGAAGGACATGTCGGAGATCACCCCGGCATCTCCGTATCCCGATCTCAGTCCGGCGACCTCTAGCGTACGCAGGATGCGATCCTCCTCGCGGTGGCCCCGAGCCTCGCCCCCGGCACCAGCAGGTACTCCCCGAAGGCGCAGTCCACCGACTCCGGAGAGAACCCGAAGCCTCCCCAGAACTCCTTCTCCGACTCCGTGATCCTGGCCGAGTCGGCGCCCTGGCCAGGGTATGCGCAGAAGATGTAGTCGGGAGAGAGGAGTATCATCCCCTCGAGAGAGACGGACGGGTAGCCGGCCCCCTCTGGGGCTGCGAGAGCGAGCCCCATGAGAGCTACGAGGTCGCCTATCCAGGTTCCCCTGCCCGCGAGGGTGCAGCTTGCGTCCCCCGGCATGTGCCAGATCACGACCGCGATCCCGGCTCCCCGAGGAACAGAGAGCCTGATGGAGTCGAGAGTGGCTGCAAGCCCTTCCCTGAGGCTGTCGAAGCTGCATCCGTAGAGCCTCTCGAGAGTGTCCATGGCCGCGAAGACATCCGTCAGGCGGTCGAAGCTGTAGCTGTGGTAGGGTATGCCGAGGGCGGAAGCCAGGTCGGCCAGGTCGGGATTGCGCCCGACGGAGTGTATCGACGTGGGGGAAAGCGAAGCCAGGGTCTCGAGGGACGGATCGAGGTAGCCGCCGACATCCGCGGCGCCCGGGACATCGATGGCGGCCAGGCTGAATCTGTCTGCTCCGGCAAGCCTGTCGCCCAGTCCTCCGGCCATGGCGAGCTCGACCAGGGACGGGCCGTACATGACTAGCCGGCCGTCATCCCCTGTCCTGCCGGGGACGCCTCCGCAGCAGAGGGCCAGCGACAGCGAGGCCGCCGCCGGAAGTCCGGGGCGCATGGCCTAACCCTCTTCGCAGACGAGCAGGACGGCGTTCGATCTGAGCTTCAGCAGCGCCCGCTGCTCGATCTGGCGCACGCGCTCCCTGCTGATCCCGTATTGCTGCCCTATGGACTCGAGGGTCATGGGGTCGTCGCCTCCGAGCCCGTATCGCTGCTCTATCACCTCGCGCTCGCGCTCCCCCAGGTCCTCCAGAGCACGGTGGAGCCTCCCGAACGTATCCGCCTCGACCGCTGCGCGCTCGGGAGCCTGCACGAGGGACTCGAGCGCGTCCAGGATGCAGCAGGCATCCTCCCCTCCGACGGGGCTGTCGATGGATACGGGCTCGAGCGATGCCGTCTGGAGGCAGTGGAGGTCCCCCACCCGGAGACCGACAATGGCTGCGGTCTCCTCGGCGGTGGGGTACAATCCCGTCTTCTCGAAGACCGCCTGCACCTCTCTGTGGAGGACGGCGAGCTTGCCGAGGGCATGAACCGGTATGCGAATGAGGCGGGAGTGCTGGAGAAGACCCTTGATGATGGCCTGCCTCACCCACCAGACCGCGTAGGTGGAGAACCTGTAGCCTCTGTAGTAGTCATAGCGCCGCGCGGCAGCGATCAAGCCCTCCACGCCCTCCTGCACGAGGTCCATCTCCTCGGCCGGTCCCGCGTGGCCGTATTTCCTCGCCCACTTCACCACGAGGCGGATGTTGGCCTCCACAAGCTTCTCGAGCACCTTCCTGTTACGGCGGAGGGCGTCGAAATAGATGTCAGCAGCCGGATCGCACGAGCACCCGCGACCTTCGTGGGACGATCCGTCGGAGGATCTGGACCTGCATCTGCAGGTGACGTGATCCCCGGCGTCCGGCGACGGGCACCCGGGGCCGCAGAAGAGGTCGCATCCGAGCCGCTCGATCCTCTCCCAGGAGAGCCTCATGTCGCGCATGATGTCCGACGCAGGACCGTTCCGGATCAGCCGTGCGAACAGGATGGCGAGATCCGGCCTCCGATCCTCCGGGAGCACGCCCTCGACGAGCCCCCAGAACGCCGGATCCACGACGGGATCTTCGCAGATACGGCCATTCGCCAGGGCGTCGAACTCCTCGCGTAGGCAGGCGCGGCCTTCCCTGGCCAGGAGTATCGCCTCCAGGATCTGCATCCTTGCGCACTCCTGCTCGCAGGCCAGCTCCCTCTCCAGTTCCGGAGTCAGCACCGGAACGGACTCGAGCTGCCTGAAGAAGACCTTGGCCGAGGTGATTTCCACTTCTAGCCCCCGCCGGGCTCCTCCTCCGAATCCACCTGCGGGGGCCTGGCGTTGAGCTGTCTGAGGATTTCCGTCCTCTCCTCCTCGCCGGCGCCCTGCAGCCTGGACATCAGCTCCGCTCTCGCCCTGACCAGCCTTTTCCTCCGCAGCAGCTCCACGAGCCTCTCCGCCTCCCCGTCGCCGAGGGGCTGGGCTTCCGCGAGGATCTCCGCGCAGAGGCGGGCCGGTCCGTCCTTCATACGCCCGGGGACGGGAGATGAAAAGCCCTCTGCCGCCTGCTCCCTGATCTCCGCGAGCAGGGACACGGCTCCGGCGGAGGAGAGGTCGCCATCCTCCACGGCTCCCAGCAGCGACCTGTCCAATCCGTTCCTGCCGCCCACGAGAGCTCGGAGGATCGTCAGATCGCCGGCGGTGGGCCGCGCCCCGGAATCCGTCTTCTGAGCGGGAAAGGCATGCGTGGCAACAGACTCAGCAAGCGATGAGGCGGAGAATCCGGTCATCTCGCCTATCCTCTTGAGCATCGCGTCCCGCGCGAGGGGATCAGGGCTCAGGGAGGCAAGCCGGACGAGCCTTCCGACAGCGGCCACGGATCTTCCCCTGGCCGACACGGCACCCCATCCCCCCGCTGAGTGCAGGGCGAACTGAACCGGGTCGAGCGCGCCCTCCATCTTCGTGAGGAACGCAGCCGCCCCTGACTTGCGCACGAAATCATCGGGGTCGGTCCCGGGATCGAGAACCATGACGGAAGGGTAGCACCTCTCGGCCAGGAGTATCTCCACCGCCCGGAGAGAGGCCTTCACTCCCGCGGGGTCGGCGTCGTAGCACACCAGAACCGAGCCGGCCATCGCCGCGAGCTGCCTGGCCTGCGACGGGGTGAGGGCCGTGCCGCAGGTGGCGACACAGAACGCGAAGCCCGACTCGAACAGCCTGGCATGATCGAAGTAGCCTTCTACGAGGACGACGGAGTCGGCGTCGCGGGCGGCGTTCCGCGCCCACTGGAATCCATAGAGCAGCTCGCCCTTGCGGTAGACGGGCGAGTCGGGGCCGTTGAGGTACTTGGGGATGTCTTCGCCCATGGCCCTGGCCCCGAAGCTCGCCACCCTGCCTCTGCGGTCGGCGATGGGGAAGGTGATGCGGTTCCGGAATCTGTCATAGCTGTTTCTCGAGTCATCCCCCCGGACCACGAGGCCGGCCTCCTCGAGCGTGGAGGATGAGTAGCCCAGGCCGGTCAGATGCCTGGTCAGGATGCCGCCCGGAGGAGCCCAGCCTATCCCGATTTCCTCGATGGTCTTCTGAGACAGGGCCCTTCCGGCGACGTAGGCCCTGGCGGCCCTCCCCTCCGGTGAGCCGAGAGAGGTCCGGAAGAAAGCCTGCGCCTCGGCCAGGACCTTGCGCACGGACTCCCCCGCATCGGGTGCGCTGTCGTGCGAGATGTCCACGCCGCATTCCTGCGCCAGCTCTTCGACGGCCTCCGGAAATGTGAGCCCGAGGAAGTTCATCAGGAAGGAGAAGACGTCGCCTCCCGCCCCGCAGCCGAAGCAGTGGTAGGACTGCCTGTCCGGCGAGACATAGAACGACGGGGTCTTCTCCCTGTGGAAGGGGCAGAGACCCCTCATGCTCCTGCCGGATCTCTGCAGCGGCACGAAACGGCTTATAACGGCCGTGATGTCAGCCGCCTCGCGCACCCTTTCCACCGAGGCGGAGCCGATCCGGGAGCCCGGCACCTCAGCCTCCCGACCTGAGACTGACCATCGTGACCCCGGTGCCCCCCTCCGCGGGCTCGGCCATGCCGAAGGAGGCCACCCGCCTGTCGCGCCTCAGGTAGTCGGTCACGGCTTTCATCAGGACACCCCTGCCCTTGCCGTGTATCACCCGCACGAGCAGCATGCCGTCGGCCACGCAGGCGTCGATCCTGCGGTCGACCATCTCCACCGCCTCCTCGGATGTCATGCCCCTGACATCCACCTCGGGCGAGGGTGACTCGAGCACCCACTCCGCAAGCCGCGCGTGGCCCGGGGGGGCCTCGGCCGGCTCGATCGAGCCGAGCGGCGCTTCGACCAGCATGCTCCCCAGCCTGACCTGGGCACTTCCCCCGCGCAATTCCTCGATGCGGCCCGCGCCATTCCATCCCCGCACCCTGACCCAGTCTCCGACGCCGGGGGCGGAGGTCACCGCCGCAGTCCGCGCCTCCGGAGCCCGCGGCAGGGACGACTCGACCTCCGAGACCATGATGCGGATCTCGCTCCGGGCGCGGACGGCAGCCTCCCTGTCCTCCCGGCCGATGCGTGCGAGCAGGGAGTCGGCGCGAGACTCGAGCTCCTTCAGGAACCGCCCGGTCCTCTTCCTGGACTCCTCGGCCAGACCGGCGACGGTTTCCTCCTGCAGCTTCACGAGCTGCTCGAGCTCCTCGCTCAGGGCCTCGAACCTCGCGGCCCTGGCCTCTAGAGCCATGCGCTCCCCCCTGACCTCCTCGAGGGTCCGGGAAAGGTCCGCGATTATCCTGTCGAGCTGGAAGGCGTCGCCCGCCAGGGCTCTGGCGCTGTCGAGCAGCGGAGTCGGGAAGCCCATCCTGCCAGCGATCTCCATCGCGAAGGAGGAACCGGGGATCCCGAAGCGGAACCTGTAGTCCGGGGCGAGGTTCGATTCGTCGAAGTTCATGGACGCGTTGTAATACCCGGGGTGATCGGAGGCCAGGGTCTTGAGCTGGCCCAGATGGGTGGTCACCACCACCCTGCAGCCCGCCTCGGAAAGGGACTCGAGAAGGGCTGCGGCCATCGCGGCGCCGGGGAGCGGATCGGTTCCGGCGGACGGCTCGTCCAGGAGAACGAGCATCCCGTCTCCGGCCGAGCGGAGCATCTCGAGCTCCTCCCCGAGCCTTGCCGAGTATGTGCTGAGCTTCTGAGCCAGCGACTGCGAATCGCCCATGGAGACGCTCACTGTCCGGAGCAACGGGAGCGTGGAGGCGTCACCCGCGCAGGCGCCGAGCCCGCACCTGCAGCACGCGACCGCCAGGCCGATGGACTTCAGAAGCACGCTCTTGCCGCCCGCGTTCGGCCCGCTGACAACGAGCACCCTCCAGTCGTCCGGAAGGGATATGTCGTTCGGCACCATCTCGGACCGGGGGAGGAGAGGATGTCTCAGGGCTCTGAGCTCGAACCTCCCGCGCTCCGGGAACGTGGTGCAGGATTCGATGACGTAGGTTCCCCGGGCGAAAATGCAGTCGAGTTCGGAACCCGCTTCGACCCCTGCCTCGAGAGCCGCCTGCTCGCGCCTGAGGAGGGCGGTTGCATCCCTCAGTATCCTGCGCTGCTCCTGCTGGAGCTCAACCGTCATCTCCTGGAGCCTGTTCCCGCCTTCCGAGAGCGACGAGGGCTCGACGAAGATCGTGCCTCCGGTGTCCGAGCGGTCGTGGACGATGCCCGGGACCCGTGCCCTCCTGGCCGCTATCACCGGGAGGACGAACCGGCCGTTCCGGATCGACGGGGGCGTATCCCGGAGGACACCCTCGGCGGAGAGCCTGTCGGCCAGCCTCGACGCCTCCCTGGAGAGCGAGTCTCGGAGGCGATCCGCGAAGCGGGTCAGCCTGGAGAGCGCAGGGGAGGCGTCCGGCGAAAGCCCGCCATCAGGGGTGGTGATCCTCAGCAGCTCGCGCGCCACCGACGGGATGTCCGGCAGTTTCGCGACGAGAGGGCGGAGCAGCGGGCAGGACGCTTCTGCGCCCATGGCTTCGCGGGCCTCGTCGGCGAACGATGAGAGGACCCGGAGAGCCTCGCCGGTCCGGCGCAGGACATCGGGCTCGGCACACAGGATGCCCGCAGAGAGAAGCCCGCAGGCATCCGACAGGTCATCGAGGCAGGCTGCGGGGAACGCGAGACCCCTGCGGATCAGCGATGCGCCTTCCAGGGCCTGATCCCTCGCCATGTCGGAGAGGACATCGTCATCCTGAGGGCGGAGCGAGGCCACCCTCAGCCGGCCGGCGGAGCTTCCCGCGAAACCGGCGACCATTTCGAGGACGGCTTCGAAGTCGAGCCTCTTCAGGCTTTCGGGCAGGGGATCCGTCCCGGGGGCTTCGCGGCCCTCGTCGACGGAATCAGTCATGGCGGAAATTCCTCGAGGACGACAGCTCGGTGAGGGCCTTCTTCTCCTGGCCCGTGAGCTTCCTGGGGACGAGGACGGCGACCACGAGCTTCAGGTCCCCCCTTCCGCGTCCTCTGAGCCTGCCCATCCCCTCTCCCCGCAGGAGGATGACATCCCCGGGCTGGGTGCCGGCCGGGATGTCCACCTTCTTCTTCCCGCCCCCCACGAGTCCGACGGTCAGCGTCGAGCCCAGCGCAGCCTCCGGGAACGAGATCTCCACCTTCCTCAGGAGGTCGTCACCATCCCTGTGGAAACTGCCGTAGTCGATCCCCCTGACGTGGATCGAGAGATCGCCGGGAATGGCGCCTCCGGGGCAGTGTCCCTGGCCGCGCAGGCGAAGGACGTGACCCTCCTCCATGCCCGCGGGTATGTCCACGGTCATCCTGCGGTCGAAGGAGCGGGAGCCGCTCCCGTCGCAGGAGCCGCATCGAGAGACCGGCACCTTTCCGGAGCCCTTGCATGCTTCGCATTCCTGTATTCCCGCAAAGGTCCCGAGCAGGGTCCTCCGGCTCGTGCGCACCCTTCCGGCACCGGAGCATTCGGTGCAGGTCCTCGAGCCGGCCCCGGGGTCGGCGCCGGTCCCCGAGCAGTCGGGGCAGTGCTCGATCCGCCTGATCCTGACCTCCCGGCTGGCGCCCAGAGCAGCCTCCTCCAGGCGGAGCTCGACCTCCACCCCGATGTCGGATCCACGCCTGGCCTGCCGGGCCTGGCCTCCGAAGCCGCCGAAGCCGAAGTTCTCCATGAAAGACCTGATGGCGTCATCGAGACCGAAGCCGCCGAATATGTCGGACATGTCGGGTGCGCCGTCGGATGTGCCCCAGCGGTCGAATCTCGCCCGTTTGTCGGGGTCGCACAGGACCTCGTAGGCGAGCGAGATCTCCTTGAACTTCTCTTCGGAGTTCCTGTCACCGGGGTTGCGGTCGGGATGGAATTCGAAGGCCAGCTTGCGGTAAGCCTTCTTGATATCCTCGGTCGAGGCGTTCCTCGGAACGCCGAGGACTTCGTAGGGATCTCTGCCTGTCATGGCTTGCGCTTTCGGTCTTCCAGAGGGGAAGTCAGCCGGGGACTACCCTGGATGTCAGAGAAGCCCCCGGTCTATGTCGGGCTCCTCATCCTCGAGGACGAGGATCCTCTCGGTTTCCTCCGAGACGGCGTGGCTGTCCAGCACTTCGACCAGGCGGGACACCTGGATCACGAGATCGCTCACCCTGCTGGTGTCTTTTGCTATGCGGATCCTGTCGGCGCCGTCGCGGGCCATCCGCAGGGAGACGAGGGCATTTTCGAGTTCCTCCCAGGATTCCTTCTCCAGCTGCTTGCGGGCCGTTTCGAGAAGCTTTCCCGCGTCGTAGATGACCTGATCGGCGGCGTTCCTGGCCTCGACGAGCTTCATGCGGGCCTTGTCGATCTCGGCGTTGGCCTCGGCCTCCTGCATGAGCTTGTGGATCTCGTCCTCGCTGAGGCCGCCGCTCGGGTTGACCTTCATGCCCTGGGCCCGACCCGTGACGGCGTCCTTGGCGGAGACGCTCAGGATGCCGTTGGCGTCGATTTCGAACGCCACCTCTATCCTGGGGGCGCCGCGTCTGGCGGGCGGGATGCCGACCAGCTCGAACCGTCCGAGGCTCCTGTTGCCCTCGGCGAGTTCACGCTCTCCCTGCAGGACATGGATGCTCACCACCTGCTGGTTGTCCACTGCCGTGGTGAACATCCTGCTGCGCTTGATCGGGATGGGCGTGTTGCGCTCGACGATGGGGGCCATCACTCCCCCGAGGGTTTCCACTCCCAGCGTGAGCGGCGTGACGTCGAGGAGGACCAGGTCCTTCCTCTGCCCCGTCAGTACGGAGGCCTCGACCGCGGCGCCGATGCCGACGACCTCGTCCGGATTGACGCTGTGCGCGGGCTTCTGCCTGAAGATGTCCTCCACGGTCTTCCTCACCAGGGGAATGCGCGTGGAGCCTCCGACGAGGAGCACGTGATCGATATCCTCCGCCTTCAGACCGGCGTCCGAAAGGGCCCTCTCGCAGGGCTCCCTGGTCATCTTCACCAGGTCGTCGATCAGGCCCTCGAGGAGGCCCCTCGTGAGGGAGATCTCGAGATGCTTCGGTCCCGTCTCGTCGGATGCTATGAAGGGAAGGTTTATGGCGGCTTCGAGAGTGCTGGAGAGCTCGCACTTCGCGCGCTCGGCGGCCTCCCTTATCCTCTGGAGGGCGACGGGGTCCGAGCCGAGTTCGGTGCCGTTGCCCCTGTTGAACTCCTTCAGCAGCCAGTCGACGATGCGGGCATCGAAGTCGTCACCGCCGAGATGGGTGTTCCCGCTCGTGGCCTTGACCTCGAATATCCCGTTGACGACCTGCAGTATGCTTATATCGAACGTGCCCCCGCCGAGGTCGTAGACCGCGAGCCTCTTGCGCTCCGTGGGCTCCATGAAGGCGAGGGCTGCTGCGGTGGGCTCGTTGAGAACGCGCTTGACCTCGAAGCCGGCGATCCGGCCCGCGGCCTTCGTGGCCTCCCTCTGAACCTCGTTGAAGTAGGCGGGCACCGTGATGACGGCTTCATTGATGGGCTCGCCGAGGAATTCCTCGGCCCTTGCCTTCATGCGCTGCAGGATCATGGCGGAGATCTCGGGCGGCGAATAGTCCCGGTCGAACAGGCGCACCACGGCATCGCCGCGATCGCTGCTCTTGATCTCGTAGCTCACGTTGAGCCGCTCGGCGACCACCTCGTCGAACTTGCGGCCCATCATGCGCTTGATGCTGGAGACCGTGTTCCTGGGATTCGTGATGGCCTGCCGCTTGGCGACGAGGCCCACGAGGCGCTCACCCTTGGCGGTGAAGGCCACCACCGAGGGCATGACGCGCTGCCCTTCTCCGGAGGGGATGACGATTATCTCCCCGCCTTCGGCTATCGCCATGCAGGAGTTGGTCGTCCCCAGGTCTATGCCGACTGCTCTGCCCACTGGCGCTCCCGGCTAGAAGTTGCTCTTGATCCCCGCCCAGCTGCGGCTGTCGAGGCCTACGACACCAGGGTCGATCTGGTACAGGTGGGCGCTCGTCTCGTACTCGGCAAGCCAGAGGTACTGGCCGTCCCACGCCATGTCCTGCGGGGACTCGCTGGGCGCCAGGAAGAACTGCACCGGGACGGGATCGCCCGGGATGAGCCTGTAGATGAGCATGCTGCCGATGAACGAGGCCCACATGTAGGTGCCGTCGTAGGTGAGGCCGAGAGTGCCGTCGGCGCCGCTGGGGACGAAGTAGCTGATGACCGATCCCGTGGCCGGGTCGAGCTCGTAGACTGCGTCGTTGCTCGAGCTGCAGTTCCAGAGGTGGCCGGAGATCCAGACAAGGCCTTCGCTTGCGCTGGGGCTCGGGGACGCGATGGTGGAGACGATGCCCCCGCCGGGCAGGGAGAGTTTGTAGATGCTCGGCGGCGAGCAGGACCAGAGATAGGTGCCGTCATAGGTCAGGCCGGTCAGCGCATCGGCGCTGCCGGGACCTGCGAAGGAGCTGATGACCGCTCCGCTCGCGGGGTTCACCTGGTAGATATCGTGGGTGTCGTCGCTCGTGACATAGAGGTAGTTGTTGATCCAGACGAGCCCATCGGGGTTGCCGGCAGGTGCGGAGATGACGGAGACGACGTCTCCTGCGTCGGCGTAGCAAAGGGCGAAAACAAGGAACATGAGTCCGAGAGACTTCATCGATACCCTCCTGAAAGCGGCAGTGTGCCGACCGGGAGGAAAGTAGCAGGAAGGCGTCATGGTGTCAACTCGGCTATGCCGTCCCTGAACGGCTTTCTCAGCACTCCCTTCTCGCAGACGATCGCACTTATCAGCGCTTCCGGGGTTATATCGAATGCAGGATTGAAGATATCCACCCCCCTCGGCGTCATCCTCCGCCTTCCCGAGAACTCCACCTCCCCCCTCGGGCGCTGCTCCACGGGGATCGAGCCCCCGTCCGGGCATTTCGGATCGAAAGTGGTGAGCGGCGCGACGATATAGAAGGGAACCCCTGCCGCCCTTGCGGCCAGCGCCAGTGGGAAGGTGCCGATCTTGTTGGCCGTATCCCCGTTCGCAGCTATCCTGTCGGCTCCCGTGAAGACGGCTGCGACCAGGCCTCCGGACAGCACCGTGGCCGCTGCCGAATCGGGCAGGACGGTCACGGGAATGCCTCGTCGGGACAGCTCCCAGGCCGTGAGCCTGGCGCCTTGCAGCAGGGGGCGCGTCTCGTCCGCGTACACCCTCTCCAGCAGCCCCTGCTCGAAGGCCTCGTAGGCGACTGCGAGTGCGGTCCCCAGGCCGGCGGTGGCCAGTCCTCCGGCATTGCAGTGCGTGAGGATGGAACATCGTCCCGGCAGGAGACGGGCTCCTTCCCGACCCATGGCCGCCGAGGCCTCCAGATCCTCCTCCACCAGGCGCCCGGCCCCTTCTGCGAGGGCTGCGACGGCCTCCTCCCTGCCCTGGCAGACGGAGAGGATCCTCCTCTGCGAGGCTATCGAGCTGAACAGGTTTACGGCCGTAGGCCTCGTGGAGGCGATCCTGTCCAGAAGTGCCGAGACCCTCTCGGCGAAGCCCTCACCCGGTGGCGATTCGAGGGCGGCGAGGACGGCCCCGTAGGCTGCGGCGATTCCTATGGCCGGGGCTCCTCTGACGGCCAGCGTCCTTATCGCATCGCACAGCTCGTCGACGGTTCCGCAGACGATGTGCCTGACGCGGCCCGGGAGCAGCCTCTGATCGAGCAGCCGGAGAGCGGTCCCCGTCCACTCCACGGTGGGCGTGTAACGCGGCAGCGGAGCTCGGACAGACTTCCCGTCTCCGTTCACGCTGTTCCCTCGAGGATGCGGATCGCAGCCTCCAGTATGTCCGAGGGCTCCATCATCCTGCCCGGTCCGCAGGTGCCGCAGGCCATGCGGCCGTCCACCGGCCCGGCGAAGGTCACGCCTCGGCCCCGGAGGATCTCGACGTTTGCAGCCGTCGCCTTGTTGAGCCACATCCTGCTGTTCATCGCGGGCGCCACCAGGACCGGGCAGTCGCACGCAAGGGCGGTGGCCGTCAGCAGCTCGTCGGCGAATCCCCATGCCAGCCTCGCGAGGAAATGGGCGGTGGCTGGCGCCACCACGAGCAGCCGTGCCCCTTCGGAAAGGGTGATATGCGGGACAGGATCGCACGGCTGAGGCGGGAACAGCTCGGTGTGGACCGGTCTCCCCGTCGCGCATGCGAGCTGCGCCGGAGTCACCATCCGGCAGGCGTTCGAGGACAGGATCCCATCGACCTCGTAACCTCTCCCCCGGAGGAGGGAGGCCAGCGCCACGCCCTTGAAGGCTGCAGCGCTGGACGTTATCCCGAGCAGTATTCTCCCGGCCATGTCTATTCCGCCAATCCGTGCTGGTTCCTGGCGCCTATCATCTCTATGCCTTCGAGTGTCAGGTCGGGAGCCACCTCGAATCCGCACCTGCAGTGCGGGGCGAGGCCCGCAGCCCATCCTCCGGTGGCGAGCAGGGCCGGCGATCCCTCCAGGTGCCCGGACAGCAGCTCCACCAGCCTGTCGGCGGCGCCCGCCGCGCCGAGCAGCACGCCGGAGCGGACGGCTTCCTCGGTGCTCCTCCCCAGGCTGTCCTCGGGGAAAACCAGATCGACGGGGTTCAGCCTCTCGGCCTTGCGGAAGAGCTCCGCGGCCGCGGTTCCCACGCCGGGCGCGATGGCTCCCCCCAGGTAGGAGCCGGAGGAATCGATGACATCGAAGGTGGTCGCGGTTCCGAAGTCGGCCACGATCGCCGGCAGCCTGCCCCTGGAGATGGCCGCAACGGCGTTGGCGAGCCGGTCAGGTCCCAGCTCTCCGGGTCTGGGATAATCGATCCTCAACCCGGATGATCCGGGCGTGACTTCCACGGCGCTGCACCCGCAGTAGACCGAGCTCATGCCTTCCAGAGCATGCCTGACCTGCGGCACGACGCAGGCATAGCAGACCAGGCGCGGCTTCGCGAGGCCGGCCTCCTGGAGGAGGACATGCACGAGCGCACCGAGCTCGTCCGGCGTCCAGTGCCGCGTGCCCACCCTCCAGCTTCTCTCGAGCCTGCCGCTGCGGAAGGCCCCCAGGGCGGTCTTGGTATTGCCGACGTCTATCGCGAGTCTCATCAGCCGAGCTCCATTTCGAAGGAGATGTCGGCGGCAGGCGCCGAATGCGTCAGTGCGCCGATCGAGATTCCGGATACGCCCGCTTCGGCGTAGGCTCTCACATTATCGAGGCATATCCCCCCGGAGGCCTCGGCGTAGACACCACGCTGCAGGCACAGCCTCGCGCATTCGCCGGCGAGGACAGGCGCCATGTTGTCCAGGAGGATCCTGTCGGGGCCCAGATCCAGGGCTTCCTTCACCTGATCCATGTCCTCCGCCTCTATCTCGACGGGGAGGCCCCTGCCCCTGATGTCCCGCACGGCCTCGCGCAGCCCCCGGGGGCCTCCCGCGAGCACGAGATGGTTATCCTTATAGAGAGCCATCGCAGACAGGTCGAAACGGTGGTTCGTCCCGCCTCCGCACCTGACGGCGTGCCTCTCGAGGAGTCGGAACCCGGGCGTCGTCTTCCTCGTGTCGAGGATCTCGGTCCCCGTGCCCGCCACCGCGTCCACGAAGCGCCTCGTGAGAGAGGCGACTCCGCACAGCCTCCCGAGGAGGTTCAACGCCACCCGCTCCCCTCCGAGGAGGAGCGATGCCCTGCCGCTCACCTTCCCGATGCAGCCGCCGGCAGGGACCGTCTCCCCCTCCGCCGCCCCGCGGCAGGTCTCCGCCGGACCGAGGACCCCGAAGGTCTCCTCGACGCAGAACCAGCCCGCGACCACGCAGCCCTTCCTCGAGAGTGCGACCAGTGTCGCCCTCCCCGAGGCGGAGGAGCCGAGGCTGGCGGTGGTGACGTCGTTGCTGGATGCATCCTCCTCGAGGCCGGCAATCGCGATCCGGAGCGCGGCCGCCCTGGTCTCGCCGTCCACGTCCATCGATCTCACAGGTCTTCTCCTCCGGTCATCGCACCGTCTCGAAGTGCGGCGAGGACCTCCAGGCCGTCGAGCCCGACCCGGAAGGGATCCCCGGACAGGATGGCCAGATCGGCGCGCCTGCCAGGCCCCACGGGGACGGCCAGCTCGGGGAATCCGGCCATGGAGGCGGCCCCGAGAGTGTATGCATGCAGGGCCTCCGCGACCCCGATCTCCTGCAGGGCGGTTCCGCCCCTGACCGCACCCCCGATCCCGTACAGAGGGCCGAACGGCATCCCGTCGCTGCCGAACCCGAGACGGAAACCGGCCTTCAGGGGGAGCAGGAAGGGATTCAGGCGCGAGGCCCTCTCCCTCCCGAGCCTCTCGTCGTAGAGCCCTCCCGGGAACTGCCAGCGGACCACGAAGTTCGGCTGCATGCTGAATGCGTGCAGGGTGCGATCCCATCCCGCCGGCCATGCCTCCGACAGCTCCTCTGCATGCTCGACGGTTATCAGGATGCGCCCGGCTGCGCGGCGGAAGGCGGGACCGGAGCTGACCCGCGAGAGCTGCTCGAGGGCTTCCCCGCCGATGGCGTGAACCGCGGCGTCCAGGCCTGCTCCGGCAATGGATTCCAGCGCCTGCAGGAGCTGCCCGTCGGAATAGACGAGGGATCCCACGCGGCCATCTGCGAACCCGCCCTTCATCGCAGCCGTTCCGGCGCCGATGCCTCCATCCAGGAACAGCTTGATCCCGAACAATCTGCACCATCCGCTGCACACGGGCATCTCAGCCGGCGGACGGCCGTCCTCCGCCCAGACAGCCAGCGAGACGTCCACGCCGGGATCTGGTCTGGAAGCCATTCCGCGGGCGGCACCGGAAGGCTCCATGGCCCGGAGAGCAGTGACGCCCTTGCGCAGGGCTGTTCCGCCTGCGGCAGCCAGAGCCTCGTCCATCTCGCCGGGGGCCGGAGGGAATCGCTCGTCGAACAGGAGCACCGGGCCCTCCTTCACGAGCGGCCCTTCCAGCGCCCCGCAGCCAGGGATCTCCCTCATCCTCGCGATCATCGCCGAGGTGGCGAGCGCCGCATGGCCGCAAACCCTCCGGAGAAACGCGCATCGCCCTCCGGCCGCCTGATCGAGCTCCTCCTGCGACGGGAGCAGGCGCCCGGGCCAGGAGCTCTCGTCCCATTTCTCGCCGCGCAGGATCCCCGCGGCAGGCCTGGCTGCATTCAGCGTGTCGAGGACCTGTCCGGCGCATGACGCGCCGGACAGGTCCAGCCGGGTCTTCTCGTAGCCGAGCCAGAGCATGTGGCAGTGTGCGTCGACGAACGAAGGCATGCCGAACGGGAGACCGCCCCGGACACCTGGCAGGACGGAGATCACCNGCCCTTTCTCGAAGTGCACCTCCGTGTCGGGCAGGGGAGGGCCGAGGCCCGTCCAGAACGAGTCGAAGCAGAGGGTGCCGGACCTGCCGTCAGGCCTGCGCATCGCTCCCGGCCGTCTTCCTCATCATCACGTCGAGGGTGTCCGGCTTGACCTCTATCGTGAAGAAGGTGTAGTCCTCGCGGCGCTCGACGCTCGTTATCCTGCCCGGGAACTCGCTGGTGAGGAGCCTCCTGGAGGAGTGCCTGACCTTCGCCGGGTCGGCGTACTCGATGATGCCCATGTCGTCGTTCCTCAGCTGGTGGACGTCAATCTCCATCACCCCGGTCTCGTCGCTCTGTGCGCGCCAGGCCTTCACGATGATCCGGTTGTTGACGGATACGGACGAGTTGCCGGGGAACCGCGCCTCGATCGTGGAGGAAAGCTGGTATCTCTCGAGCTGCTTCTCGTACAGGACAGCCCTGTTCCGGCCCGAGTCCTTGGCATGGTACATCGCCCGGTCGGCCATGGTGATCAGCTCGGACCCGGGCACGTCCTCGGTGCTGCACACGCCAGCAGAGATGGTGACTCCGAGGCTGCCCGGCGCATCCCGGGAGGGCGCCCCGCCGGGATCGGAGCGCCCGGCGGCAGAGACCGTCGAGTCGTCCGGCGTCATCTCGATCCTGCTGTCGGCCACGATCCTGCACATCCTGTCGGCGGTCGCGATGCCCTCGCTCCTGCAGGCGTTGGGCAGCAGCACGACGATTTCCTCTCCGCCGTACCTGTAGGCTTCTCCCCTGTAGCGGACCGCGGAACGGACGAGGCCGGCCACGTGTCCCAGGACCCTGTCGCCGATCCTGTGTCCCCAGGTGTCGTTGAAGCTCTTGAAATGGTCTATGTCCACGAAGATCGCGCAGAGGGGTAGCCTGTCGGCCCCCATGCGGGCGAGCAGCGCGGGCAGGTCCTCGTCGAGGATCTTCCGCGGCGGCAGCCGGGTCACTTCGTCCGGCTCGACCTCGCGCGGGAACCTGAGCGAACCCGCCACTCCCTCACCGCCTGCCTTCTCCTGATGCATGGGGCCTCCCTGGATGCCAGCCGGAAGATAACAGAGCGGGAGGGCGTGGAGAACCCGCGTTGACAAGAACCCTTCGACTTTATACGCTACCGCAGGCCGGCTGGCATCCGTCAAGGTGCCGGTTAATTCTGAACGGAGGGTTGCAGTACAGATGAGACTGCTGGTAATTGGTGCATTGTTCGCTCTCCTGCTCGCGACCGGCTGTGCGTCGCCCGAGCAGAAGGCGGTTAGTGACTCGTACGAAAAGATAGCCACCGCCCTCGAGGACGGAGACTTCAGCACTGCGTTCGACAACCTCAGCTCGAACACCCGCACCTTCCTCGACGACCTCGCCGAGGCCCTGACCTTCTACCAGATGCCCATGGGCGCAGACGGCCGCGAGCTGTTCGGCGAGATGCTCGCCGAGGCCGACATGACAGACCTCTCCCGCACCATCAAGTCCGTCACGGTCACCGGCAGCAACGCCACGGTCGTGACCGAGACCGAAGAGGGCGACGAGACCCTGCAGTTCGTCCTCGAGGACGGGAAGTGGTGCCTCGATTTCGAGACCCTCATCCGTGACGCCATGAACGAAGGCCTCGACGGATCCGGCTTCACCGTCCAGGACCTCATCGACCGCACGGTCCCCGGCATGGATCCGACCACCGGCGGAGCGACCGCCGGCGGTGCGATGAGCGTGACGGCCGGCAGCGGCTCCTGCGCTGTCACCATCGTCAACGGACTCGGCAACTGGACCATCTACTACGCGTACATCAGCCCCTCCTCCTCCGACGACTGGGGCGACGATGTGCTCGGCTCCGAGACGCTCGCACCGGGCGGGACCCTCACCATGATGACGGACCCCGGCACCTACGACATCATGCTCGAGGACGAGGACGGGGACACCTACTCCAGGTACGGCGTCGAGATAACCTCCGCCGGCTATGCCTGGGAGGTCACCCTCGCCGACCTCGACGCAGAGTAGTTCACCGGCTGTTGCCCCGGCGTGCACTGGACGCCGGGGCAATACCTCGATATAGTGTCAACCAAATGTCCGCCATTGTTGTAACGGGCGGACAACGCCTGGAAAATCCAGCATTACATGGAGGGTTTATGAACAAGGTGCTGTTCGCGCTTCTCGCAGCGACCCTGGTCATGGTGACCGGCTGCGACAAGACCGTCCCCGTCACGGTGACGAACGGTCTCGGTGACTGGGATATCTCCTCCGTCTACATCTATCCCGCCGACCAGGTCAGCAGGGGTGCCGACCTGCTCGCGACCGACCTGGTTCCCGACTCCAGCTCGGTCTTCCGCATGCTCCCCGGCAACTACAACATCCTCATCCTCGACGAGGACACCGACAGCTACTTCTACGGCAACGTGACGGTTCCCGCCGAGGGCTACACCCTCGAGGTCAAGCTCGAGGACCTCGACTCCGGCAACATCAACGCCGGCACCGGCGACTACCCGCTGACCATCACCAACAACCTCACCGACTACGATCTGTGGTACGTCTACGCCGACAGCGCCGGTGACGAGCTCGTAACCGAGTACATGGGCGCCAACATCCTGTTCCCGGAAGAGACCATGACCCTCTGGCTCGCTCCGGGCACCTATCAGGTCCAGATCGTCGACGACAGCGACGCCACCTTCACCTATGAGGAAGTCGTCGTCGCCGAGACCGGCGCCGCCATCACCGTCAAGGAAGAGGACATCGACGCTCCCCGCGCAGCCGGGGCCACGATCACGGTCGTGAACGCCCTCGAGAGCTGGACCATCACCGGTCTCCTGATCGATGGCAGCACCGAGGCCTGGGGCGCCAACGGCGAGAGGCTGACCGCTCCCCTGACCCCCGGCCAGAGCATCGACGTCGTGGTCGAGCCCGGCTCCTGGGACATGCAGGCCACCGACGAGGATGGCGACACCTACACCCAGATGCAGCAGGAAGTCGGCCCCGAGGGTTATGTCTGGACGGTCACGCTCGACCAGATAGACTGATCGACGGCCACACTGGGACACCGGAGAGCCCCCGCCCCGCGGGGGCTCTTCTCTTGGGCGCGGCGCGCGCACTGCGCCTCCCGGAGGACCGAACAGATGAACAGACCCGGAGCGGTCTTCGGCATGCCGAGAGACGTCCTGATGCTCCTCTCGGCCGCAGCCCTGATGAGCGCGGCCGGCAACATCTTCAGCTCCATAATGCCCGATTTCCTCCACAACGTGCTGCATGTCAGCGGGGAGGTCAGGGGCATGCTCGAGATGCCCCGGGAGCTGCCGGGCTTCCTCCAGGTCCTCTTCCTGTCGCTCCTGGCAGGCATGGCCAGGACACGGGCCACCGCGCTGACGATGGCAGTCTCCGTCGTCAGCTTCCTCGGGCTCGCCCTCCTCGGGGGCTCGTTCCCCTTCTTCGTGGCTTTCATGATCCTCTGGTCCGCCGGCATGCACACATTCGTCCCCCTGCGCGACGCCCTGGCCATGGATCTCGCATCGGGAGACAGGCGCGGAGTGATCCTGGGGAACGTCGGCGCTTCGAGATCCCTCGGCCTGATCATGGGCACCGCGCTCGTGACAATCACCACCGAAACCCTCGGGGTCGGCTTCTCCGGCGCGTTCATCGCCGGGGCGATAGTCCTGGCAGCAGGGACGGTCTTCTGCCTTGCCATCCGCCACCCCGCCGGCAGGAAGCCGGAAGGACCGCCGGTCAGGTTCGTGGTGAAGCGCAAATACAGGCTCTACTACATCCTCGCCGTCCTGTTCGGCGCGAGGAAGCAGATCTTCCTGACCTTCGCCCCATGGCTTCTCGTGAGTTCCTACGGCCAGACCGCCAGCGGGCTCGCTCTGGCGATGGGGATCTCCGCCGGCCTGGGGCTGTTTTCCAAACCATTGTTCGGCAGCCTCATCGACAAATTCGGCGAGAAGAGGGTCCTCACCTGGGAGTCGCTGCTGGTGGCTGCGATGTGCATCGGCTACGCGATCGCCCCCGGGCTGCTCGGACCCGTGGCCGCCGTCTTCGTGCTGTACGGCCTGTACGTCCTCGACGAGCTGCTGTTCTCCCTTGCCATGGCCCGCACCACCTACCTCTCCCGCATCGCGGAATGCCGGGAGGACATCGTGCCGACCCTCGGACTGGGAGGCACTTTCGACCATGCGATCTCGATGACTGTTCCGGCTGCCGCGGGGCTCCTCTGGGCAGGCGCAGGCCCGCCCTCGGTGTTCCTTCTGGCCGCGGTCGTAGCGCTCGTGAACCTGTTCTTCGTGCGGAGGATGGAGCCCGGCTGCTGAGACGGGCGGGGCGGACGGGCGGCTGCCGGCTTATACTAGGAGCCGGCTGGAGATGACCGGCTCGAAAGGCAGGAGCNCGACCTCGCACGTCTCCGCCTGCGACCGGAGCGGCCCGGTCGGCGAGGGCATCCTCCGCCGTGCCGCCATTTCCGGGAAGGACTTCATGCTCCGGGCGACGGAGCGCTTCCCCGGGTCCCTGGATGGGCCCGGACTGGAGTGAGCAATGTCTGACGCAATTCCGGCCCGTTCCCAGGTGCCTGTCGAGGATCGCTGGGACCTCGAGAAGATCTACTCATCGGATTCCGACTGGGAAAGGGACTTCGCCTCGACGGCATCGTTCGCCCAGGCCTTCTCCAGGAGGGCCGGCACCCTGTCCGTCAGCCCGCAGAGCCTCCTCGAGGCCATCGTGGAGATGCTGGCCCAGGCGCGCGTCATGGAGAAGCTTCTGTCGTACTCCTCGATGAGGAGCGACGAGGACCTTTCCGACTCCCTCCATTCGGAGATGCACTCGCGTGTGATGAGCCGGGCGGCCGAGGTGTCCGCGGGCCAGTCGTTCTTCGTCCCCGAGATATTGAGGATCGCGGACTCGAAGATGTCCGGCTGGCTGGCCTCCGACGAGCTCGCGGCGTACCGGTCGTGGCTGGAGGAGATCCTGCGTTTCAGGCCCCACACTCTCGGGGAGGCGGAGGAGAAGCTGCTGGCCATGTCGCGGGAGGTCACCGAGGGCTTCTACTCGGCGTTCGGCAAGCTCAGCAACGTGGACAGGCCCGGACGGCTCCCGGAGGTCGCCCGACCGGCCGGAGGAGCGGTCAGGATCACGAACGCCAATTTCACGACGCTCCTGGAGGACAACGACCAGTCCTTCCGCCGCGCGGTCTTCAACGGATACTACGGCGAGCTCAGGGGCAACACCTCCACGCTGGCAGCTCTTCTCGACAGCCAGGTCAGATCGTCGGTCTTCTACGCCAGGGCGCGCAACCACAGGTCGGCCGTGGAGGCGTCCCTCTTCCTGGACTCCGTCGACCTGTCGGTCTACGAGTCGCTGATAGGCGCGGTCTCCGACAGCCTGCCGACCATGCACCGCTACTACGGGATGAAGAAGAAGGCTCTCGGACTCGAGAAGATGCACATCTATGACCTCTACCTCCCCTCCGTGACGATGGATGACCGCAGATACTCGTTCGACGAAGCCGTGGAGATGACGCTGAAGGCGGTCGAGCCCCTCGGCGGATCCTACCGGGCGGAGCTCGCGGAAGGCTTCCGCAGCCGCTGGGTGGACAGGTACGAGAACAGGGGCAAGAGGTCCGGCGCCTACTCGGGGGGATGTTATGACACAATGCCATACATCCTTCACAACTTCACCGGCTCGCTCGATTCGGTATTCACGCTCGCCCACGAGGCCGGCCACTCGATGCACAGCCTCCTGAGCCGGCGCGCACAGCCGTATCACACGTCGGACTACAGGATCCTCCTCGCGGAGGTCGCCTCGACGACGAACGAGATGCTTCTCACCGACTCCCTGCTATCCCGCTCGACCGATCGCAGGGAGAGGTCCTACCTGCTCGACCACCTTGTCAACGACTTCCGGGGCACGGTCTTCCGTCAGACGATGTTCGCCGAGTTCGAGTTGCTGATCCACCGCGAGGTGGAATCGGGAGGGGCGCTCACGCCCGACTACCTCGACAGCACCTACCTGGGGCTCGTGAAGAAGTATCACGGACCCTCCTTCGATCTCGACGGGGATGACGAGGCCATCGCCTGTGAGTGGGCGAGGATCCCTCATTTCTACTACAACTTCTATGTCTACAAGTACGCGACCGGACTGTGCTCGGCGGTGGACATCTCGCGCAGGATCATCTCGGGCGCGGACGGCGCGGTGGAGAGCTACATGGGCTTCCTGTCAGGCGGATGCAGCGTACCGCCCCTCGACCTGCTGGCTTCCGCAGGAGTCGATCTGCGGACTCCTGCACCGGTCGCCTCCGCCCTGGAATATCTCGACGAGGCAGTGGGGCAGCTCGCGGCGCCTCAGTCCTGAGGACCCACCAGAAGCTCTAGCGCCGCTTCTATCTCGGCGGGATCGGCGCATGTGTCGTAACACTCCCCGTGGGGCTGGCTGTTGGCCACGCCCCACGCGGGAACGGGCCATGCATCGAGCAGTCCGCTCGCCAGGTCCCTTGCGCAGGCAACGGCTATCACGAGGTCGGGTGACGACTCCCTCACGGCCTTGCGGGCGGATGTGCCCCCGGTGGCAACCGCCAGGGCCAGCCCCCTCGCATCCGCAAGCGTGGCTATGTCCCCGATGGTGCAGCCTCCGCATCTCCTGCAGGCCGAAGCGCTCCCCATCAGCCTGATCGGGCACTCGTGCCTCTGCAGGCAGTGCGGCAGCAGCAGCAGGATTCGTGCCGGACGCGGTCTCAGAGGCGCTCTCGTCCTGAGGATGCTGTTGCTGACAGCGGCCGTCATCCCGTCGATGCCGCCTCCGGCCAGCAGGCGAAGGGCCTGCAGCAGCCTGAGGGCTGCGACGCAGGCCCTCAGGTTCATGTATGCGAAGCCCGCAGGGATGATCCGGCACGACACGGAGGCATGGGCCGCGGCGACTGCCGTCAGCATCACGGCAAGAGCGCCGGCCGCGGCATGGATGGGGCCGACGGCCGAGAGCGCGACTACCGCCACCGCTGCGGCCGGCACCGAGACGATGGAGATCCCGAGAGCATAGAGGCGGCCGGCCCCGCCGCTCAAGGCGCTCCGAGCCTCTCGCCCGGCAGCGGCCTGTAGCCGGCGGCGAAGGCCGCCGCTGACATGGCCGGTCTCGATTCCGGCTGCAGGTGTGTCACGACCAGCGAGCCCGAGCCGCAAGCCACCTCGATCCCTTCTGCGGAGACCGATATCACCGCGCCCGGAGATCCTTCCGATCCTGCGGCGCGGGCCCTCAGCAACTTGACGCTCCTCCCGCGGAAGAGCGTCCTGGCCCCCGGCCTCGGGCTGAAGGCGAGGACCGTCCTCTCCAGCTCCGTGCAACTCCTGCCCCAGTCCATGTCGAGCATCCTGCGGGGTATCCTCCTGGCCCTGGAGGCCTCGCCCTCCTGGGGGCGGGGCTCCATCCGGCCCCCGAGATACGCATCCAGGACGGTGACGATCCACCCTGCTGCGAGAGCCGCAAGCCTCTCTTCGAGCTCCCCGGCGGTCTCGCCTTCCGCGACCTGCGTCCTGGCCGCGAAAATCAGAGGACCCGTGTCCCAGCCTTCGTCGGAGCGCAGGAAGGAAACGCCTGTCTCCCCGTCGCCGTCCAGGATCGTCCAGGCGACGGGCTCGGCTCCCCGGTGCCTGGGCAGGAGGGACGGGTGGATGTTGACGACTCCTCCCGGCGCCATGGATAGAAGTCCGGGGGGGATCAGGAGGCCGAAGTCCGCGGTCAGGAGGAGGGCGGGTCTCAGCGACGAGATGCGCCCCGCGATACCGGAATCGAGCCGGTCCGACCTGACCAGCGGCAGCGAGAGCCTCTCCGCCTCGGAAGCCACAGGCGGGCACCGGGTCCGCAACCCGCGTCCCGCGGCCGCATCCGGCCGTGTGAGGACGAGGGTCACATCGAACCGCCCGGACGAGGCCAGAGCCGAGAGGGATGGGACCCCGAAGGGGCCGCTGCCGAGGAATACGATGCGGTCTAGGTCCTGCACTCCCGGGCTTCTCCGGCACCGCGCGAGATCTCGGCGAGCCTCCCCCTGAGGAGCCTCCTCCTGAGCGATCCCAGCCTGTCCACGAAGAGGATGCCGTCCAGGTGGTCGTTCTCGTGCTGGGCCACCCTTGCGGCCATACCGTCCAGGGCCATCTCGAAAGGCACGAGGTCCGCGTCGAGCGCGGTGACGAGGAGATGCGAGGGCCTGATCACGTCCTCGAAGACGCCAGGCACGCTCAGACAGCCCTCCTCCCGCCGGCAGGGGGGACCCGACGGAGAGAGGACCGGATTCACGAAGATCCTGTGACCGCATAGAACGGGAAGGCTGGACGATTCCAGGAGGAAGATCCTGAGACCCTCGCCTATCTGTGGCGCGGCCAGGCCAAGGCCCTCCTCCTCTTCCTGGATGCGCTCGAGGTCGGCGACCACATCCTTGACGAGCAGCCCCTCGGTGTCGGGGTCCACCGGCCTCGCCACCTGTCTCAGCACAGGCGATCCGAGCACATGGAGGGTCCTTTTCAGGAGGACTCTCCGTCCTGCCTGCGCTCGATTCCGGCGATGGCGCTGCGGTCGAGGTCTATTTTCACTCCGTCGGCGATGCGCAGCGAGACGATGTCGCCCTTCACGGCGACCACGGAGCCGTGGATGCCACCCGTGGTGACGATCTTGTCGTCCTTCTTCAGGGAGTCGCGCATGCTGCGGAGATCCTTCTGCTGCTTCTGCTGGGGACGGATGATGAGGAAGTAGAAGATCGCGATCATCGCCAGTATCGGGATGATCTGCATGTATCCCCCGCCGCCGAGGCATGCGGAGGCAGACTGCGGAGCGCCCCCGCCGGCCTGGCTGGAGTCCTGGGCCAGGGCAGCGGTGGCGGGGATTGCCGTCAAACAGGCGAGAATCGACCTCATGTCTTCCTTTCCTGCCTCCTCGGCCGCGGTATGGCCGAGCGAAGCCCAATCCAGCTTCCGATGAAGCCGGTGACCGCGCCGAGCAGGAGCACTCCGGACACCCACCGCCCCGGCAGGAAGTCGTGACCGACCCCCGCCTGCATCAGCGCCGAGGCAACCGCTGTCAGCAGCAGCCCTCCAGCCGAACCCGTGAAGCCGGTCAGGATTCCCTCGAGCAGGAACGGAGCCCTCAGGAACCAGTCGGATGCGCCGCAGATGCCCAGTATCTCGACCGTGAGCGACCTGCGCGACACCGAGAGCCTCATGGTGTTGGCGACCATCAGCGAGATGCTCAGCACGAGCACCGCGCCAGCGAAAATATCGAGTTTCTGCAGGGCTCCTACAACCCTGTTCAGCCCCGGAAGGTAATCCTCTCCCCAGACCACGTCTCCCACCCCCTCGAGCCGGGACAGGGTCCCTGCGAGGGTCGANATCCGCTCCTCGCTCTCCCATCCGGGCTGGAGCGACACTTGAAGCGAGGCGGGCAGCCCGTAGCCGTCTCCGAGAAGATCGAGCAGGTCCGACCTCTCGGGCATCTCGGCCCTGAAGAGCGCCTCGGCCTCGGCGGACGACACGAAGTACACCGACCGGACTCCGTCCATTCCCGAGACCACGTCCGCGAGCGCCCTCGCCGAGCGCTCGTCCAGGGAGTCGGTCAGGAACATCTCGATCCCTACGTTCTCCTGCTCGCTCCTGAGTATCTCCCTGATGTTCCAGGTGATGACGAGGAAGGTATCGAAGACCACGAATGACAGGCTGACCATCAGCAGCGTGGCGAGGATCGAGGAGTTCCTGCCCCGGAGGTTGAGCAGGGTCTCCCTCAGGAGGGCTCGCAGCTCGTTCATCAGCGGGCCTCCGGCCATTCCGCCGGGTTGACCAGCCTGCCCCTCTCGAGGAAGAGGAACCGGGCTGACTCCGGGGGGACCTGCCTCGGATCGTGGGTGGCCATCATCACGGCCGTCCCGCCCCTGACTATGCCCAGGAGCAGATCGACGACCAGCCTGGAGGACTCGGGGTCGAGGTTGCCGGTGGGCTCGTCGGCAAGGACTATCTCCGGATGGGCCACCAGGGCCCGGGCCACCGCGACCCGCTGCTGCTCTCCACCGGACAGCTCGTGCGGGAAGGAGGCCCTCCTGTGGCTGAGCTCCATCTCCGCCAGCAGTGAGAACACCCTCTTGCGGACCTGGGCCGGGGACGACCCCGAGACGATCAGCGGGAGGGCCACATTGTCGAATACCGTCCTGTCGGGCAGGAGTCGGAAGTCCTGGAAGACGATGCCGATCCTTCGCCTCGTGCCGGCCACGTCCCCGGGCCGCAGNCGATCCGAGGAGCAGCCGCAGACCTCCACCCTNCCGGCGGTCGGCAGATCGCCCATCCAGACCAGGCGGAGGATGGTCGTCTTGCCNGCGCCGCTGGGGCCGGACAGGACCACGAACTCTCCGGACCGAACCTCGAAGTCGATCCCCTCCACGGCAGGCCAGTCGGAGTAGCTCCTGGCGACCCCGGTGAACTTCACCAGGGCGTCGCTCATCGTCCCGCAGCCTCTTCGGAGATGACTGAATAGAGCGAGGCGCGCTCGGACTTCGGCACCGACCTTCCGGCAGGCAGCTCCTTCACGATGATGACCACCGTCCTCCCGTCCGGGAGCATGGCGGAAACCTCGTCACCCGGCTTCAGGCGGGAGGACGGTTTGGCAGCCCTGCCGTTCAGGGACACGAAGCCGCCCTCGCATGCCTTTTCTGCAATGGAGCGGGTCCTGAGAAGTCCTGCGAGCTTCAGGAAGAGGTCCACCCTCACCGGCGGACAACCGGGAAGGAGGTCCTCAGCGAATCGACCAGGGCGTCGACCTGCTTCTCGTACTCGATGCTGGTCACGAGCTCCTGGAGCCACGCGCCATCGTACCCTCGCCAGTCGATCTCGGCTTCGCCGCCGAGGATGGAGAACAGAGCGACCCCCGTGCCCTCCTGCACCGCCACGGCCCTCCCCGTCTCGCCGGGGTCCAGCTCCGCGATGGCGGCAGCGGCTTCGGGCATCACACGCCTGACGAGCACCATTCCGAGATCGCCGCCGCGGGAGGCGGTTCCGGCATCTCTGCTGAAAATGGCTGCTGCATCCGCGAAGTCGTACCTGCCCGAGGAGATGAGATCGGCCACCGAGTCGGCCATGGCCATGGCGACGGCGAGGTCGCCGGGAGTCGTGTCCAGCCTCAGCAGGATGTGCGACGCGCTCATCGTGTCACCGGGAGCCCCCGAGTCGAGCCTGGCGAGATGCGCTCCGTAGGGGGAGAGGAACGGCTGGCTGAGCTGTCCGGGTCTGAGCGTCTGGAGAGCCCATTCGAATGCGGCCGTCATGTCGCCGGGAGCGAAGTAGCCGAGCTGGCCTCCGGATCCTGCCGAGCCCGGATCGTCGGAGTATTCGCGGGCCAGGTCCTCGAAGCTCTCGCCCGCTGCGATCCTTTCGCGAAGCGAGGCGAGGAGCGCCAGTGCCTCCGCGGCATCCGGACCGGAGGGGACGACGGGGAGCAGGATCCATCCGAGATGCCTGGGCATGAGCTGGCTCTCGAGGTATTCGCCGTTGCCCTCGAGGTAGCTCACTGGATCGGCGGGAAGAGACCCGAGGCTGACATGGGACTGCACGAAGTCCTGTGCCGCCCTGCGGTCTCCCAGGACATCCGAGAGCCTTTCCTGGAGGGCCTGCAGCGTCAACCCGGCCTCCGCCAGGGCCTCGGTGAAGGCCTGTTCGTCCTCGAATCCCGAGCGCATCTCCACGACTCTCGCATCCACGAGTTCCGCGATGGTCGTCTCGGCCGGGTAGTATCCCACCTGCCTGGCGGCCTCCACCAGTATCCTCTCGTTTACGAGAGCCTGCAGGCCTTCCTCGAACAGGGAGCTGTCGGGAGCGTCGCCTGCCTCCAGCATTCCGGACTCCTCCAGATAGGCGGAGACGTCGGATCTGAGGATCGGCGTGTCACCCACGATGGCGGCGATGCCGTCGAGGGTTCCGGAAAGTGAAAGGCACAATATCAGCAGGGATGTCATCTTTCTCCGCCTCCGACTGCTGCGCCGACCTCGTACCTCGAGCGGGCCACCTCGAGCAGGCTGTCCACGACCGCGGCGCGGCGGCCGCGCAGGATGACCTCGGAAAGGCTCGCGGCAACCCTGGCGGTGTCGGTGAGGGCGCGCGTCTCCGTGACGAGGAAGATGCGCCATCCTGTATCGGAGCCCACCACGTCGCTAAGCCCGGTCAGCGTCCCGATCCCGGCCGGGAGTCCCCTTCCCGTGAGCTCGCCGCCCACGAGGAAGCCCATGTCCCCTCCGATGGCTGACCTCTGGGCCAGGGAGGCGTTCTCGGCGAGCACCTGGAAACTCTGTCCTGCGGCGACCCTGGCCCTGAGCGATTCGGCCGTCGCGCTGTCCGGGACCAGCATCTCGAAGTAATGCCTTTCGACTGAATAGAGGAGGCTGTCCTGCCTCATCAGGCTTCTCACCTCACCCATGGTGGGGGCGGCGATCTGCGAGAGCTCCCTGGAGAGGAGCAGGTCCCTCCGCAGGAGCTGCACGGCCCTCCTGGCCACGAAGCCGCCCAGCACCGGGTCGTCCAGGCCTTCGTCGACGGCCAGCCTCGCAAGGAGCTCGTCTTCGGTCCAGGCGAGGGCGGCCTGCCGGCCGTCACCTCCCGGATCGGCCAGGGCCAGCTCCTCGGCGGTCAGGACAGCGCCTTCCACCGACGCGGCGGCAGCCACCCCCGGCGCATCTCCGGCCATCGGCCCCTCCGGCTCCACCCTGGAGCCTGCCAGCAGATAGGCCCCGGCCACGGCAGCCAGCGCCAGCACCGGCACGGCGATGCCCCAAACCGGGAAAGCGCTCTGCTCGTCAGTTCTGGACGTGCTCAAGCAGCCTCTCCGGATACATGGTCACCGTATGCCTGGCCTCGAGCGAGTCGAGAAGGCTCATCAGCACCTGTTCCTGCTCGGAGGCATAGAGCTCCTGCTCGGCGAGCGCGAGTATGTCCTCGTCGCTGGGAGCGGGGCTGAGAGGCCTGGTCTCGAGCACCTTTATGATGTGATAGCCCATGGAGGTATGGACAACGCCGCTCATCTGGCCGGGGGCCAGGGAGAAGGCGGCCTCCTCGAACGGGACCACGGCCTGGCCGCGGGAAAGCCAGCCCAGGTCGCCGCCATCCGGCGCGCTTGGACAGGTCGAGTATTCCATTGCCAGCGTGTCGAAGCTCTCTCCGGAGCGGAGCCGTGCGAGGAGCGACTGGGCGAGGTCTTCGTCGGGCACGAGAATGTGCCTGGCGTGGATCTCCATCCTGTAGCTGTCCCCCCAGCTGGCCACATAGTTCTCGACGTCCAGGCGCGACACCTCTATGTCCGCGGTGGCCTTGCTGATGTAGGCCTCGAGGAGTATCTGCCTGATCTGGCTGTCGATCGCAGCAGCCACCTCGGGATCAGAGGCCAGGTTCTCCTCCTCGGCCGCCTGAACCAGGAGCTCCTCGCGCACCCAGCTCCTGAGGACATCCTCGGCTTCGGCCGAGCTGGTCACTCCCAGGTACTGCCTGTTCTGCTCGCCACCGACAAGTGCGACCAGCTGATCCCAGGTGAGGGAAGTCGTGTCGACAGAGGCGAGGACATCGGCATGTGCGGGAATGGCGCACAATGCCGTTGCGATCAGGACCGCTGCTGGTAACCGCATCTGGGAACCCCCGTATCTCTTTAGTAAGTGCTTCCCCATGGGTCAACGGCCTCGACGGCCGCACTGTCAATCTCTACACCGTACTGCAGGCGCAGTTCCGACACGAAGGCGGCGAACCGCGCCTCTACATCCTCCGCGCGGGCGGCCTCGGACAGCAGCCCCCAGATCTCCGACGCCTCCGCGGTATCGGGCGGGGCAACCTCGACGACCTGGAAATAGGCCACCACGCCCTCGGTACCCGTTTCCACCGGGCCGCCGAACGAGCCTTCGGCCGAGGAGAAGATGGCTTCGCCCATCGGACCGAAGGATTCGGGGACCTGCAGGGGGGTCGGGACGGGATCGCCTTCCTCGTCCAGCGGAGACCACGTCTCGACGGCATCGAAGGACGAGACAGGACCGAGCGAGTCCGATAGCTCCTCGGGCAGGTATGCCAGCAGGACCGAGCGCCTCTCCGGATACAGCAGGGCGCCCCTGTTCCTCTGGTAGAAGTCGAGCACCACCGCCGAATCGGGGGGCGGGACGCGTGACAGGACGCTCCTGCGCAGCAGCGCTTCGACCGACGCCATGGCCCCCACCGATCCCGGGTCCTCCTGCAGGCCCGCCGACCGGGCCATCGAGGCCGCCCAGCGCGTAGAGGCGATCGAAGTGGCATAGAACCAGATGTCGACGCCGGCGCCGGCGGGGCCCGGCCTCGGGGGAGCGAAGGCCTGGAGCTCCTCGGGGACCTCCATGCCGAAGAAGCTGTCCGGCTTCATGGACTCGAGCAGCCACGCGATATCCCCGGCCGTCACCGCGCCTCCTTCGTAGCGCACCAGCACCGTCGCGCCGTCGACATCCACTCCCGGACGATAGGTGCCGTCGACCACGGCCAGCCCCGCGGCGAAGCTGTCGATGGCCGAGCTGACTGGCTCGAGGGCGGTCCGGGACTCCATCCATTTGAGGAAGGAGATGGTGCCGATGCCCGAGGGGAGCGTGTCCGACACCTGCCCTGTGAGGTCGAACTCGGCGGCTGCCCAGGCGCCGTAGACCGGGAACACGAACGCGCCTTCCCCTGCTCGCGGACCGACGATCTCCGTGATGTCGGAGGGCAGCGCCAGCAGCGGACCGTCGAGCGTGCGCAGGCTGGATCCTCCCGCGCTCCACGGCGCGAGTGCGGTGGAGTCCGGCTGCACGTTCCCGCCCCTGCCCCAGGCTGAAGCAATGGCAGCGGCCGAGGAGCTGTCCGGCATCAGGACGATGCGAAGCCTGAAGCGCCTTGTGAGGGAGAGGAGCGAGGCCGTATCCGTGCCCGCCGCGAAGAAGGATTCGTACTGCTGCCCGCGCCAGTCGTCGGAGAGTCTGGCATCCTCGTACAGGGAGATCCAGCGGTTGTCCCCGCTGTCAGGCGGAGTTGCCTCCAGCGCGAGCTCGAGGAGGTTCTTCGTGATCAGCCTGTCCATCAGGGCGAGCCTTCCCGTTGGCTCGAGCACGCCTACCTGTTCCTCCGGCGAGAGCGCTGCGAAGGCCTGCCTGTACTGCTCGACGGTGATCTCCCTCTCGCCCACCCTCGCGAGAATGTCGCTCTTCCTGCCGCAGGAGACGGAGGCCGCGACAACGAGAAGAGCAGGAACCAGCATCCGCAGCGTTTTCATATGTCCTTCCTGAATGTTGCAGGGAAGGTTGTTTATACCCAACTAACCGAGGCGCCGCAATGCGGAAGTCGCGAGGCCCAGTAAACCAACTGCTTCGGCACCTTCATATTCCAGTGCGATGACCAGGCGGCCGGTCTTCTCCCTCACGATGGCTCTCGTCCCGAATCCCGCGAGCCTCCTCCCGGCCTCCGCCTCCGTGACCGCCCCGGAACGGAGAACGATGCGAAGCGATTTCCCGCCCCCCACGACCTCCTCGGCGCCGGCGGAGCCCGCAAGCACCCTCAGCCGGGCTCTCTCGGCGCAGTTCGAGACCTGGTCGGGCATCTCTCCGTACCTGTCCCTCACGAACCGTTTCCAGTCCTCCACATCCTCCTCGCCGGAGGAGCGCCAGACTATCCTGTAGAGCCTCACGCGCTCGAGGATGTCCGGCATGTAATCCTCGGGTATGAAGGCATCTCCGGGCATCTCTATGCGGATATCCGCCTGTGGCCCCTGGAGCCCGCCACGCAGCCTGGAGGCCTCCTCCGCGATGAGATCCTCGAACAGCGAATAGCCGATGGACTCGATCTGTCCGTGCTGCCTTGCGCCCAGCAGCTCGCCGGCGCCCCTCGTCTCCAGGTCCCTCATGGCGACATGCCATCCCGATCCCAGCTCCGTGAACCGGGAGATGGACTCGAGCCTCGTCCGGGCTTCGGGCGACAGGCCCCGCCGCCCGGCGGGATGGAGGAGGTAGCAGTAAGCCCTGTGATAGCTCCTCCCCACCCTGCCGCGCAGCTGGTACAGGTCGGCCACCCCGAAGGTCTGCGCGTTGTCTATGAAGATCGTGTTGACCCTCGGCAGGTCCAGGCCCGATTCGATGATGGCGGTGCACAGCAGGAGGTCGTAACCGCCCTCCATGAAGCTGTGCATGACCTCCTCGAGGGCTTCCGGCCTCATCTGCCCGTGGGCGGTGCAGATCCTCACGCCGGGGAGGGCTGACTGGAGGTCGGCCAGGACATCTCCTAGGGTGGCGATCCTGTTGTGGACGTAGAAGACCTGGCCCTCGCGCTCCAGCTCGCGGTTGACAGCCGTGGCGACGATCCGGGGATTGAAGGTCGCGAGCTCGGTATGGACGGGGTACCGGTCCCTGGGCGGAGTGGCTATCAGCGAGATGTCCCTGAACCCCGAGAGGGCCATGTGNAGCGTCCTCGGAATAGGCGTGGCGGTCATCGCGAGGGTGTCCACCGAGGTTCTGAGCTCGCGCAGGTACTCCTTCTGGCGCACTCCGAAGCGATGCTCCTCGTCGATTATGACCAGGCCGAGACGGTTGAACCGCACATCCTTCTGCAGGATGCGGTGTGTCCCGACGATGATCGAGACGCTCCCCTCGGCGAGGCCAGCCAGCACCTCGCGCTGCTCAGCGGGTGTCTGGAAGCGGCTGAGGACGCCCACCTTCACCGGGAACTCGGCCAGTCGATCGCGGAACGTCTGGAAATGCTGCTCGGCCAGAATGGTGGTAGGCACGAGGACGGCCACCTGCAGGCCTGCATCCGCAGCCCTGAATGCGGCCCTGAGGGCGACTTCAGTCTTCCCGTATCCGACGTCGCCGCATATCAGCCTGTCCATGGGCATCGGCTTCGTGAAGTCCTCCTTCACCCTCTCGATAGTCGTCCTCTGGTCGGGCGTCTCCTCGAACGGGAAGGTCCTCTCCAGAGCATCCATGAGGTTGGAGGGCGGCGGGATAAGGGGCCGCTCCCTGGCCTTCCTCTCCGCGTAGAGGACCGCCAGGCGGCCGGCGATCTCCGCGGCCCTCACCCTGGCCCTCGACACGCGGCCGCTCCAGAACGAAGCCCCGATCCTGTCCAGCTGCGGGTGGGCGTCTCCCGGGGTCCTGTAGAGGTGAACCTGGCCGATCTCGGGAACCGGGACCAGGAGCTTGTCACCGTCCGCATATTCTATCGAGAGGCAGTCGATCGTCTCGCCCCCCGTCGACACCCGCTCCAGGCCTCTGAAGATCCCAATGCCGTACTGCCTGTGGACTACGAACTGCCCTGGAGAGAGGTCGTCGTCCACAGCCGCGGGCTCCCCGCCCCTGAAGCGCCTCACGGTTCCCGGCCTGCGCCTCCCGGAGAGCAGGCGTCTCTCGGACAGCACGACAAGGCCCTTCTCGGGCATCCTGAAGCCCTCGGATATCGAGAGGACCTGGACATCGACCTCCATCCCCTCCGGGATCAGGGCGGCGAACGCCTCCTTCTCGGCGGGCGAATCGCAGGCAACCGCAATCCTGTAGCCATCTCCGAGCCAATCCGAGAACTGCCTCCTCATCTCCTCGGGATGGCCCACGTAGGTCTCCTGGGGGAGCGTGAGGCAGTATTCGTCCACGTCCTCGGACGGAGTGACCTCGAAGCTGACAGTCCGGGGGCATGCCGAGAGCCTCTCCAGCATCTCCTCCGGAGTGGCGAACTGCTGCCCGGGGGTGAACCCGGCATCGGCGGGGAATCCCTGCGTCTGGGTCTCCCAGGCCGCCTTCAGGCTCTCCTGCAGCCTGCCGGGCTCCACGAGCACCAGAGTCCCGATGGTGGCGAGGTAGTCGGGCAGGGTCGCCGAGTCGTCCATGAACAGCGGGAGGTGGTGCTCCAGGCCAGGTATATTGTTTGATATCAGCATCTTTTCAGCTAGGTAATGCCCCTGCGGAAGCCGTTCCATGGCCCTGTCCCAGAGCTCCGGGCGGAGGACAGCCTCCCTGGCGGGCAGCAGGTCGGCGGAGGCGACCTCGCGGATGCTCCGCTGCGACCTCTGATCGAAGATGCGGAGCGACTCGACCTCGTCACCGAAGAACTCGATGCGGACAGGGTTGTCCATGCCGAAGCCGCCTGCGTCGATGACGCCTCCCCTGGCGGCCCACCGACCCTGCTCGACCACCGAGTCCTCCCTTTCGTACCCCGCGCTCACCAGCCATGACGAAAGCTCTGCGGGGTCTAGGCGCATGCCCCTGTAGACGTGGAAGACCTCGAACAACGATGTCGGAGGCAGCCGCTTGAGCAGCGCCGCGGCCGGCACGACTGCGATGGTGGAGGGGCCGGGGGCCAGGAGTCCGTGCATGCACTCGATCCGGTCGGAGATCACGCTCTGGTGGGCCGGCTCTCCCTCGTATGGCAGGGTTTCGTAGGGAGGGAAGTAGAGCACCTGCCCGAGGATCGACCTGAGGTCGTCCCTGATGCTCTCCGCTTCACGCATCGAGGGCACCACCACCATGGTGGGTCCCGCAAGCCGGTGGAGGGCTGCCACGGCGAAGGAGCAGGAGGCGCCCCCCAGACCGCCGACGCGTGTCAGGGGAGAGGTGCTCACCCTGTCGAGGAGAGAGTCGAACACGCCGTCCCAGGTGAACTCGTCGACGAGCCACCCGGCGTGATGCTGCCGTCCCGGAGCGCTGGCGGTCAGTCCTGGCCGTCCGCGGAGGTGCGCACCAGGGCAGGCGGAGGGACAGGGAGGTCCACCCCGGCCATCCGCTCCCAGGCCGATTCGAGAATCGGCAGGAAGCCGAGGAACGCCTGCAGCTCGTCACCCTCGAGGGGGGAGACCGGCGGCACGATTTCGGTGGCGGGATTCACGAAGGAGCCGTTCCGCTTCATCTCGAAGTGCACGTGCGGGCCGGTCGAGAGGCCCGTGCTGCCCACGTAGCCGATGATCTCCCCCTGCCTGACATACGAGCCCACCGACTGGCCCTGCGCGAACGACGACATGTGCCCGTAACCCGTCTCGTACCCGTTGGCATGCCTTATCTTGACGATGTTGCCATAGCCTCCCGAATACTGTCTCATCGTTATCACGCCGTCGCCGACCGCGTAGATCTCCGTGCCGGCCGGGGCGGCATAGTCGATGCCGTTGTGGGCCCTGCTGTATCCCAGGACAGGATGCATCCTGGACGAGCTGAACGAAGAGCTTATGCGCCCGAACGGAACGGGCATCCGGAGGAACATCGTCTTGAGGGATGCCCCGTCGCGGTGGTAGAAGTCGAGAACGACCGCGTCGGCCACCGTGTGGTAGAACGGGAAGGCCTCGGCCACGCCGCCCGAGGAGAACTCGTACTTCGCGGCGAGGATCCGCCTGAACCCCGTTTCGGATGTGCCCGGATACCTCACCTCCTCCAGGAGGATGTAGACCCGGTCGCCTATGCGGACGTCATGGTAGAAGTCGATGTCGTAGGCGAAAAGCCTGTCCGTGAGCTCGTGCTGCAGCTCGGAGATGTAGGCGCTCGCCCTCGAGGAGTCGCGCTCCGTTACGATCTCCCCCGATGGGCTGAGATCGGGGGGCAGGGCGTAGTCCCACAGGCTCTGCCAGACCGTCGAACGCACGTCGCAGGTGACGGCCCTGAGCCTCGTCCATTGAGTCTCGGGGACGAAGGTGCACTCGCTGACGAGACCGTCTCCGCCCAGTTTCACGCAGTAGAAGCCCCTGACGCTCCTTGGGAACGCCCTCAACTCCGAGAGCCTGCCCCTGACGAAGACCGCCTCTATGGTGTCGCCCTCGTGCTGCACGCGCCACTGGAGGCTGTCATGGAGGGCCGTGCAGCAGCGGACGTAGTTGTCACCGTCGACCCCGGCCTCGCGGAGCGCCCCCCCCAGGAACCCCTCCCCTATCACGGACGTCCTCACCTCCAGAGTGTCGGCGAGGATTCCTCCCAGAGAATCGAGGGTATGGGCGAGCAATTCGTTCTGGGCTGTATAGGGCCAGGGAGGGCCGGATCTCCTGATGGGCGGCTTCATGAACAGGACCGTGGCCGCCATCCCGGCGGCCACCATGTAGGCTATNCTCCTGCGGGTCAGGCGCAGCGGGATCCCCCCTTCAGGGCTCCGGGGCGGCCGGACCGCGGCCGGTCTCCGAGTAGAGCCTGTCGCCGCAGTCGCCCAGCCCGGGCCGTATGAACCAGCGCGAGTCCAGGTCCCGGTCGACGGCGGCAGTCACCACTATCAGCCTCTCGTGTCTCGAGAGCTTCGCAATGCCTTCAGGTGCGCTGACCATGGATGCCAGCACCACAGCGGCGGCACCCTTCGAGAAGAGAAAGTCGACGACGCCCCTGGAGGTTCCTCCGGTTGCGAGCATCGGGTCGAGGATGATGGCCTGCCTCCCCGTGGCATCGGGCACCGAGTCGTAGAACCAGATGGGCTTCGACGTCTGCTCGTCCCTCCGGACGGCTACGAAGCCGACCGGGGCCAGCGGCAGCACGGCCTGGAAGGGTCCGAGCATGCCCAGCCCGGCCCTCAGTATCGCCACGATTACGGGCTGCCTCGCAAGGAGCTCGCCGAGGGTGGATTCCATCGGCGTCTCCACCTCGACAGGCGCGGTCTGGAGATGGCGGGACGCCTCGAACGCCAGGAGTGTCGAGAGACCAGCCGCACAGACCCGGAAGCCTGCTGGAGGAGTCCTCCTGTCCCTCATGCGTGTGAGGAGGTCCCGCGCCACGGGATGATCGAGCTCCACCAGCTTCAAGAGCGCCTCCGGAGAAAATTTGTTGACAACATACTCCGGCCGTCATACACTCGCCAATTGGGCAACGAATGGGAGGAACTCGCTTGGACGCGCTCAGGACGCTCACGGACAGAGGGCTGGTCTACCAGGTCACCGACGAGGAGAATCTGTCGGAGATCCTGTCAGCCGGCAGGGTGACTTTCTATGTCGGATTCGACGCCACGGCCTCCAGCCTCCACCTCGGTCACCTGGTCCCTCTCATGGCGGCGAGCTGGCTGCAGAAGGCGGGGCACCGTCCCCTGATCGTCGTAGGCGGGGCCACAGCACTCGTAGGCGACCCCTCCGGGAGGAGTTCGGAGAGGACGCTCGAGGCGCGCGAGACAGTCGAGGACTGGGCGGGGAGCATCGCGGCGCAGCTTCGGCGCTTCCTCGACTTCGGCCCCGATGCGGCGCAGCTCCTCGACAACTCCGCCTGGCTCCTGGGGCTCGACTACATCGGCTTCCTCCGCGACATCGGCAGACATTTCAGCGTCAACCGCATGCTCACCGCCGACTCGGTGAAGAGCAGGCTCGAGAAGGGGCTCTCCTTCCTCGAGTTCAACTACATGCTACTGCAGTCCTATGATTTCCTCTGGCTGAACCGGAGCTGCGGCTGCACACTCCAGATCGGCGGCGCCGACCAGTGGGGCAACATAGTCGCGGGCATCGACCTCATCAGGCGCGTGGAGGGCGGCGAGGCCTTCGGGCTCACCTGCCCCCTCGTAACGGCATCCACGGGTCAGAAGATGAGCAAGTCGATGCCGGGCGGAGCGATCTGGCTGGATCCCTGCATGACCTCGCCATATGACTACTACCAGTTCTGGATAAACGTGGACGACCGCGACGCGATCTACTTCATGAAGCTCTACACATTCATGGAGATCGCGGAGATCGAGCGCTACTCGGCCTTGCGCGGCGAGGACACCAGGGAGGTCAAGCAGCGGCTGGCGTGGGAGGCCACGGCGATCGTCCACGGAGCGCCCGAGGCCGACAAGGCGAGAGACGCCTCCTCGGCCCTCTTCGGGGGAACCGGGGACGGGGCTTCCGTGCCATCCCTGGAGATGCCTGCCTCGAAGCTCGCCGAAGGCATCTCCTACACCGACCTGTTCGTCGAGACCGGCCTCTGTTCGAGCAGGAGCGAGGTCCGGCGGCTCTGCAGCCAGAACGGCCTGCATGCAGGCAGCCGCAGCATCTCGAACCCCGACGGATGCCTCGCGCCGGAGGATCTGACCTCGGGCTCGATACTCCTCAGAGCCGGCAAGAAACGCTACTTCAGGGTCGTCTTCTCGGAGTAGCCGGGCCGGGGCCGGACGTCCCTATGAGTATCGCGTCGTAGGCGGCGTCGGCCTGGTGCACCTGCCTGCCCTGCAGGTCGCGCACATCGTCCTCGACCACCAGGCTCCTCCCGTATCTGGGCACGGTGCCCTCCAGGAACAGAGCGTAGTCGGAAGGGAAGACCCCGAGCCCGTCGAGTCTCGACCCTGTCTCGTTCACGACGGCTGTGGCCGCCTTTTCGAACATGCCGAGATCCTTGAGGTAGGTCCGGACCTCCTCCATGCCTTCGCCCGAGCTGTCCCTGGCTATGACGATCCGTTCGAGATCGACGGCTCCGCCCCCGCCGCCCACCCGGTACAGGCCCTCCTCCGGAGAGCCCCCGACCGGCACCGCCGAGCCTGAGCGCGCCACCGGCAGCCGATCGGACCCGCCCGCCACGAGCAGGCACATCTCCCCTTCGTCCCCCCCTCCGCCACCGGAGTCGAAGAACGCGAAGCATGCCATCGCAGCGAGGGCAAGGACTCCGGCGACAGGCAGGAGCCGCGCGGAGACCCGTCTCCGGGGGCGGCCGGGGGCCGGCACGGCATGGGATGCAGGCTGGATGACCAGCACGGGCGACCTGCCGTCGTCCTCCAGCATACCCAGCGCTTCGCCGGGTTCGGAGGGAGGCTGGTCCGAGGCCGGCTGACGAGGCATCCCGCCCGCCCATGCCATGATCATGGCACCCTCGGCGAGAGGTGTGCGCGAGGAGGATGCCGATTCCCTGGCAGGCTCCTCCCATGCCGAGGCCCCCTCGGGGCCCAAAGCCGAGGCTCCCGCGGAACCGGCTCGGAAATACCACATCATGCCGTCGCGGATCACCCCGAAGACCAGCCCCTCAAGCCTCTCCCTCGGAGGGAGCGCCCCGGCCAGGGACTGCAGGGCGGAGCAGAGATCCTCACCCGGAGGCAGAGTCCTCAGGCCGTCAAGCAGGCCGGCGCAGTAAGAGTAGGGATTCGAGCCTCCCCCTCCCAGCGCCGCCACGAAAAGGGCGCCGGAAGGATGGGAGGCCCAGGCCGCGCAGCCTGATCCCGTCCTCGTCGAGCCACGGGTCTGCCGGGAGGCGTCTGCCGGGAGCCCTCGAGTCTCTACCTCGAGCTCCCGGAACCGCTCGAGGACCCGCCCGTGGAGCCTCCCCTGGAGCTGCCGCCGGTGGAGCCACCCCTCGATGAGCCGCCGCTGGATCCGCTGCGCGAGGAGCCTGAGGAAAGGCCGCTGACCGTCGACTGCAGCGATGCCACCTGGTCCTCGAGGCCGTCGATCCTGTCCCTGAGGCTGTCCAGCGTGGGTCCCACCTCGGAGATGCCTGCGGACATGATTGCGAGCGACTCCTGTGCCGCGGAAACCATCCCGCCCATCTCCACGAGCCCTGCGGAGAGCGAGTCGATGGAGGCCAGGGTCTCCTCGAGACGGGCCGAGGCGTCGGGGGAGACATCGAGACCCTGGGCTGCGAGGGTTTCCTCGATGGTGCCGAGGCGCCTCTCGAGATCGGGCAGATTCACCTCCGGGGAGCTCTGGGCGAGCTCCTCGATGTCGTCCATCCTGCTTGAGACGTCGTCTATCTTTGTATTGAGCTGGTCAATTCCCGGAACGCTGCATCCGAGTGCCAGGACCAGAGGCAGCAGAATGACGAGAATGCGCATGCAGGACCCTCCGTTTCGTCGACCGGCGTTCAGGGCCGGTCTTCAGAGAAGACTTCGGCGGTATAGGTGAACAACTCGACTCCCTCGGATTTCCAGGCTGCGGGAGGGAGGCCCGCCTTCAGACAGACATGGCCGAGCAGCTGGTCCCTGTCCCAGCCTTCCTCGCGCGCGACCTGCGGCAGCAGCGTGCCGGATCTGGCGCCCCTGCGGATGTAGACTCCGTGATCACCTGGAACCACATCGGACGGCCTCGCAGGCTTCATCGGGCTCAGGACCGAGATCTCGACGAACAGACTCCCGATCTCCGACGGGCGGACGGGCGGGAATCTCGGATCCTCGACCGCGGCAGCGGCGGCCATCCTGACAACCGTCTGGCCCAGAGTGCCCATCGGGGTGAAGCAGCCGATGCATCCCCTCAGCTCGGAACCCTGTTTCGTCCGGAGAGTCACGAAAGCCCCGAGATGTGCACCAAGCGCCCCCTCGGACGGAGCGGCCGGCAGGGCGGAGCCCCGCGAAGCAGCCTCCACCGAGCTCCGGGCAGCCGCCAGGAGCGTGATCCGCTCGGAAGGGCAGAGGCTCACGAAGCCAGCCTCCGGGTGCAGCCCGCCATGTACCCTACCACCGCGGATTCGTCCCCCGAGGCTGCGGCCGACGTGTCGTATGCCGTTATGCCGGCCTCGAAGGGCCCGCTCTCGGCGGCCCAGGCCAGGAGGGTCATCACGGGTCCGGCTCCGCAGGCTTCGGCCCGCCCCCGGGTGAGCAGGCCCTCGATCGCGGAGGGATCGCCGGTGGCGAAGGCCTCGCCGAACCTTCCGTCGAGCTGCTTCGCCGTTTCGATCGGATGGTAGTGCGAGAGATCGCTGGATGCGACGAACAGCATCCTTCCCTGTCCCTCGCAGGCGGTGACGAGCGACGAGGCGAGGGATCGGGAGAACGATGCGGAGACCGATCCCTGGAGGATGGGCACGATCATGGCGAAGGGCCATCTGACCTGGACGAAGGGGATCTGGACCTCCTCGGCATGCTCCATGGAATGGGCTCTGGGTTCGTATCCGAAGCCGAGCTCGGCGAGGCGGGCGACGATCGTCCTGTTGACCCTCGCCGCGCCCAGAGGAGTTCTGTATGCCTCTCCCCCGTACACGGAAGCTCCAGCCACGGGAAACCGGTGGCATGGCGCGACCACCAGGACCGTCTGTATGTCCGCGGGGGCGCTTGCGAATGCAGCGCCGGCGATCCTCCCCGAGTAGACA
>JGI20214J51650_10000095_pt1 | contig 50801 bp, 48 predicted proteins | sample WetSurMetagenome_FD_51650 | JGI IMG/M metagenome (IMG submission 51650)
TTTATTGGCGGTATCCTTAGGATGGGGGTTTTTATGACCATCTATGAAGAGATATATTTTTATAGGAGTGAGCGATATTAAAAGTATTGATTTGGAAGGAGGCAAAAAATGAACCAAAAAAATATATTGAAACAAGCAGCTGTTTTGCTCCTTATAGCACTGATGGTTTTTTCATCTGGGGCTGTAGCAGCAAATACAATTACCCGTGATGTGAATGTCGCAACAAAAGAAGCAAACCAAAGCCCGGTTCCGCTGAGCCGTGAACTTATCTGGGATAATGTCATAGGCGTGCATGGGGCACTTGGTGGTATCATTGTTGCAACAGTAAGAGCGGAAGGAATTGCGTTCCCCGCCGACGATTTCAAGCTTACTGCAACAAAAGAAGTAAATAGCATCTTCTGGCAGGGAGGGTATTTCCAATGCCAGTTAGCGACAGGTCAACATGATTACAACTGGGACTGGCGTGTTATTTTCTGGTCTGATGATGGCACTGAAAACCATCCAGGCAGTGAGATTTACAACCAGACAATTCCTGACGCATCACTTGCCCGACAGTTCTGGTATAATTATACAAACCCGAATGGAAACACCTATTGGGTTGCGAACTACACTACTGATTTACCGGTACCAATCACCTTTGCCGCGAACACAAAATATTGGCTCACCATTCAAGCGATCCAGGGAAGTAATACCGCTCCACAGGGTTGCTGGGCTAGACACAATATTACAGTCGGTGGTATAAAACTGCATGAGGCTGAAATTAAAGCAGCATGGTGGTCTTATACTGATTGGACGAACATTTCCGTTCTTGTCACTGATGGACTTCCCCATGATTTGAACTACCAGCTTTTTGGTGGAGCAGCACAAGACACGACACCACCGGTGACGACCTGCACCTTAGCAGGAGATTTTGAAGGCGGCGTCTATGTCAGTGACGTGACGGTGACCTTGACTGCAACTGATGACATGTCTGGTGTGAACTACACGAAATACCGGGTCGACGAAGGCGCATGGATTATATACAGTGTACCTTTTGTTGTATCAGCCAATGGCGCACACACGGTGTCCTTTTACTCTGCTGATCTTGCAGGCAACATTGAAGATGAGAAAGACAGCACGTTCACCATTGAGCAAGAAGTAGCTCTAACGATAACGATAAAGGGTGGACTGGGTGTCTCTGCGACCATTAAGAACACCGGGACAACAGATCTGACTGATATCGACTGGACGATCGCCCTTGACGGGAAACTGATTTTCGTTGGAAAATCAAAAACCGGGACCATAGCAGCCTTAGCAGCTGGAGCAGAAGCCACAGTGAAAGACTTCGTTGTCGGCTTTGGTAAAACCGGGATCGCAGTCACCGCAGGGTCTGCAACAGCAAGNGCATCAGGAACAGCGCTCTTGATCTTGGTGATCGGGGTAAAATAATCTAATCACCCCCCTCTTTTTTCTTTTTTATTCATTAAAAATATTGATTTATTTTATGTATAAGTTGCGCATTTGATAAGATCAAAAAAAAAATTTTTAACACGTTCCGATGACTCTATCTGCGCCTATCGAGTCGATTCAGTAGTAAATCTCTGGAGCATCGATTGTTTTTCTTCGTTCAGGAAAACACTCCATCAACAATTATAAAGATTCTCTGAATGTTGTGTTTTACGAATCAGACCACCCTGGTGTGATTTGAGTTGAGATTGTTATTTTCTTGAGATCAAGGTTAGCTGTGAGGGGTTCAATAATGGTTACGGTCACTTGATTCGACGATTTTGTTAGGGCATAATCAGTGTTCTTTACAAGATGTGCGTTGGATAGAGATGAATTCAGAAAATTGAACCAAAGCCCTGGAAATTGGGTAATTATCGTTAAGGTTTTTACTAAGGTAATGGTATTGTTTGTTGAGGTGAGATACTCGGTTCGCACTGGATAGGTTCCGTATCCACTGATGGATACCTTTTCTTCGTTAGGCACAAGATCGATGCAAGTTAGGGAAAGGTCCGCTTGACGAATAGTGGTGTTATAGATGACTGAAAATTCTGGTTTGATTATAAACACCGATCCCTGGGTTTGATTGAGAATGATTCCCCCTATTTCGTAGTTATAGGCCTGGTTCAAGTAATAGGCATTTTCTGATGTGTAACGAAGGATCCCAAAATTGTCTTCATAGGTGTCTCCAAGCGTTCGGGTGATCCTATACGCCCATCCGTTGGAGATGAGTGCAAGCCTGCCAAACGCCTTATTCGACATGAAGAATCCCAGTTCCCTGCTGCCTAAGGTTATTGATGCAGAGATCGGGGCATTTTCTTTTAAAGCTATCTGGGAATCAATAGCAAATTTTAACTGTGAAAACTGATCTGACACAACACCCATGTGCTCAGCCTCACGCGATTCCATCCATTTTGGAACATAGATCGTCTGAACAATAGAAACCACGGCAAGAACGAGTCCAACGATCATGACTGCGACAACGATACCTGCGACTGCTTCATCTTTGTTTTTAATGCTTCTTATTTCTTTTCGATTTTGTTTCATTTTATCACCTTTTTTATGAAGGACGGTTGTAATTGTAATTTTGTGTAATTTTTGCCAGGGTAAGTATTGAGGCATACAAAGAAAATTCATCATAGCAAGCGTTGTATACGCCGAACAACAAACTATTTGTTGTCACTTTTATGGGTTTTCCATTTAAAGGTAGCGATGCCTTAAAATTGGCGTTTAGATATAGCTTCATAGTCGTCCGATCGTAGGTGCTCACAATGTAGTTCCATTTGTTCTCAAGTGGCGCTGAGAGCGTATATTGTTGATTGTTTGAATCGGTAAAGGTCACAAAGGCCGTTGTTTTATTTGCTTTGATGGTGTAAGACCCTTGTTTTGAAAAAATTGTTTGGGATGTCTCACTGAGAGGGATTCGAATCACGCACTGGTATAGATCGTTGCTTTTACCCCCATACAGGGCGATATAGCTATCATTAATGAAGGGGATGATCTTTATGTCATAACTGTAAACCCTCGGGTTCGTTGAAATTTTAATTAAACCATCGACAGCATCGATGATATCCCCATTTTCACCAATCCGCAGGGTGGTGATACTACCATCGTATTGATAACTATTCCAGGGATCGAGGAGGTCTTTGGAGACGATGGCATAGACTCGGTCTTTTACCGGGATTATCTTTGGTTGCTGAGCTAAATAATTGTCAGAATAAAATCGTCTGATGAATTCCAGGTAGTCTATCCAGCTTTTCGAAATAATACCGGTATCCGCTACTTTTACGGAAGCAACATACGCAACATATCGCCAGGTTGGATTATCATAATATTGAGAATAGACACAGGTAAAAATGTTGGTATCAACCTTTATGATTCCTGGATGATAGCAGGATGGAGCAAATTGCCACAGATCGATGACACTTTTTTTGATAGTGCCGTTGTTTCCATAGATTTTTAGGGTGGCTAATCGACCATACAAACTATAGGCAGAAGAGTCACGGTAGATGATCGCATAGACATCTCCGTTTACAGGAATCATCGATGGTTCTCGACAGCGTACAGTTTCAAAAATATATGAGTCTTGGACACCAAAAATATGTCCGTTGTTGCCTATTTTTATTGTTGCTACTTTTCCTTGGGAGTTACTATAGAGTTGGTACGCAACTGCATAGAAGCCGTTGCTCTTGTTTATCGGAATGAATGAGAAAGGAGTGTTCATACAGTTTGCATCAAAAGTATATCGCTCAATTAGTGAGATGTGCCCAGCAGCGTTGATTTTCACGGTCGCGATTTTCCCATCATGAAACATAGGGACCGTCATATAATGGCAATAGGCAATCGCATAGACATCATTATAAATCGGGATAATTGTTGGTTCATACGATGCATTATAGGTTCCGTTGCTTGAGGTATAACCAAGCTCGATGATGAACGAGTCAGTAAATTTCTGTGCTACGGTTTTACTTGTTGTGTTTACTGCTACTGTTTTTAACACCAATTTTGCATCGATACCGCGATACACATCTGCAACATATCGGCTGTCTGACGTAAGAATTTCATCTTCTGCATAGCATTTAAGACCACCAGCTTCGTCCATATCTTGAATCGGGTCTTTGTTGATACTTCCAAAATTACTTATCTTTATTGTTTTGATGATGCCGCCTGCTGACTCACCTCGGTACACAATCCCATAGACATCATCAACGATTGGAATGAAATACGGTGCTGAGCAGAGGAATGGTTCGAAAATCACATCCTTCTTAAATATAACAGGAATGAGTCCATTATCTTGAATTAAGAGGGTGGTTATTTTTCCCTGGAGGTTTGCCGTAGGGGAATCTATACTGTAGGAAATACCATATCTATTAAAAGGTCCATCTAGGCGAAGTATATGAGGCGACCGGATAAAATTACCAACAGTACTTTCAAATGAGATTTGATCAAATGCTTTTGCAAGTGGTGGGATTGTCCGGCTGAGGGTGATATCACCAGCAGGAGATATTTCAATCGTTTTTAAAATTCCGGTCTGCCTTAAAATCGGACCTGCGTAGACAATCGCATAGATATCATCATGGATATTGATGATTTCTGGACTTCCACCATCATCATCATCAAACCAAACATGAAAAGAAATATCAGAGAGTATACCAGCATTGGTAATTCTGACTGTTCGTAACCCACCATCATCTCCTACACAATTATACACGATGACGAAGATATTGAAACTATCAACGACTTTAATGATTTCTGGTTCTATCATGATGTCACCAAAAATTAATTTTTTATTCACCGGGGAAATCGTTCCAACATTGGAAATATTTACAGATATTAGTACCCCTGTGTTAGCTGCAGTGATCGAATATACTATTGCATAGACATCGTTACCTCTGTAGATAATATCAGGACTGGACGAGAGACCTGCATCAAGGGCTCTTGTGTTAATGATCGTTTTATTGATGTGTCCGTCATCATAAATTTTCACCGTCATGATATATAATTGGTTTCCGACACTCGGTTTGCTGTACACGATAGCGACGATTCCATTTATTGCATTTATTTGAATGATTTTTGGGGTTTTGCATGAGGAATCAAAATTAAAAAGATCAAGATAACTTGAAGTTGTTGATTTATTTTCAATAATCTCCCCGATGTCTGTGATATTGATCGTTCCTAGGTATCCTAACGAATTTTCATTGGTCGAAACAAGAGCATAGATGGTTCCTTGGACATGGATGATATAAGGATCGTAGCATCCTTGCGTATAGAATCCGAATTGTGATAATGAGGACTGTAGAGGTGTTCCGACCAGAGCATCACTGTGTTTTGAACGGTTTATCCATGTCTCGATCGTGCATTCATTGGTGACGCTCAAAGTGTTTGAATTAGGAACTTGACCATAATCATCAATCCCGTCAAAACTTAAGGATTTCGTCGAATGATTCAATTCGGTGTTTAATCGTTGAGGCCCACGTATTTCATTTGGTACGAGCGAGCCATCATTCGGTGGAAATTGCCCAGAGGAATCAAAGAGTTTCAATCCCGAGGATTCATCGAAATGCCAAATCCCCATTGCATCGATCTGTGTTGTAAAAAGTTTTATTCCGCCGGATTGGTTGAGCGTAGAATTCGCTGAGGTATATTGAATCCATGCCTCATAGAGATAATTTTTGTTCGAAGTGAGATTATAGAGGGTTAATTCCTGATATCCGGAGAGTGGCAAGGTGATATTAAGTATTGGAGTGCGAGTCCACTGAAGGTCATCTGTTCTTTTCCATTGAAACCAAAATTTACCAGGGAGATGACCCGCATTAATAAAATTGTAATATGATTTCAGGGTCGCACTATGAGGCCAGACATCATAGGGATTTAATGTTTGAACATAGGGCTGATCACCTCGGGCACCTTCTTGCACGAGACCGGCCATAATCATAGAATTTGTATCTTCATTTATCACTTTTATGGTGACTTCCAAACCATATAAACTATCAAGACTCGCAGGATTAAATATTATTTGTTCACCGATACTCCACTCCCCGTCGCCATTGGAATCTACAACATAATCTTTCGCTGAAACGAAAAAGTCTTGTCCGCCGATGGTGATAATCAGTTTGGTATTAAGGGCTAAAGGAACACCTCCGTTGTTTTGTAAAATAACATTTTTTTCATCTGCTGATGCGACCAGCTGCGCCGATGAGACATGGGTGGTCGTCGATGGGCTGGTTGCGTTGTTGAAAACAAGGGTATACACAATGCATAACAGTGCAAGACTAATTGATAAAAGTAAGATTGTTGCTATAATTTCAGATATTGCTTTGTCATTACGTTTCGCAGTAATATTTTTTCCTTTGAAATAATGATGTAATATTTTTTTATTGTTTATTCTCATGGTTCCAACCTTTATTTTAAGCAGTGGGATTTAATATTTTGTATAATGATCATTTATTTCATCATCCCTGAGATGTGTTTTATAGACAGCAAATTCATCATAGATGCCACTGAATCCTCCAAAGATGAGGGGATTATTTGAGCTTTGAATATTTTCATTACAGACTACAGACACGTTTGTTAAATTATTAAAGAATTTGATTTTCGCATGATCGTAAGTGAGCACAAGATAGTTCCACCCGTTGTGAATCGGCAGTATGAGAGTCTTATCACCACTCGTGGTTCGTAATGTTGCAGTAAAAGTTGTTTTATTTCCTTTAAGTTCGTAAGATCCTACTTTGGAAAGAATTGTTTTTAATGTATTGCTGGTATCACTTACTGTGATTTTGACGGTTTCAATGTAGCCGTCATCATAATCTCCCTGATAACATAATGCGACAATATTGTTGGTGATATTCGTATATGACGGGAGAATATTAGCAGCTGCTTGAAAGGCCAATTGAACATCAAAAATTACATTATTCACGGTCCGATAGATTGATCCATTTGTAGAAAGACAGAACGTACTGATGTACCCTTTGGCTGTTGTTCCAGAGGGAATAGTATAGATCAACGCGTAAATATCTCCATAGATATGGTCAAGAAATTGACTATGTGCTAAATCGGTATTGGAGTTAACAGTAGTGAAAGAAACAGCATCNATCTTTTTTATTATTGTCCCGTTGGATGAGATATAAAGGGTTTGTACTATGCCTGATATCTGATAGGGGTTAGTCCCCACTGATTTTGAATATGCTAAAGCATAAGTGGTGTTTTTAATATGGATTAAATCAGGCCTACTGCAACCATATGCTTCAAAGGTAAACGTAGCTTTTGGATTTTGATTGATGACTCCTGTGTCGTTAATTTGGATGGTGATTATGACTCCTGATCCTCGGTGCTGCCCGGGGATAAAATAATCATAACCGTATAGTAATGCATACAGATGATTGCTTCCATCAACAGGTATTATATCTGAATATTCGTCATATCCAAATACTGATGAAAAATATGCATTGGCCGTGTAGGTATCAATGAGTGTGATATTTCCGGCTAGTGATATTTGTATGGTGCTAATAAGATCACTTTTACTGGCATAGTTTGTTGAATGGTAAGAAACAGCAAAAATATTATCTTTTATTCGTATCACATTTGGTGAACAAAAATTTGAATACCCGGGTTTTGTTATATTATAGGAGCAGAGAAAATTATCTCGTATAGTTCCGTTATTCGCTATTTCAACGGTTTTTATAGTAATCGTAGGACTTCCGTAATTATCAAAAACAATCATATAGATATTATTGGTTACGTAAACAATTTTGATGGATAAACCTGGAGTGGCTTCAGGCATCGTTATATCTAAGGTGTCTATGAAACTTTTTTCTATCTTTCCAACATTTGATATACGAATCGTGTGAAGAGATATACTCCCGTACAGAACCTTTCGGCATACGACAGCATAGATGTCATTTGAAACAAGAACGATGTCAGGTGCATAGAAATTCACAGGGCCTAACAGGACCGAATCGAGAATTTTTTTCACGATCGATCCATTATCCGGGATTTTTATGGTCAATAAAACACCGTTGTTTGTATCAGAACTAACGCTTTTGGGGTACACAATCGCGTAGGTGTCTTTTACCGCGCTTACTTCGATTATCTTTGGAGAGGATATGGTATATGACGATGCAGGTTGGTACACATATTTCCATGCTGCATCATTCGTATGATTGGTGATAACACCAAGNTTTGAGATTTGTAAGGTCTTTANTTCAGCTCGTGNGCTGAGACGATAAGACACTGCAAATATATCACCGGTGATATGAATGATCTCAGGGTTTGAAAATTGATTCCAATCTGCAGGGGGTAACAGGGTGTCGTAATCTACTGAGTCGACAAATGTCCCGGTATCGGAGAGTATTATAGTTTCGAGAGCCCCACCTCGTTGTAAGTTTCCCATTTTATCCCCATAGAATACCGCATATATTTTATCAAAGACATGTATTATTCGAAGAGGCAGATCAGAGATATTATTATTATCAAATTTATATCGAATAGCATCAACAAAGATATTCCAACCATTTTTTATTTGAATAGCTCTTAAAGAACCATCGGTATCAGAATCTCTAAAAACAATAGAATAGTAATCGTCTTTCACGCGAATAATATCAAGGTACTGCATAATACCTGTTGGAGTACTGCCGCCCCCAAAATTGTAATATGATTTTTGTGCGGTGACCACTCCAGCAGGAGTTATTTTAGCTGTTTGTAAGCGCCCAACATATCGATTGGCAGCTAAATAGAATTCATATGACGAGTATGCAACAGCGTAATAATCTCCTTCAGTAAAAATAATATCGGGATAATAACAATTAATAGAATCAATCGTTACTTTATTTATCACTGCCTTTGTAATTTTTCCGTTTGATAATATTTGGACTGTTGCGATATATAAATAGCCGTTTTGTCCTCTGTAGACAATGGCATAGAGATCGGCACTTCCCACAATTTTGATAATTCTTGGTGTTTCACATCGCACTGTTTCAAATTGGTAGATATCAATAACACTTGTTGTTGCATTTTTAGATATGTTTCCTTCAGAAGAGATTTGAGTAGTGATAACAAAACCAGCTAGTGCTGAATTCCTCGATACAATAGCAAATCTATCGTTGGATATATTAATAATATCTGGTTCGTAACATCCGTATGCCTGTGTACCAAAAATGGTGCTATTTATTCGTGGTATGTTTGTTCCCTTGAATTCAGTTTTAGACTCGGGTTTTACCCATGCTTCTATCGCTATTTCATTGGTTGGGCTTAGACTTGATGCATGATTAATGATAACATAATCATTGTAGCCATCAAAACGTAAAGACCGGTTATTAACGACATTATCAGATTGATTGATTCTCTGCGGTGCTTGCGTTACATCCGCAGGAAATAAAGTTCCATTGTTCCCATTATTAGAAGAATCTATTGCTATCAACCCGGAGCTTTCATCAAAACGCCATAATCCACTCGAATAGCTCTGCGTTCGAAACGAATTGATCGTTCCAGTCGATGTAAGCTTTATACTTGCATTGGTTGAAGAATTATATTGAACCCAAGCTTGATAGAAATACTCTGTGTTTTCATTTAAACCAATCAGATTGTAATTATACGATCCATTATGACCAAAAACTTGAACCCATACTGTTGAATTCCATGGAGCGCTATTATTTGCTGTATAGATCGAGGCTTTAATATAGGTGAATCTAACTTTTTTTGTCCCCAGATAGTAACGATAATCATAATGCATATAGATTTTTGCGGTGTCTGTCGTAATAGAATCTGCATTTAAGGTTACTGCGATTGGGTTTACCGCTTGAGATCCTTCTTGCAGGACACCGCGCATGATGACAGAATTACTCTCTTTATCAGTAATACTTACTGAGACTAACATTATTGGGAGATTGGGGTCATTATTTGGAATAAATATTTTTTCACCGATATTCCATTCACCATCTGCCTTTGAAGCAGCGTCTAAAATGTTACCAACGGTCGTAACAACTTTTGTTTCTGCGAACCATACGGTAATTTCTGTATCAAGAGGTATCCCTTGACCGCCATGATGTTCGAAGACAACAGAGTTTCCTTCGATCCTTCCGATAATATTTACTGATGGTGTTGGATTGGAAAAGAAAACAGATGGCATAGACATAGTGGCAATCGCTAATAAAACAAACAAAGAAACACAGATACCTATCAACAAAAGTGTCCCCAATACTTCAGAGGTTGCTTTGTTTTTTTGTTGATTTTTCTTCCTCAACGAAGTACTGTGAATATTTAATCCTCGTATTGCCCTCATCATTTTATCACATTTTAATATTTTAATTCATATTCATTCCACCGAAAGTAAGTATCGATCTAAGTTGGGACATAAACACCTCTGAAAATTTTAATTTCATCAATCGCGCCAAATAATCCGCCGCCGAAAATGAGATGATCGGTATTGTTTTTTATCGTACCTGAGCATGATTCACTCCCTCCTGTTTGTATAACATCGTTGATATATAATTTTAAAAGTCCACCACCGTATGTTAGATCAATTCTTGTCCAGGTATCAAAAGAAAGAGTTCCGGAAAGAGTATAGGTCGTATTTCCAATGGTCATCCAAGCAGTCAGTAAATTATAATTGACCATGATAGCATATGAGTCCCCCTTATGCATGATCAATTTTTGTTCACCGATTAAATCTATTTTTTCCATGGTGAGAAAACCGCTTTCGCTTGAATTAATGGACCCGTATACAATGATTAACCGGTCAACATGGCTTAAAAGATTCAGAGCGGTAGAACCAAGAGCGCTGCGACCTTTGAATTCATAGATGAACAATGCAGTATCTGAAATATTACCAGTATCATCTATAGAAATCGTTGTTAAAAATCCGCGCTCCCAATTCGTATTATTTCCCCCTGAAAAAGAAACCGCGTAGAGTTCATTATCAATATGCATGATATCGGTTTTAAAATTATAATCGATTGGTGAAAGATAGGTGTAGAAGGGCAGGATGTCGATACTTCCGTTGATTACATGACCTAGAGAGCTTATGCTTAATGTTTTAATAAATCCAGTCCTGAGATGATCATTAGAATCAGCCCCATAGGCAATTGCATAAATGTCGTTTGTGACATGGATCATCGTTGGCTCTAACCCGTCCTCAGGTAATCCATATTGAAAGGTTTCTTCCAAGGGCTCAATGATTGATCCATTATTCAAGATATGTACCGTGATGATATATCCATTACCCGAAGTAGCCCCATATCCATTATAGGCAATGGCATAGATATCACTCGCAATATACACTATCGAAGTCTCAGAGCAACTGGTCTGTGGAAATTTAACTTTGTCAATGATTGTTGGTCCAATATTTCCCAAATCGTCTATGGTTACAGTAACCAAATAGCCGGTCGGTAAAACTTCATAGGATGTCCCACCAACCGCTATTGCATACACATTTGTTCCGATGTTGATGATATTTGGCTCTCGTCCATAGTATTCCGGGAAATCAAATGTATCGATGATCTCACCGATGGTGCCATTCCCATTGATGGTAAGAGTAACCATATGGTTTTTTGCTTCAGTTTGATCATCAGCAGCCCCATACACTATTGCATAGATGTTTGAATGAATTTTGATAATATCAGGCTCAAAAAAATGAGGAACTGCTATTGATTTTGTGTCAATAACGCCCTGGAAAACACCGTCATTGGTCATTTGAAAGGTTGTCACATAGGCGGAAGTATTGTCACGATAAGCTATTGCGTATATTGTTCCAATGACTTGGATTAAATCAGCCTCAAGACAGGCGTTTCCTATGATATCAGACATATTTTTTGAAGAAATTTCTGACACATTACCCGGGAACTGTGCTCCAATTTTTGATACGTTTATCCATGTTTCGATGGTTATTTCGTTGGTCAAATTAAATTTAGGATGATGCGGAACATCTACGTAATTGGTTACACCTGTAAAATTTAGAGATCCGTTAACTTTTCCTTCAGTAATAAATGTTGCATCATGCACGGTGCCATTGCTTATGGGATTCATGGCATCATGTGCTATGGTCGACCCTGTGAGTTCATCAAAATGCCATAGACCTCTGGTCGATCGGTAAGTATAGAAAGAAATCGGACCTGCTCGCATGGTTCCATTACTACAATTCATCCAAGCCCAATATTCATAGAGAGTGCCGCTGAGCAGTCCTGTGAGTTGTTGACCATACCATCCGTCAATAGAAAGTGGTTTTACCGATGGCGAGTTGAGAAATGGTCCTCCAAAAAGACCATAGGTAAAATTGAGGTGCCCTGAGATAAAATACGTATTGTTAAAAAAATTATAATACATTTTTAATGTCGCTGAGGTTTCTCCTACATCATCAGGAAACAAAGCTGTTGTATACGGTGAAAATGCACTTGAACCGTCTTGGAGAATTTTGTCGAAGATAATGATATTCTTATGGACATCGACAATGGTACACATCACTTGTTTTCCTTGCAGACTTCCTTCAGTATACGGATACACAACCCGCTCGCCTATATTCCACCATCCATCGTTGTTCTCATCGTTCCAATACCCAGCTTCACTGATGTTAAACGTGTCTACATCGCTTGCAATTGTCATGGTTATTTTGGTTTTTTGATCAAGAGGAATTCCACCACGATGTTCAATAGTGATGTTGTTTCCCATTACTGTACCAACAAGTGTGATTTTTGGAGGGGAAACATCAGAAAAATTTGTCCAGGGATTGAGAATGATGAGAGTGATGGCAGAAAAAAGACCAATTGCTATGGTAATGAGAAACAGGGTTCCAACTATCTCGGATACTGCTTGATTCTCTCTAAGAGATGATCGAGACATCATCCCACTGTTCAATTTAAACCCCCAGGGTGATTTTGAACATGAGCCATGTTGAAAAGACCATGATGAAAATATGTTTGACGGATGAGGTGATTCGTCCATCTTCAAAGACACCAGCGACTAATGCAGATCCAAACGCCTGGACGAGACAGGCAAGATAGAACATTCCAGTGATATCCTTCTGAGATGCGATACTTCCGCCACCCATCACACCCTGCATACCTTGGGAACCTTCACCACCAACCATCGCGGGAATGAAACTGGTACATAATATTAGCACGATTGCTAAGAACACGAACATACCGACGTAGATGACGACGACATAGGAGGCCATGTTGGTTCTTCGTTCTGCCTCAAGCATTTTAATCTCTCGTGCATCCTTTGCGGCGACATCAAGCACATCTGCGACATTCCCCCCGCTGTTGCTCGCCTCAATAATCAGGGTGATTGTTCTTCGAATCGATCGTGTGTTGACACGCTGTGAAAACGCAAGTAATGCATCGGTGACACTGCCCCCCCATGAAACTTGTTGGGAAATCTTCTTAATCTCAGGGGTAAGGATGCCATACTCGCCCTTTGAAGCAAAAAGTATGGCTTTGGTAAATGTCATTCCAGCTCTGCGGGACTCGGCAAGATCTCTGACGAAATCCGGGAAAATCGAATCGATCTTTGAGATTCTTCGCACATACAAAGATTCGTACATCCCGTACACACCAGCTCCAGATAGCAGGGCAAAAACAAAATAATCGACGAATCCTATGAATCCACCGATAACCCCAAGCAACGAGAGCATACCAAGGAGAATAAAAACAGACACCAGTACACCTGATACAATGTTGACGATGAGTTTGGTCATGTTTTTTGTAAGCATAAGATTTTTTATGTAGCCTTGATGTGGTGTTTTTGTATTTTTTTTCATTGCTATGCTCCCTGGCAGATCATGCGTATCACCACGGCAAAACCAACGTGAATGAGCGGAACGACAATTAAAATGAGGATGTAGAGGAATGTTGCGTTCCATGCACCGCTGATAATCATCATCAGGGGAATCACTATTAAAAGGAGCAGAACACCTGCGACAGCTGCGGTCACATAGCTTTCAGCCATGATTCCGAGGGTTTCCAGAAGTTGCTTCTGTTGGTTACGGTTTTCCCATAAATATTGGTCAGCTTTATGCATAAAATAGGTCTTTAATGAACCACCAGAAGTGACAGTCACCACCATGCCTTGGAGGAACTCTTTGAATTTTTGTGATGGTGTACGGGTGATATTCTTCTTAATCGCGGTGATGATATCAAAGCCAAGGAACCCAACGTCGCGGTATATCCAGGCTGATTCTTCCTTTACTTCTCCATAGATATCTTGTTTTGATAGGCTTTTGAAAATCTCAGTTGGCGTAATTCCAGCAGAGGCCATCGCCGAGATGAAGTTGATCGCATACGCAATATTCATATCGATCTTTTTTTTGCGTGCCTTTGCCCTGCTTTTTGGTGCAGAGAGTAAAACCGCATAGATAAGGACACCAATAAATCCAGGGATGAAAAGGAAAAAGATTACCAATCCGATGTCCAAGACAACCCCAAGGAGCGGAAGGAGAAGAAACACGAATGTCACAATAACAATCATAGAGCTAAGAAATCCTATGATGGTGCTCAGCAAAACATAGGAGAGATAAGCGCCAGCACGAATCTCCATATGTGCTGATTGCAATGCATCTTGCAGATGCTGATTCGCTCTTTTTTCTCCAAATCGTCCTAACCATTTATAACTCATTCGTTGATATTTTGTAAGTGTCATCGGCATCCCTTCGACTATATTCTATTTTTTTCTATTTTTTTTTACATAAACAATATCGTCAGCTGCGTCTCCAGGTGGGAGATCAACTTCTTTATCAATCATCACATCTTTTACAGTGATTTCTGCTTCTGTTTGCTTCGGTTTGTTTCCTTTACGGATTTTTTCCATGATTTCATCAGATGACTCCAAATAGGAGGCTACTATCCGAGCTACGTCTTTAAACGCACGAATATTGTTATCCTTCATCCATTCGAGAAGCTCAACGCGTCGTTTGAGTTCCTCCATCATTTCCTCTTTAGTTATCCCATGTTGACCTCGAATGCGCTCCATGACATAGCTTTTCCCAGAATAGAAGAATTGATCTTGCACTGGATCCCATCGGAACACCTCATTTGTCAGTATCTCTTTTGTCATCGGATCAATGTCAACGATTTCTACAATTTGTTTACATCGTCGTACCCGCTTATCCCCTACTTCCGCCTGTACCTGGATAGTGACGATATCCAGTGACTGTAGCATGACTCGCGGAATCTCAATTGGTTTTCCTTCCAATCGATGAATGAGAGATTGAGCAGAGTCAGCGTGAACAGTCGAATAGGTTGTGTGTCCGGTCGCCATCGCCTGGAACAGCACGTATGCTTCTTTTCCTCGTATTTCTCCAACAAGGATATATTCCGGTCGTTGCCGAAGCGCAGCCTTCATCAAATCATATAAATCTATTTCACCAGCTAGTTTATCATTAATCACCTCACCAAACCCAGATCGGACCACACCAGGAATCCAGTTAGGATGAGGCAGATTTATTTCTCGTGTTTCTTCTATAGAAACGATTTTTGATTCACGGGGTATGAACAGTGAAATCGCATTCAGGGTTGATGTTTTTCCGGAGGCAGTTCCACCAGCAATCAGTGCATTCACACCATTTTCAACCGCAAACCACATATAAGCAACCATTTCAGGAGACATGGTTTTATACATAATCAAATCGGTTGCGGTGATTGGATCAGCCCGGAATCTTCTGATAGTAAAGGTCGAACCTTTTGTGGTCACCGCTTTACTTAACGTCATCTGAATACGAGATCCATCAGGCATGGTCGCATCAAGCATCGGCTCTGCGATAGAGATATGTTTTCCGCACTTCTGAGCAAGCTTTACCACAAATTCGGACAATATCACTTCATCAGAAAATTGTATATTGCTTCTCAGAGAGCCGTATTTTCGGTGATATAAGAAAATAGGTAAACAAGAGCCATCGCAAGAAATATCTTCTATGTTGGGGTCGCGCATCAGTGGATCTATCTTCCCATACCATAAGAAATCCCGTTTCACATAATACAGGATTTTAGTTTTAAGCATGTCATCGACTTTCATCTTGTAATCTTTGATGATATGATCAATCCGTTCTATAAGAAACGCTTCGACCTTTTTGGCGTCAAGTTCATCTAAACGGATATCAATGGAATGCATCAGGGTCTCTTGTATAAATTCCAGTGAGTTATGCTCTGGTTCGGAAAGTTGCGGTTCGATGACCTTATAAAATTTATCAAGGGATGAGGTGTCTTTCAATATTTTAACAAAAGCAAATGGTTCAATGACCGGATAGCATTCAAGTTCAACGAGGTTTTTTTCATCAATGTTTATATCATGGGATGCAAAAACCACGATGCCTTTCTTGCCACACTGTTCACACTTGACGGTTACCTTTTGGCCTAGTTCTCCCTCACAAGGAATTTTAGAATGACACTCAGGACAGACTGCGATTTTCTTAATCATGGATCATTCCTTATTTTTTTCATGACGTCTGCAGGGTTATCAGCGTATTGGGCAACCACCGTCGCTACTTTTTTGAACTCTCGGATGTTATTTTTGTTCATCCAGTCTAACAACATCGTTCGATTTTTGATTTCACCAATCATACCTTCCCGACTGATGTCTTTTTCTGCCCTGATGCGCTCTAAGATGTAGCTTTTTCCCGAGTAAATGAATTTATCCTCTATCGGATCCCATCGGAATACCTCATTGGTGAGAATCTCCTTTGTCGTTGGGTCGATATCAATAATTTCGATTATCTGTTTGCATCGTCTTGCTCTTTTATTTTTCACACGAGAGATAACTTGGATGCAAACAACGTCCAATGTCTGTAGCATGATACGAGGGATTTCAATGGGTTTACCCTCCAATCGATGAATGAGGGATTGAGCAGAGTCAGCGTGAACAGTCGAATAGGTTGTGTGTCCGGTTGCCATCGCCTGGAACAGCACGTATGCTTCTTTTCCTCGTATTTCTCCAACAAGGATATATTCCGGTCGTTGTCTGAGTGCTGCCTTCATCAAATCATAGAGGTCAATTTCACCGATGACTTTGTTACCGACAACATCTCCAAACCCGGATCGGACCACTCCCGGAATCCAGTTCGGATGTGGTAAATTAATTTCCCTGGTTTCTTCAATAGAGACAATCTTTGATTCTCGTGGGATGAAGAGGCAGAGGGCATTTAATGTCGAGGTTTTTCCAGCAGCAGTTCCCCCAGCAATCAGTGCATTGATACCATTTTCAACTGCTAGCCACATATAAGCGACCATCTCAGATGACATGGTATGGAACTCGATCAGATCAGGTGGTGAAAATGGATCTTCACTGAATTTTCTGATAGTAAAAGTTGATCCTTTCGTGGTGACTTCTGTGCTCAGGGTCATCTGGATACGTGAGCCATCAGGCATGGTCGCATCCAGCATTGGCTCTGAAATAGAGATATGTTTACCGCATTTCTGCGCAAGTTTCACGACAAACGCAGTAAGCTCTTCTTCTTCGTTGAATTGTATGTTGCTCTTTAAGGAACCATATCGCCGGTGATATAAGAAAATGAACACACCAGAACCATCGCAAGAGATATCCTCGATATTTGGATCCTTCATGAGTACTTCGAGTTTTCCAAGTCCGATTGATTCTTTTTCAAGGTAATACAATATTTTTTTCTTTGTGAGCGGGTCAATATTGAGCATATAGTCGTCAATGATTAAATCGACTTTTTCACTAAGGTATTTGTCTTCTCCCTTTGATTCAAGATCCGCTGTCTTAAAGATAAATCCATCCAATGTCTCTTTTACAAATTTTAGGAGGTATTCCTCATCTTTTGATAATTGCATCTCAAGAAGGACGTATCGTTTATCGAGTGATTCTTTTTCGCGGATAATTTCCACATAAGCAAAGGGCTCTTGGATAGGATAAAAATCAATTTCTTCAATCGCGCTTTCCGAATAACCCATACGTTCCAGGGTATAGGTTTTAAGCTGGTTTGCCTCCCTTAAAAATCTTATTTGGCCATCAGGGGTGAGCTCATCGATTTTAATTTCTTTTTGAGCAGGGGTTTGGTTTGGTAAATCTAACACCGACTGGGCAGAAAACTCTGTTGGTATTGACGTTTCTTCAAAGGTAGCAGCTTCTGGTTCCTTTGTAAGGGTATTTTCTTCGCTCTTTAATTCAACTGGTTCATTTTTTATTGGTAGTGGTTGAGATTTTGTCTCCTGAGTCAAGCTTACAACTTCAACTTTTGTCGCGGCTTTTTCCTCTGGTTTTGAGACATCCTGGACTGTCGTACTTGCTTTTATTTTTTGATCAAGCCATATTGCTTCATCTGATTTAATTTGAGCGATTGATTCTTCAAACTGAGGNAGTGTTTCCGGGGTTTTTGTTTGTTTCTTTGTCGTGGACTTTTTTATCTTTGCGGCATCGTTTTCTTTTTTCTTTTTCTTAAACCCGATATGTTTCTTTATTTTTGGTGGTGTTGATTTCGGTTCTTTTATATCTTCTTTAACAGGTTTACTGATGATTTTATTTTTTTGTGTTTTTTGATTCTCTTTCTCATTGTTTTCTGTTTTGCCTTGATTTCTTCTTTGAAAGAAAAANAGATTGCGTTCATTTTTTGTTGCGCTTTCATCTCTTGTTTTTTTCACGGGTTCAGTCTTTTTTTTATCGTTGACATAAAAGAGCGATGGTCGTTTTTTTTCCGACAGCGGTAGACTATCAGACAGAACGTTCTCCGTTTTTTTCCGCTCAAGAACCTCAGTATGAGCATTTAAAATATCATCTACTTTTTTTTCTATTTCTGAATCATCTGTTTTTATAGAACGAAAGGGTACTTTTTTACGACCGTCTTGTGTTTCCACAGTACCCCTCCGTTAGAGCTTTCCTACCGATTCCATGCATCCCATCTTCCCACATCTATGTATCCGAAAGAGTAGAATATGGTTAATTAATCTCAACGCTACTTTTCGTGCATCTCATCCAACTATTTTTGATATAGTTTGTGCGTATTTATAACTTTCTTTAAAATTCTATNTCAGAGTTAGTAAGATTTAGTCCCTNGGTTTCCTAAACCACAGGATTGCTGCCATAAGGCCTAGACCGAATGGAAGAACGAGGATATAGTAGATGATGTCAATTTTGCGAAGGTACTCGGTGATATCGTAGCCGGAGACATAGAGGGTGATTAGGGCAACAAGGACTACTGGAACAAGGATCCCAATGATTAGTGGTACAGCTTCTCGATTCATACCCCTCACCATGGGAGGAGAATTGTATTACCCTATTTGTAGTTAGTGGAAAAAAATACTTTTTATATGAGGAGGATGAAAAATCTATATAAACCATCACCGGATTCTTGGCTAGACGGGATTTCTGTGGTTCAAAAAACAAATGTTATTATCATGGGCGCAGCAGGAAGAGATTTTCATAATTTCAACGTGTACTTCCGCAATAATGCAACCTATAATGTTGTCGCATTTACTGCGACACAGATACCTGATATCGCGGGCAGAAAGTATCCAGCATCTCTTGCAGGGAAATACTATCCAAAAGGTATCCCGATTTACCCAGAAGAACAGATCACTGATCTTATTAAGAAATATGATGCTGATCTTGTGGTGTTCGCATATAGCGATGTCCCCTATACGTATGTTATGGGAAAATCTGCGATGGTAAATGCTGCCGGTGCTGATTTCATGTTGTTGGGCCCGAAGAGTACTATGCTTGTTTCAAAAAAACCGATCATTGCGGTCTGTGCGGTTAGAACCGGGAGCGGAAAATCACAGGTCTCAAGGAAGATATTTGAAATTTTACGAAAGAAAGGGTTAAAAGTTGCGTCAATTCGTCATCCGATGCCGTATGACAAAGATCTGACCACGCAGGTTTGTCAACGTTTCGCCAGTTATGCTGATCTTGACAAGTACAACTGTACGATTGAGGAACGAGAGGAATACGAGCCGTACATTGACATGGATGGAATAGTCTATGCAGGCGTTGATTATGAGAAGATTCTGCGGACCGCGGAAAAAGAAGCTGATGTGATAATCTGGGATGGTGGAAATAACGATTTTTCATTCATCAAACCTGATCTCCTTATCACAATTGCTGATCCTCACCGAGCTGGTCATGAGCTGTTGTATTACCCTGGTGAGATGAACGTGCGAAGTGCACATGTCGTCATCATCAACAAGGTTAATACTGCGCAGAGGGAGGATATCGAAACTGTTCGAAAGAATATTCAGACCATAAATCCTACCGCACAGATTATTGACGGATTTTCAGCAATTCAGGCTGAGAATAAAAAAATGATCACAGGAAAGCGCGTGCTGGTGATTGAGGACGGACCAACCGTGACTCATGGCGGTATGCGGTATGGCGCTGGTACTGTTGCTGCGAAAGAATACGGTGCGAAGACTATTGTGGATCCTCGACCGTTTGCGGTCGGCTCAATTATTGATACCTTTGAGAAATATAGTCATTTGACCAACATTCTTCCTGCAATGGGGTACGGGAAAAAACAGATTCATGAGTTGGAGCAGACGATTAACAACACTGATTGTGATGTCGTCATTAGTGGCACCCCGATTGATCTGACTAGGATCCTAAAGACGAAAAAACCTATAGTACGGATAAGCTATAGTGTGGGAGATAAAACCGCTGTACAGATCGAAACTCTTCTTCTTAAGTTTTTGAAAAAGAAGAAACTATTTTAGTTGTTTTCCGAAGAGAACGAACTGGGCGATGAGCGATTCAAGCTGGATATGCTCGTTACTCCCTTCGACGAGTCTGAATTCTACTTCCCCGGTTTTTTCCATAAGATTCACTTTATGTTCATCAGGGATCGTCAGGTCAAAGATGCTGCGATGAATTTGCTTAATGATTTCTTCACCGCTTAACCCGTAGGTGATGAGCAGGTCGTAGAGCTGATTTCTGGCAGCCATGAAATTCCCACCCAAGGCCGTGTTAATAAGGTTTTTAATGTCTTCTGGTCGCGCGGTTGCAGAGGTTTCGTAGAGCAGTTCTGCGGTGATCTTTTTGTCGATTGATGCGCCGACTTGAAGAATGTTGATCGCCCTGCGCATGTCACCTCGTGCGATGAAAATAAGAGCTTCGAGGCCATCAGGGGTGATTTCGAGATGTTCTTTGGTCGCTATCTTCCTGATGTATTTTTTCACATCCTCGGCNAAGAGTGGTTTGAACCGAAAGACCGCGCATCTGGATTGAATCGGCTCGATGACCTTGGATGAGTAATTCACCGAGAGAATGAACCGACAGATGTGGGTGTGCTTCTCAATAGTCCGTCGGAGTGCTGCTTGTGCTTCCTGGGTAAGAGAGTCTGCTTCATCAAGGAAAATGATTTTAAAGTTTGCTCCGATGGGNGCGGTGCGTGCGTANTCTTTGATTTTCCCCCGGATGATACCGATACCTCGTTCGTCACTTGCATTGAGCTCATGGAAGTTTTGTGACCAATGGTGTTCTCCGAATACCTCGTGAGCTAGAGCGAGTGCTGCGGTTGTTTTCCCAGTCCCAGGAGGTCCAGCGAAAATCAAGTGGGGAACGTTTTTTATCGTGGCATAGGCTTTGAGTCGTTCAATGATGTTTTCCTGACCGACAAGATCTGAAAGAGTTTTCGGTCTGTATTTCTCAGTCCAAATGTCTTCGCTTGCAGAATATTTTGTCATATTCTTACTACCAATAAATAATTGAACTATGAAATAGAATAACCCTTTATAATACCTTTATATTTTGAATTNNCCCTCGAACTTTATTAATTCATAAATCTNATCAGAGGAATCATATCAGAAAATATTTTAGAAACTCATCCTTTTTGTGGTAAACAATGATAAAAAAGTAGAATGACATTTAGCTGATCATGTATCCTGGTTTTTTTCTTGTTTATTTAATTTTCTTCATGAATCAGTCGCAAACGATGGATTACTTTCTTCTTTAGGCATGACCGAGGAACTAGACAACAAGTTCGACATGAAGGTAAAGAAAGTTAATCTTTTGGAACATATGACCATATGCAGTGTACATTTCAAATGTTACTGGAGTTCCGCGAGGAAAATGGGTCACTGAAAAAGGCGCCTTATATATCGCCCACAGGTTGACCGCCTCGATGGTAATGAATCCGCTTTCTGTCGTCAGATTTGTGTATTTGCCAAAGATGAATGCTTTTTTCAATTCATTCGAGCTTGATGGGGTGATCGTTATTGATCCATTGCCCATTGACACGACAGTGGGAACTGCAGCAGCTATCAATAGCAGACAGACAAATATTCCTACGATTTTGCTTTTCATGGTTTTATCCCTCATCTGTTAAAACAGGTCATTGATTTATATCTCATTGGTTCATTTAAATGTTTGGAATAGATAAAGCCTCATTTTCCTCCTTAAAAACAATTCCTTAGACTAAATTCCTGACATTTTTCGACTAGATATCTTACATTGTTTCTCTGTGATGTTTTTCCCGTCGTAATGTTTTTTTTCTCTTTTTCGTTTTTTTGTCGGTATTTTGTCTTTTTTGGCATTTTTCCAGATAGTCTTTATATAGCATCATTGAGAAACGTTAGCACGAGTCACAATAGTAGGAACGGGGTGACGAGATGGAAAAAAAATTACTGAAAGGAATTCTAAAACTTTGTGCGTTCGTCATCATCGCAAACCTCCCCTTTCTTACCATAACACAGCTTCTAGGCATCGATACGTTCATTGACTCTTTTAAACACCCAAATTCCTATCAATACATAAAAAATGACAACCTACATCCGACTGATACGAATGGCGGATACGTTATCGTTAAGAAACCTACGTATCAAGGATATGCAATCCATGAAGGAGACACCATCATCTATTATACTGCCAAAGATAGCTTACAACAAAAAGAGGTATACCAGATTGTTTCTGAAAGAGGAGTAAAAACATATTACACATTTTCCGCTACCAAAGGTCAATTAGATGGACCTGTCTACGATCAACAAATTATCGGGAAAATTATGGGCAGATTTGATGATAATATATGGATTGCATTCTGCGTTCAAATCTGGGAGATTTCTATTGAAAATCTTAATGCTGTCGCATTGTTAACCAATGATTAAAATATCATGATAAGTTTCTTTAACAGCTGATGGTTACCCTAGAGGCGGTAACTATGCAATTTATACCTAATTCTCCTTTAAAAAAGACCATGCTCAGCGAACTAAAAATGCATGATATCGATGACCTTTTTTCAGACATACCCGGAGAAATAAAAGTAAAAAATCTACAGCTGCCAGAAGCACGAAGTCAACAAGAGGTAGAAGATCACATGCGGAGGCTTTCTTCACAGAATAAATCGTTCTGTGAAATGCCATCGTTCATCGGTGGAGGGTTTAAACCGCATTACATCCCTGCTGCTGTGAAATCGATTGTGTCCCGCTCAGAGTTCTACACCGCTTACACCCCCTATCAACCAGAAACATCACAAGGATTCCTTCAAGCGATTTTTGAGTACCAGAGTATGATTGCTGAGCTTACCGGGATGGAAATTTCCAACGCCTCTCTTTACGATGGCGCAACAGCACTGGGTGAGGCAGCGTTAATGTGCAGCCGTATTAGTAAGAAAAAAACATTTGTGATTCCTGAGAACATCTCCTGGGAGAAAAAAAGTATCCTGCGGAATTATACGAAAGGAGCAGGCATCCAGGTAAAAGAGGTTGCATACGACCCTAAAACAGGAAGGGTTGTCCTAGGGGAACTTAAAAAGACCATCAATGCTGACACGGCAGGGTTTTACCTGGAAAATCCTAACTTTTTTGGTGTCTTTGAAGATGCGGTGGAGGAGATCCATTCTATATTACAGAAAAATGAAGTTTTGTTCGTCGTTGGTGTTGACCCGATTTCACTGGGGATTTGTAAAAGCCCTGGACAGTATGGTGCAGATATAGTGATCGGTGAAGGAAAATGCCTTGGGAATCCATTGGATTTCGGTGGATCGTCCTTAGGGTTTTTTGCTTGTAAAAACGAGTTTTCACGTCAGATCCCAGGTCGTATCATCGGTCTGACAAAGGATCAACAGGGAAAAAGAGCATTCTGTATGACGATGCAGACCCGAGAGCAACATATCCGCAGGGAAAAAGCTACCAGTAACATCTGCACCAATGAAGGGTTGTGTATGCTTGCCGCAGTCACTTATCTATCATGGCTTGGCGGGAAAGGACTGCATGAACTCGGAGCTTTGAACTTTGAGAAAGCCCAAAAACTAGCAAAGAAAATCAGCTCGATTCCCGGTTTTTCATTGATGTTTTCTGGTGTTCATTTCAATGAATTTGTGATCCGCTGTCCAGATGCAGTCAAAGTCCACAACCATCTGCTGCAAAACGACATTCAAGGCGGTCTGCTATTACAACAGTGGTACCCTAAGCTAGCGGATTGCATGTTATTTGGTATTACCGAGTTACACAGCGATGAAAGCATCGATCGTTTGGTTTCGCTGCTCAGGGAGGTGCACTAATGTACCATAGTGTTGTCTGGGACGAGCCACTGCTCAAGGAACTTGAAGAGATCAAAAAAGAAAAGTACATCCTGATGTCGGTCCTTCCCGAATCCCTTCAAAGAAAAACAATAATTGATATCCCGGATTTGGATGAAACGCAAGTGATGCGACATTTCTTCCATCTGAGTCAAATGAACTATGGTATCGAATCAGGGTTTTATCCTTTGGGCTCCTGTACTATGAAATACAACCCGAAGATCTGTGAGGAAATCAGTCGTTGGGAGCAGTTCGCCCTGCTTAATCCATATCAAGACGAGTCGACGACACAGGGAACATTGCGGATGATGTATGAGCTTGAACAGATGCTGTGTGAAATCACTGGAATGGATCATTTTACCCTGCAGCCGGCTGCAGGAGCGCAAGGGGAATTCACCGGCCTTCTCATCGCTCGAGCATATCATGAATCCAACAAAGATGCCGCCCGTGATGAGGTGATCCTGCCAGATACATCCCATGGCACAAATCCTGCAAGTGCTGCCATGGCAGGCTACAAGGTCATTGAGATTCCCTCAACCAAAGAAGGAACCGTTGATTTGGAGATGCTAAAAAAAGCTCTTTCAGATAAAACTGCATGCTTCATGCTTACCAATCCAAACACCCTTGGTATCTTCGAGTCAGAGATAATTGANGTTGCGCGACTTGTCCATGAAGCAGGTGCGCTTCTCTACTATGATGGGGCGAACATGAATGCGATCATGGGAAAGGCACGCCCAGGGGATATGGGTTTTGATATCGTGCATCTTAATTTGCATAAGACATTTTCCACACCACATGGCGGTGGAGGCCCCGGGTCAGGTCCTGTTGGTGTGAAACAAAAACTAGAGCGATTTCTGCCAGTGCCATGGATAGTAAAAAAGCAAGATACCTACTGCTTTGATTACGCACATCCAGACTCGATTGGAAAGATAAAGTCCACCTACGGAAACGTATCAGTGGCCTTGAAAGCATACATCTATATCCTTCTCATGGGTGGAAACGGGCTGAAAGAAGCATCAGAAATCGCTGTACTAAACGCAAATTATATGAAGAAAAAACTCGTCGATTCTAAACTCTACCAACTACCTTATCGAGAACTTCGGAAACATGAGTTCGTCCTCAGCTGCGAGCACTTGCTTTCCACCAAGGGAATCCGTGCGTTAGATGTTGGAAAACGTCTCTTAGACTACGGACTTCATCCACCGACCGTCTATTTCCCTCATATCGTCAAGGAAGCAATGATGATCGAGCCGACCGAATCAGAGTCTAAAAAAACCTTGGACATCTACATCGATACCTTACTAAAGATTGCACAGGAAGATCCGTCCCTGGTGAAGAGTGCGCCGCAGAATACCGTGGTTCAGCGTATCGATGAAATCGGGGCAGTGAAGAATCCTATCTTGACGTGGAAAAACCTTGATAAAACAAAGGAATAGAGCCTCAATATCGTTCTTATTGAGGACGTTTTATTTTCTTTTCTCCAAGTCCATGAATTGTTCCCGATGTCGCATGGGTAGTGATGGTGATCGTTGTTGGTCCGATTTTTTTAAGGGACTGGAGCAGTGCGATAGCGTGTTCCTTTTCACGATAGTGACATTTGAGGATCCCTGATGTTCCGTCGAAACGGATAACCCATAATCCCAGTTCTTTAGTATTTTTAGAGTAGAGGTCGTAGGTGGCTTGTCGAAGTGCCTGTATGAGCTCTGTATTGGTCGGGGCATGGTTCTGCGGTTGGTACGCTGCACAAAAACCAATGTACCGATGCCGCCGGGTACCTTTTACGATACAGAACACCTCTTGCGTAAAAAACAAGAAGAAAGTTTTTTATTCTGATTCGATACGAGGTGCCAGAAGGTAGGTGACATGTCCATGTTTCTCTGCGAAATCAAAGTCGACTCTGATGGGATTATCATTGCCAATGTTAATCGTGATCGGGTCTTCGTTTTTCACTGGCTTGATCATGTTGCTGAAGTAGTCGATTGAGAAAAGGCTTTTAAATTTCCCGGGTGCGTGGAGCTCCAGCAGTAAACTCTTTGGGAGTTTGAGATTCACGGTATCGGTATCTCCTTCTGCAAACAGCTCAAAGGAGTCTTTATCGACACTTAATGCCAAATGATCAGAAACAGCTTCTGATGCACGGACACCTTTACTGAGTTCCGATGCCCTGACCACTGCTTTTGCGGGAAGGTCTAGATGAGGGACCTTAGAATCAGGCATCCCTGCAGTATCGATGAGCCCCATCCGTCTGATGAGGTTGCCGATTTTCACGATTAAGCGGTTTGATTCTTCATCGTACTCCATGGTAATCGAATCACCGGTATTCGCAAGTTTCATGATGCCATTGAGTTTATCAAGATCAATGCCCAGCTCCATGTCATCTGCTTTATATTCCTCAAACGCGGTGCTTTTTAGTTCTAAATCGACCATGGCGACATGTGCTGGATCAACAGCACGAATCGAAATCCCTTTAGAGGTAATATTGAACTTTGCTTCGTTTACAAGTGGTGATGTTACATCGATGATTCCTTTTATGATTTCTGATTTTATCTTTGCATTAAACATGGCACACTGCCTCCCCAGTTTATGATCCTCTTCTTGGGAAAAGAATAGGACATTGCCTATATAATGATGACGGTATTTTTCTCTCCTATCAGCAGACGATCACTAGGAGACGAAATTTCTGGCCTAAAACGATACCTTCAGAGAGCTGTAGTCTATAAGCCATAATGAACCTGTTTAAGACAATTGGTAAATGAGAAGAAAATCTTGTTTTTTCGCTTCCTCAGAATAGATAGATACTTTCTCAAGAAATACTGGTTCTCTCATGATGATTTCCAAGGGATGCGCCGCAAAATAAGATATGGTCGAATTCTGTTCATTGCATAGTTGGGTGAAATTTACAGCAGGGAGTGAATCGTTTTTTGTCCCCCGATGACCACAGGTTTTATTGAGGTATGAATGCAGATCTTCACCAGTCGTCCAATTCGGTTGGGAGAAGCGAGGCCAGGGTCGGATGAGCAGCCGTTCCGAAACACTAAGATCGGCATCCCAGGATCCTTTCGAAGCAATAACGATATATTCCATGGAGATCTTCACCGTATACGTATAGTCTTTTTTGGGGAACTGAAACTGCGTCGTCTGTTCAAAAAATCGATTATCGATGTTACCAAGAAGATTAGAAAAACTACTGGCAATAGATTGTAATTCAGCGGTTCTTTGCCAATCACTGGAAAAGACAAGGGAGAAGACGACGGTGAGCAGAATTCCGGTCGCCAGGAATAGACCGATCTGGGACAGCGTTAAGCCAACAACCCCGTCGGTGTCTTTAAGACAGCGCAACATAGGTTTTTCCCTCCCTGTAAAAAAGCTCCATGGTGATAAAATAGGAACCTGAATGAAAGAGAGCTATCTGAGTGAGGTTATGGTCGGAAAAACGAGCATTGGAATGGAAGGTTCGGATGGCTCCATCATCCATTACGTAATAGTAGTTATTACTCGAATTTTCATCGAGCGTAAGGTCGATCGGTTCAACTGTCCCATTTCTTGGGAGGCTTCCAAAGACAATGAATCGCAGGGATGCAGGGAATTGTATATGAATCGTGGTTTGGGATCCATCGTCAGCGTATTCGAACATGTTTGCTGCTTCAGTCAGAATCGTATCGATCTGATGTTCCACTTGATGAATTTGAGAATCATTCATGAGATTTTGTGCTGAAAGACAAAACAAGGCAATTATTGCAGTTGCTATGATCAGGATCACTAGAAGACCTATGGGTTGACCAAGGACCGCGTTATCTTGTCCTGAGCCTAGATTTGCTCTGCGTAATGACATAAAACCTCCCAGATTTATTAAAAAGAATTAAATATTTCAATATATATGTATCGATTGGAGTTATTGTCTGGGAGGTATAGTAGTGAAGATACGAAAAAAGAGAATATATTTTATCGTTAATGACCACGCGGTGCTCGGGCTTCCGATGCGCTTGACCGTTTCTTTGGTTATTGGAACGGTCGCACTTATCGCGATCCTATCCTATATATTGAATCCTTGTTTATTTCCGCAACGAATGATTGTCTCTGTATCACCGATCATGACGACCCTGCAAGGGAGTGAGCCGGAAAATGTGAGCTTTATCGTGTTTGTGAATGATACCACGGGTCATCCTCTGAGTGGCGCAGTAGTTATCATCAAAGGATTAGGAGGAGCTGGCTCTGGTTTTTCTAACAAGACAGGTAAAGCAGTGATCCAGATCCAGGTTCAACTCAAGGATGGCATCTACGAGGGGTACCTTGATATCTCGGTGAAAGCACCATGTCATATGCCCGTTGAACATCAGGAGATGATAAAAGTCGTAAAATCCTCTCAGTAATGATGGGTCGTGCATTATTGTTCAAGGAGAAAAATGATAATGTAACGAAAAGCGGACAAATTAACAATTATTAGCTAATTTATTTCATTTCGTACAAAATTTAATGAAAAAATCTTATGTAGTATTTTATTGTTCTATTTTCTGAGGTCATGCTATGGGAAAGAAAATAGTAGGAATTTTTATTGTAGGGCTGTTGATAGCAATCATTTTTCCATTAGGGAGTTCACTTGCTCAAACGGTCAAAGAAAAACAAATCATGAGTGTTCCCCATCACAAATTGAAATTAAAATAAAAGGTGGATTTGGTGGCATTCATGCATATGTAAAAAATATCGGGACAACATATCTGAATAATGTAGATGAGACAGTCGTCCTTGATGGTCCTTTGATTTTCCCGGATTCTAGCTATATAGAGTAAACTGGTTGTTTTGAAGCAGGAAAAACAACACGTATTATATTTGTTGTTTTCGGCTTCGGTCTAACGAATATAGAAATGACTGTTGATACGACAACGGTAACTGTATCGGCTATAGTTTTTGGATATTCTGTCTTCGTAGTTCGTTAAACTCTTTTTCTTTTTCTATTTTATTTCGCATAAAAAAAAACATGCTGTTCTTAGGATATGTTTTAAAGGAGGAATTTTCGATTCTTATGCTTGTTCAAAATCTTTTTTACAATACGGACAGACCCGTGCACCAAAAGGGATATCTTGTCCACAATTGGGACAAAATCTGTCTCTTGGTTGCAGAATTGTTTTTTTCTTTGTTTCTTGTGCGGTTGCTCCTGCAATAGAAACGATAATTACTGCGATGTCTTTGATTAACACTAAACCATGTTTTATAAACCGTGTTAATGCTTCCTCAACAGGTGTGATAGTTTTATATACTAGAACGAACATAATATTACTAGGGCATTGGCTATTTTTGTAGTAAGGTGTTTGGTATGACCTACTGTAAAGTATGTAAAAAAGAAACGAAACAAATTCCCATCCGCAAACTCGATTGCCTCATCATCGTGGAAGAATATTGTCCATGGTGTGACGAATCGACCCTGCGATATGAGAAAATTCAGACGATCTAAGCACTCTCTTATCCACCACGGGCAGAGAGTTTAGACAAAGAGATAGGTTTTTTTATATATATCAGTTATGTTATTGGTTATTGTAGTAGAAATTTGCGGAGGGCGATCGGTAGCGTGGAGCATCAGAAAAAAGAATCTTCAGAGGTAAAATCACACGAAGAGATAATGGTGCTATTTAAAACACTCAAATCTCTGGAAGAAAAAGTAAAAAACCCTGAAGCATGTGGTGAAAATTCTATTCAACCAGAAACAATCATGCAGGAAAGAGAATCTCCAACGCAGACCCCCAAGGAAACCTCTGAGGAACAACAGACCAGAAAGCCTGCACATGAGATACCTCTGGAAAAGAAAGAGAAACGAAAACACCCATGGTTGAAAAAACAAGACAGCACAAAACAACCTCTAGAGAAAAAAATGAATAGGTTTTCTTTTTTAAAAAGGAAAAATGATAATGACCCTGAACTTGAGGTGCCCATCGAACCAGAACCAATGACCCAGAAAGTAAAAATTTCTAGGAGCACGTTTACTCTTCAATTAGATAACGATGGTAATCTTGTTGGATTCCCTCTTAAAAAACCAATGCCGGAGAAACAGAAAAAAGGTTGGTTTTCCTTCAGAAAGAAAACTCAGGAAGAATCTGCAGAACCCTCGGTGGAAGAACAAGCACATGGCATCAAAGGAAAGCTCAAGCGGGTGGCTTCCAAACTTCGACGAAAGAGCGCCTCAGATGGCGAGTCTAGCGGTGGAGTCGGTAGTAAAATAAAAAGTTTGTTCCGGAGATCAGCCAAAGAATAAACCCTGATATGGTATGTTGATTATTTCAACCAGAACATTACTTTTTTCTCATTGAAGTTGTGTATCGCACCATCGATTTTTCCTTCTCGGGCCAACCATCCAACCGCGGTGAAAACATCATGCTCAAGGATGCGGGATAATCGCGACAGAGACGTGACGTCCACTTCACCCCAGATTTCTAAGGCGCGCCATATTTTCCCAGCGTCTTTGCCGATCATTGGAACAAGATTGGTTTCTCCAAGCATGAAGTTGTTTTGTTCTTTCCGTATCTTGTTTTCACGGGCGAGCCACCCGACAGCGGTGTGAAGTTGTGGTTCAGTAAAATGTGCTACGCTAAGAAGTTCTTGTTCTGAGAGCGGCCCACGATCATGAAGGGTCTGCCAGAGTTTACCGGCTTGGTCACCGAATAAAGACATGATGTCGTTCATAGGCTCATCCTCAAAAAAGGAAACATACTTTTGATGATTATATACATTGTGATTTGTGTAATACATTTTAGTAGTGCGATAAACTATATGATATGCTTTCCAGTTTCCTGCAATGAGGTTGTCCTTGTATGGCACATATCCACAAATCAAGTTTCATAGCACCCACTGCGGTCATCATTGGTGATGTGACAATCGGGAAGAACTGCGGGGTCTATCCCCATGCAGTAATCCGTGGCGATGAAAGCTCCATTGTGATTGGTGATGGATCTAATATTCAAGATTGTTGCGTTATTCACACGGATTCTGAGCATCGTGTATCGATAGGTGAGAATGTGACCATCGGTCATGCTGCAATAATCCATGGTGCAACGATCTCAGATGATTGTCTGATTGGTATTCATGCAACCGTGCTGAATGGTGCTCAGATCGATTCTGGTTCGATTGTCGGAGCCTGCGCTCTCGTGACTGAGGGCATGGTCGTTCCCAAGCATAGCCTTGTCCTGGGCATCCCTGGAAAGGTCGTAAAACAAGATCCACAGTTTGTGGACGTAATAAGGAAAAACGCAGAGGTGTATCATCACCTCGCTGAGAAACATAAAAAGGGGATATTCCCAATCTATTCTTCAAAAGATGATTAGTCCTTGTAAAAGGACCTATTTTACAGTTTTTTCACATCAACTGCTTTGGGTCCTCTCTCCGTTGCGTCAACCTGGTATTCGACAGGCTCGCCAGGGAGTAGGAAGATATCGAAAAACGGGATAGCTGTTTTGTGGACAAAGATGGTATGGCCATCGTTTCCTCTGATAAAACCATATCCTTTTCGGATATCATAATATTTTACTATTCCTTTCATAAAGTGTTCACCTCCTGTAATGTGTAGTGTTAAAAAAAAGAAAAAAATCTTTTAGTTACTCTCTTGTTTTAAAAAGAATGTTTACAATTCTTACAATTTTTTTGTGTGTCTGATCCTGCTTTTAGCACGTATTGTGGACAGACTTCATGTTCGTAGACTGGACGTTGAAGAACGTCGCATCTGATCACAATTTTTTGAAATGATTCTTGATTCTTTCTTCGTTGATTATTTGATCTTTGAGCCATAGGTAATCGCTCCTATAATAAGAGCACATATATTTGTAAAGAAAAAAACAATAAAATTTCGAAAATCCTCATTGAGGGGAAAATGAAATGTTATTTTCTCTTCTTTCGTTGCACCAGTACGGACCAGTCTCTTATAAAGTTTTGCATCATCTAAAGTCAGTGTTAAAAAAGGGAAAAAACAGAAGGAGGGCAGAGGTATCCCTGAACAATCCTTCTTATGCGGTGAAAAAAATAGTTATTTCAAAACAACCTTAATTTTCGGATCTTTTGATTTTATTTTCTTGCATTCTATTTTATCTTCTCTTGCAAGCCATCCGAGTGCGTAGTATGCATCAACCTCGGTGATCTGAGCGGTCCTTGCTATGGCTGAGACATCTAATTCGCCTTGTTTTGCAACCGTGTTCCATACTTTGCCTGCATCGGTTCCGATCTTCGGGGTCAGGTTGGTTTTTCCGAGTTTATACATATTGTTTTCCCGGCAGATCTTGCCTTCTCGAGCTAACCAGCCGATAGCAGTCCAGAGTTCATCTTCTTTCAGTTTTGTCGTCTCAAGCAACGTTTCTTCTTTCAAGGGGCCTTTTGTACTCAGAATCTTCCAGACCTTACCTGCATTCCATCCAAATTCATCTGTTAGTGTTTTCATAACCCTACCTCACACACGAAGGATATCGGATATAGGATTAAATATATTTTCATGCCGCATTGATGAATTCTTCTATCCAGCTCTATGCTCATGAAATAACATTTTCCAGCTCAGAAGGTTCCGTTTCCCCGTCTATTGTTCCTGCACCAATCGCAATGAGATAGCCTTTCGCTCGTTCTGCATACCGATATTGATTTACTTTTTCCCAGAAGTTCTTTGAATGATCTGGATAGATGAGGTGAGTTAGTTCATGGATGATGATGTAGTCTTGAACCCATGACGGCATGGTTTTCACACGATCCGAGATGCGAATGGTTTTATCTATTGAGGTGCAGCTCCCATACCTTGAGTTTTGATTGGTGACAAACCTGATAGAAAAGGTAAGGGCGCCATTGAAATATTTCTTGTTGAGTTCTTCAGTATGTTGTACCAACCAGCTGTCGCTCTCCTTGACTTTTTTTTTCCGTTCCGATCGATTGTTCCGTTCAATCATCCGATCTATCCATTTCTGCTCATCTTTCGGATTCATTCCCGCAGGAAGATATATCCAGAGGTGCCCATCTCCATATTTTGTTTGAATCGTCTTTTTCCGACGTCGACTCCGAACGATGGTGATCTGAGAAGGCTCCATGATGAGTACCTGCAAAGAAAAAGCCTTTTATAATGATTATTTTAAAAAAATAATGTTAAACAGGCCTAAAAGAAAAAAAAGGGAAAAAAATGGGGAGGTTGACTTATTTCTTCATCGGTGAAAGATCAAATCCTCGAATAGTGTCTGCGAAGCCGAAGAAAAATGTTATTGCTTTATTCGCAATATTACCAGATCGGTGAATGTATAAACCTTTGAAATCTGACATTAATCCAATCTGTCGTCCGGTGAGCATCTTAACGCTGAATGGATAGGGATCAATAATGAGGGTACGGCTGTTGAGTATAAGGTTGGATTTTCCTGAGTAGTACCAACCGGTTATTGGTCTAAGCAAGTTGATTTTGTTTTTCCCTAATGAGAGTAATTTGTTTGTAAATCCCCAGCTCATGACAAATGCGTTTCTCCTAATTGGACGGAATTCATTGAATTTAAAGTTAAAATCAATTGCTTTAATCACGAGTTTAAGAAGTAAAACGACACCAAGCATTCTTCCGTACTCATTTACGGAACTTTGAACAATTTGCTTAAGCTCTGAGTAGGATGTTGCCGTTGACATTTTTTCAAGTAATGCAGGCATGATTTTTTCCATAGTGGCGATATCTTTTCCGGTTAATTGTACAGGTGCAATCTCGCCAATGGTTGTTACATTAGATTGGTCTTTTACAGCGGTTTGAGCCGTTGCTGGGCTGAACGCTAATCCTAAGAAGAGAATGATTATGCCTATTGCAAGAATGCCTTTTATTTTTACCATAGTTTTTCCCTCGTTTTCGAAATCGATTATTTTCTTATGAATCTATATTATCTTAACTATTTATATAATTTTCTACGTCAGATAAGGCAATTGTCGAATTTCTGCTTTATATGACTGGTTTTATGAATCATTGAATTGAGAGAAGAATAAGGATAAAAAAGGGAGAAAGAGGGAAAGATTCTATTTTTTAAGCGGAGTGAGATCGAATGTGCGGATTCGATGGGCGCTGCCTAAAAAGAGCACATACGCATTGCCGGTAAGTCTGCTTTCGATATCAAGATAGATTCCTTTAAAACCTTTCATGAAACCGACTTGAGGTCCTATCATCTTTTGGTGAATTCCGAAGGGATGTCTCTCAAGGATCAGGGTTCTTCCTTTTAAAAGTTTAGAGACGTCTGAATATCGCCACATCGAAAGTCCTTCTTTGAATCTGTTTATGGAGTTTTCTTTGCGTGGGCTTAATCGGTGATAGGCTCCGTAGCTGATGACAAAGTAGCTGGGGCGGAGTGTTGTAGAGAATCTTCCAAGGAGATCTAATAGGTTGATCCCTGAACCGAGGATTCCTTTTTCCGTGGTGAGGAACTGGAGCATTTTTGCGACTAATTCATTGACGATGGTAAATTTACTAAATTCACTGTTGAGAAGGAGGTCTTGAAGCTTTTGAGAGAATTCAGAGAAGGTTTGTGATTCAGAAGCGATGCGTTCAACGTTGTCCATAAACTTCTCGATTACGTTTGTTTCTTGGAGAGCGATATCTTCTGTTTGTGTCATTTGTGCGGTGATTGGTAAGATAGCGACTCCTATGAAGAGAAGGGCTACACTTAGGGTAAGCAATGTTTTTTTATACATAGAGAGACCTCTTTTTCCTCGCTGAGATAGCTATATATTATTTTGTTGTATTTATATAATTTTCTATGTTTATGTTAAAATAGACAGAAAAAGACCTAGTTTTCGTTACTTTCCGGTTTTTTAGGTGATGTAGGGGTTTGTGCTGGAGAAATCAAAGCCATGGACAAGTTCGATTCTCGGTGTTTCTTTCAGGGGAAGCCATCCATGAATAGGGTAGACGAGATTGGGGAAGAACTTTCGAATGTTGGTGGACAGCTCGGTGATGATATGGTGTTCTCCGAACTGCTGTCTGCTGATTTCATAGGTTTTTTGCCCGGTGGTTTCCTCGTCAAGGAACCCAAGTGTGTGGATGTATTCATGAAGGAGGACGTGGAAGACGTATGGCTTCAGGAGTGCTTTATTGGTCTCAAGGATGCGACGAAGCGGTGTTTTGTTGACGATGATGATATTGGAGGCGACCGGGTAGTACGCCCCTATGAATCCGTCGAGTGATGCGCCGATCTCTTGGAGTCCAAGCATGAGACCTGCACGAGACCGCCTCTCGTTTTTTTGTACTGCTTTCTTGACTTCTTCATAGGTTTCGATGAGGCTTTGGTGAAGTTCAGAAAGATCTGTGGGATTTTTCATTCACCACTATGTAGTTAACAATCGTTAATAAACTTTTCTACATCTTAAGGAAGCACAAGAAGGCACAAGTTACGATACGTAAGAGTTTTTTTAGAATATTAATACTGACGCCACCGGTGCTCACATTTCGTACAGGTAAAAATCCTGGTCTCCGGTTCATCGCTTGCCCGTGTCTGACGAAGAATCCAGAACGCCTCATTATTACCACATTTCGGGCATTCAGTGCGTGTTTTCGGAAGAATATCGATCTTCTTTTCAAGGACGACCCTTTCTTTCTGTTTTTGTTTCTCAACAATAACTGAACTGCCGCGTTTCTTCTGTTCTGCCCCACAGCCATTACAGACCAAAATATCACCGCGGGGAAGCATTAACGATTTACATTTCGGACAAAACTCCATATTAAACCCTCTCGAATGCATCCTTTACGATTATCGCATGATCAAATGCTAATGTTGGTAACTCATTTGGCTTGAAAAACTTTGCACTGCTTGCGTCATCACCGGCATTCAGTTCGCCACCAACCCGATCCATCAGATAGGCGACGGTCACGGTATGCCCGCGAGGGTCGCGATGTGGGTCTGAATAGACACCAAGCAGCGAGCGAATCTTTGTTTTCAACCCGGTTTCCTCGAAGACTTCACGCACCACGGCCTCCTCGGTTCTCTCGCCGTACTCCACAAAACCACCAGGGAGCGCCCAAGCACCCTGAAATGGCTCGTGTTTCCGCTGCACAAGAAGGACTGAGGATCTCTCAAAGAGGATGCCGTCGACGGTGAGTGCAGGTGATCTTGGTTTCATAAAAAAAGAAATCGATGTACGGTATAAAGAGTTAACCGGATTTCTCCAAGCTTCGATGTGAACAAAAAAAAATGTAAATGTTAAACTTATTGGTTCTATATGATAAAACAGAAAGACACATTACCTGTTTTTATCTTTTTTATCGCTTCAACTGTATGGTGATTTCATCGATGTGTTGTATACCTTTCAGAGAACCAAGCATTCCGATGATCGTGTTTGTGATTATCTGTTCAGGAAACTCAGTTAGGGGTACATTTTTACCGTTCACCGTAATGCAAAGATGCGGTTTCGATGGTTTTATTTTTAATTCTTTTTTGATGAGCGCTAGAATTTCATTTACATCACCTTTGTAAGAGGTGATGGTATTACTCCGTTTTTTACCAGCCCCCAGCTGTATCTTTGGGATGCTTGGGTCATCAGCACCTTCTATAAGAACAATAGTATAGCACCCAAATCCCATGATTCTTTTAATGATCTCCGAAGTTGTTAAGGCATCGTTCCAAAGAAAATCTGTCTCACAACCTGAAGAGAAAACAACAAGGTCAGCGCCTGCCTGATGATGCCGCCAGGTATCCTTGTTTGCGGTATCCATCGAGATAGATTTCTTCGTCTGCTTGACCGTTGCTACCTGGTACCCTTCCTTAGTAAGCTCTGATACAAGGCGCACCATCAATGTCGTCTTCCCAGTATCTGAAAACCCATAGACTCCAAAAACCGCTGGTGTGGACATAAAAAAACGATAACCCATCCGACTGTTTATGTTTTACTCTTACGGAGTTTGGTAAATAATATAACCAATAAATCTTTATCACCTCTCCTAACCATGAGCCAACAGGGTAGAATCTTATCGACGGTCAGCCTCATCCATGCGATCAACGACGGGTCTGTTGCGGTCATCTCCATACTGTTTCCGATTTTTAAGGAACTCTTCCATCTGAGCTATACAGAGGTTGGTATCATCACCGGCGGAGGGCTGTTTGTAACCCTCGTTGCCCAGCTGCTTCTCGGCAGACTCGCTGATGGGAAAAACGTCAATTCCTTCCTGCTCATCGGATTGCTGATGACCAGTCTTTCGCTTGTCCTGCTTACCTTCAGCAACGCGTTCATCACTCTCATCTTCCTCATTTTTTTTATGAGGTTTGCCACTTCTTTTTTCCATCCGATAGGGATTGGGTGGATCTCACGGACCTACAAAAAAGGGAATCTGGACTGGGCGATGGGCATTCAGAGCGGCTCTGCAGACCTGGGGGCGTTTCTTGCCATCCTTACTACCCTTTCCATCACCCAACTTACTCACTGGATGGTCCCCTTGTATGGCTGGGCCGCTGTCTGCCTGCTTGGTCTGCTGGTGAGTCTAGTGCTAACGCAACAGTTGAAGAAAGAATTCGTCATCGTTCCAAAAGACCCAAAGAAACATACGATAAAGGAAATGGCGACAGATGCGTTCAAACGCATGAAAGGAATACAAATCCTTATCCCTGCATTTATGATCAGCGGCGCCTCCTGGGGTGTCATCATCACCTACCTTCCTTTGCTGCTCAACGAACGAACCACGTTATCTCTCCCCGTGATAGGTTTTTTGGTTGCCCTCTGGGCAGGGGTCGGCAGCATCACCTCGCTTTCCTACGGGAAGATACGGTCCTATATTCATCGTAAAAAAATCCTGGTCGCATCTTATCTAACCATAGGGGTACTCAGTCTGTTCCTTGCAATCTTCACGCACATCATTATTCTGATCGGGATCATGATCCTGCTGGGGATAGCAGTGTTTCTCACGTATCCTGCTTTGTTTTCCTTTGTCTCAGAAGTGACCCATGAGTCGGTCGAGGGGTGGACGTTTGGGTTGACGTTCACGTTTCAGACTGGGGGAGGGACCATCATTCTTTTCCTCGGTGGTGTGCTTTCCGATCTTTTTGGGATCTGGATGCCGTTTGTATTACTCGGTGTACTGTCCCTTCTTTTCACCATGGCTCTGCTCATCAATTACCGTAAACCGTTCGCCCTACCAATATAACATAGAGAAAAACAAATAGCACGGCAGCTGTTTACCCATAAACATGCAAAAATATTCTCTTGGTTTGTTTATTTCCATTGTCGCAGTNTCCTTTGCATCNATCTTTATTCTCTCCTGTCAGGCTCCTCCGTTGAGCATCGCGTTCTACCGACTCTTGTTTACAACGATTCTCCTTTTACCGGTTCTTTTGATCAGGAAGAAGACCAGGGACGAAATCCGCTCGCTTCCTCGGATGACCCTGCTGATCATGATCGTGATCGGGGTCATTCTTGCTGCTCATTTTTCACTATGGATCACTTCGTTGAAGATGACGTCGGTGGCAAGCTCTGTGATTCTTGTCACGGCCCATCCAGTGCTCGTCGCACCAGTCTCGTTTTATTTCCTGAAAGAAAAACTATCCTGGATAAATGCACTCGGGATAGCTATCTCCTTGGCCGGAGTTGGTGTGCTCGTCATCGGGAACTACGGGTTTTCTGCTTTTGGTCTTGATACCATCGAAGGAAACATCCTGGCACTCCTTGGAGGGGTTGCCGCTGGCTTGTACATCCTTGGAGGAAGAAAACTACGGAAAACCGTATCAACCGTCTCCTACGCGTTCGTCGTCTATACGGTCGGCGCGATAACCTTGTTTTTCATTTGTCTTTCGTTTGACGCACCGATCATTAATCTTGCGATCTCTGATTACAGCATCATTTTACTTATGGCGCTTGTCTCTGGTATATTTGGACATACCCTCTATAACTGGTCCCTGGGTCATATTCGCGCTTCAGTGATGTCTGTTGCACTCTTAGGAGAACCAATAGGTTCAACATTCCTTGCATTCGTAATCCCGCAAATCATCCTGGTTCCGTGGGTCGCTCAAATCCCCTCAGCATTCACGATAATCGGTGGAACCATCATCCTTTTAGGAATCTATCTGACCGCACGAACCGTTAAAGAGACCGATTTATTAGAAAATGTTTAAAAGGGCATCTTCTTCACCGTCCCTTATGACAACGAAAACAAATAAAATTCTCAGCGCAGCTGTTGCGATTGCCATCATCGTTTCAATCGCTGTCCTTGTGTATGTAAATCTGCCGAAACAAACAAGCACTCTGCCCGAGGATAATCCTGATCATAAGACATCCCCTTCGATCTTTTCACTTATTTTTGATGACAAGCAAACAAATTACACCATGAACGATCTTGTAAAATTAGAAAAATATACCGGGAAAGGAGGATACCTGGCTCAGTCTGGGTTCATCAAAGGAGTGGGAAATTACACCGGGGTAAATATTAGTACGCTGGTAAGCACGTTCCAACCAGCCCCCCATCAGTATAACATTATGGTTATTGCTTCTGACGGAAATTTGACATATAATTATTCGANCATACTTGGGAACGTTGATNTCTATAATGTATCAGACCAAAGTCCTATGGGAAAAAGCAATATGACCATGGTTCTTGTTTATAAATATGAAGGCAACTGGTTGAATGAATCCAGCGACGGGAAACTGAAGATCGCGTTCCTTGATGAAAAAGGATCCATCACAAAGGCATCTCTTTGGTGGAAAAAGGTCATATCGATCAGAATATTGACCGAATAACCAAAGCAAAACGACCCTTCAGAAAGTAACTCTCGGATCGTATAGGAAGTTATTTCTCATTCCAAGGCATTCTCTGGTTCAGACGATGAGAGACATCCAAGAGCTTATCAAGAATGTCGAGAAATACAAAACCATGTTAGTACAGAGAAGTTTTAAGAGTAAAAAAAACACGGTTGCTTACGTTGTGTCCAATGGTCAACCCCGGATCTTGAAATGGTTCGTCCCTGGCCTTAAGCAAAACATGGACATCGAATATAATGTTTTAAAGATAGGGTTTTCCGATCTTGCCATCCCGTCTCCTTTTGAGAAGGATACCGAAAATAACGTGTTGGTGATGAGTTACATTATGGGGGAAAACGTCTGTGATTTCATAAACAATCCAGCGACTGCTCTTGAAGAGAAAAAAAAGGTTGTTTGTCTCCTTGCAGACTGGTTTGTTCATTTTCATACTTTTTTTAAAAACGAGGATGAGATTCGTCTTCGCGGTGATGCGACCTTAAAAAACTTTATCCTGAGCAGAGGTCGGATCTACGGTGTGGACTTTGAGGAATCCCGTATCGGCAGACCAGGGGCGGATTGTGCGACCCTCTGTGTGTCCCTGTTGAGTACAGATCCGATGTTTATTGATGAGAAGTTCCAGCTGTGTCAGACCTTTCTTGATGCGTATCGGAAATCAGCGAAATGGGATATTGAGAATTCAAATGCTGAGATTTCGTATGCGCTGCTGGAGCGGATCCAATGGCGGCCGAAAGATGAGGAGCTCCTCAGGAAATATGCAACAAGAATAAAGGATAAAGGATTACAGGTCGCGCGTCATAATTTTTAAGATGCACTCATACTTTTTTTATTTTATTCTAAAGAAGAGAATGATTTCAATTGCTATCCATTTCATTTTCATTTCGATTGCGGTAAATTGGAAGAACCTATACTAGTGAAGATAAGTAAAATATCCACAAATAAAAGTAGGTTTAAATATTCCATGAAATTCTGCGCCGCCCCAGCTGCAAGAATAGTGACCTACATAGTGGTCAAAGGAGAAACCCCATGAACGAACGCTATATCTCCAAAACCCAATTTCCCGGATATTGTAGGATTCAAAATGGTAATCATTCCCGTCAATTGTCATGTTATGAATTTTTCCAAAAAAATAGGTTCTATCTATAGGTGGTAGAATAGGTGAGTCAGATATAATGGGGTTTTGTCCATTTAGGAGGGGATACGAGGCGTTCCCTGTAACACTGCCATTAAGTCCAGCAGCATCATAGGCGATAACCTTTACCGTATCACCATACCAAACATCCATCACAAATTCCCACGGTGGACTTGTTACATTTCCCATCAGCACATCGTCAAGATAGAATTCAATCAAAACAACATCGCCAGAGACATTTATTATAAACGTATACTTGAAAAGCCCCATTCTGTGCTTAGTAAGGGTTACCGTCGGAGGCGTCATATCAATCTTGAAGGTCACTGAAAAGATAACAGATTGATTCCCCCACTGGTCAATATAATACCCCAACACATCATGAACTCCTTCGGCATCAACTACAAATGGTGTTGTATATTCAAACCAGACTCCAGTATCGATTTTTATATAACTCCTGTTGCCACCGACAAATGTTATCAGAACAGGACTTATGTACCAGGCGTTTTGTCCCATCGTCCCATTGAGAATGAAACCATCTGAGCAAACCTTTTTTTCCATGGTTTTTTTTTCATTTGGCAGACTCCCAATTGATGGTACGAGAGTTGTACTCAAAAACAAAACGATCAGTCCAATAACCAGCGTCTTCCTACCTAAAGTATTTTTTTTCATCACTTTCCGCCCCTTTCCACTATTTTATAACAAATCTCTCCTATAATAACGTTATTGGTCCTTTACATACAAATCGAGCCTGGAAGTAAACATCATCATGACGAATTATCAAGATAGATAAATAAAATAAAAATGGAATAAACCAGTTAACATCCTGACTTGTTTTTTCTTCAATGAAAAAAACCCACTCCCCATAATAGTTAAATATTCAGCTTTGTATGCATCCCATCGATATCTATGGGGAAGGACCGACTACTCCCGATTCTTGCGCTCCTGATACTTCTTACCGCTAGTGGCTCATCGTTCTATGTGTATGCGACACAGACAACGACCGATACACTGCTGGTGAACGGACAACGCTATACTATAGACCAGCTGTTTTCTCTTGCCCAGCCACGGGTCTTGAACGACTCTCAATATAATGGGATTGCATTAGATGATCTGATGTTGAAAACCGGGGTCTCCCATCCTGAGCAGCATACCTACACCCTGAGAGGAGCAGACAACTATGAAAAGACCGTCAGCTGGGATAACATGAAGAACGGGTTGCTGACGAAGAATCGTGAATCCATTTTTTCTGATTTACCGAACGCGTTTCGGGTGAAAGATATCGTTACGATTGAGGTGAAATAAGTATGATAAACAAAAAATTCATCGCAGGGATCATCGTTTTTGGGTCCCTCTGGGGTTTTGCTGAATGCATCATCGGATCATTGTTCCGTGACGCAAACCTTCCAGCTGGCGCGCTCATGACCGGCATCTTTGCCATTGGTCTGATGACCTTAAGCAGGGTTGGCTTCAGACAACCAGGGATGCAAACCGGCATCGGTCTTGTTGCTGGAGCGCTCCGATTCTTCAACCCCTTCGGCGGCTGTTTTATGTGCTCTGCGATCGCGATCATGGCTGAAGGTCTTCTATTTGATCTGATCTGGACTGGTTTTTCCCTTGATTCGAAAAAAACACAATCATTGACTAACCAGGTAAGCCTTGGGATAGTCTCTACCTACTTTGTCTATGTCGGTGGGTACCTCGTAACCCAGATCCTGACACCCGTGTTTTCATCTGCAAGCTTCCACCTGGAAAATCTCATTGCCTTCATCCCGCAGATCCTTGCCAGCGGACTGCTCGCAGCACTCATCGGATCGGTGAGTGTCCCTGTGGTATTCAGTGTAAAAAGAATTGATCTCGCGCTCAAAGACCGCCTCTATTACCCGGTCACTATTGGTGTGTCTGCGGTCTGCTGGGGCATTGTTATTACCAATACCATTTTCATCGTTTGGATGTAGAAGGGGCGCCTATGAACAACCCAACCACCGTAAAGATCCTGAAGTTTCATACCGAGAAATGCAAGAACTGCCTGGAGTGCGAGAAAGCATGCTCACAGGTGCATTTTAAAACAAAGGACGGCGGTGAGAAATCAGCGATCCGCATCATCAAGACAGAGAACGGATACCGTATGCATGTCTGCGATCATCGCGGGCTGTGTCTCGATATGTGCCCGGTTGGTGCGTTGAGCCGGAGAAAAAATGGTATCGTATGGCTGGATGTTGACACCTGTATCGGTTGTCAAGCCTGTGTCGGGTTTTGCCCGATCGGGGCGATGAGAAAAGCAGATGTCCGGATTGAACCATTCAAATGCATCTCGTGTGGAGCGTGTGTCCGCGCATGCCCAGAAAAAGCATTAGAGCTAGTTGAAACTAAAATTGCGGACATCCAAGAAGTCGTCTATCACAAACTAGGGGTGTAACATGGTCGAAGGACAAATTGCAATCGAGGAATACAAAACCGGGAACACCGAGCATACCTGGGACTTACAACAAATCAAATCAGCTCATAAGGTTCTCACAACCTTCTCTTATAAGAAAGGCCAAGTTACTAAGGGATATGCAAACCGAACACTCTACGTAAATCTCAACACCGGGGTGATTTCAGAAAAACCAGTGACTGATGAGATGAAAAAGATGTTCACTGGTGGGCGGGGATTTGGGTTAAAGCTCATGTGGGATTCCATAAAACCGACGACCCGGTGGGACAGTCCAGAGAACGAGTTGCTCATCACGACCGGTCCGCTCTGTGGTGCCACCGAGTACGCAGGATCAGGCAAATCCCTCTGTTTGAGTGTGTCTCCTTCGACGAACATCATTTGTGACTGTAACGTCGGTGGGTTCTTCGGTCCATATCTGAAATTCGCTGGTTTTGACGCACTCGAAATCCAGGGCAAAGCAAAGCAGGACGTCGTGGTGGTTATCGATGGTGAAAAAGGGACGGTTACGATCGAGACGGCTCCATTAGAGGAAACCAACACGCATGTGCTCAGTGATCAACTCACCCATATGTTTGCAACAGAGAATACTGATAAGTCCAGGCAGAAGGTATCAGTGGTGTCCTCCGGGACTGCTGCGGAGCATAGTTACTGGGGGTGTCTGAATTTCTCGTTTTATGATATCAGGCGGAAGGTTCCTCGGATAAAACAAGCTGGCCGTGGCGGTCTTGGAACGGTGCTACGGGATAAGAAAATCAAGGCTCTTGTCGTTAAAGTGGAACGGTTCGACGGAGTCTCCAATCATCCTGCAGATCCCATAACCTTAGCCAACGTCGGGACAAAACTGCATCGTGAAATCCGTAATCTTGACCGATATCAGTGTAACATGCGGGCGGTAGGGACTGGGCATCTGGTGGAGATCATGGACGCTTATGATCTGCTCCCAACTGAGAATTATCGATTCGGGAGTTTCCCAAAAGCGTCAAAAATTTATTCACCGAAGTTCTATGAGTTGTTTACAAAAATCATCCCTGATGGGTGCTGGCATGGGTGTACGATGGCGTGTGCAAAAACTGTCGATGGGTACACTGTGATGACCGGACCGTACAAAGGGGAAAAGGTCACGGTTGATGGGCCTGAGTATGAAACCATTGGCGCATGCTCTAATATGAGCATCTGGGATCCGTTGTGGATTTTAGAGTTCAATTTCTACTGTGATACCTACGGGATCGATACCATCTCAGCAGGGACCGCTACGGCGTTTTATATGGAGATGTATGAGTATGGAATTTTAAACAAGGAGCGATGTGATGGACTGGAGCTGTGCTTCGGAAACGCGGATGCAGCGCTAACGCTGCTTCATCGAATCGCTCAGGGTGACAGCGGTGAGTTCATCAAGGTCGCAGCAAAAGGTGCACGACGGGTGAAAGATTGGATCATTCAGAACGGCTGGGGTGAAAAACAGCTCGTGGAGGACGCCGGCATGGAAAGCAAGGGGCTTGAGTTCTCCGAGTATGTCACCAAAGAGTCTTTGGCGATGCAAGGAGGATACGGGCTGACCCTGAAAGGACCGCAGCATGATGAAGCCTGGTTGATTTTCATGGACATGGTGAACAACGCGATTCCGACGTTTCAGATGAAAGCTGAAGCGCTTCATTATTTCCCGATGTGGCGGACCTGGTTTGGGCTTAACGGCCTCTGTAAGCTCCCCTGGAACGATGTTGAGCCGGCGAACAATGCAGAGAGCTCAGAGCCTTCAAAGGTCCCTGAGCATGTGCAGAACTACGTAGAGTATCAGAATGCGATGACTGGTTGGAACGTTACAAAGGAAGACCTTATTGCACAGAGTGAACGCTGTTATAACTGGCAGCGTGCGATGAATGTGTGGCTGGGGCGAGGGCAGCGAAAGGATGACTGGATCCCGTTCCGGGCGATGGGGCCAGTGACTGAAATGGAGTACGTATCACGGAAAGAACGATANGATAAATATCTTGTTGAAAAACTCGGAAAAGCTCAGAAAGACGTTGACAAAATGACAGTTCAAGAGAAACTTACGATTCTTTACGAGTTTCGTCGGAATCAGTATCAAAAACTCTCCGATGCGGTCTATTATCGCAGAGGATGGACACAAAACGGGATCCCCACCCCGCAGAAAATGAAACAACTTGGGTTTAGTGATAAAAAGATGCTCAAAATGTTGCAGGATAAGATTGACGATGATGAGAAAAAGGGGTTGAATGTCTGGGGTGGCATCTATGGAAAAGGGGAACAGCCTCCGATCACAGAGAAGCGATATTGGGAGAAGTGGAAGTAAATGGTTCAAAAAAAAGAAGCAATCTTTTCAGAGCAGAAAGGCATTTTCAGCATGGAAACAACCGTAAAGGCTTTACCGGTGGCTGACCCAGCACCGCTTGGTTTAATAGGTCTTGCTGTCGCGGCGTTGGTGCTTGCATCAGCTGACCTTCAGCTGGTGGCAAGTACTCCTTCAAAATCTTTGATGATCCCCTGGATCGTATTCTTTGGTGCGACCGCTCAGCTCATCGCTGGAGGTATGGAGTTTAAACGCAACAACATTTTTGGCGCAACTGTTTTTTCAGTCTATGCGATGACGATGTATTCGATTGCACTTACCTTGGTCATTAACAACTCGTCAGTCGTCACACCAGGGAACCTTGCGCATTATGCGTATGGCCTCATCGGCATTCTTGNCTTCAGCATCATTGCAACCATGGCATCGTTGATGACGAATAAGGCGCTGTTCGGTATATTGATCGCGGTTGATTTGGCGGTCGCTTTGCTCATTCCGCATTATCTCTACGAGATGTCTTCACTGCCTGCTGGCGTGTTCCTTCTGCTGACCTCGGTGTTATCGTTCTATGCTGCTGTGGCGGTCATTNTGAACACGATGGCGGGAAAGACGATCTTACCTCTTGGGAAGGCGCTCTGGATTCCAAAAAAATAACCTTGCATGGGAGATTCCAGTAAAAAATAATTGGCTTCACCAGAGGATTGCAGCGATCATAAATAAGGAGTTTTATCTCCTTCTTTGTTCTTTTGTCAGTGCGCTTTTTTAAAAAGGGCAAAATAAAATATATAAAAAAATTTATATACATGTGTCATCAATATATATTATTAGAGAATGGGGGCAATAGTCTTTTTAAAACACATCTCCTCACCACCTCACTAACGACCCCATTCTCCCACTATCACAATAAAAAACACATTTCAAGCAGGAGATATATCATCGACTTTTTTATAGTTTTTTAAATATTCAAAAAAATAAAATGAAAATGAGGAAGATAAAAAATTACGAGTGATTAAGTGCAGCTTTCTCCACCCCAATGGTCAGCGCCCGCTGACACAGATACAGATGCACCGTGGTTTGCGTCATGCAGAGATCATACACCACTTGAGGATCGCTCGGCCGTCGTTCTTGCCCAACCTCTATCGTGTAGGAAATAACCCCTCGTGCGCGATATAGCCAATTTTCTGAGCTGCCCAGNGTTCCTCCAAACCTCTGAAAGACATGATCNTTTTTCACAAACAAATAGTAATGATTTATCAACGAGATGTTTTCACCGACCGAGCGGAACAATGGCTCATCCGGTGTTTGTTTCGTGGTATGCATCCACGGATAGATGATGAACTCACCATACGAGTGGTAGGAAATCGAAAGGGAGATGTTGTGTACTTCTGCGAAGTTTTTAACGGCTTTGGTTTCATTTTCCGAAAAGGGATACGGACCACGATAATTGAAGCTTGAGTCAGGAAGAATGAACGGAAGGTTATAACTGACTGGGAAGATGTAGGCGAGGTACCACGGATCCCCGTAGTTCCGGTTGAGATTGACTCCATAGGAAGTGATGGTTGCACTCCTCCCGAATGGCCCATGGTTCGGCGCGCAGTTTTTCCGCGAATCAGCTTCAACCCCATCTGGGTTCACCATTGGGATAAGATAGATCTGCGTGCTGTTGATGGCGCTACGTACTTCAGGGAGACTGTTGTTTTGATACTGTTCAACCATGTAGCGGATGAAGAACAGACATATCTCAATCCCCGGTCTTTCATCGCCATGATGCGCTCCCATTAACAGGACACCAGGTTCATTTTCCTCCTGGTTTACGTTATCAGAAAGCTTCACCATCCACAGGTCCCTTCCTTCGTATGTCTTCCCAATCGAGCTTAAAGACATGATGTCAGAGTAGTTCTCCTGCAGTGAGTGCAGCTCATCAGTGAGTTCTTGATACGTATGATAATGGTATGGTTCAAATGAGACGGTATTAAATGTTTGAGGGATCAACGCACTCGATAAAGGAGCCAACAGAAAGAAAGCGATGCAGCACACAGCAGATAGTAATCGTTTATGCGAAAGCAAGGCAGTATTCTTCATAGGTAGTATCCCCATATATACTATAATTAGGAAGTATATATAATTTTTTTAACGAATCTCGATTTAGACCTGTAAGTAGATNTTAGCAAGGACGACAACTGTCGAAACAACAATGAGCAATGCCATGAATTGTTTTGTACCTGTGTTCATACAAGTTACCTCACTTCCGATTATGTCCCTCATTCTTTATATAGTGTCAGAATTCGTTTGGCAAAAACCAAATATTGATCAACAGAAAATTACTAACTGATCCCAGGGGTTCACTTCTNATATCTTGCGCTTTTTTATTCTAACGCGGNAGCCAAGAANTCCTAACAAAGGTTTAAATAAACAAGGATTATTTAAATCTCAATAGGAAGAAAACAGATGAAAGCACATCCTCTGACAGGGAAATGTCTGGCGGTTGGAATCATTCTACTGTTCATTGGAGTCAGTATTATTCCTACTCTTGCTCAGAGTGGGAAGGAGCCATCTCAATCGACATTTAGCGAGAATTGGTGGTATGTCGGTGGTTCAAGCCCAGGGAACTATACCGATATTCAGGATGCTATAGACAATGCAAGTGACGGAGACACCGTGTTTGTGTTCAATGGAACATACGTTGGTTATGTCATCCTCAACAAACCAATTAATCTCATCGGTGAGGATAAGAACACGACAGTTATCGCTGGATTTTTTGCCTATACCATTTCTATTGTCTCTGATGGAGTGACGATGAGTGGGTTTACTATTCAAAACAGTGGGCGGCTTGGTGAGGGCGTTAGAATAGATTCATCCTACAACAGCTTTTATAATAATATCATCGAGATCCCCAATGATAGAATACGGCTATCTGGCGACAACAACCTGTTCGCTGGTAACACCATCCTTGACAGCTATCTTTTTCTCTCTGGTGACCGCAACATCATTTCTGGCAACACCATTTCAAACATCTATTATGGTATTTACTTCATTGATGCTTCTGACAACATAATTTCAAATAATTCTTTTTTTGGTTCTGGTCTGTTTATCTCCGATGATACGGTTTGGAACAATAGTGTGACGAACAATACCGTGAATGGCAAACCACTCGTCTATGTCGATGACAAGTCCGATATGGTACTGAATGGTGATGCGGGGCAAATAGTTCTGGTCAATTGTACCAATATCACGGTACAAAACCAAGAGATATCCAACACGACGGTCGGCATCCAGCTCTGGGGATCCAGCAGCTGTGTCATCTCAGGGAACACCCTTGCAGGGAACCATTATGGTATTAGCCTGTATGGATGGAACAACACCATAGATGACAACACCATCACCGATAACTATTATGGCATCAGTCTTACTGGTGATCGCAACACCATCTCCGAAAACATAATCTCAGAAAACCAGGGTAACGGCCTCTACCTAGCGTATAGTGATCACAACAGCATTATCAAGAACACTATCACAAACAACTCATATAGCATACTGCTGGATTATGGATGTGATTTCAACAACCTTATCGACAACACCATCATAAACAACAGTCATGCTGGTATCGGTCTTTCTGGTGACAGCGCTACTATTATTTCTGGTAACACCATCTCAGATAATGCTGATGGCATAGACATCTCGTATAGCGATCGCAACACCATCATCAATAACACCATCACACAAAACAAGGGTAATGGCATAAACCTAGTTGACAGTGATTTCAATATCATCATCAATAACGATATCATCCACAACAATCAGGGAGGCATCCATCTATCTGGTGATAACAACACGATTGCTGCTAACACCATCACACACGACTATTGCGGCATATACGTCCTGAGACATCANTTCAACACGATCACAGACAATGATATTGCTTGGAACAATGGGTCTGGTCTTTTCCTGAATCGTTCCATCGGTAACACTCTGTCCGGCAACAGCATTTCAAAAAATGGACACGGCATATATTTCGTGACATCGACCAACAATACGGTCCTGAACAACAACTTCCTGAGAAACAATCGACATGCTTTTTTTGAAAACTGTACAAACGTATGGATTCATAATTATTGGGGGAGGCCACGGGTATTGCCTAAACTCATTTTTGGAACCAGAAGTACGCAGAATAACAGACTGTTTCCACCAATGGATGTTGACTGGCATCCTGCACTAAAACCCTATGATATTCCAGATAAGAGTTAATCGGGAGTTTTATTATCTTCACTGTTTGTTTACCTGACGCCGTCCTCATATTATAGACATTACTTATGTAGTTATTTTGTAATTTTTCTGTTATGCCATTGTTCCGTGAAAGGTATATATAGTATCGTCGTCAGATATAGCCGTGATAACAAATATCACAGAAAAGGTAAGGATGATGAAAAAAATGGAAATATTGCTCGTGGAAGATAATGCAGATGATGCGGAGCTCACATCGTTGATATTTGAGAAGACCTGCAATATTCCAAAAAATAAGATTCATGTTTCAAAGGACGGGGTTGAAGCCTTGGAATACATATTTGGTTTTGCAGATGAAAATATAAATGGACACACTCCCTTGAAACGTCATCCAAACCTGATCGTTCTTGACCTTAAATTACCGAAGATAGACGGATTGGAAATACTCAAAACAATCAANTCACATCCAGAGACAAAAAACNTCCCTGTCATTGTCTTAACCGGTTCGAACGATTGGATGGATTGGACCAATGCTCATTCGTTCGATGTTGCGTACTATATTGATAAACCTCCGAAATCTTGT
>JGI20214J51650_10000097_pt1 | contig 50663 bp, 45 predicted proteins | sample WetSurMetagenome_FD_51650 | JGI IMG/M metagenome (IMG submission 51650)
AAATGCGCAAGGAAACAGATTTTATAGGCTCACTCGAAATACCTGATGATGCCTTATACGGGATACATTCACTAAGGGCGGCATCTAACTTCCCTGACACAACCCGTTTTCATATAGAATGGTATATGGCCACCGGGATGGTCAAAAAAGCCTGCCTGCTTACGTACCTGAAGTACTCCAAAGCTGTTAAGACGAAGTACCCGGCGATTGAGTTGCCTCTTCCCCTTATTGACGATGAGATAATCGCATTGCTCCTTGACGCCGACACTGAGATAGAAAATGGCCTGCACTTTGAACATTTCATTGTTCCGGCAATTCAGGGAGGTGCCGGCACAAGCATAAACATGAACGTCAACGAGATAATGACCAACAGGGCTCTTCAGAAAAGCGGCCATAAACCCGGTGATTACTCAACGATCCACCCTATAGAACATGCCAACATCTTTCAATCCACCAACGATGTTATACCCACCTCACTGAGGATAACCGTTCTGAAGCTCCTCCTGGCACTGGAGACTGAGGTCAACAATGCCAGATCGGCATTTGAAGAGATCGAAAAACAAAGCAGAAATCACCTGCGTATTGCGTACACCCAGATGCAGGAAGCAGTACCATCAACATATGGCAGGTTGTTCAGTACGTATTGTGATGCGCTGTCGCGCGACTGGTGGAGGATATCAAAATGCTCGGAGAGAATAAAGGTCATTAATCTTGGCGGAAGTGCCATTGGCACAGGAATTACAGTTCCACGTTTTTTCATGAGCGAGGTGGTAACTGTGCTTCAGCAGGTTTCAGGATTACCTGTATCAAGGGGAGAAAACCTTCACGATGCAACCTGCAACCTTGATGCCTTTGTTGAGGTTCATGCCATTCTTAAAGCTCATGCTGTGAACCTTGAAAAAACGGTTTCTGATTTAAGACTACTCTCCTCTGACCTGTTCAGAAACAGGGAGCTGACCATACCCATGAAACAGACAGGCAGCTCTGTAATGCCGGGTAAAATAAACCCTGTTATATCTGAATTTGTCATAAGCTCGGCACATAAAGTATATGCCAACGACCAGCTCGTTGCCTCACTATGCGGACAGGGGTGTCTTGATCTTAATGCATATACACCGGTGATCGGACACGCAATAATAGAAAGCATTAAGCTCCTTATTGCCTGCAACCGCACAATTAAGGAAAATCTTGTTTCAGGCATTAAACTGAGCAGCGAAGACTCATTTGATGTCATAGCTAAAAGTCCGTCAATAACAACGGCCCTGCTCCCCTATATAGGGTATGACAAATCAGCGCAGCTTGCCAGGGAGATGAAAAAAGAAAATGTGAGCATACTGGAAGCCAACAGAAAGTTCTCATTTTTGCCTGAGGAAAAGCTTCTTGAGATTATTAAGCCGCAAAACCTGTTAAGGGAGGGATTCAGTTTAGACGAAATTATTGGAAATGGATAAGGGAAGAGAAAACAAACCGCATATTGGCATTTTCGGAAGGCGTAACGTTGGAAAAAGCTCTCTCATAAATATCCTGACCGGGCAGGATGTGTCAATCGTTTCAGCACAGCCGGGTACTACCACTGACCCTGTAAAAAAATCAATTGAAATAGCAGGTGTCGGACCGGCGATACTGATAGATACTGCAGGTATTGATGACAAAGGCGATCTGGGTGAGATGAGGGTTGACAAGTCACTGCAGACACTGAAAATCATTGACCTGGCCATAATAGTAATATGCAATAACGAGTTCGGCGAATATGAAATAAAACTTCTCAATGAGCTCTACGACTCAGGCGTTCCCTGTCTGTTTGTTCACAATAAGTCAGACCTTGCTTCGCTTGACAAACATTTGGCCTCGCAAATCTCTTCCGGGCATAACTCTTCTGTTGTTGAGTTCAGCACGTTAAACCCGGTAAACCTTGATGAACTAATAAATGCCATACGCGCTGCCATCCCTGAAACAGCCTGGAAGAAACAGTCGTTGCTGGGTGATCTTGTCAGCTATGGCGACATTGTTCTTCTAATTACACCTGTTGACACCGAGGCTCCGGAAGGGCGTCTTATTTTACCACAGGTACAGGCCATACGTGATCTGCTCGATAATGACTGCGTCGCCATAGTTTTAAAAGAGCGGGAAGTAGACAGTTTTCTGAAGAACACATCCATTAAGCCTAAGCTGGCTATATGTGACACTTCGGTAATTCTTAAAGCTGATGCTTCTGTACCAAAGGATATCCCGCTTACAGGTTTCAGCATCCTCCTGGCAAGGTACAAAGGTGAGTTTTTGAAATACCTTGAAGGAACTCCGTCAATTAACAGGCTGAAAGACGGAGACAGGGTCCTTATGCTTGAATCATGCACACACCACACTTCATGTGATGACATTGGAAGGATGAAGATACCACGGTGGATGAGCAGCTTTACGGGGAAAAGGCTGACGTTTGACGTTGTGACCGGTTTGAATCATCTGTCTCACCCTGTAACTGATTACGCTCTTGTTGTCCAATGCGGAGGGTGCATGATAACCCGCAAGCAGCTTGTCAACAGGTTAAAGCCAGCCATAGATGCCGGCGTACCGGTGACAAACTACGGGATGGCAATTGCCTTTATGCAGGGTGTATACCAGAGAGCGATAGCACCATTTGTGCATGAGAACAAAATTGACCTTTAAAGACTGGCTTTATGGCTGTTTTAGCCGTATATTTATATAGCCGGAAATAAATCGGGTTTTATATGTCTTCTGAATTTACATATGAGGAACTTCGTCGCCGCAATCAATATTTGGAAGAGATAGTAAAAAGAAATGAATCCATAGACAACCTTCGGCTTAAGCTTGCCTTGAGTTATGGGAAAATTGGTATTCATGTATGGGAAATGACCCGTGATGAGTTTGTCTGGGATGAGTTAATGTACGAATACTGGGGGATCCCGTTTGGTACCAGACTTAATCTTGACTTGGTTTTGAAGGCAATCCACCCTGATGATAAAGAAATTGTAAAAAAGGAAATTGCTGCGTTAACCGTATCAGGGCCGGGTGAGAAGTGGAATATTCAGTTAAGGGTGACTGGTATCGATACGGGAATTTTCCGGTGGCTCGAGCTCACAGGCCATGTTGATTATGAAAATAACAAGCCTGTGCGTATTATCGGGACTGCAATTGACATTACAGAACGAAAAGCCGGAGAAGAAGAGAAAAAGAGGTGGGAGAATGTCTTCAGGTACGCCAGGTGGGGAACTGCTATTGCTTCAGCATCCGATGATACTTTTGAACTGATAAACCCTGAATATGCCTCGATGCACGGATATAGCGTTGAAGAGCTGACAGGTAAGCCGGTCACAACTGTTTTTGCTCCTGAAACCAAAGGAGACCTGGCATCAAATAAATTAATAGCCCACGAGAAAGGGCATCATGTCTATGAGACTGTTCATGTCAGAAAAGACGGTTCGCGCTTTCCTGTAAATATTGATATAACAACTGTTTATAACGAAAACGGGGTGCCATCGTACAGGATTCTGGGCGTAACAGATATTTCTGAGCGTAAAAATGCCGAACAGGCTATACGTGAAAGCGATAATCATTACAGGTTGCTCTTTCAAAACCTCAATTCCAATTTTGCAGCGCATGAAATAATCCTGGATGAAAAAGGCAATCCCATAGATTACAGGTTTCTGGAGGTTAATTCAGCCATGGAAAAGGCAACAGGATACAAGGCTTCAGAAATGATAGGGAAAACGGCCCGTGAACTGTTTCCCAAAACAGAACAATACTGGATCGACAAATTTGCCGAAGTGGCCAATACGGGTCTGTCATCCGTTTATGAAAACTACAGTAAAGAGCTGGGACGTTACTATGAGCTCATACTTTATTCACCAAAGAAGGGTGAATTTGCAATGTTGGCTACAGATACTACGGAAAGAAAACTGGCAGAGCAAAAACTCCAGGAGGCAAAAGACAATTTTAAATTGCTTTTCGATCTTAACCCTGATGCTGTTAATATAATCCGTGTCTCTGACAGACACATCATAAGTGTGAACAGCGGCTTTACAAATATGTTGGGGTATACACCGGAGGAAGTTGTTGGTAAAACCACAACGGAGGTCAACTTATGGATAGATGCCAATGAACGTATTGGCATTCTCGATAAAATATTCAGGGATAAGTACTGTGATAATTTTGAAGCTCATTTTCGCTGTAAAAATGGCAAAGAGATTGTTGGAATAGTCTCAGCAAGGATAGTTGATATCTACGGATCTGAGCATTTTCTTACCGTAACCCGCGATATCTCTCTTCGCAAACAGTATGAGTTAGCATTAAAGGAAAACGAGAGAATCTTAAAAGAATCACAAAAGATAGCCGAACTGGGAAGCTATAAACTGGATTTTGTTACAGGCCATTGGGAGGGTTCTGAAATACTTGATACTATTTTGGGCATTGATTCGTCATATGATAAATCCATTGAGGGATGGGTTAATCTTATTCATCCTGAATGGAGAGAGATTATGGTTGATTATCTGCAAAATGATGTTATTACAAAAAAGCAGAAATTCGATAAAGAATATAAAATTTTAAGCAAAACAGATAGCAAAGAGAAATGGGTACATGGACTGGGGAAACTCTTTTTCGATGAGGATGGCGCACTTCATTATATGACAGGAACCATTATGGATATTACAAGCCGTAAGAACGCTGAGATCACTATTCAAAAACAGAATGACGAGCTGATAAAGCTGAATGCCACAAAAGACATGGTGTTTTCAATTATTGCTCATGATCTCAGAAGTCCCCTCGGCTCTTTAATGTATTCAAACGAGTTACTAAGCAATTTCATTAAAGAAGGAAATATTTCCAAAGCCGAAGAATGGTGTTCAACAATGAAAAGTGTTTCTTATCAGACATATGAGTTGCTCGAAAATCTGCTTGAATGGTTCAAGGTTCAAACCGGTCAGATGTCTCCGGAATTCAGTGAATATGATTTGAAATCAATTGTTGATGAGGTCGTCACTTTGTTCAGCGGGACTGCCGCACATAAAAACATTAGAATACAAAATAAGATCACCGGCGTTCTGTTTGTTTGCCTTGACAGGGAAATAACCAAAGCAATAATCAGGAATTTAATTAACAACGCAATAAAATTCACCCCGGGGTCCGGTTTGGTAACAATTCAATGCATAAGCAACCTGACAAATATTGAAATTACCGTTTCAGATACAGGTGTTGGCATAGCTGATGAGGCTTTGCCTGGTCTGTTTTCATTCAATACTAATAAATCGACTATTGGAACAGACAAAGAAAAAGGCTCCGGCCTGGGATTGAATATATGCAAAGAGCTTGTGGAGATCCAGGGCGGAAGGATTTGGGTTGAAAGCAGGGTAAACAAAGGATCTGATTTTCATTTCACCATACCTGTTAAGAGACAATTTATACATCCTGAGATCGGAAAAGAATAATTGTGACAGGAATAATACTCATTTCTGATAAATTATTAAAAGGATTGCCCTGAAAAACCAGGGGCAATCCTTCATAAACTGTCAATCAGATTTTCTTTCCGATATAAAATGCATAACCGTAATATTCCTTGTACCGGTCATATAACTGAGCTTCCATGCGCTGGTATGCTACAAGGTTTTCTGCCATTTTATTTCCTGAGTGCTTCGCGATAAATTTTTCCTGCAGGGGAATCTGTTGAACATAAAAATTTTCTGTCCAGCAGTACTCAGGTAATATAAAGACAGCTACCGAAATATAACCTGCCTTTTGCAATTGAGCAATTTTAACCGGGATGGTGTCAATCTCAGGGTAGGCGCCCTTCCAGAAGGTATCTATCTCAACAGGCCTGTTTTCAGTGAACCATGATGCTTCAGTCACCACAATAAAGCCACCTGTTTTTATAAACCTTTTCCACTCATTCACCCCTCTCTCAAAACCAATGTTGTAGATCGCACCTTCAGACCATATCAGGTCAAGCTCTTCTTCAAGGAAAGGGATGTTTTCCATAGACCCTGTAACTCCTTTTACCCTCCCCTGCAAGTTCAGCAGGGCGGCATTGTTGTTAAAGCTGTCTATAAAACCCTGAAACAGGTCAATGCCCGTGATCTTACCGGGAGTATGCTGAGCCAGTACCATTGTCTGGCCACCGGTCCCGCAACCGATGTCTGCTATGCGCGATTCATCGGTCAGGCCATCGATGAAGCTCAATGCTTTAATTGTCACATCAGGGCTGCCTGGTCCCTGCCGCTCAAGACCTGAAAAATATTCGCATATCAGATTAATGTCGAACTCGTGTATTGATTTATTGTCGTTACTCATGATGTTTAAATTTTTATCAACCTGGTACAGTAATATTTTAGCACCAGAAAACTATTAATATGTACAAATGAAAACACTCTGCAATGAAAATTACAGTGTGGCACAAACAAACAACCCGGGCCGGAAAGCCCGTAGCTGTTTACCTTACAATATCCGTTTCAGATTTAAACATCCAATGTTTTAACGAATACAAATATAGAACATTTTCTATGTATGGCCTGTTAAAAGGCGTTACTTGAATCCTGGAAAAGATGAGCGCAGATATAATGGCACCGGTGTATTGTTTAAGAATTTGAGGATAAATAAAGTACTCGAAGATTTTTATCTGCTTAGTGGTATATTTTTTGCTGCATCTGGAATAAGTAGCGATGCTGTAATTTGATCTTTATTGTCAACATCAGCTGCTTCAACAGTGTCAGTGTCACCTCAAAAAAGCAGATAATGAAAAAGGCCATTATTTCAGTCATCACTGTATTTATTACAGTAAGTGTATTTGCGCAGAACCCGTTATTTATTGCTCCGGATTACCAAGGGATAAAAAGTGTTATGAACGACAGCAGTTCGGTTTTTTATTATCCAAGACTTATGGAGAGGTATCAGAATGTTGATACAACACTCAATATGGAAGACTTCAGGGTATTATATTACGGAACTCTCTTTACAAGTACTTATTCGCCCTATGCACGTCCGGAGAAAAACGACACGCTGACAGCGATATTAAATACAGACACCATTACAGCCGATGAGTTCAGGACGATAATAAGGCTTGAAAACAATATTGTGGAGAAGTTTCCCTTCAATTTATGGGATCTCAGCGTACTGTTGTTTTCCTATAACAAAACAGGTGATACCGTTCAGTATAATAAAACTAACTTCAAGCTCAACATGCTTGCCAGAACTATTCTTTCGACGGGTGATGGGAAGAGTGAAAAGACAGCATGGCATGTCATCTCAGTTGATCATGAGTATGATCTTCTTAATTTGCTTGGACTGCGGTTCGGAGGAGAGCAGATGCTTACTGCAGGCGGATGCGATTATCTTAAACTAAAGCCAAACGACTTTGAGATAGAAGGTCTTTATTTCGATGTCAGCCAGATACTTCAAAAAGAGGGAGAACTATTAAAGCTGCAGATCGGGCCACTTTCTGACTCATTAAAAATAAAGTGAGATTGTTTGCATCTGCTCACGCTCTCACTTCACATTTTTGTTGACCCACCTGGGCTCGAACCAGGACTCTGCGGAACCAAAATCCGACGTGTTGCCAATTACACCATGGGTCATACATTGCCTGATAAGGCGGCACAAAATTATAAAATTTTATCGGTTTTTTTTACATCTTTTTCATAAAAGATGTTATCAAAATAAACGCCGGAAACTCTGACAATTATTCCCCTGCCTTAACAAAATCATTCAGCCTCATAAAAAAGGAAAGGGCAATCAATGAAAGAGTGAATTATCTCGCCCAGTTCAAAGAGCTCTTCATCTCCTTTTTCATAATGCCATTCTATTGTCAGGTTTTTATGCACGTTATTGAACTTTGCAAGCTCTTTCACCATGCTGTAAACCCATTTTGTTGAGGATGTGTTTATAAATTCGAAAGCAAAAATTACTCGTGTGGCTTCTGAAGAGTGTGCCACATAATCAGTAATCCACTGGTATAACGGTTTGTAAAAATCTCCCGCATTTTCGATAATAGATCGCCCTTTAATAGAAATAAGACCCTCCTCCATAATGACAACGGGAGTCTCCCTGGCTGCATCCAATTCTATCCTGCTAATTTCCATAATTAATAGTATTTCCCTGAGAGCATTATCTCCTCAGACGACACACACAAAAATAATAAATTTTCGCAGGGATACTAATATCAGTTGTTTTTTGCTTCGCTGTTGAAGAACGCCAGTTCACCCTGTTCCCACAAGGTCGGATACTCATCATCAAAACGGCCAATTATTGCCTTCATGATGGTCCGGCGCATAAACTCGGATTTGTTTTTTACCCTGTAGCGCTTGCAGTAGATATTTAATGCTCTCACCTCCCGTGGATTCAGTTTAAGAGTAAGACTCTCCGTCCTCTTAAGCTTTTCTTCTATCAGCAGAACCCGTTTCAATCTTCACTATTTTGTCGCTAAAATAATTTATCTGCCGAATTAATGCCGGATTGGAAAATCAATTTTATTAACATTTGAAATTGAAAGGAGTGCTAATGCATTGATTTCATTTTTGTTATGTTATTAATAAGTTCTCTGTGGATAATTTAAATAAGTCTGTCGTTAAATAACAGTAAACCAGAAACCTGAACTTTTCTTATGCTCTTATAAAAATTTTTTATCTTCGTTACTTTATTGCCACACAATTTTAAACCATGAAAAGAAAAGTTTTATTTGTAATTCTGATTTTGCTGATGTCACCTCTTGTCATCAGCGCTCAAACGAAAGAATGGAGTCTGGAAGACTGCATCCTTTATGCTCTCAAGAACAACATTCAGCTTAAACAACAGGAGATCACAACAGAGTATAAGAACTCTGCACTTGAGTTGTCAAAGTTGTCTGTTCTTCCTTCTCTTAACGGCTATGCCTCACAGGATTTCAATTATGGGAGACACCAGGTCATTGATGAAATAACCGGTATCCCCACGTACAAAACCACCAATTCCACATATTTTAACTATGGAGTAAACAGTGGTGTGACGATTTTTGCCGGTCTTACAAACTACAACACTATTAAGAAGAATCAGTTTTCTCTTCTTTCAAGCCAGCAGGATCTTGAAGCTCTCAAGGACAATATTTCGCTGAACATTGCTGTTGCTTATCTTCAGGTTCTTTTGGATAAGGAGCTTGTAACCACAACATCCGGACAGGTTGATCTGACAAACCAGCAGATTGAGAGGACAAAGAAACTTGTTGATGCCGGAAGCGTTGCAAAGGGAAATCTTCTGGATATTGAGGCTCAGGCTGCAAGTGAAGATCTTCAGCTGACAAATCTTCAGAACAATCTGAATATTGCCTACCTGACCCTTGCCCAGATGCTGGAACTTGACAGTACTGAAAACTTCAGCATTGTTATTCCCAATGTACAGGTTGACCCTGTAGCTATCGAAGGAGATCCGCGATCAATTTATTCAATTGCAGAAAAAGACCGTCCGGAGATACTTGGTGCTGAATATTCATTAAAAGCATCCGAATCTGACCTTGCAATTGCAAAGGGAGGCAGAAGCCCGTCATTATCAATGTCAGCATCGTATGGGTCCTATTCTCAGAATACTGATTATTTCAAAGCATCTTTCAGGGATGAACTTAAGAACCACTACACCTATGGTTTTGGGTTAACTCTCAATATTCCGATTTTCAACGGATGGAAAGTAAATAAAGGGATTCAGAATGCCAAAATGGAAATCAACTATTCAGAATACGCGCTTGAAGCCACAAGAAAAACACTCTATAAAAACATTGCCCAGGCATTTGCCGATGCCCAGGGGGCTCTTCGTAAATATTATTCAAGCAAGAAAGCCGTTGAGTCAATGGAAGAGGCATTCCGTTATTCCGAACAGAAGTTTAACGTTGGAATGGTAAATGCTGTAGATTACAACCAGGCTAAGACCAAACTGCTCAATGCCCAGTCTGAAATGGCCCAGGCAAAATATGAGTATGTATTTAAAACAAAGGTTCTTGATTTTTACAAAGGGTTGCCGCTTACTCTTGAACAAACCGGCGTAATCAGTAAATAATAAAAAGAAAATAATCAGTCATGAAAAATAATAAGATACTTAAGGTCCTTCTCCTGGTTGTAGTAGCTTTAATCATTTTTGCAGTTGTCGGGAAAAAAGCCGGCTGGTTTGGGAAACCGGCAACATTAAAAGTAGCCGTTGAGAAAGCAGCCGTCAGATCAATCGTTGAATCGGTGACAGCAAACGGGAAGGTACAGCCCGAGAAAGAGGTTAAAATAAGCCCTGATGTATCAGGCGAGATCGTTGAACTACCTGTAAAAGAGGGTGATTTTGTTGAAAAGGGGACCCTCCTCTTTAAAATCAAGCCCGAGACATATATGTCTGCCAGGGATCGCGCACAGGCTGCCGTAAACTCGTCAAAAGCGATGCTGTCACAGGCTGAGGCACAACTTATCCAGGCAGAGTTATCCTACAAGCGTAACAAACAGCTATGGGAAGAGAAGACAATCTCTCAGTCTGACTTTGAACAGGCTGAGGCTCAGTATAAGATTGCAAAAGCGTCTGAAGAAAATGCAGCCTATGCCGTGAAAAGTTCGGAGGCGTCTCTGAAAGAGGCAAATGAAGAGCTTATCAAGACAACCGTTTATGCTCCCATGACAGGGACTGTTTCAAGTCTGAGCGTTGAACAGGGTGAAAGGGTTGTCGGTGCAAATATGATGTCAGGAACAGAGATACTCAGGATCGCTGACCTTAACCGCATGGAAGTAAATGTTGATGTTAACGAAAACGATATTGTACGCGTTAAGCTTGGGGATACTGCTATTGTTAAGGTAGATGCTTATCTCGACCGTGATTTCAAAGGCCTTGTTACAGAGATAGCCAACTCAGCTGAAAGCTCTGTCACATCAACAGACCAGGTGACCAACTTTAAAGTCAAAATACTCATTCTGCAGGTCTCATATAAAGATCTGATCAGTGAGAAGAACCCCAGTCCTTTCAGACCCGGTATGTCAGCGTCGGTTGATATACGCACAATGAAAAAAGATAATATCCTTACAGTTCCTATTCAGTCTGTAACAACACGTTCTGACACCACCAAGCCTGCAGACAACAACATACGTACCCTGGTATTCATCTCCGATGGTAAACGTGCCCTTGCACGTGATGTAAAGACCGGCATTCAGAATAATACCGACATTGAAATTACCGAAGGAGTAAAAGAGGGTGAAGAAGTTATCTCACAGCCTTTCAGCGCTATTAGCAAAAAACTGGCTGACAGTACTTTGATTCAGGTTGTTCCAAAAGAAACCCTTTTTAATACTCAAAAGAAAAAGAAGTAGGTAAATTTGTGGCATGATTCTTTGTATTGAAACAGCAACGGAAGTTTGCTCTGTAGCCGTGTGCCACAATGGCAAGATTCTCGCTCTTGAAGAAGAAAAGGAAGGACGGTCTCATGCATCAAAACTGACACCGCTCATTGAAAGTGCTTTTAAAAAAGCATCCGCAGAAATGAGCACTCTTGATGCCGTGGCTGTCAGCATGGGGCCGGGTTCATACACCGGCCTGAGAATAGGTGTCTCTGTGGCAAAAGGCATTTCCTATGCACTGAAAAAGCCACTTATTGCCATAGGAACCCTCGATGCGATGTGTCATGGTTTTATACAAAACCATGCCTCTTCGTATCCGAAAAATGCATTATTCTGCCCAATGATTGACGCCAGGAGAATGGAGGTATTCAATGCGGTTTATGATTACAGTGAAAATGTGGTCAGAAAAGTTGAAGCAGATATTATTGATTCTGATTCATTCAGTAACCTTCTCACTGAACATCCTGTTATCTTTTTTGGTGATGGTGCAGCCAAGTGCAAAGAGGTGATTACGAGTCCAAATGCATCTTTCTTCGAAAATTTTGTACCTTCGGCATCTTTTTTGGCACAACTATCCGATAAGGCATTAAAGGATGAAAAATTTGAGGACGTTGCTTATTTTGAACCCTATTATCTGAAAGATTTTATTGCAACAGTCCCAAAGAATCAGGTTCTTTTAAAAAGAAAGACAGGGAGATGAAAAAGCTATTTGTTACGGGTGTTGTACTGATTCTTGCTTTTTCTGCCGTGAATGCACAGAAAAAACAGCCGTATAAACCCGGAGAGAAAGTAAAATACCAGATTAAATATGGCATTATAAGCGGAGGTGTTGCAAACCTTGAGCTCAGTGAAGATGTCTGGATGAACAAGAAAGTATGGCATGGAGTACTTACCGGTCAGACAACCGGGATTGCAGATGCAATGTATAAAGTAAGGGACTCATATGAAACTTTTATAAATCCGGCAACAGATCTTCCTCTTCTTTCAATAAGAAATATCTCTGAAGGACATTACAGGCGTTACAACGAGGTGCTGTTTGACCACCACACAAGGGCTGATTCTGCCATATTAAAGAGTGATCTCAGCGGTGAACATATCACGCAGCAGGGAATACTCGATGTGCTCTCATGTTTTTACTGGTTCAGAAAATATCATCTCGCCAATGTTGATTCTCTTAAGCCGGGTGATGTATTCACCATGACCACCTGGTTTGCCGATGAACTTTATCCTATCATTCTAAGGTACAAGGGCATTGAAAACATTAAAATAAAAGGAGGAAAGGTGCGGTGCTACTGCTTCAATCCGGTGACTGAAGTGGGGCGTCTGTTCAAAACAAGCGAGGATATGTCGGTGTGGTTTACAACAGATGAAAATTTTTTACCTGTTAAAATTCGTTTTGATATATTTGTAGGGTCAGTTTATGTTGATATGATACATTATGAAGGGCTGACCAAACCAATAATATATAACTGAAAACAAAACACTTAAAGCTCTATGGCAACAACCGCAGATATTAGAAACGGTATGGTAATAGAATTCAATAATGATCTTTATACCATTGTACAGTTTCAACATGTAAAACCGGGGAAGGGACCGGCTTTTGTACGTACAAAGCTTAAAAACATCACTTCAGGCAGAGTTATTGATAACACTTTCAACTCGGGGGTTAAAATAAACGTTGCCCGCGTTGAGAGAAGACAATACCAGTTTCTTTACAAAGAAGAAACAAATTATCATCTGATGCATCTGGAGACTTTTGAACAGATAACTGTTCCGCAGTCAATGCTTGAAAACTATGACCTCCTTAAAGAGGGGCAGATAGTAGAGGTGGTAACTCATGCAGAGACTGAAAATGTCCTCGTGGTTGACCTTCCTGCAAACGTGGTAATGGAGGTAACTTACACCGAACCAGGTCTCAGGGGAGATACTGCAACTAATACACTCAAGCAGGCTACCGTAGAGAGCGGTTCAGTGATCATGGTTCCGCTGTTTGTAAACCAGGGAGACAAGATCCGTATTGACACAAGAGACAGGTCTTATATTGAAAGAGTGAAGGGCTGATAAAAGGGTATGAATGAACTCAGGCTGCCAAAATCCCGACTGGAGGTATTGAAATTCAAACTCGATGCCCTGCTCGACATTACCCTTCAGATTAATGCCAACCAGCCAACTGACGTTCTTCTTTCAAAATACGAATCCATACTGCGCAATTACCTTGGCATTGGCAAGGTATTGCTGTTCATTTTCAGGGAAAAATGGGAAGTATTGCTCAATGCCGGGTTCTCTGATATATTAAAGAACAAAATTGATGTTGAGCAGGATCTGCTCCGCTATCAGGATATCATTACCGATGTTCCCAAAGGCAAGCTTAAAGGGGTGGATATAATTATACCTGTTTTTAACAATAATGCCCCTCTGGCATATGTTCTCATTGGTGATATTGATGAAGAAGGGGAAGGAATGAGCCCGGTGATTAAGCACCAGAATTACATCCAGACTATATCAAGTATTATTGTTGTTGCAATTGAGAACCAGCGCCTCTTCAAGGAGAGCCTCAAGCAGGAAGCAATGCGCAAGGAGCTTGAGGTTGCCGCACGCATGCAGATGGCCCTTATCCCTGATAACAACAGGCTCCCTGTAAATGAGCAGCTGCGGATACAGGGTTTTTATAACCCTCATTATGAAGTGGGCGGTGATTATTATGATTTCCTCCGTCTCGATGAACAAACCATTGGCTTTTGCATTGCTGACGTCTCTGGCAAAGGGGTGTCGGCTGCAATGCTGATGTCAAACTTTCAGGCCTCTCTCAGAGCCATTTTCACCTCGACAATTGACCTGGGGTCACTGGTCATAAAGCTTAATGAGATTATAAATCATAATGCAGCAGGTGAAAAATTCATCACCTTTTTTGTTGCCCGGGTCAACCTTTCATCACGTAATCTTGAATATATAAATGCAGCCCATAATCCTCCGGTGCTTATTGACCTTGAAAATAATGAAATCAGCAAGCTGGGTGCCTCCTGTGTTGGTATCGGGATGCTTGATGAAATCCCTTCAATAAGAAGAGCATCCATTCTTCTTCCTTCCGGAGTAAAGATTATCTGTTACACCGATGGCCTGTCTGAGCTGAAGGATGACAACGGCAATGATATTGGTACATCATACATAGAAAAGCATTTTACAAATAAGAAAGATGTGAGGGATAATATTAAGGCTCTTATTGAGGATCTTGACATCAGCGATAATAATCCGGCCCTGTTTGATGACGTCTCTATCCTGGCGGTGGAGATTCTTTAAGATGGGGTTTCCCCCCTCTTCCTGTTAACTATTATGCTCATTGCAGTGATCATTGCAATGAAACCCCAGAATAATGAGGCGATCTTGTCGGTGTCAAGGAAACTGTTCATAATGCCATGAATCAGGTAAGTAATAAATCCTGATACAATTGCAAGTGACAGGTATCCCTGGTAGTTCCTTCTGTTACTATACCACACTTTTATCCCTGTAACCAAAGCAGTGAGTGCGATCAAAACAAAAATTACGGCACCCGGCAGTCCCGTTTCGCTTAATGGTCCAAGGTACTCACTGTGAGAATTGCCTGCATCACCAAAATCTGTACTTATTATTGTCCTGTCTTTTGAGTATTGAAAAGGAGCATAATAAAACTGGTATGTGCCAGGACCCCATCCTGTCACCGGCTTCACATAAAACATCTCTATTGCGCTTTTCCACCTGTTTATCCTTTCAAGGTTTGACTGGTCAGTGGATATGTTGGATGATGACTGTAAATGGGTTTTCAGGTCAGTCGAAGAGTCTTCCCTGGTGCTGTCCATACGCTGCCATATTATGCCGGCAGAGAGAATGAGGGTTAATAAAACTGCAACTGATGTTCCAATGAGTACTTTAGGCGGAAGGCGTAAAGCAAGTATTACAGAAAAGCCTGCCGAGACCAGAAGGCTTACCCAGGCTGCCCTGCTATATGAAAAAACAAGGCCTGCAACAAAGTATGCTCCAAGTAAAAAGTAAAACAATCTCATGGTCATACCTCTCTTCCTGTTAAAGGCCATCATAAACAAGGGTGGAATGCAAAAGGATAATGCGGCACCAAAAGAAGTATGGTCCTTAAAAAACGGGTAGCAGGCAGAGTGGGCGAGTTTTTGATTAAGGAACCCGGCTGCAGCCGTCTGGGTAAAGAAATATGTTACCACCACAGCCAGACCGAGTGAATAGGCAATAATATAGGTCTCATAGCTTTCCTTCCTGAGGAAAATCTGGGCGGCAAGCAGGTAAAACCCGGCAATAAACCATAACCTGTATGAGAGTGCCTTAAATGAAACCAGCGGCATACCGGAGAAGAGCGCTGTTAACAGGGACCAGACAAGGTAAACTGAAATAATAATAGTTACAGGATGTTTCAGCAGATCGGAAGAAAACTCTTTAGTTACAATGAGCCTGAAGATGACAATAAAAAGTATAAGAGCAAGGAGCGGTTCTGTCGGGATCGAAATATCAAAAGGCACATTATCTGATAAGAAGCTCCATTGAAGGGATAACGGAACCATAAAGAGAATAACGAACAGGGCTTTCTCTAAAGACAGTAATGTAAATACCAGCAGAGACAGGGCAACAGGTAAAAGCCACAGTATATCTGTACCGTGTGCTTCGGCAATCATTGCTGCAATAAAAAAAACAGCGGTAATTATTACCGGAACAATTACTTTTTTTCTGCCTGATATATGATCACTCCCGGCCATCCTGACCAGAATGGATTACCACAGAATCCGAAATAAACAGTAACAACCCCATCAGTAAAAGAGAAGAAAGAGTGGCAATTAATACAATATAACTCCGTTTTGGCCAGGCCTTCTTCTCTGCTACCACTGCCTTGTCTATGATTAGGGTATACGGCAGGTTCTGTTGTGCCAACGAGAGTGCCTCGAGATACCGGCCGCGAATGTTAAGAAGATATTCGTTTTCCTTTTCAAGTGTTGAATATATCCTGAGAAACTCCGGCCGGTCCTTCTGATAAAGGTTCAGCTTCTTTTCAAGCTTGTCGGCAACCTGTTTGTTGTTATTTGCGAGCGACTCAAAATAAGCCTTGTATATTGACCCCTCCCCGCTCTCTGAATCGAATCCTCCGAACCCGGAGAGGCGGCTTAGTGAATCCTGGTAATTATGTACAACTTTCAACTGGGCCTTGTAACTCTTTTCAATTTCAACACTGAGCCTGGAGGATGTTTCACTTTGTATGGCATTGAATATTGTGTCGGCCCTTGAAGTTAAATCATTAGCCATCAGGCATGCGATATTTCTATCGTGGTCCCTTACTGTTACCTGCACAGATCCATACGATGTTTTTTCACAATGAATGTACTTCTTCATCCTCTGCTCAATTACAGTATTAGGGTATCTTGCCCCGGGTTTTATCTTGTAATGGTTCTTAAGATCATATTTCTTTTTCAGGTATTCCTTAACCTGATCTGATTTCAGTATCTGCACCAGGCGTTCAGTTGCGTCATTATCGCCAAAAACCGAGCTGGATGATGATATCTCTCCCAGAAGATTGTGTGTCTCTACAATGTTAGAGCCGGGATATAGAATCACCTTCGACTCAAAAAGCGGTTTGAACGCAAATGATATCAGAGCCGACAGAACTGCAGCCGCAAGACCGGTTATAATGAATATTTTAATGTGCTTCAGGACAAAGTTGACAAGGTCAACCGAGTCAGGTTTAAAATCAACCCGGAGATTTTTTTTCATTATTGAGGTTTCTTTAGGATATGCTTTTTTAACGTGAATAAGCTTCACAAATTGCAGGATAATCGGGCAATTATATAGCCCTTACCAAGTAGTAATTTTTTTTCCCCTTTTGAACAAGAAGATATTTCCCGTTTAGCATCATCTCCTTAGTAACGGGCATATCAACATTATCTACCTTTTCCTTGTTAAGGCTCACTCCGCCTCCCTGCACCAGCCTCCGGAACTCGCCCTTTGATTCGGCAATCTTTGTATGCAATGCACACAGATCAGATAATATTACCCCCTGCTCTATTGTGCTGCGGGGGACATCAAATACCGGCACACCTTCAAAAACTGAAAGGAAAGTGTTCTCATCCATCTTTCTAAGTGATTCTGTTGTGCCTTTGCCGAAGAGTATCTGAGAAGCCTCCACAGCACCATCATAGTCAGCCTTTGAGTGAACCATAACTGTCAGTTCTTCTGCCAGTTTTTTCTGCAGCAACCTGAGGTGGGGTTCTGCGCGTTGTGCTGTAACAAGGTCATCTATCTCCTGTTTTGACAGCATGGTAAATATTTTTATGAAACGTTCTGCATCATCGTCGGCCACATTCAGCCAGAACTGGTAGAACTGATAAGGGGTTGTTTTTTCAGGATCAAGCCATACATTGCCCGATTCGGTCTTACCGAATTTTGTGCCGTCGCTCTTGGTAATAAGGGGGCATGTCATTGCATATGCCTCACCTCCTGTTTTACGGCGAATGAGCTCAGTGCCTGTTACAATATTCCCCCACTGGTCTGATCCGCCCATCTGCAGGCGGCAGCTATAATTATTGTAGAGGTAAAGATAATCGGTCCCCTGCACCAGCTGATATGAAAACTCTGTAAACGACATTCCCTGGCCACTCTCGCTGTCAAGTCTCTTCTTCACTGAGTCTTTGGCCATCATGTAGTTTACTGTGATATGCTTGCCTATGTCTCTTATAAAATCAATGAAAGAGAACTCCTTCATCCAGTCGTAGTTATTCACCATTATGGCTTTATTGGGAGCTTCTGACTCAAAATCCAGAAATTTGGAGAGTTGCTTTTTCAGACATTCCTGGTTATGCAAAAGTGTCTCCTCATTCAGAAGGTTACGCTCCTGCGATTTGCCTGACGGATCGCCTATCATGCCTGTTGCTCCGCCCACCAGTGCAATAGGAGTATGACCGGCCCGCTGCAAATGACGCAGCATCATAACCCCTACCATATGTCCTATATGAAGTGAATCGGCAGTGGGATCAAAACCAACATAAGCCGCAGTATGCTCCTTTAGCATAAATTCTTCAGTGCCGGGCATGATATCATGTATCATTCCCCTCCACTTTAATTCCTCAACAAAATTCATTTATAACAAGTTAAATTAAGACCGGGCAAAGATAATAATTGTGGTTAAATGGGGGTGCTGACAAAAGGCTTTTTATACCTGTTGAAGCTGTCGAGCAGGTCTTTGCCCTCGACAATTTTAAATATCGACGGAACAATATCAGCAATAGGATTGTAGAGATATGAACTGTTTATTGCCTTTTCAGGAAGTATCCTTACACGCTGGTTAACAGTATTGATAAAGATAAAAACAACACTCATGATAAGAGCCATCTTTAATACTCCGAATATGGCTCCCGTAAGCCTGATAAAAATGCCAAGGGCTGCGGCCTTGAGCACCTTGTCAAGGAGCTTTCCCAAAAGATTTACTATAATAACAACTATTGTAAAAGTGATAATAAATGCGATAATACCCAGCCATGCCGTTTCTATATCGAAATAATCCGAAAGCCTGGCAGCTGTCCATCCTGAAAAATGGATTGAAAGGAATATCCCGAGTATCAGAGCCAATATCTTGCTTACTTCCACAATAAGACCATCAATAAAACCCTTTATCAGGCCAAGGCCAAGGACTATTACTATTATTGCATCTATCCAGTTCATCGCATTAATTTTCAGAATATGAAGTTAGTAAAAAACGACCCGTGATGCAAGAAATGTTCAGGGTTCAGCGGTCCGGGTTCCGTGTTTTTGGTGTTCCGCGTTCAGATCTGCATTATCCGTCATCCATCCAACAGTATCAGGTTTCACATTTTCTTTATACTTTTATATGCAATCATATTCCTATGAAATCCAAAAGAAAAAGTAAGTTAAAACGGTTTTCAATAGTAGTCTTATATTTACTTCTGGTTGTCATTGGAATGATAATCGTGGCCAATATTGTAATAACGCGATCTGCAAGAAATGAAACATTCAATGATGTTAAATCCATTCCTTACAATAAAGTAGGAATGCTTCCCGGCACATCTAAATATATTCATCACAAACAACCAAACCAGTATTTTGACAACAGGATAAAGGCAGCTGTCGATCTGTTTAATGCAAAAAAAATCAGCTTTATAGTCATTAGCGGTGACAATAATTCTAAAAACTACAATGAACCCAGAGATATTAAAAATGTGCTGATAGAACAAGGTGTCCCTGACAGTGTGATATATCTAGATTATGCCGGTTTCAGAACATACGATTCAGTAATCAGAATGGATAAAATATTTGGACAGCAGCAATACACAATTATATCACAAAAGTTTCAGAACGAGAGGGCTATTTACATAGCAAAAAAATTTCACCAGAGTATAATTGGATATAATGCTGCAGATGTTAATCGTTATTATGGATTTAAAACCAATCTGAGGGAGGCGCTTGCACGAGTAAAGGTTTTTTTAGATCTGGTGACACACAAGAAACCAAAATTTCTTGGTGAAAAAATTGAAATTAAATAAGCTCCGTTATACTGTGATTGTACTCATATGAAATCATTCTCATGTAAAAGTATTACTGTATGGTCTTTGTTCTGTTTCGCAATAACACAATTTGCAGGTCTGTTTATTAATGGATCAGTTATTTTGTATAATGCCATCCCGTCTGTCCTCTTTTTTCTTTACATATTCTATCATTTCTTCAAGACAGAGCAAATCATTGGATTCTGGGGTTTCCTAAAGTCATTAACGTTTATTTCAACTCCGTTCTATATTGCAGAGTATCTGTATATAAGATTCATTCAGCTATTATATATTAACCGGCCATGGTTTTTTATCTGCTCTTCAATTGTTGGCAGTATATTGACCGCAATGATTTTATACCTAATTACTTTCAGAATAATTAAAAAAAGACTGGTATGAGGCATTCAGTAACGGTTGTCTTTTGCTCTATTGCAATTATTCTGGCACTTATTTTAATATTCAAAGTAGTCAGGCTGAGAAAATTTTCACTGACATCTCATGAAGGAGCTTTTTACTTAATAGACAGATTTTTAATTGCTTTCTCACTGGTTACAATATTTATTGCCCTTCTCTCTGATTTCAATTTTTTACAATACGAAGCTCCTATTCCTCACAGCTCGTGGAGTACAATAACCTTTGCGGATTTTAAGGCTCTGAAAAAGCCAGAAGATAAGTTAAACGGGAGGACAGAAATTGGCACAATTTCCACCTGGATTAAAGTAAAGAAACATAAAAATTCAATTGATATAACAGCCTATTTTTATCCTTCCCGTTCTTATGTATATTATAAAAGATTATTTTCAAATGTGCTCCTTAAACACGAAATGTACCATTTTCACATTACCGAATATCATGCCCGGTTGCTGAGGAAAGAAATCTCATACCTGCCTGATTCTTTAAAACTTAAAAACCTGAATAAAATCAGACGACGAATACTTGATGCTGATAATTATATGCAATATTTATACGATAAAGAATCTGCCCATAGCAATGAAGTCGCTAAGCAAATTGAGTGGCAAAATAAAATAGATAGTTTACTTTTAAGTGTGAAAGAGTTTTCAAATACCAATATACCTCTGTCACGCAAACATTAATCAGTCACTTTATATGAAAAAATATAGCCTTCCGATCTTGATTTTTTTTACAGCATTTATTATTTCCGGTTGTGGATCTGGTATTTCGAAAAACTATCATATGAATAAAAAATACTGGGATATTGATGACTACAACTCTGCCTTAAGGCAAATTCAATATGCAACACCTAAGGAAGAAGGATATCCGCGGCTTTCAGACCCGATAACCGCTCCGGTTTTCAGTAAACTTGTTGATAAGAACAATGTCAGAGTTGTTCTTGAAAACGAAAATCTTGGATTAAAGTACAGATCAGAAGTATCCGAAGAGTATTTTCATATATGCGGAAGCCTTTTAAGGACCTACAAGGGAATTGATGTTCAGGATAAATTTATTTATCCGATGGAATTAGTCAAGATTTCAGATTTAAACATGTATACAGAACTATTATATTTTAAAATTGGGAATGAGGAAATAATAAAAGAGGCAATTGATCCGAAAGATCCAGAAACCGTGCGGGTACTTTTACATAATGAGCAGATAATCGCAGATAATTTTTCAAATTTTATTGAAATCCTTGTCAGGGAAGATGCATTCACTGACGAAGCAATCAAGGAATATGCAAAACTGATTGATATTTATTTCGGGAAACTGATTAAAGAATTTCCACATGCCGATTATTCTAAAATAAGGCTATTGTGCATTAAAACCAGTGAAAAGGTTAAGGCAGCAGATCTGAAAAATGCTCTGAAAAATGTTGTGCAAAGCATAGATAATATTAAAAATATCTCCAATTAGATTTTTTTCAAATACATTGACCAGTACCGGCAACGGAAAACTTACCCGTTAAACCTTAACTGCCGGGTTACACTCCGGATAAACCTTCAAAACAATAATAGTTGCCTGAACCCTTAACTCTGAATGCAAAACATTGAATCGCCTATTGCAGGTTACTAGCGGCTTAACTGCTGCCTTCAATAATAATTTATTGTTATTCCGATAATTATAACTACTTTTGCGCCGGATTTAAGCTAATCCGGATAAATACTTCACTTGTCTTTAATTAATCACACAAAATATTTATGACATTCAAAGAGATGGGTCTCTCATCAGAGATCCTTAAGGGTATTGAAGCATTAGGCTTTGAAAATGCCACACCAATACAGGAAAAAGTAATTCCATATTTACTTAAAAATAAACGTGATCTCATCGGTCTTGCACAGACCGGAACAGGTAAGACTGCTGCTTTCGGACTGCCATCGCTTGAGAAGCTTGATATTGAAAACCGTAACCCGCAGTTGCTGATACTAAGTCCCACACGTGAACTGTGCCTGCAGATCACAAATGATCTGAACAATTATGGCAGTTTTATTGAAGGGCTGCATATTGTTGCCGTATATGGCGGAGCAGATATATCAAGGCAGATAAAATCACTGAGAGACGGAGCTCATATAGTTGTTGCCACACCCGGACGTATTCACGACCTGGTGCGTCGTCAGAGAGTAAATCTTTCGGAGGTGAAAACACTTGTTCTCGATGAAGCTGACGAGATGCTTAAAATGGGCTTCCGTGAAGATGTTGATGCTATTCTGGCAAAGACTCCTCATGAGAAAAACACTCTCCTCTTCTCAGCAACAATGTCGCCTGATATTCTTGGCATAACAAAAAACTATATGACTGATCCGGTGGAGATAACAATCGGTCAGAAAAACTCGGGGGCAGAAAATGTCTCTCATATTTACCATATGGTTCATTCCAAAGACAGGTATGAAGCTCTTAAACGGGTTGTGGATAATTATCCCGACATGTATGCCATAGTTTTTTGCCGCACACGTCAGGAGGCCAAGGATGTGGCAGCCTCCCTTATGCGCGATGGCTATAACGCCGACGCCTTGCACGGGGATCTCTCGCAGTCGCAGCGCGATTTTGTGATGCAGAAGTTCCGTGAGAAGACGCTCTCCGTTCTTGTTGGCACCGATGTGGCAGCCCGCGGACTTGATGTAAATAACCTGACACACGTGATAAATTACAATCTGCCCGATGACCTGGAAGTTTATACACATCGTTCCGGTCGTACAGGGCGTGCAGGCAAAGAGGGTATTGCCATCTCAATCATAAACATGAAAGAGCGCGGATATATAACCCAGATTGAAAAGACCATCCATAAAAAGATCGCCTTTATGCCCGTTCCAACAGGAAAGGAGATTTGTGAACGCCGCCTGTTTGATATGATTGAGCATATGCAGCACATAACCGTTGACCACGGTCAGATCGACCTCTATATAGACAAGGCATATGAAATGTTAAGCGACCTTTCAAAAGAGGAGATTATAAAGCGTTTTGTATATGTTGAATTCAGTCGCTTCCTTGACTATTATAAAAACTCCCCGGATCTTAACAACGACCGCAGAGAACAACACGGAGCTGAAGGTAAATCATCTGCCAGAGGGAGAGAAAAGGGGAAATCAATGGCCCGCATAGTTCTGAACGTCGGAAAGGGAAAAAATATAACAAAACGTGAGATAATAAACCTTGTTGCCAGCACACCTAGTGCCAGAAATGTAGAAATAGGTATTATCGAGATTTATAAAAAAGCATCTTCTGTAGAGGTTGAAAGCAAGATGGCAAAGGAGATCATCTCAGAATTAAATGCAAAAACATACAAGGGTCTTGAGATTAAGGCTGAAGAAAACTATGAGTTTACCGGCGTTGGGCGTGAAGATCGTGACTGGGAGCCTCGTCACAGAAGGTCAGACAGAGGTCCTGATAAAAGCAGGAGATCATCGTACTCCAGGGAAAACAGAGGAGAAAAATCGAACAACAGAGGAAACGGAGCCGTCCGTTATCCAAAAAGCCAGGATAGAAGAGACCGGGGACAAGGTGGCAGAAAATAATTTTTAGCACCTCTGTACCTGCAGAAAAAGAAAAGGCCGTTATTGAAATTCAGTAACGGCCTTTTTTGTTTATGAGTTTATTTATGCGACCCACCTGATTTAGTGGATGAGAAATTATACAACGTAAATATTCCTCTTAAGTTACCTTTCACTGTATTACCGTCTTCATCAACACCTTTAAATGTCACCTCATACGTGGATCCACTCCTTGTGACTTTCAAATATCCACCTTTGGAAGAATCAAAATATCCCCAGACATTTGGGGAACCGGTTGTCCAGTCAAGACAATAGCCGGTGTTATAAAAGGCTAATTCCCCGCTTTCAGATGAGTATTCATATGTGCCAGTTGAAATCCCGTCATTAACGCTACTTGTTACTTCAAAAAATATTGTTGTCCCTGCTCCTGTTTCTGTGCCTGCGTTGTCAAATGTAATGCCTGCAGTGCAAAGATTCAGCCCCATGTCATAACCACCTGTTGCAGTTCCATAATATTCAATCTCCCCTAAAACCAAATCATAAGTGGTGCCTCCTACCTGCAGGTAATTTTTCTTTTCGTCGTTCTTCCTGCACCCTGTTAAAACAAAGCCGGCAAAAACAACATATAATAGCAAAAGGCTTAATTTTTTCATGGTTCGTTGTGTTTGGTTAATATTAGCTCTTTTCTATTTTTATTTAAAATATCTGCTTACTGTTTTTTATGCACTCTATCCAAAAGTCCGGGGAAGTCAACGGGACCCGCCAAAAGGAAAGATGCAGGTGTGTTCTGTAAATTTAGATGATTTCTTAATATTAAAACCGTTTTTATGAAGTTAATCCTTCACAGACACTCATAAAAGTATACACTGCAGTGAGTCATAGGCTGCTTCAGGGAAATCAGTTTTATATGACATTTTGGAAGGGAAACTATTTTTAGGATGTCAGTTATTTGAAAAACTTGCATATTTTTGATTTTATTGAGTGATATTCTTAATCTTAAAAACCGTTTATATGGAGAGTTACAATCTATTGCGCAGAGCAGGATTTTCAGGGAGATATTTGCTGCTGTTTCTCCTTGTGGCCGTCATGCCTTTTAAAACAGTAATGGGTCAGGAGAAAAGTACAGAAGAGAGTCTTTATAATGCACTTGTTGATGAAAATTACCAGGATGCGTTGTCATTTTTAAAAGAGAGTTTTAATGTCAACTATTCCAATGGCGAAGAGAAGAACCTGTTAATGGTTGCCGCGCAGGATGGTTTTACTGACATATGCAAACCGCTTCTTGACAAGGGGGCTAACATCAATCAACAGGATTCAACAGGGAATTCAGCACTTTATTATGCAATAAAGGAGGGTCATTACACAACTGTAAAGTTGTTGCTTGACAGGGGAGCAAATGTAAACCTTGTCAACAAAGATGGGATCAGTGCAATGTTGCAGGCATCATATGATGGTGAAACTGACATTGTAGGCCTGCTCATCGATCATGGAGCTGATATTGAGCAAATGACCTCCTTAAAGGTCTCTCCTCTTATTTCGACATGTCTCAAAGGCCATACGGAGACTGCGAGGCTGCTAATTGAAAAAGGGGCATCACCCAATAAACCCGGCAACGAAGGAGTAACCGTGCTGATGGCAGGATGTTATTCGGGTAACCAGGACCTGGTAAACCTGCTCCTTGAAAAGGGGGCTTCGACAACAGCTGTCTCAGACAAAGGTTGTACAGTGCTAATGTCTGCAGCTGAAGGCGGACTTACAGGTTTTGTCAAGACTCTCCTTGAAAACGGAGCAGAGCTTGAAGCAGTTGATTCAAGCGGATTTACTCCGTTGATTTATGCTGTCCTCGACGGTCGTACTGAAACAATTAACTATCTGATTGACCGGGGTGCAAGTTTTACCCATGTCGATAATGAAGGAAATACACCACTTATATATGCCTGCGAAGGTGGCTATGCAGGAGTTGTCGCTTTGCTTATAGACAAAGGTGCGTTACCGGATCTGCAGTCGGAGTATGCTGAAATATGTCTTGGGTATGCTGCAATGAATGGCAGCAAAGAGGTCACTCAGCTCCTGCTTGACAAAGGGGTCCCGGCTGATTTGCCATATAATAAGGGAAATACACCGCTGATCCTGGCGGCCGATCAGGGACAGACAGAGACTGCCCAGCTGCTTATAGACAGAGGCGCAAACGTAGACTATGAAAATGATGAGGGCTCAACACCTCTTATCCAGGCTGTTTACAGAGGCGACTGGAGCATGACCGACCTGCTGATAAATGCCGGCGCTGATCCAGAAAAAACCAATAAAAACGGCAACGTTGCTGCTGACTTCACTGAAGACCAGGATATCCTTGACCTTCTCGAAGGAATAGACTATTAACCTGACTTTCCCTCTATTTTTACCCGGGAAAAAACACGCATGAATCATGAAACTCCGCTTTTTGTTTTCTCTGTTGCTTGTTTGCCTATCGGTATCGCTTTCTGCACAACAGAATAACCCGGTGGCAAACCCGGCAGCCACGATAGTGGCAGGCAATGTGCGCTTTACCATTCTCACTCCTGGCATTATAAGAATGGAATACTCGGCAGACGGTGTGTTTGAGGATCACGCCTCTCTCACATTCTTAAACCGCAACCTGCCTGTTCCGGCGTTTACAAAAAGGGAAAAAGCAGGATGGCTTCAGATAAAGACATCTGAACTGACCCTCCGTTATAAGATGAATTCCGATTCATTCAATGTATCAAACCTGTTCATTGATTATAACGTTGACGGGCAAAAGCAATCATGGAATATCGGTAAGCAGGATAAAGGAAACCTTAAGGGAACATCAAGAACACTTGATGGTTACAAGGGAAACATAAGCTACAGGGGAGACACCCTTAAACTTGAAAACGGATTGATTTCTCGTAGCGGATGGGTGGTAATAGATGACTCCCGCCGTCCATTATTCGATAACTCCGACTGGCCCTGGGTCATGTCGCGGCCGGCTAAGAAGCTGCAGGATTTATATTTCTTCCACTACGGTACTGATTATAAAAAGGCTCTTTACGAATTCAGCCTCCTGGCAGGCAAAATAGCCCTTCCGCCAAAGTTCACCTTTGGCGTATGGTGGTCACGCTACTGGGAATATTCAGATGTTGAAATGAAAAACCTTGTTGAAGAGTTCCGCCTCCACGATGTGCCTCTTGATGTGCTGGTGATAGACATGGACTGGCATATTGTTAACCGGCCTGAGTGGTTTAATGACAAAGGCGAAAGACTTGATGATCAGGCAGGAGAGAGTTACGGATGGACAGGCTATACATGGAACCGCAGTCTCTTTCCCGATCCGGAAGGGTTCTTAAAATGGACAAATGAAAATCATATCCAGACCTGCATGAATCTTCACCCCGCATCGGGTATTCAGCCTCACGAGGAAAAATATGCTGAGTTTGCTCAGGCAATGGGCATCGATCCTGCAACAAAAAAGTATGTGCCTTTTGATATCACAAACAAAAAGTTTGCCCAGAACTACCTCGATATAATACTTCATCCGTTTGAAAAAGAGGGTATAGACTTCTGGTGGCTCGACTGGCAACAATGGAGCACTACGAAGATACAGGGAGTGAACCCGACATTCTATCTCAATTATGTCTTTACAAGTGACAAGGAACGAAGGGGCATACGTCCGCTTATTTACCATCGCTGGGGAGGTCTGGGGAATCATCGTTACCAGATTGGTTTCTCTGGTGACACCAAGATCTGCTGGCCATCACTTGATTTCCAGCCATACTTCACCGCCACGGCATCAAATGTACTTTTTGGCTTCTGGAGTCATGACATCGGAGGCCACATGGATCCTGATGGTTATGACCCTGAATTGTATACACGATGGATCCAGTGGGGTGCATTCAGTCCGGTTTTCAGAACCCACTGTACCAAGAATCCGGCTATTGAGAGAAAAATATGGGCTTATCCCGAGGATAATTTCAATGCGATGCGTAACGCCATCAAACTGCGTTATTCACTCTTCCCCTATAACTATACAAATGCCCGCTTTGCATATGATTCGGCAGTGTCAATTATCCGGCCGATGTACTATGATTATCCGAAGAACGATAATGCGTATGCCTTTAAAAACCAGTATATGTTCGGACCTGAGCTGCTGGTATCGCCAGTGACTAAGCCAATGCAGAAAGACCCTGTCAGCGGCGATGCGCTGTTTGTCATGCAGAAGATATGGCTGCCAAAAGGGGAATGGTATGAATGGAACAGTGGCACACTGATAAGCGGCGACCAGGTTATTGAACGGCCTTACATGCTCAATGAGATCCCCATTTATGTGAGAAGCGGTGCCATCATCCCTATGCAACCTGAGATGAAGAGAATCGGGGAGAAGGCAATTGACCCTCTTATTATAAATATTTTCCCCGGGGCTTCAGGAAAGACAAGTGTATATGACGATGCAAGCGCAGATAACGGCTTTAAGAACAATGAGTATAGTTTCACAACAATCTCCTTTGTCAAAAAAGACAGCACAGTCAACGCCCGGATTGATCCTGTTGCAGGAAAATTTCCCGGTATGCCGGAATCGAGGTGTTATGAGATAAGACTGCCTCTCACATTTGTTCCACTGTCAGTAAAAGTAAACGGTAAAATGGTTGAATGCACCACAGATGGTTCAGGGTGGAGTTATGACGGCAGCAACCTTACAACCATTATAAGAACAGATCGATTCAGCGTTAATGATAAAGTTGATATTGAAGTTGTCTTCCCTGGCAATGACCAGCATCAGCTTTCTGGTATTATAGGCAAAGCCGGTAAGGTATTCTATGCCTCAAGGCAGATCATTGCGAGTTCACAGTGGAACCACAGGATTTACCCGTTTGATGATGTTACCGCAGCCGGTCAGACACTGAACCGAATATCTCTGCATCCCGATAATAAAACAATCATTTCTGAGAAGTCGAAGCTGGAACAGCAATATGACCTGATCATTGATGCCTTTGATAAACAAAAACAGGGTGACCTGAAGAAGTTTGTACCGCTGGTGGAGTTGTTGAAGGCTGGAAGGTAGTATGATCTGTTCTTCTCTAAGTTCTCCATGCTCAGCTATCAGCATAACTTCCTTCTTTTACACCGATATTTTCAGGCTTGAATAAAATAATAAAATACTGTCTTATTGCTGTGGGGGTGTTATTTCTGGTCCTTGTCCCGGCAAGAATTGTATATAATGACCACATACATGTTTGTATTTTTAAATACCTCACCGGGATCGACTGCCCGCTGTGCGGAATGACCAGGGCCTGTTACAGCATAATGCATTTGCATCTTTCCGATGCTTTCGCCTGTAACCCCGTAAGTCTGATGATTCCGGTAATAGTAGCGGCAGAGATCGGACATGACCTCGCTCCTTCCGCTCGTTTAAAAAAACTGAGGCAGTCTATACTGATATTATTTCCTGTATGCCTGTCTGTCCTGTTTCTGATAAGAATATTCAGCTTCTTTGGGTTTTGATAAATCAGGCTAAATGAGGTTCCTGTCTTTTAACTCCAGGTATTTGTTTACCATGCTAACTGACAGATCCTGTGGGCGGGTCAGGATTGAAAGTATACCATGATTGTTAAGCTCTTTTACAATAAGGTTTTTATCATGAACAAACTTTTCTGCAATGGTCTGGATATAAATCTCTTCTAGCGTTGTGGCATCTTTCTTTCTGAATTCACTTATCTCAGTGTTTTCAAAGACCACCATCAACAGGAGATGGTTTCTGGCAAGCCGCTGAAAATACGGCAACTGTCTTTCCATTGAATTGAGCGACTCAAAATTGGTATACAGAACCAGCAGGCTACGGTGTGTGATCATGCGCCTGATTGTAACAAACAGTAACTCAAAATTAGATTCGTCAAACCTGGTTTCCTGGTTGTACAGCACCTCCATCATTTTTGTCATGGTGTTGTTCCTGCGCTCCGCAGGCATAAAGGTCCCGATTTTTGTATTGAAGGTTACAAGGCCTGCCTTATCCTGTTTCAGTACTGCCGTATTGGCAAGCACCAGCGATGAGTTTATGGCATAATCGAGCAATGACATTCCTTCAAAGGGCATCTTCATAACCCTGCCCATGTCAATCAGGTTATATATCTGCTGTGCCCGTTCATCCTGGTATTCGTTTACCATAAGCTTCCCCTTCTTGGCTGTTGCCTTCCAGTTGATTGTACGGTAGTCATCCCCGTTGACATATTCCTTTATCTGATCAAATTCAGAATGCTGGCCTAACCTTCTCACCCTCTTGATCCCGGCTTCTGTCAGTCGGTTTGATATGGCCAGAAATTCAAATTTCCGGATATTCAGGAAAGAAGGATATGTTCGTACCATGACCGGCTCAATGTGAAATATACATCTCCGGCTTAGCAGCCCTATTTTATTTTCAATGTAAACATTTGTTTTTCCGAAAATGTACTCTCCCCTGCGAACAGGTCGCAAAACATATTTTAAAACTTTTTCTTCATGAGGTTTCAGGTATAAAGGCATGCGGTAATCCCTGATCTGGAACTGAAATGGAATCTCATCTACAATTGTTGCTTTGAATGGGAAGAAATGGTTATTCTTAATGAAGATCGAAACAGTATTGTCATCACCATTGGAAAACCGCTCAGGTGTCTCCCGAACCAGAAGCACCAGATCACGTCCGGTAAAAAACAACAGATACACGTCAGCAATAACCGCAACTGCAAGAGTCAGCAAAGATATTTTGGCTACCAGAAAGAACGGATCATAGTAGAAGCCTGTAATAAAAAGCAGGACAATAATTGTGCTGACCAGGTAAAACCGCAGGTTTATGTATATATTTCTTATTACTGAAAAATTCATTTCATTATCTGGGTATTTCAACTGATGCTATCACATCGGCAATGATCTGATTTTCATTCTCTCCCTCCAGTTCTTTCTCAGGAGTAAGATATATCCTGTGATTCAGTATCGGATAAAGAACAGCCTTTATGTCTTCAGGAATGACAAAGCTTCTGCCATTAATTGCCGCCATGGCCTTTGCGGCAGCCAGGGTATTGATAGAAGCGCGGGGTGATGCACCCAGATAAAGAGAAGGGTGATTCCTGGTATTGTTTATTATCCGGGCAATATATTTCATCAGCGGCTCTTCAACATGCACATATTTGATCTTCTTTTGAAAATCAATAATCTGTGCTGCCGACAACAGAGGAGCTATCTGTTCTGTCTCGCTGTGCTCCTTTCTCTCATGAGTGTTTAAAATGATCTGAAATTCCTCCTCAAGGGTGGGATATTTTACGTTTATCTTAAAAATAAACCTGTCAAGCTGAGCCTCAGGCAGACGATATGTGCCTTCATGCTCAAGCGGATTCTGAGTGGCAAAAACAAGGAAGGGCATCTGCATAGGATAAGTCTTTCCGTCAACAGTAACCTGTCTCTCCTCCATAACCTCAAAAAGCGCTGACTGGGTTTTTGCCGGAGCCCTGTTTATCTCATCAATCAGAATGATGTTTGAAAAGATCGGTCCGGGATTGAAATCAAAGGAAGCGCTCTTGCTGTTGAAAACAGATGTCCCTGTTATATCTGAAGGCATCAGATCAGGTGTGAACTGAATACGTGAAAAACCCGATGATATCAGCTTTGCCATAACCTTGGCCGTTAATGTCTTGGCTATACCAGGGACCCCCTCAAGCAATACATGTCCGTTTGAAAGAATGGCTACAAGCATAAGCTCTACCATGTCTTCCTGTCCAACAATAACTTTGGCGATCTCCTGTTTCAGTTTTACTGTAGTATCCTGTAAAGTCTGAAAATCTGACGGATCGATAACAAATTCCTGGTTGTTCATACAAATATTTTATTTACAGTTTTTGTAAAAGTCTTCTAAAGATTGATGCAGTTCTGCCAACTCCTGCCGGGTAATCTGGGTCTTGCCTGAGATATTACCGGCTATCGTTATCAGGTGTCTTATTTTTTCCTCCTCCACACCTGACTTCTGTGAAAGGGTTATTATCTTTTCAGAGTTAATGGCCTGAATGAAATACCTGTTACGTATAAATTCCTTGAAATATATCAGTTTTTTTCTTGCCAGATCCGAATGATTCCGGCTCCTGTAATAAAGTTTGCCTACTGTGGTCACAAAATCGAGTGATGTATTTATTTCCGGCCCGATAACCGGGATTATCCGTTGCATTCTTTTAGAGCCAAAAATCATATAGACTATAATAGTGAAGACAAGCATGAAATAAGCAGCTTTTAGGGCAGGCTGACTGAGTATATACCTTACCGGGGAAAGGTCAATTATTTTTTCGGGTTTATAATACTGATCCCATATAGTGTTTTCAACAGGCAGATGTGATAATGCTGTAAAGCCATACCTGTAATTGCCATATAGCAGATGAAAATTAGTGAACGCGAGTGGCTGGCAATGGATGAAAATTTCTCCTTTACCAAACCTTGTAAGAATGAAATTTACATTCCCTGATTTGTCTCTTCCCAAAGTAACAGTGTTCAGAGTGTCGTAACTTTCAAACCTGCTGTCAGGCATCATTTTTTTGTAGAAGAATACTGAATCAGGAGCCGTCGCTGAATATGAGAGTCGTAGTTCTTCTTTTACACGTTTTAACATTGAAGTGTCAATAGCCGGCATATTGGTTTTAAACTTCAGTGTGTCACATAACCTGCCGGTGAAGGAAAGGGATGAAATAAACACAGAATTCCCCCGTGCTGCAAAGGCAAGCAGGGCGGTAAGATCAAGGTCATCAGGATTGAATTCATCGTTAATAATGATAAGGTTTTTTTTATCAATGGTATCCTGCCGTAAGGTGAGATAAAAGTTTGCAGTATTAACAGATATCTCCTTTCCGGGAAAAAGCACTGGCAGCAATTCTTTTGCGACGCTGCATCCATAGGGTGACCTGCGGTTCCCGCTGAAGTTAAGCCGCCAGTCGACAGGCTTTGGCGCAAAGTGCCTGATAACTATGAGTGCTGTAAACAACACAAGTATTGCAGCCAGAAATATTTTATTCCTTTTGGCCATTTATCTCTTCTGAAAATTTATAAAATCCAGATGCCAGTTGATCGTACTCGTCTTTAGACAGGTTATAATTGCCAAACCAGATCCTGTTATAAATACCCGCCAGTTCAAAAAAATCACTTTTCATACTATTATCTGAAATCTCCCTTGCATATTCCCTGTTTGTTTTTTCTCTGGCAAACCTGATTACTCCCTTGTTTTCAAGTTCTTTAAGTATTTTCAGATGAAGCAGTCTGATTGCATTCCTGAAGTTCTGATGGGAAATTTGTGTGCTTATCGCGTTGTTGAAATCAAACTGTTCATCAAGCGGATCCTCTGCAAAAAAATCAGGTTCTGCTATCTCATTGTCTGTATAAAATATTTTGTAAATTTTAGTTTTCGTAGCAATGACCAGTATCAATCCAAGACAAAGCAGATAGAACGCTACTTTTAAGGCAACAGGCAGGTAATTGAGGACTCTCATGCCCTCTCTCCATAAGGATAATATCCATTTCCATAAACGGTTGAAAAAATTATTATTCTCAGGTGGTTTATAGTCGCCTCCGTACTGATATTCCTTATCTGCAAGGTAAGTGTCAATTTTGGCTCTCTCCGGCATTCTGGTTTTCTGGTCAGCAAGCTCCCTTAAGTGTGGGGGAGGCACAGGAATTGAATCCCCGCCCAATGCGGGCGGGGATAGTGCTGGTAAAAGAACAAATATTAAAAAGATGATCTGTCTTTTAAACATGTTATCCTATCTGTTCAATCTTTTCATCAAGTGATGGTCTTTCCGCAACTTCACGCAGATTGAAATACTGGAAAGCCATTGCAATGACAGGTATAGAAAACAATATGTATGAAATCAGCGATGTTATGGCTGTAACAACAAAGTATGTGGTGGAGAAATTCATAGCTCCGCCCTCCTCCAAATTTTTAAATGACGAGAACAAAGATTTTATTCCCAGCAACATTGCCGGAAGTGAAAGTATTAAATTGAGGATATAAACCAATATACCGCATACCAAAAGTATTGCCAGGGTAGTCCACCAATTCAGTTTTGTAAGGTTAAAACTCCGGCTGAAAGCATTACCCATTCCTTTTCCTTCAAATACCATTGCAATGTAGATAAGACTGAGTGAAATGTTGAGCCATATGCCTGGAAGGACGCAGAAAATATATCCAAAACCAATCAGAATTCCTATAAGCAGTGAAGTGCCAATAACCGGCAGGAAAAATTTCTTTACCTCGACCCATATGTCATCCGTGGTAAACTGATCTTTACCTTTTTCGACGTAGATTTTGATATACGCATAGATTGTGCAGCGTAATGCACTAAAGGCTAAAAGGTAGATCAGGAGATAAAAAAACATGTACTTGTAAATGCCACCCATAAATGCAAACGGATTGGATGCAATCTCGGCACTGTTGGCCTGCATTGACCCCACGAACTTTTGATATTCAATGCCTACAAAAACCTGCAGGATTGCAGTAATAATCAATATTGGCAAGACAAAGAAAAGAACAGCTTTGCCAAGTGGCTTAATCTCCTGACCGATAAAGGCAAAGGTTGCATTGAACACTTCACCAAAATCGCGTTGCTGTTTGAAATTAACTGGTGCTTTTTCCATAGCTAAGGTCTTTATTTTTAAGGTTTCTGGGATAGATAAAAAAATATGTGATAATAAATATAAGAGATAATCCAATGATGGAGAACTTCAGCACATACGGGAAATTACTGTATCTGGTTACAAATCCTTCAAGGAAGGCCGCAACCAAAAATACCGGCATAAGACCGATAACCATTTTTGTACCTTTTATTGCCCCTGTTCTGAATGACTGAAGACGGGTATAAGTACCCGGAAAGACAAGGCTGTTTCCCATAACAATACCCGCAGCCCCTGCCACAATTATTGCGAAGATCTCAAGTGTCCCGTGTATCCATATCGAGGATACAGATACAAGCAACAATCCCTTCTGAGCCATAAACCCCTGGAATACTCCCAACATAATGCCATTCTTAAATAGCATGTATCCGGTGCCCAGGGCAGTGAAAATGCCAAAGATGAATGCAAGAAAAGAGATGTAAATGTTATTTATACTGATTCCCAGGAACATGTCAACCTGGTTCATGCTCTTGTAAACTGCCATTGGGTCGCCCTTATCAATATTGGCCAGGGTCATATTAACATAGTGATCACCGAGAATAATTCTTACAAAATCAGGGTCATATTTGTTTGAAACCAATCCAATCAGTACTGACACAAAAAAGACAAGGAATGAGACCATTACTTCTTTTCTTGCCGAATATACAAGCAATGGAAATTCATATTTCCAGAAAGCAGGAATTCTGTTCTTTTTTACAGGCTGACTCTGGTAAATTATCTGATGTGCCTTTTGTGTAAGCTGATTCAGGTAAGAGGCAGTCCTGGTGTTTGGAAAGTATGTCCGGGCATAGGCAAGATCATCGGTAAGGTTGACAAACAGGTCAGATAGATTATCCGGATTTGCCGAATAGCCGGAATCTAAAAGTTGCTCAAATTCTTCCCATTTATTCTTGTTCTTATATACAAACCGAATCTCGTTCATTTGACATTGACCACAGACAAAAATAAAAATGAAAGATATGAAAAATCTTTTGCTAATTTCGGCTTAGAGAATTAAACATGGAAAATATATCTATTCAGACTTCGCAGAACATTGCCATTGAGCAACCTGTTGCCAGTATAGGAGAGCGAATCGTTGCTGCTGCAATTGACCTGCTCATTTTGTTCATTTATTTAATGATCATTTCACTGCTTGCAAGTCCAAAAAACTCGACGGTGGCATTCATTATTCTCCTGCTCCCTGCATTTTTTTACCAGTTGATATGCGAGTTGGCAATGGATGGCCAAAGCTGGGGTAAAAAGATAATGAAGATAAAGGTGGTAAAAATAGATGGTACGCAGCCTGGCTTCACAACCTATCTTATACGTTGGATTTTCAGGCTGGTGGATGTTTTAATTTTGTTTGGAGGCGTCGCCGCCATCGTTATTATTATTAATGGGAAAGGACAACGTCTTGGTGACCTGGTAGCTAATTCAACTGTGATAAGGATAAAGGACGGATCTTCTGAGACAGGCATTTTTACATCCCTCCCTGACAATTATAGCCTGAATTTCCCACAGGTAAGTAAATTAAATGACTCGGATATTTTAATTGCCAAAGATGTGCTCAATTTCATGAAGGAGTCTTACCATAGCAGCAGTGCGAGGGAGATGGGCGAAAAGGCCAGAAAAGCAATAGAGTCAAAAATGGGTATACAGAGTGAGCTGGGGAGCGAAAAATTCCTCAAAACGGTAATTTACGACTATAACTATATCCACTCCAGATAGCTGAAGCAGCAGGTTGTTTGTTGAATCTTTCATCTGCTTCATTTACTTTTGCCTTTTATCTTTTATCTTTTGTCTTTTGCCTTTTATCTTTTGTCTTTTGCCTTTTATCTTTTATCTTTTATCCTTATTTACAGCCTCACCTCTTTAAACTGAAAAGCCATGAGATTCTTCATCACAGATGTTTTTGGAAACGATAAATATTCAGGCAACCAACTTGCAACATTTTTTGATTTCGGGCAATTGTCAGGTGAAGAGATGCAAAAAATAGCCCGTGAAATGCATTTTTCAGAGACAACTTTCATCACTTCACCTGAAAAAGTCAACGACGGCTACGATGTTCGGATTTTCACACCGGTGAGCGAGATCAACTTTGCAGGGCACCCTACTCTTGGGACCGCCTATATTATAAACAACTATCTTTCAAAGGATAAGTCGTGTACTGTAAAGCTGAATTACCCTATAGGTCAGATCAAGGTGACCCTTGAAAATGAAACTCTTTGGATGCGTCAAAATCAGCCCGAATTTGGAAAAAGCACTGACACAATGCTTATGGCTGAGACGCTAGGTCTGAAAGTTGGTGACATTGATGATAGGTTTCCTGTAATGGAGGTTTCAACAGGCCTTCCGTTTACAATTGTACCGTTGAAGACTATGGCTGCCTTACAAAAGGCAAGGGTTTATCTCCCAAAGTTTTTTGAGTTCATTGAACAGACATGGGCAAAGGAGATTTTAATATTTTCACGTGAGACATATGAATGGCACCACGATCTGTCATCGAGGGTGTTTGTTGAATACCTGGGAATCCCTGAAGACCCGGCTACGGGAAGCGCCACCGGATGTCTTGCCGCCTACCTGCTCAAGTACAACGTGTTTAAAAGTGATGAGATTGAGCTGACAGTAGGACAGGGATATGAAATAAACAGACCCTCGGAATTAAAAATCAAAGCCTCGCTGAAAAACGGAAATTATGAATTAAACGTTGGAGGAAAGGTAATTGAGATTGCCGAAGGAAACTGGAAAATGTGAATAATTTAGTGCTCCATTTCCTGACAATGATGCTTTAAAATTGCAGATCATGAAAAAGATAATTGTAACCGTTGTATTTATTTTTGAAGCCATTATACCCGTTTTTGCCCAGAGCACTCAGGATTCAGTAAAGAGCCCAAAAAAATATACTATTGAGAACTGTGTGACTGAGTTTTCAATGGACAAGACCACCAAGACTAATGCCGGCTACCAGTTCTGGTTTGCCGACAAAGATTTCATTGACGGACGGACGCTGAAGATGAGCGTTGTAGCACCTCATTCAGCAACACATCCTCCGCACAAGCATGTTGAAGATGAGTTCTTTTTTGTTCTCGAAGGAACTGCCGAGTTTTATCTGGATGGAAAAACAAAGACAGCCGGACCATATACCAGCTTCTATTGCCCGTCAAATGTGATGCATGGTATAAGAAATGTCGGCGACACCGAATTGAAATACCTGGTCATAAAAAAATATGTGAAGTAAGTTGGGAAAGACAAAAGATAAAGGTCAAAAGACAAAAGGGATTTTGTCTTTTGTCTTTTGTCTTTTGTCTTCTTATTCATCTTTCCTACCTTTATCCTTTAGTACTGTCACCGTTATATTTTAATCCAAACAAAAAAGACATGTCCGATCTACCTGAAAATTCAAAAAATCGTTTAAAACCAATAAGGTTACCACTGATTCTGACGCTGACAGCCCTTTTAATGTTTGGGTTCACAGGCTCTTTTAATGAAACTAACTCAAATCAAAAAGGGAAATCAGACGGTGACAAAAACATGGTCGGTACATGGAGTACGGCACCCCAACTTGTTGAACCTAAAAATATGCCACCAGAACCCGGACTGGCCAACAACACATTGAGGCAGGTAGTAAGGGTATCAATCGGCGGAAAAAAATTACAGCTGAAATTTTCAAATGAATTCAGCGCAGGAGATCTGCAGATGAAATCAGTTCAGATAGCAGTCTCAACCGGTGGAAGTAAAATTGATCCCTCAACAGTAAAACTGCTTACTTTCAATGGTAAGACAGATGTGGTTATTAACCCCGGGATGACAATTACCAGCGACCCCGTTGCATTTAATCTTAAACCACGAACAGATCTGGCAATAACAATATATTACGGGCAGGTGCCAAAAGATCTGACCGGACATCCCGGATCACGCACCACTTCCTGTATTCTTGCCGGCAACAGTAATTTTTCTCCTGACTTTGCAGTTTCTGTTCCAACAGATCATTGGTATACGATAACAGGGATAGATGTAAAATCGGCAAAAGCGGCAGCAGTGGCAATAATAGGCAATTCAATAACCGACGGACGAGGTTCGGGAACAAATAAGCAAAACCGTTGGCCCGACATCCTCTCGGAAAGACTTGTGAAAAACAAACCAACAAAAAATGTTGGGGTTCTTAACCTTGGCATCGGAGGAAACTGTGTCCTTAAAACATGCCTGGGGTCAGCTGCCATTGACAGGTTTAAACGCGATATACTTGACCAGAAAGGTGTACGCTGGCTCATAATCCTTGAAGGAGTAAACGACATCGGGCAGGCACCTGACAGCATTACAGCAGATCAGGTTGCAACCGATCTGATTGAAGCCTATAAGAAAATGGCAGATCAGGCACATGCAAAAAATATAAGGGTTTACGGTGCTACTATCCTTCCTTTTGGAAAATCATTCTATTACAAGAGCTTTCGCGAAGAGGCCAGGAAAAGAGTAAATGAATGGATTCTTCGCAACAATAGTTTTGATGCAGTAATTGATTTTGATAAAGCACTTCGTGACCCAGGGGATCCTATTTCACTTCAACCGGAACTTCAGTCAGGCGATTTTCTTCACCCCAACGAAAATGGATATAAAATGATGGGTGAAGCTATCGACCTGAAATTATTTGAACTGTAATAAATGGATAAATTTAAAAGTGAAGCGTCTCAAAATAATTTTACTGATTGCTGCTTTAGTTATTACGTTTTCAATTAATGCGCAGACTGTTCGTGAAGTCGGACTTTATCGTACGTTCGAAAGATCTCTGGAAAACAACTCAGTCTATTCAAATAAGTTCACCGGCGTTGACCTCAGGTGCAGATTCCTCTCACCATCGGGACATGAAACAATGTTCTTCGGATTTTTTGACGGTGACGGAAATGGTGGCGGGGACCTTCACAACGGCAATGTATGGAAAATAAGGTTCCTCCCTGATGAGCCCGGTCTGTGGAAATATTCATGGAACTGGAGCGACAGCACCCGGGGTGGAGAAGACTCTTTTATGTGTATCACAGACGGAGCCGGGAAAGGTATACTACGGGCATATAAAGATAATCCCGGATGGTTTGCATATAACGGGACAGAGCCTGTATGGATCAAGTCGTATTATGAAAGCGGTCACGGATCCATCTCACAGCCGCTCGGATGGGTTGCTGAAAATGTATATCAACCAATGATTGATCATGGTTATAATCTCCTCCAGGTAAACTGGCTCCTTCCTCTCTGTTGCTTTACACAATATTATCACGATGGTCCGGCACAGCTGACGCCTGACCTGACCCTCTATAAAGACGGAGAGGCATCAACCACAATGCGGCTTGATGTATGGCACATGATGGAACGTCATGTTGAATGGCTTAATTACAAGAACATTGATCTTTATATGTTTCTAGGTTTTGATGGTGGTCGTAATGACGGTCCGCGCTGGGAAAATCTTTCTCAGACTGAAAAGGAGTTTTATGTTCGTTATGTCGTTTCAAGGCTTGCGCCCTATGCAAATATTGCCGGGTGGAATTTTGTCTGGGAGGTGCCGGGCAACAGGGAAGATGATGAGCTTGGCTGGGCCAGGCTTATTGAAAAATATGATGTCTTCAGGCACCTCTGCACATACGAAGATGAAAGCCCGGCAGCAAATGAATATAGTCGCCGTGAATATACTTTTGCTGCAATAGAGAATCATCAGATAGCCTCTGTTGAAAAATCAGAGGACCGTTTGCACTGGAAAGAGGCATGGACGCATCACCAGGCATGTCTTGCCGGTTACGTTTACGGAAAGCCTGTTTTCATGTCGGAGGGCAATGCACTGTGGCGACGTTACTGGCATCCGAAATGCGGAGCGACACGCGATGATCTGCGGCAGGCAGCATGGGCATGTGCAACGGCAGGAGCTTCATTCACGTGGTGCGGTCATGAAGGCGAAGGTCAGCTGATGGCATCCGGACCACAGGGACTGCCCTTTAATAACGATGAAAATGAATATGCTGAATCGGCATCCCAGATAGATATTCTCAGTAACATAATGAACAATGAAGTTGTATTCTACAGGATGCATCCCGCCGACTCATTGTTATCAGGGTGCGACCCTCACAAAGTATGGTGCCTGGCTGAGCGCGGAAAACAATACATGGTATTTTCGACCGCCGGCACCCCTTTTGCCATTCAACTCACGGAAGGGACCTATCCGCTAAACAAATGGATAAATACTGTTACCGGAACAGAAATTGATATTCCCTCAATATCTACCCAGGGAAAAGAAAAAACTTCATTTACCCCTCCTGATTCAGAAAATGATTGGTTACTTTTAATTCGAAAATGAGAGGTCTGCAAATCTCCTGTTGACTATTATAACAAGTTTATTATTATGAAAAAGACGCTATCGGTTTTATCATTTCTTATTATTTGTCTGAATCTCTTTTCTCAGGATTCAGCAGTTGTTTACCTGAACAAGCTCTATGAATTGACTTCCAAAGACAGTGCCGCATATATATGCAAAACTGTTATGAAAAAAGACAGGATGTGTCTGACTGACATGAATTCTGACGGAACGAAAATTTACTATTGTGAATTCAGCTCTGAAAATCCGGGCTTGCCAGACGGGCTTGCAATATTTTATAAAAACGGTGACAGTATTTTAAGCACCGGAAATTATCTACTGGGACAAATGACAGGTAAATGGATTTATTATGACAAAGGAAATCATCCTGACACAGTAGATTATTCATTTAAAAATAATTGTGTTGAAAAGAAAGTAAGCAAATTACCTGAATATTTATTTGGAGACAATGATGTAAAGGAAGCCGGGACTAACATAGCTCAATCTTTACCTTCCTTTATCAGAGCAAATTTCCATATGCCCGCAAGGGCAAAGTTTGACGGAGTAAGTAACATTTACCAGGTTATTTACTGCATAATTGATACAGATGGAAAAATAAAATGTCCGCAGATTATGAACTCCATTCACCCGGATATAGACCGCGAGATTTATAGGATTTTAAGCCTGTATCATTATCAGGCTGTTGTTAAGAACCCTTTTGTCATCCCGTCAGTTATTTTTGGTAACTTAAGTAACAGAGACAGTACTGATGATTCAAATACTGTTTATGCGTTGGTAGAAGAGATGCCAGTTTTCCCGGGGGGAGATGAAGCATTGTGGAAATTCATTGCAGAAAATCTGGAATATCCATATGAGGCGAAAGAAAATGGTATACAGGGCAAAGTTATAGTAAGATTTTGCATTAATAAAGATGGTATGGTCGGTCAGATTAGTATCTCAAAGGGGGTAGAAGCCAGTCTTAATGCAGAAGCTTACAGGGTAGTAAGCATTTTGCCTGCGTTTAAACCAGGAAAGCAGAAAGGGGAACCTGTAAATGTCTGGTATTCTCTACCTATTACCTTCCAGCTTAAGCGAGGTCTTTAGCATTAGTCCCTTATAAATGAATAGAATCAACAAAATATTTGTCATTTTAGCTATTGTTGCGAGTGCCTGTTTTCTCTCTTCAAATGTGGCTGTTGCCCAGAATTATCTTGTGTTTTTCGGAACCCACTCCGTCGGTCCGGGAAAAGGGTTTTCTGTTGCGCACTTCAACTCAGAAACAGGAGAACTTACAAAACCACAGCTGGTTGAAGAGGCGCCGGCACCGGCATATTTCATAATTCATCCAAATGGTAAATTCCTGTATACATGCAACTCCAACGACTTTGCAAAAGGATATACCGGGCAGACAATTACCGCGTACAAAATCGATTCTGAATCAGGCAGGCTTCAACTTATCAACCAGCAATCAAGCGGAGGAGCCGATCCAAGTTTTATCTCCATGGATTCTTCCGGAAAATATCTTTTTGTTGCTAATTATAAAGGAGGCAGTATTGCGGTAATTGAAATTAACCCCGATTGCTCACTGGGTAAAATTACTTCCAACATTTTTCATTCAGGCCGGAGTGTTGACTCTCTCAGGCAAACGCAGCCTTATGCACACTCAGTCAGGCCTGATCCCTCAAACCGTTTTACCCTTGCTGCTGATCTTAGAGTCGACAAACTGTTTGTGTACAGGTTTGATGCCCTGACCGGATCGCTTGCACCTGGTGATCCGCCGTTTGTGTCAGTTACTCCCGGATCAGGTCCCCGGCATACTGCTTTTCATCCTGACGGGAAATTTCTTTATCTGGTAAATGAGATGGCAAGCAATGTAATAACTTATAGATGGGATCCATCATCGGGGAGGCTAACAGAACTGCAGACTTCATCCACCCTCCCCGCAGACTATAAAGGTAAAAATGCCTGTGCAGAAATTGAGGTCAGTCACGATGGCAAATTTCTTTACGCTTCAAACCGCGGCTACGAAAGCATTGCAGTTTTTTCAGTGAACAGGAGAACAGGGAAAATATCGCTTGTTGAAAATGTTCCCACCCTGGGGCATTCACCACGTAACTTTACTTTTGATCCGACAGGCAAATGGCTCATTGTAACCAATCACCTCAGTAATAATGCTGTGGTTTTTAAGGTTGATAAAAGAAACGGACATCTCACACCTGTCGGTGAACCGGTGACAGTTGAATCTCCCTTTTGTGTCAGGTTTTTATTGGTAAGTAAATAAAAAAAGGATCAGAGTACTCTTTGCTCTTTCAGACTCTTTCTTAACTGTTCGGCTGACTCAAACCTTATAGCCTCAAAACCAAGCCTTTTTGCAGCATCTGTATTAACAGGGTTGTCATCTATATATAGCGATTCAGCCGGAACAATATTATATCTGTCTACAAGCAACTTAAAAATTGTGGGATCCGGTTTAAGCAGCTTTTCATCTCCTGAGACAACAATGCCATCAAACTCACTTAGAAACGGGAATCGGTGCTTAACCTTCGGGAAGGTTTCACCTGACCAGTTTGTTAACCCATAGAGGGCAAAACCAAGCGATTTAAGCTCATATAACACTTCAGGCGTCCCTTTTATTTCCCCTGCAACCATCTCCTCCCACCGGTCAAAATAAAGAGCTATCATTTCAGCTTCTTCCGGATGCCTTTTTATAAGTTCTTCTATTCCTTCATTGAAAGGTCTTCCTCCATCCTGCTTTTCATTCCATTCCCCGCTGCAGATCTCTTTCAGGAAACGCTCCATAGACTCTTCATCACTGAAAACATTCCTGTAGAGGTAACGCGGGTTCCAGTCAATCAACACGCCGCCAAAATCAAATACGATGTTTTTGATTTTCATATTCATAAAATATTCAGATTAAAACAGGCACAAAAGTATATCATAACGACCCTTTTCTCCTATTCCCCAATATTTTTTTTCCTGTAAATATGTCTGATATTATTTATTTTTGTTCCCGCGCAGGTTACTTTACCTTGATTTGGATCATCAAAACTGGTTTTCATTCTTAAAAAATGAAATCTTAAACTGATTGCTGCTCATGAAAAGAACAATAAATTTAGTTGCTGATCTTTTTGAAAAAGCCGATATAAGGCTATTGGTTTTTGTCCTGCTCTGTCTGAATTTTCTCTCATTTAAATTAAGCAGCAATGAAGAAGCATACCTGCCACTGGCCAAACAGTTTCTTGATCCCGAGTGGATTAAAAACTCATTCACCTTCACTGAATGGCCGGGTAACAGGGTCTTCTTTCAGCTCATTGCAGGGTGGGCTCTGAAATTCATGACCTTTGAACAGGTCGCGTTCTTTGGCCGTTTGCTGGTTTTTGCTGTAATAGCAATCCCGGCCGGGGGATTTATTAAAAGAATTAAAATCGGTAACCTTGCAGCCATCATTCTGCTGCAGATCTACCTCGTACGCCAGACATTTTTTGCCGGTGAGTTCATTTTTGGTGACTTTGAACCAAAGAGTTTTGCCTATATAATGGTATTTGCAGGTTTGAATTGTCTGCTTGATCGCAAATACCTGCAGGCCTCGGTATGGGCGGTTCCTGCTGCATATTTCCATATTCTGGTCGGGGGCTGGTTTTTTGTCCTTGTAACCATTTTCACCTTCTTTTCAACTAAAAAAATCTCTTTACTGATTAAACAGGGAGTAATTTTTGTTGTTCTTATCTCTCCTTATGTTTTTTACCTGGCAAAGGAAATTTTTGGAAGCGGATCAGTGGTCAATGGAGTCAACATAGACCAGGTATACGTTTTCTTTCGTAACCCCCATCATACGGCCCCCCTTTCAGTTAAACAACATCTCTTTCGGACATTGATCCAGGTTGCGGTAACCGCTGTGGCATTTGCGCTGACACTGTTTGTCTTTAATAAAAAGAAAGGTCCGGTCTTTGATGAACTCTATATGCTGAATGTAATTATTCTGACTATACTGTTTGTTTCCCTGGGCATTTCACTGATAGATCATAAAGCTGTATTTCTTAAGTACTACCCATTCAGGCTTGCTGCCCTGGGTGAATTGTTCATGTACCTTTATGTCTTTAAATATCTTGAGGCGAAATGGAATTTTCCTGTTGTGCTTCAGCTGATAGCAATATTAGCGGGTGTCTATCTTATAACTGCTGCTACATTAAAAAACGCAAAGGGACTCAACCCACACTCAGAAAAGCCATCGTATAAAGAGCTGACCGGGTTTATCTCAAAACACACAAACCCTGAAGATGTAATTATTCCGCTCGATGACTATAATCTTTCCCTAAGTCGCATAACCCGAAGGGAAGTTTTTGTAATATTCAAATGCGATCCCGGCGGGGGAGAAAAGATATATGAATGGTACCATCGCGTTGGTGAGAGGGATAAACTTGTTAAAGACATGGGATATATCAATCAACTGCTGAAAAACTACAAACTTGATTATCTGCTTAGCAATCACCTGCTGCCTCAAAACGAACGGCTGACTCCTGTTTTTCAAAACACTGATTATTACTTATACAAAATCAAATGAACGTAAAAAACTGCCATATAATAACACTACCTGTGTTCCCGGATGGCGATGACGGTAAACTCACCTTTGCCGAGGGTTTACGGACCATCCCTTTTGAAATTAAACGGGTCTATTATATCTATGACCTCGAAAAACCGGATGCTATAAGGGGCAAACATGCACATAAAAAACTTGAACAGGCTATCTTCTGTGTGAATGGCAGCTATACTATCGGGCTTGACGACGGTCACAATAAAGAAGAACTGTTTATTGACAAACCCAATAAAGGTGTCTACCTTGGCACAGGGTTGTGGCATACGATGACAAATTTTTCAAAAGACTGCGTGCTGCTTGTCATGGCGTCAGATTATTATTATGAATCTGACTACATACGCGATTATGATCAATTTCTAAAGTTTATTAATTCAAAATAATATGATCCTTCTCAACGATTTTAAAAGACAATATGCTGAAACAAAAGAGCAGATCGATTCTGCAGTCTCCAGGGTTCTGGAGAGCGGCTGGTATGTAATGGGCAGCGAGCTTGAATCATTTGAGAAAGAATTTGCCGGCTATCTTGGTGTTCCTTATTGTGTTGGAGTAGCTTCAGGCACTGAGGCTATTGCCCTCGCGCTGATGGCTCTTGGAATTGGTGAAGGAGATGAGGTGATAACAACATGCTTTACTGCATTTCCGACAATAACAGGTATAATGCAGGCAGGCGCAACACCGGTACTGGTTGATGTCAATCGTGAAGACGGCCTGATTGATACAGGAAAAATAGAACAAAAAATTACAAAAAAGACTAAAGCCATAATGCCTGTTCATCTTTATGGACAGAGCTGTGAAATGACAGAGCTGGTGAAGATTGCTGACTCAAATGGTTTATTTCTGGTTGAAGATTGTGCCCAGTCGGTTGGAGCCACCTATAACGGGGAAAAAACAGGATCATTTGGCATATGCTCAGCCTTTTCATTTTACCCTACAAAAAACCTTGGCGCTGTTGGTGATGCAGGGGCAGTTACCACAGGCGACAAAAACATTTACGAAAAACTTAAAAGCCTGAGGAACTACGGGCAAACGGTCAGATATTATCATGATTACGAAGGCATTAACAGCCGTATGGATGAGATTCAGGCTGCCATTCTTCGTGCAAAACTGCAGCTTCTGGATAAGTGGAATGCCCGGCGGAGAGAGATAGCATCAGTATATACTAAAAACCTGATCGATTATGATATAATCCGTGAGAACAGTTATGGCGAATCATGCTATCATTTATTTGTGATCAGGTGCGATGAAAGAGATTCTCTGATCAGCTTCCTGCAGAAACGAAGTATAAGTGCATTGATCCATTATCCTGTTCCTGTTAACCGCCAGAAAGCATTCCTGCGTCAAAAGGAGGAGGCATTCCCCGGTACTGAAAAACTTTCTTCAACTGTTCTGAGTATCCCCATTTATCCCGAACTTTACGATGAAGAAGTCAAAACAATAATCTCGGCACTGCATGAATTCAAACGATAAAACACACGTATCAATCGTTATTCCCGTATATAACAGTGAGACCACAATCGGACCCCTCGTTGGCAAGCTGGTCAGAGAGCTGACACCCCTTTTTGAAACAGAGATCATACTGGTTAACGACAATTCGAAGGACCAGTCTGATAAAGTCTGCCGTGAACTTTATGAGCAGAACAGGAATATTGTTAAATACTATCAGCTGGCCCAGAATGTTGGTGAGCACAACGCTGTGATGGCAGGTCTGAACCAGATGACAGGCGATTATGCTGTGATTATGGATGATGATTTTCAAAATCCTGTGAGCGAAGTAATTAAGCTCATAACCTATGCACAGGATAAAGAATATGATGTCGTTTATACCTGGTACGAAAAAAAACAACATTCACTGTTCCGTAACATGGGAAGCTCATTTAACAACCGTGTGGCCAATGTAATGCTCAAAAAACCAAAGGATCTCTACCTGTCAAGCTTTAAATTAATTAATCGTTTCCTGGTTAATGAGATAATAAAGTATGATCTGCCATATCCGTATATTGATGGTTTGATACTAAGGACTACAAGTAATATAGGTAAGATACAGGTGGCTCATGATAAAAGAGCTACCGGGCGTTCCAACTATACTCTTACAAAACTTTTCAGGTTGTGGATGAATATGTTTACAAACTTTTCCATCCTGCCTTTGCGTATTGCCATCATCATTGGATTCGTCTTTGCCGTTTTTGGTGTAGCCCTGGGGGTATATACCATAATCGAAAGAATAAATAATCCGGGCATTCCCGTTGGTTATTCAGCATTAATGGTTGCCATCTCGGTTTTTTCAGGTATTCAGCTTATGGCCATCGGCATGTTAGGCGAATATCTGGGCCGCATGTTCCTGTCACAGAACAAAAAACCGCAGTACTCTATAAGGAAGAGGTTTGAATAGCAATATCGCTTAAATATTATCGCTTCCTATTTTAGTCAGATATAGATTTTAACGGAAAAGCCCTCCTGTAACAGAGGGCTTTTTTGTAGTCCCACCAGGAATCGAACCTGAATCTAAGGTTTAGGAAACCTTCGTTCTATCCATTGAACTATAGGACCGCTTTTGCAGCCGCAAATGTATGATTTTTTTGCTTTACTGCAAAATGTCAACAGCCACCGGTTACCTTCTTCTTTGCCTTGTTGGCAACAGGAGGCTTTGTTGCTGCTGCCGGAGCGGTGTTGTTATCAGAAGCAACAACAGATCCTCCTCCCAGGGCAGCCGATGCGCTCTTTCTGAAATCATATTTTGCAAACTCCTCACTCGGGTTTACCGATGACGGTTCTTTTGCCCCCAGTATATTTGCAAACCAGTAATTAAGACCTCCCTCAAGAACATAGTTGTTTGTATAACCAAGCTGCCTGGTAAGCATCCATGCCTCGCTTGCCTGTACTGTTCCGTTTGAATAGAAGACATTGGTCTTTGCATCCTGGTTCAGGATATCAGTATATTCATCTGAAAGAATGTTTGCAAGCGGAATATTTATTGCCCTTGGCAGACTGAAAGCAGCAAACTCCTCGGGAGTACGCACATCAATCAGCTGCAGTGAAGGGTCATTTTTTACAAGCATATCTGCCACAGCATCAGGTTGCATAAACTGACTTCCCGTGGCAGTCTCCTGAAGCAGCTCCGGGGCAGTAAGCCTGAACTGTTTTGTTTTGTTTGCCGGCACAGCGGCTATTATCAGCCCCAGTGGTATCAGCGCCACTGCAAGAATAACTCTTGGATTCATCTTTTTTATTGTTAATTGTTAATTGCTAATTGCCTAATATTCTTCCCTTGGGAATTTTTTCTCAGCCCACTCGGCTGCGTAAAACATACCCATCGCCACCAGTATAAGCACCAGGGCAAAGAGTCCGTCAGACATGCCAAGGGCATCACTCACTTTCTTTCCTCCGAGCGGGGTTGCCTTGTATAACTTCTCCCACCACGAATAGGTAAAGGCGAAGAAGTAGACACCCACAAAGAGTCCCACGCTGAATAATATTGCATCTATTTTCCCTATTGATGCCCCACAAATGCCTGTACCGGGGCAGAAACCACCCATGATAAATCCGGCACCCATTACTACACCGCCAACAATAGCTGACCTGAGAAAGAGAGGATTGACATAAACCTGGTCGAGGTCTACCCAGCCGAAGAGGCTCATGAAGAGTAGTCCAAGCATTGCAGTGATGGCCGCCGTAAAGAATACCTTAAGCACTACCATGTCATATCCGTAGAAGACACCTGCCAGCTTACGGCTGGATGAGAAGCCACTGCTCTCAAGCACAAAGCCAAAGCCAATACCAATGAAGAATGCAAGTAGAAGATTTGTATTCTCCGAAATTATTCCGTTTGCTACTAATGGTCCCATGATATCTCCTATTTAAATCCACAGTTTTCTGAAAAAATATGCAAGTGCGAAGGCAGTACCAAATATTGCCATCATGGTAACGAACCCTGCCAGAGAGAGCACTGCCATTCCGCTTAGCGCGGCCCCGCTGGTACATCCTCTGGCCAGCTGTGCGCCAAAACCAAATAATGCTCCGCCTATCAGGGCAAAGAGTAGTCTTTTCTGTGAGGTTATCTTTGGTGAATGCTCAACCCTGAATTTTAGTCTTCCCCATACAGCGCCAGAGATAAATGCACCTACAATGACGCCCAGGACCTCAATAACCAGCCAGTTTTTCAGTGGCTTGTCGCCATGCCCTTCCTTGAACTCGGCCATGAAGAGCGAATGATCAGCAGCCTTTTTATCTACTGCCTGTATTGATGCTCCCACCACGCTCTTTACTGCACCGCTGGCACCAAGCCCACGACCCGAGATAAAGTTGCACGAGAGCAATACCAGTCCAAGTAATACCCCTCCCAGATAAGGGTTGAGATACCTTTTACTTTTTTCTTTTTTGGTTAATTCCGCCATATCATTTTCAATTACTTTATTCAATAGAGCCAATGGCTAACCTGCCCGGCAAATACAAACACAAACCTGAACATCAGGCTTCCAAAAAGCACAAGTACTCCAGGCGCAACAGCGGGTATATGAAAGCCACGCAATTCCATTACGTCAAGCATTGCCGGGAGAATAATACCGATGGTTATCACAAAGATCCAGAACACTGCAGTATACTGTCCGCCAAGGAAGAGGCCGGCAGCTTCAATCTGCGACTGCGGTCCGGCGAGATATCCCATAAACATGTGAATTATAAGAAAGAGTTCAATGCCCAGTACAATAAGATCAAGTTTTGTGAATAAGAGCCTTTCAGTCTGTTGTTTTGACATCAGTACAATGGCAGCTGCACCGGCTGATACACCTGAAGCAAGGAACAGAGGTCCCAGTACAGATGTATTCCATAATGGTCTGGCATTGAAAGCAGAGAGCAGGATACCTGTATAAATACCTGTAATGACCGCAAAGACTAGCATCACCCAGGCAAGAGCCTTCTTGTGTTTGTTAAAGAATGTCTCCCGGTCTTTTAAAAATTTGTACTTCCAGTCGAACTCCGGGAACAGGTCCCTGATATGAAGGGCACACCAGATGAAAGAGGCTGTTGTGATGACAAGCAGGGTCCATGCTCCCCACGACATCGGTGATTGAAGTCGTATTGTTGTGTAAAGTTGCCAGAAGAAGGCTTTATGTCTCAGATCAAAAAACAGAGCTGCAAGACCAATAACCAGAGCAAAGGGAGCAATAAAAGGAGCTTTTCGCACTGCTGTTGAATATTCTTTTTCCTTCCCCAGGATATAGTATAATGCTGCAAAGAAAAGTATTCCGGCGGCGAGACCTCCCAGGAAAAGATAAAGAGCGATAG
>JGI20214J51650_10000099_pt1 | contig 49763 bp, 46 predicted proteins | sample WetSurMetagenome_FD_51650 | JGI IMG/M metagenome (IMG submission 51650)
AAAAGAAAAGAATCTGAATTAGTGTTCCAGCGCCGGGAATATTTTGGAAATTTTTCCGGGCGGAATTTTTCCCGCAAAATAATTTGGAAATGGTTTATGTTTTGTTTTAAAGCACGAGAAAAATGAGAAAAAGGTTAAATCCCCTATTTTTCCTGACCTTCCCCGGCCTTCGGCCTGCACTTCACATCCTCAAACAGGTGGTCGATCCCGAGGAGTTCATTGATCCAGCGCAGGTCATCATTTACCTGGAAGAGAAGCAGGAGCAGTAATGTCAAAGGTATGGAGAAGAGCATGCCCACAAGACCGAGCAGCCATCCCCAGAATACCAATGAGAGGATGACGATGAGGGCAGGCATCTCGAACCGCCGTGCTGCAAGGAAGGAATAGACCGGGTTCTCCACAACGAGGTTCAGGATAAGGATTGCCACGATAACCGCAACTGCTCCTGGTACCCCGTACTGGAGCCACGCGAAGAAGATGGCCGGGATCGCCGCGATGATCAGGCCGATGAACGGGATGTAGCCGAGTAAAAACGTCAGGACGCCCCAGAGGATAGCGCCATGGACCCCGATAACGGCAAGGAAACCCCCAAACAGGACCCCGTGGATGGCGTTCACTTCTGTCCTGACGATGATAAAGTCGATAACATACCCGGTCATGCGGTTGAGCCGCCTCATCATGCCCGAGTCCTTCCCGAACTTCTCCTCCATCTTGGCGGTCACGAGGGGAGCATCGAGCAGCATGAAGAACGTGATCACGCCGACAAAGAAGAGGAACATGACCGCATCCATGAGGCTCATGGCCCCGGTTATGCCGTAGGTGACGACGTCGTTCAGCTTGATATCCGGGGGACTGTTAACAGCCGAACTGGAGATGCCGAGATGGTTGAGCATCGCTGTCGCATCCGCAAGTCTGAGATTAAGGTCCTTCTGGTACATCGGCAGGTCGGTGAGCAGGGTATTGAACGAGATGAACGTCAGGAAGATAACCGCGAGAACGGCAAGGCAGGCAAGCACCGTAATGATCGAGACCGCGGAAAAATCCGAAAGTCCCTTCTCCTTCAGCCAGAGCATGGCGGGAAGGAAGAGGAGGGTCAGGATAAGCGCCATTGCAAAGAGGGTCACAATATAGGCAGTCATCTTCACCGCTACAACAATGATGAAGATGAGCGCGATGATGAAGAGCGAACGCTCTATGCGTGATGAATCTGCGGGAAACATACTTCTTCTCCTATCTGTCGGACGATAATACAAAGCTTATCGATCGCTTTTTTGGAACAGAAATTTTGTATAGCGGCAGGATAGTGTACTGTACAGGATGCCGGCACTGGTCCGGCGTTTCGTTTGGGAGGAGGAAATGGCTGGCGGTATCGATGCGGAGGTGGTGGCACGGGTCCTGCTCCTCCTCACCGGCCTTGTCTTCTTCTCAACAACCGCCTATGCCCTCGGTTTTATCTGGCTCGGCAGGCTGGGAGCAACCCGTCAGGAGGATCGCACCCCCCGCACATTTCCTGCGATAACCGCCGTGATCGCGGCAAAGAATGAAGCAGCGGTCCTTCCTGCAACGCTCTCCCGTCTCCTGGAGATGCCTTATCCCGCCGGCAGGTTCCGGATCCTTGTTGCGGTTGATGAAGGAGACCAGGAGACTGCGGCAGCCTGCCTCCCGTTTTCGGACCGTGTCTCTGTNGTGTTCACTACGAGCCGGAACGGAAAACCCGGGGTCCTNAACGAGGTCCTATCCCGTGTGGAGACTGAACTTATCTTTCTGCTGGACGCGGACAGCCTTCCGGACCGGGATGCTTTCAACCGGATGGTTCCTCTCATAACCGATGACGGGTTCATCGCGTCTTCTGCCCAGGGCTATCCCCTCAACACCGGCGAGGGAATCTTTCCCCGCTTCTTCAACCTCGAATGCAGGATCCAGGCAGACCTGAATGCCAACAAGTCCCGCGCCGGCTATTTTGCCTATATCCCCGGATTCTGCTCCCTTGTCAGGACCGATGAGATACGCAGGGTGGGAGGCTGGGACGAATCCTGCCTCTCCGAAGACAGTGACCTTGCCCTTCAGATCTGGACTGCCGGCGGACGGATCAGCGAATCAGCTGCCATGGTGGGCATGGAGGCCCCTGCGAAATTATCCCCGTTTTTCCGGCAGAGACTCCGGTGGTACCGTGGCATGCTCGACTCGTACCGGAAGCGGTGGAGGCTCCTCCTGAAGGTGCCATTCATGCAGGCAGCCGATGTCACGGTCCAGTTCCTCTCTCCCGCTATTGTCGCGCTCTTTCTCCCGTTCTGCATCGGGTCGCTCCTGACCGGGGGAATTCCTCTTCTTCTCCTTGAGTGCACCTTGATCGCGCTCGTGAGCGGTGCAGTTATCATCCGGGGAGAATTCTCCCCCGCTGAACGCGTCCTGAATGCTCTGATGATCTTCCCGTTTCTTCTCCTCAACTCAGTGATATGCATCATTGTTGTCATAACATTCCTGTTGAACAGGAAGATCCCCTGGACCCGTACCGAAAAGAGCAACTATGGCACGAAAAAAAATCCGGATTAGAAGAGGAATTTAGCGTATGCCAATCGATACTTATGTCAATATCTTTTATCAGATTTACTTAGAGAAAGGCATCGGATAGAACCGATACGGCGGTTCATGACCTTATGAGCCTGCCCCGGAATTGCATGACAGGAAAAACGACATCCGCACAGAACGATTCCCGGAGATATCTTAAGTTTTTTAAGGAGACAAAAAAATGGAACGATCGATGCTCAAATGGCTCTACATTTCCGTTGGCTTCTCCCTCATCGTCCTGGTCATCATCCTGTTCCTGACGATTAATGATACGACACTCCAGTACCTCCGCGAGATCAATCCCCTGTTTCTTCTCCTCGCGTTCCTGACGCACCTCCTTACCATGTGCTTCTGGGCGGAGCGGGTCCAGAAGATGGCCGGATCCCTTGGCTACCGCATCGGGTTCTTTTATTCCCTCAATCTTGTCTTTGCAAACCTCCTTGCAGCAGCCGTCACACCGGCCCAGGCCGGCGGGGAACCGGTAAGGATCCATGAACTGTACAAGGCGAATGTTCCTCTCGGCGATGCAACAGCAATCGTCATCATGGAGCGGGTCATGGATGGGGTGGCACTCGCGGTCCTTGCGACGTTTGCGATGATCGTTCTTGCCGACCAGTGGACGAAACTGGGATCGGTCTCGAGCATTATGGTGTACGTGATCTGGGTCCTGATCGCCGGGACGCTCCTGTTGTTTTATCTTGCGATGAAACGGCCCGATCTCATCAAACGAGTGGTGAACCGTATTGCCGGTGTCTTCACGCGGAAATGGGACAGCAGGCGGGTCGCGGATGCCCTCGCATTTGCTGACAGGGAAATTGATAATTTCCACGACTCGGTGCTGAAATTTTTACGGAGCGCCAAAAGCGGGCTTGCATGGGGAATGCTCTTTTCCATGCTCTACTGGATCTCGGAGATTGTCACCGCTTCCCTGATCCTCATAGGTCTCGGCCAGCCACCGCTCCTGCTGGAATCGTTCGTCATTCAGCTGATCCTTGCGATCCTGATGATGCTTCCTCTCACCCCGGGAAGCTCGGGAATTGCAGAGATCGGGGCAACATCGATGTACGCCCTGTTTATTCCTGCATCGATCGTGGGCATTTTTGTTGTCCTCTGGCGGGTTGTTCTCTATTACTTCAACATTGCCCTCGGAATACTCTCGAGTATCATCATCGTCAGAAGGGAAGTAAAGTGCATTGAGAAACCGTGATCTTTTTTTTCTGAAAATGTGGAAAAAGCGCGTCAGACGGAATTAACTCTCATCGGATCTGACGATGAAATCTGTTCGGGATTCAGCCAGGAGTGGAAGGAAAACAACCCGATTCTGCCTTTCTGCAAGGCAAGCCTGCATGGCATCCCTTTATTTCAGATAGTTCTCAATGGTAGCTGCGGAAATTACCTGCGCATTCTTCCATTGAGACGAGGCAGCTATGGATACGATCACCATCCGGGAAACCATTACTATTGACGCACGGCCTCATGATGTTTATGAGATGCTGATGGATGAAAAAAAACACACCCAGCTTACCCGGGGAACCGCAAGCATCTCCCGGGATATCGGCGGTGTGGTTTCTACCAATAACGGCTATTCCTCCGGCAGGATCATTGAGCTTGTTCCCGGTTCGAAGATTGTCCAGAGCTGGTGTGCAGCAGACTGGCCAAAGAACCTCAGCTCTACGATAACCATCAGCCTGTTCTACATATCGGGGAAGACAAAACTGTCCTTTGTGCAGCGGGGGGTGCCTGCCCAGCAGTATGAGGAGATCAAACTCTGGTGGCGCGATCGCTACTGGCACCCCATAAAAAATGTTCTGGAGACCGGACGGGTCCTGGCCTGATTTTTCTCCTGATGTTCTCATTATAAGGTATTTTTGCCCGTTCGGTATTGGTAGTGGATCGGCAATCCCCGGTCTCTTTAATGCCCACTCTTTTGGTACCGTCACAATGTTTATTGCGGTCACTTACGAGAGAGTCCGGCATGGCACTCAAGGAGCAGATTCTGGAAGTGATGAGCGGCCCCCACCCGGCAGCGGTTGCCACAATTGACGGGAAACTGCCGGCAGTCCGGTTCATGGTTCTTGCCGGGTTTCCTGACATGACCCTGGTCGGGGCGACAATGAAGAGCTCAAAGAAAGTCGGGCAGATCCGGAAGAACCCGGATACAGCCATCTCCATCTGGTCGGGGAAGGAGTTTTCAGATCCGTATGTGGAGATCAGGGCGAAGGGTAAGATCCATGAGGACATCCCGACGAAGAAGAAGTACTGGAACCCGATGTTCGAACAGTATTTCAAGTCGGTTGATAACCCGGATTTTGTGGTGCTCGTCTTCTCGGCCAGCGAGATCGTATATCATGGAAAGAACATGATGAGCATGGAAGTCTGGAAGCGATAAAGACGAAGAACCTGATCCTGCCCGGCATCTTAAAGGCTTGCCTTGAAAGGCCTTGACCGGGAATGGACAGTAATTTTTCGGGATTTTACTCCCATTTTCCGTACAGAAATCAGGGTGCTCCCCATGGAAAATTCCCCGCGATCCGTTGGTTGAGGGAGTGAACTCCTGCCCGTTGCGATATCTATTTTGGAATTCCCGTCATATGGGTGATCATGGCTTCGTATGTCCACCGGATAGAAGTTCACTATACCAGGGATCCACGGCTGAAGACCCGGACCGACCGGATCCGCTCACTCGGCTTCCCGATCGATGAGCTGGACCTCGTGGATGTCTATACTCTTGCCACGAGCACACGGGATTTCAGCCGGGAAGAACTGGTTGCGATCGGAACTCAGCTGATCAACCCGGTGGTCCAGGAAGTTCTGGTGGACGAAGCTACCCCGGCTCATTTTGATTACGCAATCGAGATCGGCTTTTTGCCGGGGGTGACGGATAATGTCGGTATGACGGCCCGGCAAACCATCGAAGATTACCTTTCACTACCGTTTGGGGCCGGGGAAGCCGTCTATTCATCCAGTCTCTTTTTTGTACGTGGAAACCTCCCCCTTTCATCCATCAATAACCTTGCAGCGACTCTTGCAAACCCCCTCGTAAACCGCGTGCATGTGAAGACCCGGAAGGAGTATGGCGTATCAGGAATGGACCCGATCGTCCCTTCTGTCGAGCTGCATGAACTCCCCGAAGCTGAAGCAGTTGACCTTTCAACCGGGGATACCGAGCTGGCACGGATCGGCAAGGAAGGTATCCTCGATCAGGAGACCTGCCTCCGTCGGGGACCGCTTGCCCTCGATCTCGCCCAGCTGCATGCAATCCAGGAATATTTCCGGAAGGCAGGCAGGAGCCCGACCGATGTGGAGCTCGAGTCCCTTGCCCAGACCTGGAGCGAGCACTGCAAGCACACCATCTTTGCCTCGGCGCTGGATGATGACATGCCTGCAGGCCTGTACAAGACCTGCATCCAGGCAGCCACGAACAGGATCCGGGCGGAGCGGGGCGACAGGGACATCTGCGTCACGGTATTCACCGACAATTCCGGTGCCATCATATTCGATGACTCGTATCTCGTGACCCACAAGGTCGAGACGCACAATTCACCGTCTGCCCTTGACCCGTTCGGCGGGGCCCTCACGGGAATCGTCGGAGTAAACCGGGACACGATCGGGTTTGGTCTCGGGGCAAAACCCTGCATCAACGTGTACGGGTTCTGTGTTGGGGACCCCGGGTCCAACCCCGAATTGTTCCGCGGCAAAGATCGCTCGAACCGGATCCTCTCACCACGCAGAATTCTTGACGGGGTAGTCCAGGGAGTCGGTACCGGCGGGAACTGCTCGGGAATCCCGACCCCGCAGGGCTGGGTATGGTTTGATGACCGTTACCGGGGAAAACCTCTCGTCTTTGCAGGCACTGTCGGGGTAATGCCCCGGAACCATGGAGACCGGAATCTCTGGGAGAAGCAGGCAAAGCCGGGCGACCTCATCGTCATGGCCGGCGGCCGGGTAGGCAAGGACGGGATTCACGGTGCGACATTCTCTTCAGAGGCGCTCGATCCTGCAAGTCCCGTCACTGCGGTCCAGATCGGTGACCCCATAACCCAGAAAAAACTCTCCGATGCGATCGTGAAGGAGGCTCGTGATCTCGGCCTGTACCACAGCATCACCGATAACGGGGCCGGAGGTATCTCCTGTTCGGTGGCTGAGATGGCAAAAGAATGCAATGGATGCCATGTAATCCTTGACCGGGTACCCCTCAAATATCCCGGCATGGCCCCGTGGGAGATCTGGATCTCGGAGTCCCAGGAACGGATGACCCTCGCCGTTCCCCCGGAACATATCGGGGCCTTCACCGACCTGATGAGACGCAGGGGGGTGGAATCGACTGTTATCGGGACGTTCACGGACACGGGCAGGTGTGTTGTCGAACATAACGGCACGGTGGTCATGGACATCGAACTGTCGTTCCTGCATGACGGGCTGCCGAAAAAACACCTGAAATCCACGTACACCCCCCCGCATTTTAAGGAACCGGCCGTACCCTGTCCTGAACACCTGGATGCCACGCTCAAAGCGATGCTGCAGAGGAAAAATATCTGTTCGAAGGAGTTCATCACCGTCCAGTATGACCATACCGTTCAGGGTGGCCACGTGCTCGGGCCTGTCCAGGGGAAGGGACGGGTCCAGTCCGTTGCAAGCCTGACAAAGGTTGTGCCTGCTTCCCCAAAAGGTGTCGGCCTGTCGCAGGGGATCTTTCCCTCATACTCTGAGGTTGATTCCTACCGCATGGCCGGAGCCGGGATCGATACTGCCATTCGCGGCCTTATAGCCCTAGGAATCCCCCTCGATGCGATCGCGATCCTCGATAACTTCTGCTGGTGTTCGTCGGACGAGCCCGAACGTCTCGGCCAGCTGAAACGGGCAGCGCAGGGCTGCTATGATTATGCCACCGCATTTGGCACGCCGTTCATCTCCGGCAAGGACAGCATGTACAATGACTTCTCCGGTTTTGACGCGGATAATAACCCGGTGAAGGTGTCAGTCCCCCCGACACTCCTCATCTCTTCCATCGGGATCCACAGCGATGTGACGCGGTCAGTTTCCATGGATGCCAAGATCGAGGGCGACCTGGTCTATGTCATCGGGGAGACTGGAGAGGAGTTGGGAGGATCCGAGTATTTTGCCCATCTCGGGTACGTGGGAAATACTGTCCCGGCTCTCGATGCAGAACGGGTAAAAGCACGCTACGGGCGGCTTACGGATGCGATCCGGCACGATCTCGTTGCCTCAGCATTCCCGGTCGCCCACGGTGGGCTCGGCGTTGCGCTCGCCAAGACCGCCATTGCCGGGCAACTGGGAATGGATTTGACTGTGACACCCGGGATGCGCCCGGATTACTACCTGTTCTCCGAATCCCTTGGGAGGTTCGTCGTGACGGTTGCCCCGGATAACAAGCGGGCATTTGAGCTGACACTCGGGGCCGATGCCGTGCTGCTCGGGCGGGTCAGAGGGAACCGCCTCCGGGTGACTGCCAGCGAGCTCCTCCTGGATATCCCCGTGGCCGAACTTGAAACTGCCTACAAGGCACCCTTCAGGGGGTACTAAAACCATGACTGCTCTTCACCGGAAACAACAATCGCGGGGAAAACCATCCCCCTCTGAACCCCGGGTGATCCCTGAAAAAGCCCTTATCATGAGCGGTTATGGGATCAACTCCGAGATGGAGACTCAAGAAGTCCTGGCCCGGGCAGGTATGGATGCGGACATTATTCACATCAACGACCTGATTGACGGAAGGAAACGGCTGGACTCCTACCGCCTGCTGGTCTTCCCCGGTGGATTTTCCTATGGGGATGATACCGGTGCCGGCAACGCCTTTGCCAACCGGGTACGGAATAATCTCTGGGGAGATGTTGAGAAGTTCCTCGAAGGGGACAATCTCATTTTGGGGATCTGCAATGGTTTCCAGATCCTCGCGAATCTTGGTCTCGTCCCGGCTTTTGACAAGCGCTCCGAGCGGGAGGTAGCACTCATGCCCAACAGGAGCGGCAGGCTCGAGTGCCGTTTTGTCACCCTGAAACCCTCTGCAGATAATCTCTGGACACAGGGTATCGAGCGGATTTATTGCCCTGTGGCGCACGGTGAAGGAAACCTGTCCTGCACGAAAGAGACCCTGCAGAAGCTGAAGAAGCAGAAGCAGATCACGTTTACGTACTGCCGGGAGGACATGAGTCCTGCCGGTGGGGAATATCCGTATAACCCCAACGGCTCCCTGGAAGATATCGCGGGGATCACTTCGCAGGATGGCAAAGTGCTTGGACTGATGCCGCATCCCGAACGTGCGATGGATTTTGTGAACCTGTACGACTGGCCGCTCAGGAAAGAACAGATAAAAAGAAGCGGGTCCGTGCTTCCCGTTACATCCCCGAACATGCAGATATTCAGGAATATTGTTGAGAATTTCCGGTAATTTTCCGTCTGGAAAAGCCCACATTTTATTTTTTTTTAAAACGTATCTCTGTTGAGAAATTATTTTTATCATGAGATGAATCCCCCCATTTTACGCCCCCAGTCCCCCACGAGGGATGGGGCGTGCAATACCTTCGGGTCAAATGGCAGGTATACGTTGTCATCGCATTTTAGGGGTGCCACAGCGGCGGGGGCAACGCCCCATCGGAGCGTCACGGACTCTCGAGTTTTATCCTGAGCAGAAAATATTTCTCCAGGTAAAAAAACCTGCCCCCAATTTAGGGGGCATTGAAAAAAAAGCCGTCATTTCGGCTTACAAGGTTGTGAAGATATTATCTCCCGGAAGGATCGAGGGAGGGGCAACCCACCGGCTGATCAGGGGATCCCCTTCAGCAGGTTTTACCGAAACGGTGATGACCTGGTTGGGGACGATGGGAGCTTTTGGATTGATACGGATCATTGCCAGTTCGTCAAACTCAAGGCGGTTATTGGGATGGCCTTTTTCATTGTCAATCCTGACAATGCTCCAGCCGCCCGATGGCGGGTTATCGCTGCGCACACCGGTCATCGGTGTCAGGGTCTCGGCACGGACCGCATCGGCATACACGACCGACAGGTTGTCCAGATCGATAGTCTTCGTTCCCGGTGCCAGCCCGACAGAGAACGTGATGGTGTCGATCGTGCCCCGGGGAACTCCCTGCAGGATAACCCCGTGACCGACAATATCTCCGATGATCTGGAGATCAACTCCGGGCTGGTGAGAGATGCCTGCCGGCGGTTGTGGTTCTTCTGTAGTGCAACCGGCAAGTATGAGTATGGCGATGATGAGCACGGCAAGGATCAGACTTTTTTCTGGTTCCATGAAGCAGTTCCCGATTGTTGCAGCTAGGATGCATTCCGTTACTACAAATACACTTGGGTCACCTTACCCGTCCGTATAAGAACCTTAATAAAAAAAATACCCCGTGGGGGTGGCCCGGGTTGTGAAAAAGACAATAACTGGCGGAGCTGCCGGGAACCGCGCGGGTTTGCCGGTCATCCTCTCAGGAGGACAGCGACCAGCACCCTTTCAGCACAGTGCAGACCTGATACGACCTTGGACCTATTTTTTAAGAAAACCAAGAACGCCTTTCTTCTGTTTTTTGACACTCTTTCCGGCAGATGCCGGAGTATCCTGATCCGGTTGCATCAGTACCGGAGTCTCTTTTCCTTTCAGTTCATCGGCGATAAGCGGCAGGTGGCCGTATCTCCTGGGAGAGATGCCGGCCTGGAAGTCACTGGTCTCACCGGCTTGCCGGTAGGATACCGGAGGTTTCTGTGACAGGGTTATACCGGTGTCACGGTTCAGATGTTCCCCGCTGATCGCAGCTGCTCCATCCGGCATGGCCGGACTCGCACGTTTTGGGGAGATAATGACTGCCGCCGGGTCTTCCCGGAACGGTTGTGTGTCCGGGCGGCCCAGAGGAGCTCCGCAACGGTTGCAGAAGACCGAGTTGTTGCCGGGATCCGGAGCACCGCAGACCGGGCAGCTGGTGCTCCTCGGGACTGCCTTTGGCTGGTACATGGAACCACACCGGGTACAGAAGCGTGACTGGTCGTCTACTGCAGGAATGCCGCAGGTGCCACAGACAATGGGGGCCGGTGGAATTTTCGTCCCACAGCGGTTGCAGAACTGTGCCTGCGTATCGGATACGACAGCACCGCATGCCGGGCAGACCGGGTACGGGGTTTTTGGTTTGTCCGGTACAGATGCACCGCAGCGGTTGCAGAACTGCGCCTGGTCATCGAGTGTCGCATTGCCGCAGTTGTCACAGGTTTTGGTCATATCTTTTCATTATTGGATAAAACAGAGAGGGGCATAAACACTCTGATCTTTTCGGGATCAAAACAGCTCAGACAAAAAACGAGGGCCCCCATGATCTGTGTCCACTTCCTTGAGGTTTTCTCCGGAAAAAAATCAGATCCAGGTATCCAGCAGTGTCGTCAGGGAGCCGTTCGGCGAGTAGCCTGCTGCAATGACGTGGGTAGTTCCGGTGAAACTGCCAACGAAAGTACTGGTTGCATACCGCTGGACCGGGGTCGTCGCCTGTCGCGTCCCCAAAGACTGGGTTTTACTGGTCCCCCGGCTGTCTGTGACCGTTATCTCGATCTCCATCAGGTTATCCAGTCCTTCCCCTCCCTGGAAATGAATGATCAGCTTCTCACTGCCAACCCGTTCAACGGAGACAGGTGGAATTTTTTCCGCCGTTGTCACCACTACGGGAACCGGCGTTGCGACTGTCGAGGCCGGAATGCTCGACGGCATCCCGGTGCATCCGGCAATGATCAGCAGGACTGCAGGTCCTGCCAGGAGAATCATGGAAAGGCGGATAGTGTGGTTAGAGAATAACCCCGGAATCATACAGCTAGCTTGGGAGTGCCGGTAGAAAAAAATGGCTGATAGGATCAGTTCTCCCAACAGAACATGGCAATTCTTTATAAAATCAACCCCTTTACAAGATACTGAGAGTGTATATGGCCGGGAGTACCATTTCAGTAAATTCTGCAGAGATCATATTAACATCAGGAATGGGATCCCATTCTGCCCTTAAGATGAAGGCAGCGTACCTGCAGCCTGCTCCGGGAGCTGACCGTGAACCTGTCACCAGTTCCAGGCATTCTTCTCCCGGTAGCAAACGTCCCGGCCCCAATGCCACCGTTTACCTGACAATGCTGGCGGGAAGGACCCGGGCGGGTGATAGTAAAAAACTTCTCAAGCAGGTATCTCTGAGTGGTGAAGAACTATCAGCCGGGTATTATTACACACTTGCTTTCGTTGCGGCCATACACCTGGACGACCCGGCTACAACCCGCTTTATCAACGCTACAGTATCTCTGGAGGCTCCCGGTGATACCTCTATTCTTGAGTATGCCCCGAAAGGAAAGGAGGTCATGACGGCTATTGCTGAGAGCGGCTCATGCGGGATCTCAATGACCCCCCTGCTTGGTTTCAAGCCAATTCAGGCACAGGGACCGGAAACCCCGGCCACGGGTCAGGTAAATCACGTTATCGTCAGACACGGTTCGGCAGGAAAATCCCCGGGCTCGTTCTCGGGAAAAAACGGGTTCCAGCTTATGGTTCCTTCAGGATGCCTGCTTGAATACCAGGGTATGCGAAAGAATGAACGCGTTGTGGAATGGGAATTGTATCCCCCGATGATCCCCCGTGACGGGGAATGCGCCGGTAAGGAAAACCTTGCAGTTTTTTCCCTGATTATTCAAACCCCCCGGCGTGAAGTACCTGCGATCACTGCCCGGATCGAGGGGAGAGTGAAAGGGGATCTCTGGGGGGTCATCCACCTGAACGGCTCGGCAAGGGTTCCCTCGCATTAAAAAATACGCATAAAGGATCCTCTCTTAAGCCAGACAAGACCAAAGAACTGAACGTTTCCACCCTTGTTACCGATGGGTCCAAAAAATACGGGGTTTTTCCCTTTCACTCGCTTCTGAGGGCATCGATGGGATCCATGTTCGAAGCCTTCCACGCAGGGTAGAGCCCGGAAGCTATGCAGACAGCAACTCCGATGATCATCCCGTAAGGGACATACATGATACTCTCCGGCATGAAAAAGTAGGCCGTATTGCCGATCATGGCACTGACCACAGAGTACCCGATCACGAGGCTGGCGAAGCCTCCTACTACGGCCCCGATCACTCCAAGGATGAACGCCTCGTAGAGAAACATCCGGCGGATCTCGCCTTTTTCTGTTCCGATAGAGAGCAGGATACCGATCTCCTGCACCCGCTCGTTCACGGACATCATCATCACATTGAAGATGCTCACCGCGGCTACCACGAGCGAGATGCTGCCGATAGCCAGGATGAACGAGGTAATGGTGCCCAGGGTTGATGAGATACTGGAAAGGCGCGAGCTCGCGTCTGTTACCCTGATGATGTCCGACCTGCGGTTGACCTTGTCATCGATCGACGCTTCCGTCTGGTTGATCTGATCGATATTCTGCATGATGACATTGACCTGGTCATAAAGGTCCTTATTACCGTATTGATCGGTGTACCAGGTATCGGGGACGATGATGGCATTGTCGGTATTGACGCCGTCTGATGCAAATCCCCGTGACGCCAGAATACCGGAAACACGCACTGTAGGTCTGGTAATGGAAACATTGTTCTGCCCGATCTTGATCCTGCTTCCGACATTCATATTGAAGTTGGTGGCGATGTTGGCACCCACAAGCGCATCGTTTGCCCCCCGGACATTGTCACCCTCATCAATCGTGAGGAACTTGGAAATATCATTGGGATCCAGGCCATAGATCTGGCCTCTCCCGTCTGTCGATCCTATGGTGAACTGGGTACTTGTCCTGTGTATCGGGATGACTTCATTCTGCCCGGCAGCGTTCTTGATATCATTCAGCGTACTCTTGTCGATACCCTGCGCAGATACGGGTGTCCCCGCAGTTGATGTCGTCCTCACGACATCCGATGTGATCATTATGGTATTGACATCCGATGAGAGCTGTTGCTTCACCGAGAGCTGCATATTGGCACCCAGCATTCCCATCGACGAGATCGCAACGACACCGATAACGATGCCGATCGATGCAAGGATCGAGCGGACAAAATTGAGCCGAACGCTCCGGATCGACAGGTCAAGGAAGATATCTCTCATGATGAGACGATCCTCCCGTCTTCAAGCTCGATTGTCCGATGGGCAAATTCAGCAATCTTGGGGTCGTGAGTCACAAGAATTACGGTTCTTCCTTCCTTGTGCAGGTTAATCAGGATGTCCATGATAGCAAACCCTGTTTTACGGTCAAGGTTACCTGTCGGCTCGTCGCAGAGAAGGATCTTCGGGTCATTGACCAGAGCCCTGGCAATCGCAACTCTCTGCTGCTGCCCCCCTGAGAGCTGGTTCGGGCGGTGGGCGCTCATGTTCTGATCGAACCCCACTGATTTAAGCACTTCCCAGGCCCTGCCGCTCTCGTCGCGCTTCTTATATTTGAGGATCAGTGGATACTCAACATTCTCGTAAGCCGAAAGCAGGGGAATCAGGTAAAATTTCTGGAATATGTACCCGATGACATCCCGGCGCATATGTGTACGTTCGAGATTGGACATCGTGGCGACATTTTTCCCATCGATGAAGAGAGAGCCGGTTGTCGGGACGTCAAGGATACCGAGCTGGTTCATGATCGTGGATTTTCCGGAGCCCGATGGCCCCATGACAGCGACAAATTCATTCTCAGCGATATCGAGTGAGACGTGGTTGAGTGCGGTAAAGTCTCCGCTCTCCAGATGGTAGATCTTCGAAACATCCACAAGCTGGATAAGTGGTTTGCCGCTCATTCCTGCCCCATCATCGCTTCTTCAGTTTTGCCGTGATCCATTTACGTTTGATCCAGAGGATAACCGCGATAATTACGAGGACACCGAGTCCAATCGGAAGGTAGAATGCGCTGAGACCCCCGCTGCTCCTGCTGCCACCGAAGCTGAACACTCCTCCCCCGGCCGGGGCGCCTCCCGCGGTCCTTCCTGCAAAACTGCCACCAGCTGCGGCATTCGACCCGCTGGTACTACCGGTCCTTGAACCGGAAGCTGCAGTCCCCGATGCTACGCTCCGGAGATCGAGTACTGAGACCGATGAGAAGGAGTTCCCATTTGCATCTTTCCACCGCACCTGAACCGGTACTGCCGAGAGATCAGTGGCAGTAAAGTCGAGTTCGAAACTCGAGAAATCATCGGAAGCCAGCGATCCTATTGCATACTCAGTGTACGGTTCCGAAGGACGGGCAGGGGCAGTCACCGTCAGGACCATGGATTTTGCATCCGTGACACCGGCGTTCGTAACATCCCCGGTCAAATGATAGCCCGCACCCTGGGTTGTCAAGGCTATATTATTGATGACCGGCACCGCTGCAGTTTTGTCCACACCAATGGTAAGGGGAAGATTAAGGTCCAGGGTATGTTTGTTGTCGCCATTATTGAACGTGACATGGAACGTGACTGTTCCTTCGCGATCAGGGGTGACCTGGAATGGGACCTGGATTACACTCCCTGCCGCGATTATCCCAACGTAGGACTCGGTGGGGCTGACATTTGCTCCGGCAGAAACCGGCACGATCAGTACATCGGTAATTTCTCCGTCACGCGGGTTTACAAGGCTGACATTCACTGTATCGGTTTTGGAGACAGAGAAGGCGTCCGGTTTTTTTGCGATGCTCGCCCGAATATCCGTTGAGTCTACTTTGACATTGAGGGTCGAATGGATTGCATTCCCAATTTTCGGAGATACCGTGAAGATCGGGAAATACGTCCCGTCCGGAGGGTCGACCGTCACGAGGAATGAATAGTCGACTGTGGCGCCAGGCCCGATGTTTGTCATCGTGCTGAAAGCTGCATGGTTCAGAACATGGATATTGGGATCGATCAGATCGGGTTGGGAGATTGCTACCGATGCATTGGCTGCATTGGTTACATGCACCGTTATCGTGCCGGACTCGTAGGGATAGAATACCTGGGGGTTCAGGTCATACCCCGAAATGTATACGAGAGCAGCTGCGTCCTGTGCATTGGTAGCGGCAACCACACTGGGTGCTGCCTGGACTGCTGACGTCATCAGGACAAGGAATACGATGCTGAAAAAACTGGTTGTTATCTTCATGATTCTCCTTTTTTAATTATCTCACTATGCCATCCTCTCGATATCCTTTATCAAGGATTGGCTTGCTGTCACAAATTGTAAAGTATATTTTCCATTTTGTAATATATATCTTATCATCGATCTCAAGCAGCTTACAACTACGGGATCTCACCTCCATTGTTCCGGCGTTTTTTAAGCGCGCCCTGAGCACAACCGGAGAACCGAGCCGCTTAAGGGAGAGGGATAAGGATCCTTGGATTGCAAAAATACGTATCGTTACCAGTTTCCCGCACAATACACGGACTCAGGGGCTCCCTGTCATGCCAGCGCCCGGGAAAAGAACGTTAATCAACGTCAATGGTCCGGACTGCGTCACTGTACTGGAAGACTTCTTCAATATTGACATTGAAATACCGGGAAATTTTGAATGCCAGATCGAGTGACGGGACATATTTCCCTTTTTCGATGGCGAGGATGGTCTGACGGGTGACGCCGGTTGCATGCGCCAGATCCTCCTGGGTGAGGTCGTGCATTGCCCGGTAGACCTTGATCTTATTCTTCATCAGTCTCCCATTCTCCGTATTTCCGGGCATAGTAAATCCTGAACCCGACATACAGGAAGATCATCAGGCAGAGCAGGCCCAGCTGGAGGTACCCGAGCATCCGCGGGGGCAGCATCTGCGGGGGATGGATCGCCGGATGATCCCGGGGGAATGACGGGATATACAGGATCTCCATCACGACTCCGATCGAGAGGGCACAAAACCCCACCCAGAAGACCTGGAATGTACGGACTGCCGCCTCTTCCGTGATCCTGGCAGTGCGTTCATCCTCAATGATGTCGGTAACGCGTTTCCGAGCCAGGTATATAGCAATAATAGCGACGATAAACCCGATCTCGATCAGCAACGGGGTATGGAGCTCTACCGAGTACCAGAACAGAGCAAGGAGAACGAGCGCAATACACCCGGTGAAAAGATAGAACGTATTCTTTTTCATGCTGTGCCTTTGTAGGGTATTTAAGACATTTTGTTGTATAAAGGTGACTCTTCAACGCTGGCTACCGGGAACAGCAATCCCAGCGGTTGTTCCAACGCCCTTTAAAAAGATTGAGGTCCCGATACCGCTCACCAGACCCGGAAACCTGATGCATAATACCGTGCCACAGTGAAAGGCGGATACCAGTTTGCCATTGGCGACAGGTGTCTGTTGCCAACACGTACCCCGGTGTTAAAAAAAGTGAGCCGTGGTGTTCTGTCAGGCCGCTTTGTCAGCCAGGGGCTGGTCTTCAAGGAGTACCGCCTGGGCTGCCGCGAGACGGGCGATAGGGACACGGGGGCCGGAACAGGAAACATAGGTGAGCCCTATTGAATGACAGAAGCGGATGGAGGCCGGGTGACCCCCGTGCTCTCCGCAGATACCAATCTTCATTTCCGGCCGGGTGTGCCGCCCCCATTTCACGGCCTGCTCCATGAGTCTTCCAACTCCTTTCACGTCGAGCACTTCGAACGGGTTGTCCTGCAGGATCCGGCTCTGGTTGTACATGGGGAGGAACTTGTTCTCAGCGTCCTCCCGCGAGAAGGAAAACGTTGCCTGGGTCAGGTCGTTGGTCCCAAACGAGAAGAACTCCGCCTCCTCGGCAAGGTTATCCGCCCGCATACAGGCCCGGACTACTTCAAGCATTGATCCGAACCTGAAGTTCAGTCTGACCCCGCTGCTCTTTTCAACGGACGCCCGGATCTCCTCAACGCACATCTTTACTCTTTTAAGCTCCTGGGCAGTGCAAACCTGGGGGACCATGATCTCGGGGTGCACCTCAATACCGCCTTTCTGGCATTCGGCCGCTGCCTCGAGGATGGCCCGGATCTGCATGGTATAGATCTCCGGGAAGGTGAGCCCCAGGCGGACACCCCGGTGGCCGAGCATGGGATTTACTTCATGGAGAGCCCGAACCTTTTTGAGGATGGCCTCCTTCTTGTGAATTGCCTCGTCTACGAGGGCAGGATCGGTGAACTGCTGGACCTGGGCCTGCTCCTCCCGGGTACGGTTCAGGAATTTCACCGATTCCGAGAGTACCTGCATGCCCTGGAGGATCTCGCGAAGGTTCCGCAGTTGCGCTATCTCATCCACCAGGAGCTGTTCGGTCGGGAGGAATTCATGGATAGGCGGATCGAGCAGGCGGATGGTTACCGGCCGGGGAGCCATGACCGTACAGATATCCACGAAATCCTTTCGCTGGATCGGTAACAACTTGTCAAGGGCAGCCTGCCGGTCTTCCCGTGTCTCGGCAACGATCATCTCGACCATGATGGGAAGACGCTCCGTGCCATTGAACATGCGTTCCGTCCTGCACAGACCGATACCCATGGCCCCGTACTTCAGGGCCCTTGAGGCATCTTCGGGAGTGTCGGCATTAGCCATGACACCAAGCCGGGCGATCTCGTCAGCCCATGAGAGGATGATTCCGAGTTCCTCTGAGAATTCGGCTTCGATCATGGGGACCTCGCCCAGGTACACCGAACCGGTAGTTCCGTCGATCGTGATCAGGGCCCCTTCCCCAAACTCCTGGTCCCCCACCCGGGCCTGCCGCATCTTCACGTTTACATAAATCCCTTCGGCGCCGGAGACGCACGGCTTGCCCATCCCCCGCGCCACCACCGCTGCGTGGGAGGTCTTGCCACCACGGCTTGTCAGGATCCCCTGCGAAGCGAAGAAACCGTGGATATCCTCAGGCTTTGTCTCCTCCCGCACGAGGATAACCCGTTCGCCGGTCCGGCCGAGTTTCTCGGCCCGGTCTGCATCAAAGACAGCGATTCCCACCGCAACGCCTGGTGATGCCGGCAGGCCTTTCGCAATGGGTTTTTCACAGTTTTTCGGGTCGAGGCGGGGGAAGAGAAGCTGATCCAGCATCTCCGGCTGGATGCGGAGAAGTGCGGCCTGCTTGTCAATCAGGCCCTCCCTCACCATCTCCACCGAAGTGCGGACAAGGGCAGAGGCATTCATCTTGCCGTTCCGTGTCTGGAGGCAGTAGAGGATGCCTTTTTCGATGGTAAATTCGAAGTCCTGCACTTCCTTATAATGGGCTTCCAGCTTGGTTCGCAATGCAAGCAGTTCCTCGTACAGCGCTGGCATCTCCTCGGTCATTGACGTTACCGGCTTTGGGGTGCGGATGCCGGCGACGACGTCCTCTCCCTGGGCGTTGACGAGGTATTCACCGAACAGGACATTTTCCCCGGTACCGGGATCCCGGGTAAAACCAACGCCGGTGGCGGAATCGTTCCCCCTGTTTCCGAAGACCATCTCCACGACATTGACCGCTGTTCCGTTGGCCATCTCCGGGGTTATCCGGAACTCACGCCGGTAGTCGACAGCACGTTTTCCCGACCATGACTTGAAGACAGCCTTGATCGCAATCTCAAGCTGGCGGAAGGGATCGGAAGGAAACGGTTTGCCGGTATTCCGGTGCACGACCTGAAGAAACCGTTCCGAGGCCTCGGCAAGGTCGTGAGCGGTGAGGTCCACATCATGCCTGGCACCGGCTTTCTGCTTGATTGCTTCGAATTCAGCATCGAATTCCTCCTCCCTGACCCCAAGAGCCACCTTGCCGAAGAGCTGGATGAATCTCCGGTAGGCATCGTAACAAAACCGTTCATTCCCGGTCTGGTCGATGAGTCCCTGGAGGGTCTCGGCGTTGAGCCCAAGGTTGAGAATAGTATCCATCATTCCCGGCATTGAGACAGCGGAGCCGGAACGGACAGAGACCAGCAGGGGGTTGTTGCGTCCGCCGAAGACCCGCCCACTCCTCTCCTCAACATCGGCCAGGTGGGCATGCACCTGTTTCATCATTCCTTCGGGGAAGGTTTTTTGAGGGTCTGCCAGGTACGCAAGGCAGGCCTCGGTAGTTATGACAAAACCGGGTGGCACCCTCAGGCCGATCTGAGTCATCTCGCACAGGTTGGCACCTTTGCCACCCAACAGTTTTTTATTCTTGCCGTCGCCTTCGGTGAAGGCGTACACCCATTTTCTGCTCATATCTCTTCCTCAGTCCGCCCATTTTTTCGTATTCCTGAAATGCCAGGAGAAAACGGGTGTTTTACTTGTCCCATTCTTATTGATTTCTTTTCTACATATAGCCCATTCGTTTGCGTTCAGATGCCGGTTTCACCGGCCGGTAAAATAGTATTTAAAGCGCCTGTTCATCAATCGGGGTTTATATCCGCTTCGCTCCAGTGGAAGGAAAGGGGTATAAGAACATTGTTATTTTGTCGGATTGGCAAAATAATACCTGATATTTTTATAAAATACGAAAAAGGCGGAAAAATTGCCAGTTTTATTTTTGGATACAGGCCCGGTTTGTTTGCGACTGATCATATGCCACACGGGTATTACTCCCTCTCCCGTCACGATACATTACCTTTTTTTTTAAATGAGTCCCGGATCATTCTTACGGATACTGGCAGGCTGCTATTTGAGTATTGGCAGCATGCCTTTTTCTCTCCCTCTATCCGGGGAAGTGTACGTAATGCCTTTATAGGAGGAGAGGATATTCCGGAGACTATGAAGATCCTGATTGCAGTTGCCCCGGAAAAATTTCGTGATGAGGAACTGGCCGAGCCTGTAGCGGCTCTGCAGAAGGCGGGTATCGCGTACGATATCGCGTCGACACGCCGGGGGCTTTGTGCCGGGATGCTGGGCATGAAGGTCCAGGCAACGCTCTCTTTTGAGGAGGTGGACCCCCTGCAGTACGAGGGGTTGCTTATTGTCGGTGGCGCCGGCGCCCAGGAGCATCTCTGGGATGACGATATCCTCGTGACCCTTGCTAAGTATTTTCAGGAATCCGGCAAAGTGGTGGCAGCTGTCTGCCTGGCACCCGTGGTCCTTGCCCGGGCCGGGGTCCTCAAAGGAAAGAAAGCCACATATTTCAACACCCCCGTCTCTTTCAGGGAGATGAGAGCTGGGGGAGCTGTCCTTGTGGACAAACCCGTTGTTGCTGACCTGCGGATCGTTACGGCCAATGGTCCATCTGCCGCAAAAGAGTTCGGCGAGGCAGTTGTCCGAGCCCTTTCAGCGGTTGAGTGGTGAGACCTGTCATCCACGATGACACCGGAGAAAATGGGCTACCCGTTGAACTCTGACCTGTTCGTTAATACCTGGTAATTATTTAACAAAAATTTTTGTAAAAACTCAAAAACCATTTGAAGCTGATCGGGGCCGGTGCACCTGAAAACAACAATTACTTTTTTTCAGGCATTTTCCTGCCAGCGTATCATCAGCGCGGCAATTGCCCTGATCACGGTCTCCGTGTTCTCCGTCTTGATCACCGGCTCCATGAACTGGTAGGTCCCGTCTTCTGCAAGGGAGAGCTGGGTGATCTGCCACATCCCGAACGGATCTGAGGAGATCGAGAGGCCGTCCTGGAACTGGTTGTGCCCGATGAGGAAATGACCATTCCCGTAATTGATCACCACCCCGGGACTTTTACCAGAGGTGACGAGAGGAATCATCTTCTCATGGAGGTCGTGCGGTGTCAGGACATTGTAGATGCAGTCGGCAAAATCCTTTTTTATCAGCATACTACCGGGTTATTGTTCAGTTATTATAATACTAGTGAAACAGACTATCAATCCATCCAACCAAGTCAGACTTCTTCCAGGGATCGTTGCAACCGTAGTCTGATTACCGTACGACTGGCACCTGCCGGGTTCCCTGATTCTTACATTCCATCGGACTGCCGGGAAATAACTCTGCAGGACTCCTTGAACATGCACATGTACCTTTTCACCAGAGAGTTGATTCAGGATAACAGACAATACACAAAAAAGAGCGATCGCACATGACCAACCGGATGGAAAAACTGCTGGAAGCCCTCAGGGTTGAGCCCGGCAGGAAGATTGATCTGCGGAACGACTACGATCCCGGGTATATTGATGAGTTTCCGTCAAAGGAGGACGCAGGCGCGAGTCTGGAAGACGGGATCCGCGAGCTCTCCGGTCACCAGGATATGCTCTATGCCCAGAATACCTACGCTCTTCTCATCAACCTGCAGGCGATGGATGCAGCAGGAAAGGACAGCACAATCAAGCATGTGATGTCCGGTGTCAACCCCCAGGGTGTCCAGGTAACGAGTTTCAAAGTGCCAAGTACGGAAGAGCTTGATCACGACTATCTCTGGCGGAACTTCAAGGCCCTGCCAAACAGGGGCGGGATCGGGATCTTCAACCGTTCCTACTACGAGGAGGTGCTGGTAGTCCGCGTGCATCCGGAATTCCTGGACCGTCAGCAGTTACCCCCGCACCTGAAGGATAAGGATATCTGGAGCCGGCGGTACGAGGAGATCAATAATTTCGAGAAATACCTTACCGGCAATGGCATTGTCGTCCTGAAATTTTTCCTTAACGTGTCAAGGGATGTCCAGAAGAAACGGTTCCTGGAACGGGTTGACCAGCCGGAGAAGAACTGGAAGTTTTCGGGCGCCGATATTCTCGAACGCCGCCACTGGGATGCCTACATGAGTTCTTACGAAGAGATGTTTACCAGGACGAGCACCCCCCATGCTCCCTGGTATATCATCCCGGCCGATCACAAATGGTTTACCCGGTATGCCGTTGTTTCGATCATCAACCATACCCTTGAGAGTCTGCACCTTGCATACCCGACAGTAAGCCGGGAAGAGAAGAAGGCGCTGCTGGCAGCGAAGGAAATAATGGAGAAGGAAGATGAAACTTCCGGAAAGAAATCGCGGAGAAGAAAGGCAAAAAAGAAGTCCGGTGCGGGATGATCCGGATTAAGGTTTACCGGGCTATCCCCCGGACGATGTTGAACTATTATTCGGACAAGGGTGAGACCGGAACCTGTTCTGAAGAACGGTGCCGCTAATATGAAGCTGATGAATGGTTTCAGCCGATCAAAACGATATGATCAGCCAGAGGCACAATGGAGACATGAGCGTGAGTGACACCGTCCTGATAGTCGACGACAGCTCGTTCATTGTCGATGGGCTTGTTGCCATTCTCAAGAAGAAGTACCGTACGCTCGCTGCGTACAGCGGCGAGGACTGCCTCGCAATTCTCGGAAGGGAAACGCCTTCCATCATTATTCTCGACGTGATGATGGAACCCATCGACGGATGGGAGACCCTTACCCGCATCCGTGAAAATGCTGCAACGCGCTGGACTCCGGTCCTCATGTTCTCTGCAAGAAAGCTCAGTCCTGAAGATGCGGAAAAACACCTTGTCAGGCTGGACGATTTCATCCTGAAACCGGTCTCTCCCAAAAAGATCATCGAGTCGATCGAAAAGGTTCTGGCCCGCCGGAATACGAACAAGCGGGTGATTGAGACCTGGAAGGCAGCAGGAGCGGGTCACGTTACCATTGAGGAGTATCTCACGCTCACAACGAGCCTCGAGGTTGACCTGAGCCTTTGCCAGAATATGCGGCTCCAATATGATCTTGCCAGCCCCACGGATGGCAGCCGGACAGAGTTCCGGTCCCTTATGGCTGCCATCGAAGCACGAATCGGCCTGGAACGCAGTCGAATCGCTGCCATGGAGCTGGAGATGAATGCACTTCTGGAAACATCTTCCTGCACTCCGGGGGAAGAAGTACCGGAACCCGGTGAAAGGGAAACGGGACCGTGTGAACCCCCCGGAGGGGTCCCCGGAACGGACGTTTTCCCGGGAATTATCACTGAAACGCTGGAAACCCATGCCGTGAATTCCTCTTCAGAGGATACGTTGGAGAACATTCAGCCGGAGGTGCCTGTACCGGCACCGGTCGTCCCGGAGAAGGCGGGTATTCCGGTTCCCCCGCCAGGACCCCCTCATCATCCACCTACCGAATCTTCGTTCGTGAAACCCCCCCCCACACTCTCTGAAGAAGATGAATTGTTTGAAGGAGACTCCGTGGTCAGCCTGCCCGGGGACGAACTCTTTGAGGCACCCGCAGGATTTTCACAACCCGGACCAGTGGGATTCCGGGAAAAGATCGAAGGGGTTTCTTCCACCCGGCAAGGGATACGGAAAGTGCAACCAGCCGCTGCCGGAGAACCCTGTGCCCAATCTACAGTCGCATCGGACCTGAGTGTTGTCTCACGGACGACAGAGGAGCCAAGGGCCGTTTCCGAAATGAAACAGGAAACTTCTGGTCGCCGGAGTGTGGACACCATAGAGGTCCGAAGTGCCGCTGGGATTCTTCGTGAGCCCCCCGGGCCTGACCATTCCGGTGAATCTGCGGGACAGCGGCACCTCGTACCGGCCGAACTGGATATCCCCCCGGAACTGCCTGATGAAATCCTGACTGGCGCCGGTACTGATGTCCCCATGCACCGGGAACAGGTACGGGGACGAAAAAGAGCGGTGGACAGGCGACCTGTCAGACCCGGGACTCCGATCCCCCATGACCCGGCAACACAAACCTCGGCAGGCGGGATCATCAGTCGTATTATCGCACTTTTTATCCGAAAGAAGCAACCATAACCCCCGTTCACTATCTTTGTCTGGATAGTGAGATACATCGGCCGGTGGATCGGGAATGGAAAGGATTGAAAAAATTTGGGCACATCCCAAACATTTTTCTCGACTGCCGGTTAATACCAGTCAGATGGAGATCCATGACGGGCTGGGGCTTTCCCCCAGAAAAGTGACGTATCTCAAGTATATTTTTGAGCGGGATAATCCGGTCCGGACGAGCACCATTGCATCACGGTTCGGGGTCGACCCGTCAACCATCACCAAGACCCTGGGAGAGCTATCCGAGGCGGGCCTTATCTCCCTTGCACCGTACCATGGTGTCAGCCTCACAGAAGCCGGGCGGATTTATGCGGGATTTCTCGTAAAACGGCATCGCATCCTCTCCCTGGCTTTTACCCATTACGGCCTGAGTGAGGAGGAGGCCTGCAAGGAGGTCTCCCGCTTCGAAAGTTTCGTTTCCAAGGAGGCAGTTGACTGCATGTGTAAGGCGATGGGACATCCACGGCAGGGAGTATGCGGGGAGATCACCCACGATTCCGGGTGTCTCGGGCATATGGTGAGAGAAGTATGATTGCCTGTTCTGTCGGGCGTAGCCGGGGAACGTACCCATGAGTTCCACTTCACTCTCATCGCATATCCCTGACCTTGACCTGATCACCTATTACGCCGAAAAACAGGGTTCGTTCTTTTCCCGTGTCAGTCCATGGACCAAAGCCTGCCTGCTCGCTTTCCTTATCCTGCTCATTACGGTAAACCGTAACCTCCTCATTCTGGCAGGACTGTATGCGGTCGTTCTCGCTTGTTATGTGCTGGCCGGACTGCCGGTAAAAAAACTGGTCGCATGGTACGCCCTTCCGGTCCTTTTTGTGGTCTCACTCATCGGGCTCATGATATGGAATGAGCCCGGGGTACCGCTCTTTTCGTGGGCGCTCCCGGGGTTCGAGCTGACCCTTACTGACAACGGCGTGCTCCTCGTGGTGACGCTCCTCATCAAGGCGCTCATAACGGTCACTTATTCGCTGTTCTTCCTGATGACTACCCGCTACCAGCACTTCTCGGGGCTCGTCTCCCGCCTCTTTCCGGCGCCGCTCGACCAGATCTTTCTTATGGCCTACCGTTTCCTCTTCCTGACGCTCGCCATGACCGCAGCTCTCCTCAAGGCAGTATGGTCACGGGGAGGCGGTCTTATCCACAGCCTGCGAATGCAGGGCCGCCTGTTTGCCGGCATCTTTGCGCTCGTCTTCATCCGTTCTTTTGAGCGGGGCGAACGTGTCCATAAGGCTATGATCGCCCGGGGTTTTTCGGGTTCTTATCCGCACTCCGGTGAGGTACCCCGGCCAGGTCTGGCAGAATACGGCGTGCTTGCGATAACCGGTGCCCTGGTGACTGCTGCCATCATCCTCTCCCCGTACAGGGGCTGGTAGGATTATGACGATCATCCGCAGAAATCCCGAGGCACCCCACTGCCCCGCGGTCGACCATGCACGCGAGCTGATCCACGTCGACTGCGCGAGCCATACCTATGCTGATGGCAGCGTCGGGATCCATGATATGTGCTTTTTTGTTCTCAGGCATGAGATCGTTGCCATCTGTGGCCCGAATGGATCCGGCAAATCCACCCTGATCGAACACCTCAACGGCCTGCTGCTTCCCTCGCTGGGAACCATATGGGTGAACGGCCGTTCTATTACCGGCGGAGAACAGGCCGGTCTCTGGAAGGAGGTGGGGGTCGTCTTCCAGAGCTCCGACGACCAGCTCTTTGCTCCGACCGTCCTCGACGATGTGATGTTCGGACCCCTCAATATGGGGCTTTCACCCGCTGATGCCCGGGCCCGGGCACTCGGGGCGCTTACGACCGTGGGCGCTGAGGGACTCGTCGATAAGCTCCCCAACTACCTGAGCGGCGGGCAGAAACGGTTGATCGCGATCGCCGGCATCCTCGCCATGAAACCCCTGGTCATAGCCCTGGACGAACCAACCTCCGACCTCGACCCGGTCCATGCCGGGATGATCGAAGAGATCATCCTCGATCTGCGGGACCGTCACGGAATCAGCGTGGTGATCGCCACCCATGACATGGATCTCGCTGCCAGAATTGCCGACCGGGTCTGCCTGGTGAGAAACGGGGCGGTATTTGCAGAAGGCGTCCCGGAAGAGATCTTCTATGAGCCTGCCCTTATCCGCGAGGCCGGCCTGAAACTGCCCGGGATTGTCCAGACCTATCTCGACTACTGCACTGCATCCGGAGCCGCGCCGATCAGCCGCCCCCTCAGGGCCGCGGAGCTGACCATGGCCCTGCGCATGCTCCCGCGGGATAAAAATTTGGAGTGAGCCCAAATTATGGGCAATCTTGATTATGCATGCAGGTAACGTTTGAAAGCAGATTCCGGAAGGTGAATTCCCCTTGGCACACATCCATCTTGAAGACGGCTCGTTTACCCTGTTCTGGGTCATCATCTGGTGGGCATTGGCTCTCATCGTCATAGGAACCGCCCTTTTCTTCCTTCGCTCGAAGAAGGTCGAGCAGCGGCGAATAACGATCGCTGCGTTCTGTACTGCAGCAGCCTTCGCCCTTTTCCAGGTAGATATCCCAATTGCAGGAGGCGTGCACGTCTCACTCACCCCCCTTATCGGTATCCTGACCGGGCCACTCATTGGCTCACTGGTCGTGTTGATTATCAACATCCTGTCCGCTGCAATCGGCCATGGCGGCTGGGGCCTGATCGGGGCTAATATCCTGGTGAATTTTTCCGAAGTCATTGTTGCATATGGCATCTGGAAAGGCCTGAAGAACCTTGTGCCCGATCACTTCTCCCGGGCCGGTCTTGCAACCCTCGCCGGATTGCTGTGCGGGAACCTCGTCATGATCGCGATCATCCTCGTCTCCGGGATCCAGGGCGTGAACCAGAGCCCGGAGCAGGTCCTGGCCGGGCTCTCGCTCATCGCCGCGATCAACATGGGCGTTGCGGTTATCGAGGCATTGATGACCGGTCTTATCGTAGCATACATCGGCAGGATGCGGCCGGACCTATTGGAGAGTGGAGGAAAATGAACGATGGTAGACTTGCCGGGAACCGGGGCCGACTGTTCCTCGGCGGCCTGATCCTTATCACCGGCATCGTTGCATTCCTTGCATACACATTAACCGGTCCGATGGGCATAGAAGAGCGTTTCGCGTCGGCTACCGGCTCGATCAGCAGTGGAGCTGAGGAAAAGGGAGCCGGAATCGCAGGTTTTTCTCTTGAAGGGCAACCGGTAATGTACGGGGTCATTCTTGTAGCAATACTCACCGGAAGCTGGCTCGCGTACGGTAAGTTCGGCGTGTGAAACTCCTGTATCGTACGCACATCAGGATTAATCCGGTCATTAGTCCGGAACAGGTCGTCGACAGCCTCCGCCGTAACATTGATAGGCGCCCGCGACCGAGTGAAGGTACATGTGCGGCCGCTATTCCCTCATCTGCATCGACGACCTTGGCAACCGCTTCCGCGTCTTTGACCCTATGCTCGGCTGCAAATCAAAGTTCAATGTTGCACCCTCCCAGCTGATGCCGGTGGTCGTTCAGCGCGGGAAGATCGAGATGGAAATGATGCAGTGGGGCCTCATCCCGCATGGCGTGAAAAATCCCCAGGACTCCCCGCACCCGATCAATGCCCGGGCTGAGACACTTTCAGAAACTCCCATCTTCCGTGACTTGCTTGCTCAGAACCGCTGCCTCGTCCCGGCAAGCGGGTTCTACGAGTGGCTGAAGGAGGGTACCCGAAAGGTCCCCTTTTACATCCATGTGAAAGAGCGTCCGATCATCGCCTTTGCCGGGCTGTACGATATCTGGCGGGACTGTTATGGCGAGCCCTATCCGACCTTCACCATCGTGACCACGGATGCCAACACGCTCGTATATCGCCTCCACGAGCGGATGCCGGTCATCCTCCGTCAGGAAGACGAAACGCGGTGGCTCTCCGGGCCTGCACCCACTTTTAACGAGATGCGGGAGATCCTGGGTCCCTACCAACCGGGCGAGATGGAGGCGTACCCGGTCTCCCCACGAGTGAACAGCCCTTCGGTGGATGATGCGCAGTTAATCCGCCCGATCGCCACTCTCTGAAAACGGAATGTTCCACTCTTGCACGCACTGCCGGAATTCCTTTTTTTCGGGTTCATGCTTGGCTGACGTGTAAATGGGGTAAGGGAGACCCTGGATCTTCGCCCGATGATTCGTGCCCGGTAGATCTTGTGAGTTCCTCACATCTTATGTAGTATTGCGAGATCATCACTACATCTGAGAAAGAATAACAGAATTTCACAATCCTGGAATACCGGCGAACAAACCCGGGTGTCGCTTGAACGGCCGGGATGTGAATGCTCCCAGGTCCATAGAGTCAGAAAAATTATGATCTTACGGGTCCTCCTTTGAGTGGTGATGCCGGATGAACGAGACAAAGCAACTGTCGCTCCTTGTCGGTGCAGGATTGATCATCGGTATCGCAGCAATTATCCTTGTGACCGTGCTTCCACCGCTCTTCGAGGGTGATCTTTCGGTCAGTTCTTATTCCGCGACCCTGTACGAGAACGGGACGCTGACCGAGCAGTACACCTACGATGTGAAAACCTCCGGAACCTATCACATGCTGTATCGTTCATGGGAAGAACCGCTTGTTTTCACCGTTCCTGCAAAACCATCGGTCATGATGGTCGCTGCCGTTCCGCCATCGGGGGCAGTGGCCTATGCTACCGACGATTCGGGCACCGTAACAGTCTATGGTGATGCCACAGCAGCTTCTTACCGCCCGGCGATTGGGCAGTCTGCCGGTAAAGACGAGGTCGGGATCTTCAGTCCCGGATCCTTTGCGGCGGGTCAGTATTCGGTTGTGTATACGTATGTCCTGTACCCCCCGGTCGAGTACGACACCGGTGTAACCCATCTTAACCTGAAATTCGCCGGTCAGTCTCATATTCCCTACCACACCATCAGGATCACGGTCCCTGCTGACGGTATCCAGAAGATCTATGCCTATCCGCCGGCGCTGGGCATCGTCCAGACAGGGATGACATACACCATCACCGGCAGCAGCGCTGCTGATGAGAACATTGCTGTCGAGATGCTGGGGAGCTCCACGGCATTCAGTAAGATCCCGGGTTTCAGGACCGATGTGAGCGGTCTCGCTGAAGCAACCGAATCAGGCAGTTTCTGGTATGGTATTATCTACACGCTCTGCTACCTGCTGAAATACCTTGCAGAAGCCGGAGTCATCCTCGTTCCCCTAGGCTTCATTGTTATCTACCGCTGGTTCGGCCGGGAAAAATCATTTACTGTCCCCGAATTTATGAGTACCGTCCCGAACCCGGCACTCAAACCCTGGCAGGTCAACCAGGTCTTCAGGAACGAGGCGATGGCCTTCGATGAAAGCGGCTATTATGCCACGCTGCTTGATCTCCATCGCAGAAAATACCTGGCTATCACCCCCAAAGAGGAAGGGAAGACCGGAGCGTTCCTGATCCGGATCCTGAATGACCGATCTGAGGATCAGTACGAACAAAGGGTACTCGTGGTTCTTGGTGAGATAGCCGAAAACGGTATCATCGATTCGGAAGTCCTGAAGAGGCTTTCCAGCGAGTCAGGGAGCAATGCCGCTTCCCGGGAAACCGCCTTCCGTTTCCAGCGGATGCTTGCCGATGTCACGACACGGGCCGATCCATCCCTGATCCGCCAGTACATCGTTGACGGGAGGGACCATATTGTCCCGCTTCTCCTGACCAGCATCACGGTATTTGCCGTCTCGTTTATGGTCATATTCCTCGAACCGATGAAGTCCTTTATCCTCATTCCTGCGGCGGCACTATGGGGCGTTGTGGCCATCCAGGCGCTTATCGCGATCGCCATGCCCTCTGCTCTGTTCGGTCACTGGAAGGATGACAAGTACAAGGAGAAACTCGAATGGGAGGCATTCAGGCACTTCCTTTCGGACCTTGTCCTGATACGGAAATATGCGCCCGAAGATCTTTCCCTGTGGGGTGAATGGCTGGTCTATGGGACGGCGCTGGGAGTCGGCGACAAGGTAGAACAGGCGATGGCAGTTCTCAATATCAGGATGGCAGAAGCCGGTGTACCTGTCGGCGCCATGGGAATGGGATCTGCATTTGCGCCCATCCTCCTTATCCCTTCTCCTGCACGGGGAAGTCCTTCCGGGTTTGGCCGGGGCGGATTCGGCGGCGGAGGAGGATTTGGCGGGGGTGGTGGTTTTGGAGGCGGCGGTGCTCATGGGCGGTAAGGAGAAACGCAAATTGTTCGATCATTGTCGTTTTTTTAAATCACCACCCTATTTCCGGGTACCTGTAAAAAAGGGTTGAATCCCTGGCTGTCAGGTCAAAGAAGAATCCAGAACTGTTTTCAGCCGTTCTTTCGTTTCACCAGGCTCAGGGACGCAGAGTTCATACAGAACCGCTTATGGGTTGGTGCCGGCCCGTCATCGAAAACGTGGCCTAAATGGGCCCCGCACCGGGCGCAGAGCACTTCGACTCTGAGCATTCCATAATTCCGGTCCTCCGCGTTCCTGACATTCTCTTTTGCAATGGGAGCAAAGAAACTTGGCCAGCCAGTCCCGGATTCAAATTTGTCCTTCGAATCGAAGAGGTCGGTTCCGCAACATGCACACTGGTAGATGCCATCATCATGTGTTTTATAATACGCACCGGTGAATGCAGCTTCAGTCCCTTTCCCCCGTGCAACCTCGAACGTCATTGCAGGCAGGATCGATCGCCATTCGGCTTCGGTCTTTACGACAGGTTCAACCAGCTCAACCTTTCCGGTCGCCGCCGAGTAGATTGGAATCTTCGCAGGTGTCATGATTTTCAGATGAGAGCCATTCGAAGAGAGGAAAGATAAATCTTAGGATAGTGCTATCTTTTCCCGCCGGAACGTTCGGGACAGATTTATCCATTCCCCTCGTGCTGAAATCTTCGGGCAGGCAACCCGGCAGAGGGCCCCCGGTCAGAAGAGGGTATTCGTAACCGGGACCTGCTGCCAGAAAGGTGATTTTTTATCGGTTATACCACACCAGGGGTATCTCCCCGCCGGGCACGGAAGATGCTTTTGCTGAGGTGAAATACGAGAAGGATGCGATGACCTTCTCGAAATCTTCCCGATCGAACGGGTGGCCTGCGTCAGTTGTATACCTGAGCACGCTCGCGAACCCAAGGTCATTGGCACTCGACTTGCGCGCAACGTAACCGACCTGTGTCGTCCCGTTCAACGCAGACTCAAAGCGGTCAAAGACGATCCCGTTCAGGGTAATCGTGGTTTCTATTGGGGCCGGGACCCATTTCCTGAAGGTATCCCGGTACGCCTGGTCGTTATCGATGCTGACGGGAAAGGTTGTGATACTAAAAAAGCCGTTTGGATCGAGATTCGTCTGGTAGATGAGCCCCTGGGATCCTGCGGGGAGCGGCACCTGCATGGTCGTCACGTCCCAGTTTTCCGGGGCCGCGAACGAGAAATGAAGGTCCGTCTCCTTCCATACCTTTAACGGCTCAATGATGTGGATGAGGGTTATAGTCACCCTGGGCACACTGGTGGTGATGATCGTCACAGGATTTTCTCCCGGCACGGTCGTGGTACCTGATGACAGGGCCGGTGCCGTCGTGACTGGCTGGGGGGGATAGGATGACTGGGCACACCCCGCGGCGAGAATAAAAGCAATGAGGAAGACGAGAATTCCGGTTCCAGAACGTATCATGAGCGCGTACTCTTGCACAGGTGGTGTTATAGGTTTGGACAGGAACAATTCCCGGGTGGGCTTCGTTTTAAATTCCCTGAATGCGGCGGTTGCTCAGGAGTTCACCGTTTTTTGTCCTGCATTTCCCTGAAGGGAGCCCGGGAGTACATTTTTTGTATCCCGTGATCCATCAACTCTCATGCTGACCAGTCATGCCCTTTTGCAGCAGTACTGGCACGACAGCCGGTATGAAAATGCAAAGGTGCAGGTCTGGTATAGTGACCGGGGGGCACCCGAAGATCGCTCGTGTGCCAGGGGTTCCTTCATCAGCCTTGAGCCGTATTTTATGACCATCCACACGCCGGTGGGGGAAAAACCCGTCCCCTATCACCGCATCCTGCTGATAACCTATGAAGGGGTGGTCGCTTTCGAGAACCGGAAGATCCGGGGTCTTACCAGCCACATTCTTGACAGGGGCTGCAACGGGTAACCGCTTAAAAAAAGCAGAATTTTACACGGGTGTTTTTTTCCGAATCTCGAAATAAATTTCGTTAACGCAGGAGAAGCAAACGCGGCCCGGCTCTGTTGACACCCTCTGAAAAACAGGGGGCTCAGGGGGGGTGCTCTCCCCGGGCACCTTCCCCTCCGGAGAGAGAGGGGGTCGCCCTCCAGACAGCCAGTAAGCGAAAAAGCGAATCGCGGAATACCAGGATTTCAGCAGAGCCAGAATCTGTTTTTTAATTTTTGGGTATAGTCAAATTCTAGCGACTAATTTTACGAATGATTACACATTTCTCTCAATAATCGCTCTTGGGGGCTCCTACACTTCGTGCTTTCGCCCCCGCCGCTAAGGCATCCCCCGGAATGCGATAGCACCTCAGAAGGTTGATGAAAAACCTCGAAAGTGGGAGTCAAGGGGTTGCTCCCCCTGGGTTGCCTCCCCCTTTGGGGAGAGAGGGGGTCACCCTCCCAGCCGCGGCTGAGATTAACCTGGAGACAGGAAAAAAGAATATTTGCAAAAAAAAAATGACCTTTTTTCCAGTCAGTTCTGGGGACATTTTTTATCCGCTTTCTCTTACTGATCAATTTTGGTGGTTGAAATGTGACTATACCCTTTTTTTTATCAAAAGTCAACAGCGCAGTANTAAAAAAAAGGCTGATCTTTTAGTCCTCGTCCTCTTCCTGCTCCGGCCAGAGATACTCTTCCGTAACCGGGTCCGGGGCCTCCTCGTAGATGTCCCGAATGTCCCGGGAGGGATCCTGGTCCGGATGCCGTGGGTCCCACCTGTTGTCGTAGGTATTCCGCGCTCCCTGGTCTTCGAAGGTGTTGCTTCCCCGGTCCCCGGACCGCCCCTGTCCGCCTCTTCCCATCCGTTCTCACCTCCACTCCATGACTAAAAGTCAATCCTGTTTTTTTAAATAAAAAGATTTGCTCCTGCCTGAGATCGCGCTCCTGAACCCTGAGTCTTATGGGTCGGGAATGCTGCCTTTGAAAAAAGGGAATTGTGGCACGAGCTGGACGTCTGGCAGGATATCATGGCCGGAGCCGTTTGATCCTGCCTTGAAAAAAATTTACCGTCTTCGTGGCGCGAGGACAAGTGCTGTGATGCCAAGCGCCCCGACCACGGCGAACGGCAGTGATGCCGCCTTCGTTGCTACCGGGACGGTGGATGGCGGCGGTGTCTTGCTGTTGCTCGTTACCGGCGCGGGAGTCAGCGCTTCGCCAGGACTCGTGGTGGTTGCAGTCCTGATGTCGTTCTGGGCAAAGGCAACGGGAGGTACGACGGTGAGCACAAAGACCGAGACCGGCTGCGGTCCCGCCATCCCGGCCATTCCGGCACAGGTTGCGGAGGATGCCTCGCCGCTCAGGAACGTAAGAGCAAGGCTTGAGCCGTCGTTCCTGCCATTAAAGAGAAGCGCCCCGTGGGGTGTCAGTGTCTTCTGCATGACTCTCGATCCCCCGCTCATCACATTCACACTGGCAGACGCGGCTGTGCAGATCGTCCCGGCACAAGCGGTGCAGTCCGGGTTCATCGTGATATCAAGCGCGTAATCGCCAATCAGCGGTGTCGGGACCGCCGCAGGGTCTCCCACGAGATCCGTTACGTTCTCTTCGTTCGGACGGGAGCCGTAAAGTTTTGCGAGTGCGATCCACTGGCCACCGGCACCACCGATGCTGGTCCCAACAATTGGATCGCCTGTTTTGAACATGGTAAAGGCTGCCTGATCCGGTACGGTGCCTGTCAGGCCGGAAAAATTTGTTGGGGTATAGGTGCAGACCGGCGATCCCGTTGCAGGGTAACTGCACCCGTACTGGAGCGGGTACCCGATCGTCAGGGTATTCTTCTGCGGACTGATTGTAGAAACCGAGCTCTTTACCGTGACTTCCTGGAGGACTGCCGCCGCCGGCAGGACACACAGGAGCAGGACAAGGGCGGGGATGAGCAGGGATACGAGAGATTTTCGTTTCATCAACAGGTTCTCCTTTTTTTTGGGATATAACGAGAATTGCCGCAGAAGGTTAAAAAGGCCGCTGCCTTTGTCAGCACCCTTTTCTGCTGTGAGGAATAACCCTCTTATATGAAGGTGACGTTTCTCGGGACTAATGGCTGGTTCGACACCTCCACCGGTAATACCGTTTCCGTGCTCGTCCAGGCAGACGGGTATGACCTCATCTTCGATGCGGGTAACGGGATCGCAAAAGCTGACCACTACATTTCGCAGGAGAAACCGGTCTTTTTGTTTCTCAGCCACTTCCACATCGACCATATCGCCGGGCTCCACACCCTCGCCAAGTTCCGGCTGAAACAGGGGCTCAGGATTTATTGCCTGCCGGGAGGCGCAGCCCTCCTCCATACGTTTGTCGGGGAACCGTTCACCGTTCCCCTTGAGAAACTCCCGTTTTCTGCTCACGCAATTGAGCTCGAAGAGGGTATTCACAAAATTCCGTTCATTGTCGAATGCAGACCGCTGGTTCACCCTGCACCCTGTTATGGTTACCGGGTAGAGATCGACGGCAGGGTTATCGCCTATTGTACGGATACCGGTGTCTGCGACAATGCAGTCCTCCTTGCCCGCGATGCGGACCTGCTCATCACGGAATGCGGCCTGAAACCCGGTGATACGAGTGAGCTCTGGCCCCACCTCAACCCGCAGGACGCGATCGGGATTGCACAGAAGGCTCATGCAAAGCGTCTTGCCCTGATGCATTTCGGGGCTGAGGTATACAAAACTCTCGGCGACCGGACTGCGCTGCAGGAACAGTTCGGGCGGGAATTTCCCGGGCTCATTGTTGCAACGGACGACCTGACCATCGACGTGTGAAGGGCGGAGAGACGCTCCCGGGGAGATGGTTGGTGGAGTCATCGTCGGTAAAATCGCTTTTTTATTTCTCTGAGTAAAAAGGCGGCTATATATTGTGTATCATCCTATGTTCTCACCGGAAATCATGGTGGAGCTCCGGATTGTCCCGGGGATGGACTGTACAGGGGAAGGGATCAGCAAAGGTCTTGCCCGGGGCCTGCTGGTATATTTTGGGGACTGCAACCTGACCGGCGAGGGCATGGGCATCGGCAGCATCGCCCTCAGGGATCATGAGTTCACTTTTTTCTCCCGGTCATGGAAGGATACCTGTGACGGGGCAGTCATCAGTCGGACCTATTTCCTTGATACCCGCATGGTCTGGGGGTTCCGGGGAAGGCCATCCCTCCTTCTTACCCGATGGATCGAATCCTTCACCGGTGCCTATATGCTTCTTCCGCGTTTACAGGAGGTGCTGATGAAGCCGGTCGTCCCCCTTCGCGTAATGCTTGATATCCACCCGATCTTCGAGGTGGTCGATTCGCGGGGAACCGTCACCTTCAGTTACCATGTAACCCCGCTCCGGGTGAAGGTGGAGGTCCGGGTGCACACACCCTTGATTGAGGGGGATACCCTCTGCCTCATGAACGAGCTCAGTGCCGCCTGGTTCACGGCGGGATGGGATAACGGGAACCAGGTTCCGCCTCCCCCCGGCTGGGAGAAATGCCCCCAGGGTGTGCTGCCCCTCCCCCTCTTCGACCCGGTCCACGGGATCCGCTTTTTTCTGGATCAGCCCGGGGCTGATGTCGATGTACCGCTGACGCTCTTCCGTGGCCGGGAGCAGAGCAGGGACCTGAGCTGGGCGGGGTTCTGCATTGAGCTGGGTCCATTCAATGATTCACGGGAAGTGCCGGTTGTCTCCTATGCGATCGTGTTTGAGACCGGGGAACCTGCATGAACCCGGGGCACCGTGGCGTCACGCTCATCTATCCCTACTTCCGGAACCGGGATCCGGTGGAGAAACTCTTTCCCCCGCTGGGGATTGCATGTCTCGCCAGCAAGCTGAAAGAGCTGGGTGTACCGGTAATAATTGCAGACTGCACCTTCGAGGACTTTGATGCAGTTGTCAATCGTATCGCGGCGGCCCGTCCTGCCATCGTGGGTATCTCCATCATGGTCACGATGAGCCGGAACGCTTTTGCCCTCCTGGTGGCGCTCAGGGAACGGCTTCCCGGAACGCTCTTCGTCGCCGGCGGGCCGCTCCCGACGGTGAACCCCGCGATGTTCGCGAATCGGTTCGATCTCGTCTTCTGCGGTGAGGGTGACGTGGTATTTCCGCAGTTTTGCCGGGATTATCTGGCTCAAGGCACTTCGCCCGGTGATCTCCTGTGCATCGACCCCTGGCAATACCCGGGCCTCTGCTTTATGAGAAACAACACCATTATTTCTTCGCCGCCAGTACACAACGCTTCGGAAGTTCTCGATAACCTGCCTTTGCCGGATCGCTCATTTTTCGATCACGGGCAGTACCAGTCCGTGATGGCACAGAATACGGGGCTCGCACAGACGAGCCTGATGGTCACCCGCGGCTGCCCTTTTTCCTGCGATTTCTGTTCGAAGCCGGTCTGGGGGGACCTCTTTCGCAAACCCCCGCTCGCGAAGGTGTTCAGGGAGATCGCGGAGATCCGGTCATTGGGGTATACCTGTCTCTGGATAGCCGATGACTGTTTCACGCTCGACAAGGAATATCTCGAAGCCTTCTGTCATGAAATGATCCGGCAGGACGTACCTCTTGCCTGGACCTGCCTCTCCCGGGTCGATCATCTTACCGAGGACCTGGCCGGCCTGATGAGGCGGGCTGGCTGTATACGGGTTTACCTCGGCCTCGAGTCGGGAAGCGACGAGACCCTTCGTCTCATGAACAAGCGGGTTACGGTGGAACAGGGGACAGAAGCAGTCAGCTTATTCTCCCGTGCCGGCATCGGTACTGCCGGGTTCTTCATGGTCGGCTACCCCGGTGAGACGATTGAATCGGTCGAGAAGACCTTTGCCTTTGCCCTCTCCCTTCCTCTGGACGAGGCCTGGTTCACCATTCCGCTCCCTCTCCCGGGCACCCGACTCTTTTCGCGGGTTGCTTCGGAGGCAGCCTGGGAGGATTGGGAGGTTTCGAACCAGGTAAAGTTTGTGTATCCCTCGGCATTTGACGAAGTGTGGCTCGGAAAGCGGATAAGCGAGACCATGGATGCGTTCAGGATAAAAAAGGCCAGGAGTAAAGGGGACCTCTGACAAGAATATCCGGGAATGTTGTAGTGATCCACGGGCGTGGAAGTAAAACCTGCCGTCCCATTTTTTTACGAAAAACCGATGGCTTGCTTTCGGTATTTTATCACCAATTTGTTCCTGACGTTTACCGGAAAGGACGGCATATATGGGGCTGAACTTTTTTTCTTTTTCCACCTTCTTTTTATAAGCAGTGTAGCATCGGGAATTGTCCAGTGACAAAGGTATTTGAGGTCATATTCAGAGTTAGACCCATGAGACCCCTGCTGTGCCCGCCCACTTTTGCACCGGATAAGGGGCAAAAACCAAAGAATCAGGGATTTGTATGACACAGGAAAAAAAACTGACATATGCTGATGCTCTCGGAGATGAGTCTTTCAACGCAGGGTACGAAGATGGACTGGAACGGGTCCGTTCCTGGCTCGGCCTTGCCCACCCGCTGATGATCGGAACGGAGGAGGTCTTCTCCCTGCCCGAGTTCGAGTCCCGATCCCCGCTTGACCGGCGGATTCTTATCGGGAAGTTCCAGACAGCAACTCCTGCCCGGATCCGCGGTGCGATAGCAGCTGCGGGCAAGGGCTTCTCTTCCTGGCAGGAACGGGCAGGGGGCGAGCGGGCTGCCATCATCCGGAGGACTTCGGACATTCTCGCTGCAGAAAAGTTCCTCCTGGCAGCTCTCATCACGTACGAATGCGGAAAGAACCGGGCGGAGGCCCTTGCGGAAGTCTTTGAAGCGGTCGATCTTCTCCGGCACCACGCGGAGGTTCTTGAACAGAACGGGTTTTACAACATCCCGGCCAGTCCGGAACATCCCGGGGATATCTGCCGGAGCGTCATGCGACCGTACGGGGTATTTGCGGTTATCTCCCCCTTCAACTTCCCGCTCAGCCTCGCAACAGGAATGGCGGGGGCGGCGCTCATTGCCGGAAACACGGTTATCCTGAAACCGACGAGTGTTGCCCCCTTCTCGGTTCTGAAACTCTGCGAGGCTTTCAGGCAGGGCGGTGTACCTCCGGATGCAGTCCAGTACCTTACCGGGCCCGGCAGGGAATTCGGGGAGGTCATCACCGCCAGCCCGGACATCGCGGGGATTGCCTTCACCGGTTCCCGGGATGCAGGGATGCTCCTCCACCGGACGTTTGCTGCAAAACAGCGTTACCAAAAACCGATCATCACCGAGATGGGGAGCAAGAACCCGGTCATCGTGACGGAACATGCTGACCTGGCAAAAGCCGTTGAAGGTGTCTCGCGGTCCGCGTTCGGGTTCAGCGGCCAAAAGTGCAGTGCCGCATCCCGGGTATATGTGCATGAATCTGTGGCGGACCAGTTCATCGCCATGCTCAAAAACCATACCGAAAATCTCGTTACCGGCGATCCCCGGTTGAAAGACACGGTAATCGGCCCGTTGATCGACGGGCGGGCCATGCAGGTGTTTACCGAATCCGTTGAGCTGGCAACGAAAGACGGGGGAAAGATCGTCTGCGGCGGAAATGTGCTGTCCGGCGGCGTGTTTTCACACGGGCACTATGTTCAGCCGACTATCGTCACCGGGCTGACGCGGAGACACCCATTGGCCCGGAAGGAACTGTTCGTCCCGTTTTTGATCGTCGAAAAAATCTCAACGCTGGCCGAAGCTCTGGGTGAGGCAAACAGCACGGACTTTGGCCTGACTGCAGGCATCTTTTCAGAGGATGAGGGTGAGATAGCCCTCTTCTTCTCCCGGATCCAGTCCGGGGTTACGTATGCAAACCGCCGGGGCGGGGCAACGACCGGTGCCTGGCCGGGGACCCAGGCTTTCTGCGGCTGGAAAGCGAGCGGATCGACCGGGAAAGGCGTAGGGGGCCCGTTCTATCTCGTATCATATATGCGGGAACAGGCGCAGATGCAGGTGCGGTGAAGTGTTGAATACGGTTGCGCACCCTCACGGGGCCGGTGCTCTGCCGAGCAGTTCCAGCATCGCAAGGTACCGTTCCCTTCGATGAAAGTATCCCTCTCCCCCGGGCCCGTAGGGCACGTACTCTGTTACGTTCCAGCCCTCCGAGATCAGCCGTGTCTTTGTCAGGTCAGCGAGGCCTTTCAGGAATGCGAATTCGACCAGGTGCCGGGGAGCGATCGCCTCTTCTTCCAGCCAGGAGATCAGCTCCGGATCATGCGTTGCAGCTGAGAACGGGGTTCCTGCATCCATCAGGTCCCGTGCCACTGTGCGGAACCGTTTCTGAATGGCGACAAAATCAGCGGTATCTCCCAGGTAGGCACCCTTCACCAGCCGGATCGGGATTCCCGCCTCCCTGCAGGTCGCAAGGTCGCGGGGAGTGCGGTCCAGATACGCCTGCAGGGCCAGGGTGACCTTCATATCTTCGCTGGCAAGGGCAAGGGCAGAGCTCAGGGTGGCTTCAACGAGCGGCCTGCCTTCCATATCGATCTCGAGGCTTATGCCTGCCGCCCCGGCCTCCCGGGCAAGGATCGAGAGGTTCTCCCGGTAGACCCGGGCATCGGCAAGGATCCCAATCGCTGAAGGTTTGACTGCCCAGGCAACCCCGGGAACGGTGGCCCCGAGGGTCCTGATCCCGGTGAGCCCGGCCTCCAGACCGGCCCGTGCCTCAGCCGGGGTCCGTGCAAACTCGGCCATCGTTGTGACAGTGCACCGGATGCCCTGACCTTTCCGTTTTTTGCACCAGGCAACCGTATTCTCCAGGTCCGAAAGCGACCACCGATCCTCCATGGTATCCGGTATCATCCCTGCCTTATTGTTCTTACTCTCCCCGCGACCGAACGGGTGACAGATCTTTAAGAGGAAGGTTTGCGCGGGGACTCTGCCCCCTGCGCTCTGTTTCTGAATTTGTGAAGTGACGTACCTTTCATGTAGGGGAAGTGTCTTACAGTGCACCAGAGGGGTGATGGAACGTTATGGCCGCGTGGAAATGCAGCGTGTGCGGATATATTTATGACGAATCACTCGGGGACCCCACATCAGGTGTTCCGGCCGGGACCACATTTGGGACTCTGCCGGAATCATGGACCTGCCCGGTTTGCGGGGCCGGGAAAGATGCTTTCCGGATCGTCCCTGCTGAAGACCACCATGCCGGGTCACCAACGACGGTTTCTGATGTCCTCATTGCAGAGATGGCCGCATGGGGGGTGAACCTGGTCTTCGGCCTTCCCGGCACATCCTCGCTCGGGATTGTCGAGGCGATCCGGAAGAATCCGGCCATCCGTTATATCGTTGTCAGGCACGAAGAGAATGCAGCATTTGCCGCATCCGCCTACAACAAACTTACCGGCAGGGTAGCGGCCTGCCTGACCATCGCCGGCCCGGGGGCTACCAACCTCACCACCGGCCTTTACGATGCCAAGGAGGACCATGCGACCGTCCTCTCGCTGAACGGGCAGGTGGAAGGACAGTACACGGGTTCCGGCGGGATCCAGGAGCTCGATCTCGATGCCTTCTTCCGCCCGGTTACGGTCTACAACAACACGATTGCCGATAAGAATGTCGCCGTCCTTCTGCTCACGCGGGCACTAAAATATGCGATCATCGGACGTGGTGTTGCCCAGCTCTCGGTACCGAACGATATCCAGAAACAGCCCCTCGATGCCCGCTTCTGTACCGGGGAATCATGTATCAGCAGCTTGGAGATTCTTCCTTCTGCCATGCTCCTTGGGAAAGCAGCGGCCGCAATAAATAATGCCGGAAGGCCGGTCATCCTTGCCGGCTGGGGTGCGTTCCCGGCAGGCCCTGCAGTACTTGCTCTTGCAGAAAAGATACAGGCGCCAATCCTGACTACCTTTCGTGCAAAAGGAATCCTTCCTGAGGACAACCCATGGGTCATCGGCATTCTCGGAAACGTGGGATCCCCCGCTGCAAGAACCCTCGCAAACGAGGCCGACCTCATCATCACTCTCGGCGTCGGTTTCTCGAAATTCACTAATGTCCCTGAGGACAAGCCCTTCGTGCAGGTGGATACCGACCCGCTCAAACTCGCGAGGAACAGCCGGACGATCTCCCTCTGGGGCAACTGCAGTCTCGTCATACCGGAGCTTATTTCGCTTGTTAAAGAACGATCGGACGGGGGGATACAGGGCAAACTGGTGTCCCTGAAAAAAGAATGGGATACACAGCGGGATGCCGAAGCGGATGGCGCGGCGGTCCCGCTCCGCCCTCCCTTCATCATGAAGGTACTCTCCGAAGTGATCCCGCCCGATGCAGTCATCGCGATTGACGTCGGAGAGAACCAGTGGTGGTTTGGGAGGAACTTCCGAATGAAGCAGCAGCGGTTTGCCATGTCCGGATACCTTGCATCCATGGGATTTGGGTTTCCCGGGGCTCTGGCTGCAAAGATTGCATTCCCCGACAAACCCGTATTCTGTATCACCGGCGACGGCGGCTTCTCGATGGCAATGGCGGAGTTTATGACTGCCGTAAAATATACCCTTCCGATAGTCGTGGTCGTATTGAACAACCGGCAGCTCGGCATGATCCAGGTCGAGCAGATGATGGAACATTACCCGAACTATGCAACAGATCTCCTCAACCCCGATTTTGCCCGGTTCGCCGAAAACTGTGGCGGGATCGGGATCCGGGTCAGCCGTCCCGAAGAGCTCCGGACCGCCATCCTTGATGCTATGGCTCACAACCGCCCGGTGATCGTCGATGTCGAGACCGACCCGAAACGATTCTGAGTGGTCGGGGAGCAAGGCATGAAGATCAGACTTCAGACAAGACGAAGGAGGACTGAAGGATAACCATGACCGCAGAAATCGTAATTATGAACCGGGAGGCTGTGGCAATTGCTGCTGACCGTTCTGTCCGCATCGTGACCGGCCCCCCGGAGAACCCGCAGGAGATCGTTACTTCGGCAACGAAGATCTTTGCCCTGCCAATGGACCACACCGTATCCTTCATGGTCTATAACAATGCCGCGTTTCTCGGTATCCCGTGGGAACCGATCATCACCCGTTTTGGTGAGTCCCTTGGCCCGTCCCCGCTGCCGGCTCTTGCCGATTATGCGGGCCGTTTTCTGAACTTCCTGAAAACCGACCAGGATCTGATAACACCGGTCATCGAGCAGCAGTATTTCAGCTCCCTGATCTACACCTACTACCTCGCGTTGCGCAGGATCTTTCAGGACAGTGCGTCCGAGATGATCCGCGAACTGGGGGTTATCAACGAGGACCAGGTCGGAGAGTTCGTTGCCGGAAAGGTCAATGAACTTTTTATCACGGTCGCGAGCGGATCCCCGCTTCCCGGTATCTCTCCGTCGTTCGTAAAGGAACTCAGTACCACGTACGATGCCGTTACCACCAGGGCGATGAACGAGATCTTCGAGCAGCTCCCGATCCCTGATGCGGCCCGGGTCCAGCTGAAGGAGATCCCGTTCCTGTATTATGCAACGTTCGGAGCGAGTACGGATCCAGCCTCGCGAACCTTTTCAGGCCTCGCGATAACCGGTTTTGGAAAACAGGAGATCTTCCCCTCTCTGGTCTCGTATGCGATCGAAGGACGGCTGGCGGGTACCCTGAAGTACCGTCAAACAAAGAACAAGAAGATAACTCTCGAGACCGGAGCATGGGTGATCCCCTTCGAGCACCAGGAGATGGTAGACATCTTCATGTCAGGGATCGACCCGAAGCTTACCGATGCTCTGGTAGAGAGCCTTTCAGAAGTATTCAACCAGTACCCGCAGGCTATTGTCGACAGCATTGAGACGATGAATGACGAAGAGAAGGCCGATGTGAAGACCCGCTTCCAGCCAAAGACCGATGAACTCGTTACGAGGATCTCCACCTATATGACCAACTACCGGGCTTCTAACGTCGCTCCGGTTATCAATGTGGTGGTATCACTGCCAAAATCCGAGTTGGCGGCCATGGCCGAGTCCCTGGTCAGCCTGACATCGCTCAAACGGAAGGTNTCCGGAAGTCCCGGGATCCACGGTGGAGCCATTGAGGTGGCAGTAATCTCGAAACGGGATGGCCTGGTATGGATCCGGAAAAAGCCCTACTTCGACCGGGAGATCAACCCGCAGGTTGCCGAAAAACGTATGTGAGGAATGTATCATGGAAAAAAAGGAGTCAAAAGGAAAGAAGATCTGCCATTCGGACCGGGAATTCGAAGAACTCTTCCTGCCCGGATCGCACGAGAAGAAGAAGATGCAGGAAGCGATCAACGAGCCCGGGAAACTGACGGAGCACCTGACAGAGAATTTTCGCTCGCGTCCGAAAAAGTAAGATACCGGTCCGATCCTGCCAGGGGAATATCGGGATGATCGGTCCAACAGGCCCGGCTTCTCCCTTGCGCCATTCCGGTTACTTCGAGAGAAGGTCGAGGTGACTGCTGTCACAGAATGGTTTGTTGTTGGATCTCCCGCAACGGCAGAGCGTGACGCGGTTGCGAAGTGCATAGCGTTTTCCCTCAGCGGATATGACCGGTATCCTCCCCCGCACCCATACCGGCCCCCTGCCGGCATGCTCCGGGTATTCGATAAGGCCGACCGAATGTTCAAAGTGCGGTTCGATTGCATCGTCGTTACCGGTATTCCGGAGTACCAGTCTGCCGGAAGGGCAGTTTCCTGCTTCAGTGATAGCAGTACTCTCTGACTCCGGCGAGTCCGGGCGTACCGTCAGGTTCCAGATACCCCCGGCGCGGTCGCAGAACTTTGCGGAAGCACAGAGCGGTGTACAGTCTGCGAGGTCCAGGAAAGGACCTTCAAACCATTCAGCTCCGCCCGGGCACGGTTTTTGCCGGGCGGTCTCGGTCAGATCGGTCCTTCCACAACCGTGACTGCCGTCGCAGAACGGGGGGGTTTTTGCATGGCCACACCGGCAAAGAGCGTACTCTTCCTGCACCGGGTAGTCCTTTCCACGACGCCATTCAGCGGAGAACCCTTCGGCATCTTTTACGATGATCTGGTCTGAAAGCGGAATGCTCCCGGAGACGAGATACGGCCCATCCCGCACGACTAAAATCCATGGTTTGGCAACCCGGGGAATTTTTGTTTCTGCCCCGTTCTTTCGCGATGAATTATTCCTGCTGGTCATGCCCTATGCGGTGTTCCGCCCCATTTTTCCTGATCAGGATTCATATCCTGGCTACACGTGCGGGATCCCGGTATGCCCCGAGATCTCAGAGCTGGTTGTACAGATGTTCCGCAGGTTCAACGCATGGATATCATCATTTCCGGTCAATCGGGCAAAATCCCGGAGTTCCTCGTTCGAAACGCGGAGGAAATGCTCGAGCCGTTTTGCAGAGATCGCCGGCTTCATCCGTTCCCGAAGTTCAGGCTTCTGGGTGGTAACGCCGACCGGGCAGTTCCCGGTATTACAGAGGCGGTACTGCTGGCACCCACATGCGATCAGCGCCGCAGTCCCGATGGCAACAGCATCCGCTCCGAGGCTGAGCGCTTTTGCAAAGTCCGATGAGATCCGGAGCCCTCCCGTGATGATGAGAGATACGTTTTTTGCATCATGCTCATCCAGGAACTTCCGGGCCCGCCAGAGAGCATAGATCGTAGGGACCGAAGTTGCGCCCTTGATGAACTTCGAAGCAGCTCCTGTTGCTCCCGGACGTCCGTCTACGGTGATAAAATCCGGTTCCGCGAAGAGCATGGCGGTCAGGTCCTCTTCGATATCGCCGGCGGCAACCTTGATGCCGACTGGCCTTCCGCCGGAGGTCTCCCGCAGCCACTGTACCTTCTTTTTCAGGTCCTCCCGGTTGCGAATATCCTCATACGCCGCCGGGCTGATGATGTCAATCCCCGGCGGATATCCCCGGACTGCCGCGATCTCCGGGGTGACTTTCTCGGCCGGCAGCCGTGCGCCCATACCGGGTTCTGCCGACTGGCCGAGTTTGATCTCGATCGCATCCGCCGCCTGGAGATTCTCTTCGGTGATGCTGTACCGGTTCGGCACATATTCGAGAATATAGCGGTAAGCCTGGCTTCGGGCTTCCGGCAGGATCCCCCCTTCCCCGGACCCCATGGCGGTCTGCACGCCGGCGGTCCCCTGCGCTATCGCGATGATCACTTCCCTCGACAGCGCTCCGTACGACATGTGGGTCACATAGATCGGGCTTTCGATGACGAGAGGCTGGCGTGCCCCGGGGCCAATTATTGTCCGGGTGTTGACGGGGACATCCCGGTTTAACGGGATTCGGGCGATCTGTGCTCCCTTAATCAGGATCTCCTCCCAGGAGACGACGGCCTTTTTTGTCCGCATGGGCTCGATGATGGATTCTCCCGTCACGGCAATGGTATGGATATCGTCCATATACCCTTCGAGCGCGTCCGCATGACGTTCCCAGGCGGAGAGATATCCCGCTTCCGGCAGGGGGACACCTCCTCGGGCAGCAGGGTTGACGGGTGCCCCGCAGACGGGGCAGGTGACGGAGATGACCGGCTGCACAGGGGCCGGTGGCGGGACCGGGATGAGATGGGTCCAGTCCGAGGCGCAGATCGGGCACTCCCAGCCGGGAGGAAAATCCGCTGGTTCGGTACCGGGTTTTATCCCGGTAAGGGAGTTCCCGCGGTCAGGATCGTACTCAAAAACATTGCAGACGTTACAGCGATAGAGGGTCATTACTGATTCTCTTCCTTTTCAGTTCCGAATTATGATAAGAGCAGCCGTCCGTCCGGACTCCACTTACTCCAGGAAAACAGATCCGGCAGGGAGAAGCGGCTTGCAGTCCTCCTGTCGATAATAAACCTTCCATCTCTTGTACGGAAGAGTCCTGGGTGCCGGGCCGCAGATGATTGTTTCAGCATAAAAAAAGTTAGTAACCGCCCATACTGCCGCTCGAGGGGCTCAGCGTTTTCAGTGTCGTGGGTACTGCCGTGGTGGGCATAGCAATCGTCGAGATCCCGGAGATGTTTGCAACTGACCAGAGATTGTTGAACCCCTGCCCGTTCATGTCACCGGGGTTGATATCGCGGCTGTAGTAGTAGAGCGGTTTACCCATGTACGAGAGCTGGGCCATGCCATCAGCCCTGTTTACCGTGCCAAAGTCTGCAATTTTTACGGAGGACGGGGGTTCGATCGGGGTGTTGTTGAATGGCGGCCATAAGGCGATGCACGCACCGGTGCAGGCACTGGTTCCCGTTGAATCCTTTGCGAAGGTGTAGAGTGTCATGCCCGAAGTATCGGTAAGGAAGAGGCCGAGCGGAGTGGTGTGTTCAACCATGACGCTCTGGTCGGGTTTCAGCGTGAACCAGACGTTGAGGAAATTTTCTCCGTTCATGTCGCCTGCTTTTACATCTCTCGAATAGTAATAGAGGGGCCATCCATACCACGTCGTCTGTTTTGTCCCGTCCGCCCGGGTGATGGAGTTGAAGTCGGCGGGGTCAAGTGGGGAGGAGACGCTCACGGTGCCGCCGTTGTACGGCGGCCAGAGTGCGGCACACTGCCCGTTGCACGCACTCGTCCCCTTTGAGGGAACGTCATTGGCAAAATAGTACAGGGACTTTCCCCCTGCATCCGTAATGATCATTCCAGTTGATGGGCTGCTGACCTTCACCGTGTCCGGGCCTGCTACAGTCGGTGCAGCAGTCGGCTGGGCTGTGGGCTGTGGAGCTGGCTGGGACTGTTGGGTGCAACCTGCAATTATTGCAGCTGCGGAGATGAGCAGGACGAGGAGAATAAGGGTTGTTTGTTTCATATAATCACCGAAAATAACACCTGAAAATCCCGTGTGAGGTTTAATAACCTTTATCTTTCTTTTCATTTTTTGGAAACTGGCAGGATTCGGGAATCATGAAAATCAGAGCCTCGCAAATCCCCCGAATGCTTCGGAATTCCCTCAGAGGATAACCGGAACCCCGGGGAACGTTACAAATCCAGGCGTTTTTTTCCTGTGAAAAAAAGGAACAGAGCGGATAACATCGCTGGATGTTACGTCACCACGAACGTGCCGGTCATCAGTTCCGGATGGTAATCGCACCGGAAGAAGTACGTTCCCGGTGTTGACGGTGCAACAAAGGTGTATTCAACCGTCTTTGGCCCGACCACGAGATCACCCGCAAAAAGTCTTCCTGTTGGTGTTGCCCGGGAGTCTGTATAGAGGGCGAAATTATGGGGCATGTTGGTATCCTTATTAATGAATGTCATGACGACCAGCGACCGGGCGGGAGCCGTAAGGGTGGATGCAGAGAATGCGGTATTCTGGGCCGTAAGGGTGATGGAAAACGGCTGTCCTGCCACCGTTGCCGTTGCTGTCGGGACAAGTGTTTGGGGAACTGCGCCGGCAGTCACGTTCAGGAACCCCTGCAGGCCGGTATTCGGGTCGCTCCGGAAATAATAGGTGCCCGGCGAGGAAGGTGCATTGAAGGAATAGGTCTGGGTGACCGGCCCGGTAATGAGCGGGCTCCTGAAAAGTGCCGCTGACTCGGATGCTGACGGGTAGAGTGCAAAGTTGTGGGGGTCGAGGTCCTGGTCATTGTAGATGAGTGTCACTGAGGCGCCGGCCGGGACGGTCAGGGCGGACGGGCTGAATTTATCATTTTGGATGGTCAGCTGGAGGGTGACCGGAGTCCCGCTGCCGGCCCCGGGGGGCGGTGTCGGAGCGGGTGTCGTCTTCGAGGTTGTGCTCACGAGCCCCGCGGTGTCGGCCGGAACCATCATCCAGATCTCGCCGGAACCCTGCGGGGTAAGCCCGGTACCGCCGTTCTGGTTGATCAGGAGAAGGATCTCGTGGTCGTCGTTCTCGGCAATGTCCCGGATAAACGCATTGATCCTCCCGTTCTGGTTGTTTGTGATGCTTATCAGGCGGGTTGTCCACATCGCGTTCTGTGCCGGTGTAACCAGGGCAGCACTCTCGGGAAGATTTGCAAGGTCGAGACCTGCCGGAGGGAATGAGACAAGCAGGGTCCCGTTCCCGGCAATCCTGTTATCATCAGACCAGGTGCCGTACACGTACGCTCCCTTGAGCTGGGGGATCGCGGTGCCCCGGTAGAGTGCCCCACCGACAACGGTATCCCCCACATCATGACCGAGCTCGACAATGGGGCCGATGAGGGGTTGGCCGCTCGCACTGGTAGTCGGGCAGGAGCCTCCCGGGGGAGCAAAGTCATTTGCCGGGTCAAAACAATGGGTTCCCTCCCGGATGTTCCATGGCGATGCCCCTCCCTTATAGACGATCAGCACGGATTCAAAGAGCCGCTGGCCGGCCATCGCGACGAACATCCGGTGGCTGCCGGCAGAGTCGAAGGTTGCGTACGCCGGGTTGCGGAACCCGTAGGCGAAGATCTCGGGTAGGATGGTGGTGTTCGAGAGGAACGGATTATCCGGCGGGATGCCATAGGCTTTTCCGGCTGATGTTGTATCGACATCGATCCGGATCACTTTACCCAGGAGTTTCGTCATATCCTGCGCATTGCCGATTCCCGGTGTGTGACCCATGCCGGTGTCATCGGCCCTGCCGCCGTCTCCCAGCGGTAGGTAAAGGTACCCGTCTTCCGGTCCGAAAAGAAGCGTGCCGCCATTATGGTTCTGGTAGGGTTTGTCGATCTCGAAAAGGACTTTCTCTGAGGAGAGGTCGATCTGGTTCCTGTCAGCAGCAGAAACACGGAACTCCGAGAGGCGGTTCGTGCAGCTCCATGCCGGGTCTGCACCGGCCCTGAGCGGGGCACTGTAGTAGACAAAGACCCTGCCGTTCGCGGCAAATTTCGGATGGAAGGCGATCGAGAGAAGACCCCGTTCATCATACGCGGGGTTGAGGGCAACCAGGCGGTTACGGATATCGAGGAATGGCTTGTCGATGACCGTTCCGTTCATGAAAAAGATCTTTACAATCCCGGTCTGATCTGAGAGAAAAAGACGCCCGCTCCCGTCCTGGGGAGACGCGATATTCATGGGAGCCGTGAACCCCCCGGCGATAAAACGAAGCCCGACCGGTACGGCGGGGGACTGGAGTTTTGTCAGCGACGGATAGGTAGTAAATGTCGCAGCACCTGGAGAGTTCTGGTTCGTCAAATCCGAAGTTGCAGCCGGGGTGGGTGTCGGTGATCCCGTGCCTGAAGTCCCTGTACATCCGGCGATCACGCTGATCGCTATGATCAGGAACAGGAGAATACAACTATACTTTATCCCTCTGTTCATGGGGAGCGCTTAATGATCATACTCTTATAAATGTACTGCGGAATTTCAAATTTTGAAATACCCGGTACCGACGAAAATCTCCCACGCGTCTTCCCATGTACCGGGTACGAAATATGTCCGCTTTTGGNTCCTTTTCCGGGGTCTCAGTTTTTTGGGATCTGCGACAAGGCCGAAGCTCTTATCGTATGGGACATCGTGATAGTTCCATGAAAACCACCGGTTATCCTCTCCTGGAACTTTGCGCAAGATGAGATTCCACAACAGGTTTCCTGCAGATTTAACGTGCCTCGTACCCTGGCG
>JGI20214J51650_10000100_pt1 | contig 49627 bp, 34 predicted proteins | sample WetSurMetagenome_FD_51650 | JGI IMG/M metagenome (IMG submission 51650)
CTGTCAGCATACCAAAAAAAGAGGTACAGGGCCAACCCTTTAAGAAAATAATAACCCGCTCCGGGGGCTCGTCAGTACGAGGCGCCTTCCCGCCGCTGCCAGTGCGGGGGCACAAGGAGGATGGACGATTGCTGGAACAAGAGACTGGGGGCTCCGCTGCTATGTTACCCTAACATATTAATAGAGGCCGGTATAACGTTCTAATACAAAATAACTTTAGTTAAGTAAAGTATATTTGTCCGGAAATAAACCCGGGCTTCCAGCGAGTGACGTTATGCACATTATGGAAGGTTTCCTGCCCTGGCAATGGTGTATCGTCTGGTGGCTGATCGCCATCCCGTTCCTTATCCTGGGAATCCGCGAACTGCGGGCGATGATGAGAAACGATCGGGAATACCTGCCGCTGCTCGGTGTCTGCGGGGCGTTCATCTTCATCCTGTCCGCGCTTAAACTCCCATCGGTAACCGGCAGTTGTTCCCACCCGACCGGCACCGGGCTCTCAACCCTGTGCTTTGGCGTCTTCATCACATCGGTCATCGGTGCAATTGTCCTGCTGTTCCAGGCACTCCTGCTCGCCCACGGCGGGCTCTCCACGCTGGGGGCCAACATGGTCTCGATGGCGATCGGCGGCCCTCTTGCCGGATATGCGGTGTACCGCCTCCTCAGGGACACGAAGACCGCGATGTATCTCACGGTATTTCTCGTAACGGTAGTCGCTGACCTGGCTACGTACGTGATCACCTCGTTCGAGCTTGCACTTGCCTATCCCGCCCAGGCAGGAGGGGTCCTCGCCTCATTTGAAGCCTTCTTTGTCATCTTCGCCGTAACGCAGGTGCCCCTTGCGATCGTAGAAGGGTGCGTACTGGCACTTGTCTTCAAATATATCGTCACCCTGAAACCGGAGATCCTGATACAACTGAACGTCTTTTCCGAGGACCAGATCGCGCTCGCACGCAGCCGCGCCGGGGACATTCCACCGGCAGAGGCGGAATCATGATCGGGAAGTATAAGCTCGAACTGATCACCGTTATTGCGGTCCTCGCTTTCATCGTTCTGTTTCTGTATACCAGTGCAGGCGGGAAGTACGAGTTCACCGGATCGGACGATGCCGGGTCGCAGAAGATTGGCGAACTGACCGGCCACCCGGTAGCATCCTTTACACCGGTCATCCCCCAGTATGTGCCCCCGAGCGGGGAGATCGAGTCCACGCTCTTTGCCCTCCAGGCATCGGCTGGCGGGCTGGTCCTCGGGCTTGTCTTCGGGTACTGGCTGGGGCAGAGAAAAAGAGTGTCTGTGACCTGAGACCTATGATCGAACCAAACCTCGACAGCCTTGCACAACAGAGTGCGTTCCGGCATATCAATGCCAAGACCAAACTCCTCCTTGCGCTGGGATCGCTCGTCCTCTGTCTCCTGTCCCCGTCCCCGGTCGTGCCGCTGGTCTCGGGGGTCCTGCTCAGCCTTATCCTCATCATTCCGGGAAAGACATCGCCGCTCCTGTATGGAGAACTCCTGCTGGGCCCGGCCGTTTTTGCCATCATGAGCGTCGTGGTCCTCCTCGTCATGCTCGGCGGGGGCGAGGTTGTCTGGCGGTTCAGCCCGGTGCCGTGGATCGATCTTGCTGTCACAACCGTTTCACTCCGGGAAAGTATCCTCGTATTGAGCCGGGTGTTCGGCTGTTCGATCGCACTCTTCTTCATCGCGCTGACAACGCCCATGACGGATCTCTTCAACGGGATGAAGCGCGCCGGGATCCCCATCGAGCTCATCGACCTGATGATGATCATCTACCGGTATATCTTCATCGTCTCTGCCCAGGCACAGGAGATCTGGCAGGCCCAGGTCATGCGCCTCGGGTACAGCCGGCCGGTGGAAGCGGTCCGGTCCTTCTCCATGCTCTGCGGAATGCTCTTTATCTCCAGCTGGAATGCAGGGGATGATCTGATCCACGCGATGGACTGCCGCTGTTATAACGGGATCTTCCCCTCACTGGATATCGCGGAACCTGTGCAGATGCGGTCCCTCATGCCGGTCCTTCTCTACCTGGGGGGGTTGTCGGGGGTTCTTTTGCTGGTGACCACGGGGGCAGTGATATGAGCAGGAACATTATCCTTGAAGCCCGGGACGTCAGGTACCGGTATCCCGGGAACCAGGAAGCTATCAGGGGGATCAGCTTCCATATGCGACGGGGTGAGAAGATCGCAATTGTCGGCCCGAACGGTGCCGGCAAGTCAACCCTCCTCCAGATGTTCAACGGTATGATCCGCCCGGCATCCGGCTCGATTCTCTTTAACAATGCACCGATCCTGTACGATTCCGCTTCCCTCCGCCAGCTCAGGAAGCAGGTCGGGTACGTCCTGCAGAACCCGGACCGCCAGATCATCGCTCCTACGGTATACCAGGACGTGGCGTTTGGCCCGGCAAACCTCGGGTACGACGAGCAGGCCATCCGCCTGGCAGTGACAACCTCCCTCCGTCACGTTGGCCTGAGCGGATTCGAACGCCGCCCGCCCCACCAGCTCTCGGGCGGAGAGAAGAAACGGGTTGCAATCGCCGGTGTGCTCGCCATGGATCCTGACGTGCTGGTCTTTGACGAGCCGACAAGCGGCCTCGACCCTTCCGGTTCGGAGGACATCATGGAGCTCCTCGACGAGCTGAACCACGAGGGCAAAACAATCGTCATCTCCACCCATGACGTCGAGCTGGCCTACCCGTGGGCGGACCGGGCCATCCTGATGGCAGGCGGGCAGATCATCCGGGAGGACGTACCGGACATAGCGTTCGGGAACCCCCGGCACGTGCGGATGGCGCACCTCTCGGTCCCGACCCTCCTCGAACTCTCGGCGGAACTCGGGAAACGCGGGTTTGTAATCCCTGAACGAAAGCCCCGGAGTGTCCTCGATATGGTCGATATCATCGAGAACCACCTCCATGGCGCGGGTGCCCGTCCGTTACCGGGCACGATCACGGTCGGGAATGTGGACGAGGCAGATACCGGCCCGCTTTCCGCATGGGTGAAGGCCCGCCCGGGCATTATTGTCGGCGCCATGGGGACGCGTGCGAAGCAGTACGCTCTGCATGAGCAGATTGCGCTCGAGTTCACCTACGGCGTCATCGACAAGTGTGTCCTCCGGGCGCTGCGGGGGCAGGACTCGCTGATCCTGACGACGGGCAGCATGGTTGACCGCGTCACGGTCCGGGTGGGCGCGTACTGCAGGGAGAGCGGCAACGAGATCGGCGTTGTCACCCTGAATGGCAGGGAGATGCCCCGGGATAAGAAGATCTGAAAAGAAGGACCCTTCGTTCGCGAACATCCAAAAACCCCGCAACGATGTGGCCACGATCCGGCCAGGGCCCAAAATACGGGGACCCTCAAAAACGAGCTTCACCACCGGGAGGATCATGGCAGGAGTCAATTTCAAAAAACAGGCACCCCTGGCGGGAAACGGCATCCATGACAGGGGAAAACACCATAACGACAAGACCACCAACTATTGAATACGAGAGCACCATGAACGCCATTCCCCGCATTGTTATCGCCGGCACGCACAGCGGGTGCGGCAAGACGACGGTTGCCAGCGGCATCATGGCAGCCCTGACGGCCCGGGGGTTGGCGGTGCAGCCGTTCAAGGTCGGACCGGACTTCATCGATCCTACCCACCACACGCAGATCTGCGGGCGATCCTCCCGCAACCTCGACCCGTTCATGATGGGCGACGAAGGCTGCCTCGATACCTTCTTTCGGGCAACGGCAGGGGCGGACATCGCGGTCATCGAAGGCGTCATGGGCATGTATGACGGCGTTGACGGGACTGACCTGGCAAGCACCGCCCACGTGGCGAAGATCCTCCATGCCCCGCTGATCCTTGTTGTCGATACGAAAGGGATGTCCCGGAGCGTCCATGCCCTCATCAACGGCTACAGCACCTTCGACCCGGAGGTGTCGTTCGCCGGCGTCATCTTCAACCGCGTGGGAAGCGCCCGGCACCGCACGATGGTGGAAGTATCCCTGCAGCACCCGGGCCTCGGCTGGATCCCGCGCCGGGAGGAGCTGGTTGTCGGCAGCCGCCACCTCGGCCTGACGATGGCCCACGAGCCGGACACCTTTTCAGCATCCGGGGACATCATCGAAGAATACTGCGATGTCGATGCAATCATCCGGGCGGCTTCTGCCGCCGTGCCGCTGGAGGAGCGGTCCCGGATGCCGCAGATCCCAAAACGGGCGAAAGTCGGGATTGCCTTCGACGAAGCCTTCTGCTTCTATTACCGGGATAATTTTGACATGCTCNNGGCGGAAGGGGCGGACCTTGTCTTCTTCAGCCCCCTCCATGATCGGTTGCCCGATGTGGATGCAGTGTACCTCGGGGGCGGCTACCCGGAGCTCCACCTTCCGCTGCTCGGGGAATCGGCATGTACCAGGGACCTTGCGAAGGCTGCGGAGGACGGCATGCCGGTCTACGGCGAATGCGGGGGTCTCATGTACCTGTCCCGGGAGATCCGGGCCGGCACTACCTGGCGGATGAGCGGCGTCCTCCCGGCCACCGCCGCGATGACTGACCGCATCCAGGCGCTGGGCTATGTGAAGGGACAGGGTACGGGGCGGCTCGTGTACCTTCCGCAGTCGGGCGGGATCACCGGGCATGAATTCCATTATTCCCAGCTGTATCCCGACAACGATGCACAGTATGCCCTGAGCCTGACACGGGGAAAAGGTATTGACGGGGGGAAGGACGGGCTCGTTTCCCGGAACGCGGTGGGCTGTTACACCCATGCGTATTTTACCCGCAGGTTTGCTGAAGCCTTTGTCGGCACCGCGGAGCAGTACTCAAAAGAGAAGTAACCCTTTTTGTCCGGCAGCAGGTTTCATACAAGGAATAAAATTCTTAGAGCACGATACTCTTTTAACAACACGAGGAATGGTCTCATGCGCAGCGATGAAGTGAAAAGCGGATACCAGAGGGCACCGAACAGGTCCCTCCTGCGTTCGCTCGGGGTGACCGATCGGGAGATGGATCTGCCCTTTATCGGGATAGCAAATGCCTTCAATACCATTGTGCCCGGGCATGTCCATCTCCGGCAGCTTGCGGAAAAAGTGCGGGAGGGCATCGCCGCTGCCGGAGGGGTCCCCTTCGAATTCGGCGTCATCGGGATCTGTGACGGGATCGCCATGGGCCACGAGGGGATGCGCTACTCGCTCCCGTCCCGCGAGAACATCGCCGATTCCATCGAGCTGATGGCGCAGGCTCACCGCTTCGACGGCCTTGTCTGCATCGGGACCTGCGATAAAATTGTTCCCGGCATGCTGATGGCTGCAGCCCGGACCAATATTCCGTCCATCGTTCTCACCGGCGGTCCGATGCTCTCCGGGTTCCAGGATGGCAGGGACCTGTCCCTGATCGATATTTTTGAAGGGGTCGGGAAAGTCGCTGCCGGGACCATGAGTGAAACGGCCCTCTGTGACCTGGAGCGTTGCGCCATGCCGGGCTGCGGGTCCTGCCAGGGGTTGTACACGGCAAACACCATGGCCTGCATGACCGAAGCCCTGGGGATGTCCCTTCCCGGCTGCGCAGCAATTCCTGCCGTGGATGCAGCAAAATTACGGATAGCCCGGGAGAGCGGGGAAGCGATCCTGCCCCTGGTCAGGAAAGGCGTGAAACCGCGGGACATCATCACCCAAAAAGGGCTGCAGAATGCCATCCGGGTGGACATGGCGCTCGGCGGTTCCACCAACACCGTCCTTCACCTCATGGCGGTTGCCGTGGAAGCCGGCGTCCCCTTGAGCCTTGCTGATTTCGACCGCCTTGCAGAGACCATTCCCCATATCGCCTCAATGCAGCCTTCAGGGCCGCACTCGATGCAGACCCTGCACCGGGCAGGAGGGATCCCGGCAGTCCTCCATCAGCTGGAAAGTTACCTCGAGGACAATCCCACGGTTGCCGGCATATCAGTCCTCCGGATTGCACAGGATGCCAAGGTAAAAGATGAAGGGATCATCCATACCGTCAAATCCCCGGTCCACAAGGCAGGAGGGCTGGCGATCCTTTCGGGCTCCCTGGCACCGGACGGCGCTGTCGTCAAGAGCGCTGCGGTCCCCCAGGAGATGTGGAAGCACTCAGGACCAGCCCGGGTTTTCGAGGGGGAAGATGCCGCCATGAAAGCCATCCTCGGGAAGAAGATCAAGGAAGGGGATGTTATCATCATCCGCTACGAAGGTCCCCGCGGCGGCCCGGGCATGCCGGAGATGCTCTCCCCGACGTCGGCACTCATGGGCCTCGGGTACAAAAAAGTGGTCCTCATAACCGACGGGCGGTTTTCCGGTGGCACGAGAGGGCCGTGCATCGGGCATGTTGCACCCGAAGCAGCGGTCGGCGGTCCCATCGCCTTTGTGCAGGACAGGGATACCATTGAGGTGGACCTCGCGAAAAAGACCATCGGGCTCATGGTACCGGAACAAGAGCTCGAGCAGAGGAAAAAGAACTGGAAACCCCTTAAAAAATCCGTGGCCGGCGTCCTTGCACGGTATGCCCGGACTGTTGAGCAGGCTAATTTCGGGGCGGTCCAGCGGTAATATTTTTTGGGTATAGTGTCATTTTAACCACCACCGTTTTAAAAAATTGCGGCGGAAAAAATTGGATCATCCGATAACCAAAACAGGTTTTAAAAAAAAGTGCTTCTGTAGAAATCATTCAAAACACTTTGACGCTCTCGGGGGCTTTGCCCCCGCCACTGGGGCATCCCCCACCTGGGATGACGATGTATGAGATTCAACCTGACTTGGGTCATCNCACTGCGCCCCGTCCCCAACGGGGGACTGGTGGCGCAAGAGGGGGGCATTATATCACGCGAAAAAGGTTTTCTACAGAGCAAAAAAAAGGTGAACCGGTGATTTGAGATACTGTACATTCACAGGTTGTTGACCTTAATCCGTTCTATCGCAATCCGGGGGCGCCACAGCGGNGGGGACGAGCCANAGGCGAAGTCCCCGGGAGCGTCTGATAAAGTAAGTCTCATTCCATGACCAGGGAATTTTAATCGCTGGAATGCGACTGTACCCTTTTTTTTAAAGAGTCCCCTGCCGGTGACTCATGGTATACCTGCCCTGCCCCATGTGCCTTAATAACCACTCCTGTACAATCGTGCTTTTCGCCTCACCGCCAGGGCATTCCCCCGTCATGAGACAAACTCCTGATAAGGCTGAGGAAATACCCTGAAGGAGAGGGTCAGGGGCCCCCCATTGGGGGAAGAGCGGGGTCGTCCTGAAACCATCGCAGAGACGGGCCTTCCGACAGGAAAGAAGCATTTCCGAAAAAGATAAAAATTACCCTCTGTTCCCGGGGGAGGNATTCATTACAGGTGTTTTTTTGAGACCTGAATGTGGTTTTACCCCGTACCGGTGAAAAAAAAGAGTTGATTATGCGCCGGCTGAATCATAGAGCTGGCAGACATACCGGGAGAGGAACAGGGCCCAGGGAGAGATAAGACAGAGATAGATAAGGAACCCGAGGACCGGGATCATCATAAGGATGCCGACAATGATGCCGAAGATGATGGCCACGACAACAAGGACAACGATTGCTATGATGTAGGGGACCCAGCCGATCTTTGCAATGGTCGCAAGGATCGCACCGAAATTGAATGCTTCGCCGATGCTGCCTGTCCGTGCAAAGCGGACAATACCGATGATTTCGAAGATCGCGATGATGATCCCCAGGATCAGCATAACGACCAGGCCGATTGCCATCGCACCGAAAGCAGCCATCATTGCCGAAGAGTCACCGCTCATAATCGCAGCAGCAGACGCACCAAGAACGAGAACCCAGACAATGATGATGGGGATCGCGTAGATGAGGGCCACGATGACATACTTGATTCCATCGATAAAGAGGGTGCCCCAGTCGTCAACTTCAGGAGCGGGTTTTTCTCCCCGCAGCACTTTCATCGCATAGCCAGCCAGGGGGAGCCCGAGGAGGATTGTTGCGATGATGAGCATGAGCCATTTGTTCCACTTGCCGACAACTGCTTCCTTTGCATATTCAAAGGACTCTCCAACCATACTTCCGTAATCCATACGTGTAAACCTCTTGAAGGATGATCTCTTCAATCTTCCATGGCTGATTCGGCCACAAACGATTTAAATATGTTATGGCTCCTGCGCAGAATATAAACATATCGGATTATGAGGCCGAATACAGAAAAATGGGGTTTAAAAATGGCTCGATTTCCTGTTCAGGTCTACAGGAAAGCGGGATCGTGGGGACCCGCTCCCTGCGACGTTCAGCGGGAATTCCTCGTCAGATTATGCCGGTTAAAGGACAGGGGATCCTTCAAAAAAAAGATGCACCGGTGACACGACTCCCCTCCTTTCCAACGGTTCCCTGCNAAATTTCTGCATTTCTAACCATTGAATCATCCCCCTGAACCCGGCGGGAAGCTCCGCCCGGCACCGTAAACGGGCCGATCTTCCCCGCGAAATAGTTCAAAACATTTTTTTTTGGGTACAGTGTCATTTTTAACCACCAACTTTTTAAAAAATTATTTCGGAAAAAATTGGATAATCTGATACCCTGAATAGTTTTTAAAAAAAGTGATTCGGAGATTTGAGATACTGTACATTCACAGGTTGTTGACGTTAATCCGTTCTATCGCAATCCGGGGGCGCCACAGCGGCGGGGACGAGCCAAAGGCGAAGTCCCCGGGAGCGTCTGATTACGTAAGGTTCATTCTGTAACCAGGGATTTTAATCGCTGGAATGCGACGATACCTTTTTTTTTAAAGGAGATACATCAAATTTTTTTTTATGCCGGATAAAAAAAGAACGTTACCTGCCGGTTCAGTGCCGGAAATACCGGATCCCCGTGAAGACCATCGCCATATTGAGGCGGTTGGCAGCTTCAATCACTTCCTTGTCGCGGATCGATCCGCCGGGCTGGACAAGTGCTGTTGCCCCGGCCTCAGCTGCGACTTCGAGCGTGTCCGGGAACGGAAGGAAGGCATCCGACGCAACCGCCGATCCTTTGAGGGATGCACATGCCTTCCCGATGGCAATCTTTGCGGAGTCCACCCTGCTCATCTGCCCGGCCCCGATACCGAGCGTGCGGTGGTTATCTGCAAAGATGATCGTATTGCTCCTGGTATGCTTGCATACCTTCCAGGCGAGCTGGAGTGCTTTCATCTCTTCTGCAGAGGGGTCCCGGTCGGTGATTACCTGCCAGTGCTCCCGGTAGGGGGGAGTCCTCTGGATGAGAATGCCGCCGTCGATCGTGCGGATTTCATCGGATCCCGCTTGTGCCGGAAGCGCCAGGACCCGCATATTCTCCTTCCGGGTAAAAGTTTCCATCGCTTCAGAAGAGAACGAGGGTGCGATCACCACTTCAACAAACGTGCTGCAGATCTCGTCTGCGAGTTTTTTGGTGATCTCCCGGTTAAAGGAGACCACGGAACCGTAGGCTGATACCGGGTCGACCTCGCGGGCCNGTACATACGCCTCCATGAGATCCGGGTACGTTGCAACGCCACAGGGGTTGTTGTGCTTGACAATGACCGATGCCGGGTCCTCAAATTCCCGCAGAAGCCCGACACCGGCATGTACATCGAGGTAATTGTTATAGGACATCTGCTTTCCCTGGAGGGGTTCCGTGCCGGCGATACCGCAGCTGCCGTACACCGCCCCCTTCTGGTGGGGGTTTTCCCCGTACCGCAACTCCCTGCCATGGCTGAACTGCAGGGAGAGTGTCGTCGGAAAGGCAGCATCCATCCCGTACAGGTAATTACTGATAGCTCCGTCATAGGCTGCGGTCCTCGCAAAGGCTTTCTTTGCAAGGGCCAGGCGTAGTTCTAAGGAGACTGCATTGGTTTTCATCATCGCCACGATCATCGGGTAATCAGCGGGATCAACGACGACAAGGACATCCTTGTAATTTTTTGCTGCTGCCCGGATCATGGCAGGGCCACCGACATCGATGTACTCGATCAGGTCTTCGAGCGGGATCTTTTTCTGTGCCATGGCCTCGAAGGGGTAAAGGTTGACAACCAGCAGGTCGATGCGGTTGATCCCGTGCTTCTGCATGACGGTATCATCGATCTGACGCCTTCCGAGCAGTCCTCCGTGGACCTTGGGATGAAGGGTCTTGACGCGGCCGTCCATCATCTCGGGAAAACCAGTGTAACTCGACACCTCGGTATATTTGATCCCGGCTTCGGCAAGCACCTTACCGGTACCCCCGGAACTCATGATGCTGAATTTCTGCCCGGCAAGTTCCTGTGCCAGTTCGACAATCCCGGTTTTGTCCCAGACGGAAAGCAGTGCCCACTTCATGGGTTATTATATGCAGAACCGTGAAGAAAAATGTATGCCGGTGAAGTGATTGGAGGAATGTTGTCCCGGGTTGAAAGGGCTGATTCGTTAAAAGGGTAAACCATGCATCCGGGAGGTTACTCCGGACCCCGTAGAAAGGACTGGCGTAAGGTGCGGGTAACAAAAGAAGTTTCGCGGGAGTGAGGGCGCAGGACCTGGGTTATTCAGATCAACCATGGGCAATCTTGTCTTCGTTTCCCGTTCATACAAAAAATCAACCCCCATTCCTCAAACCAAAGGTAAATTGAGGGTTCCTTGCCTGACTCCATGTAAAATATTATATAGAACTACAATGCAATAGATAATGGAACATCGAATGGGATGTATTATGGACGACGCAGAACGCGAAGCAGAAGCGGCCGGAACAACGGTTGCGAGAGAGGAGGAAGATCAAGCCTCCGCAGTTCCATCTTCAACCGAATCCGGACTCAGGAAAGAATGTACTGAATTGAATGAGCGGTACCTGCGCCTGGTTGCGGACTTTGAAAATTTCAGGAGACGTACCGCAAAGGAGCGGGAATCTGTGGCGGCCCTTGCTACTGAACGGTTTGCTGTGGATATCCTGGAGGTTGTAGACAACTTTGACCGGGCCCTCAACGCCGATGACACACACCTTCGGGAAGGTGTCGATCAGATCCGCCGGTTACTCGCTGCCCAGTTGCAACGCCACGGGATCATTCCCATGGAGTCGCTCCAACGGCCATTCAATCCTGCTGAGCATGAGGCAGTTGCCCATATTCCATCAGATGAAGCTGAAGGAACGGTCATTAACGAAGTATCCCGGGGATACCGGATGCATGACAGAGTGATCAGACACGCAAAAGTTGCGGTATCAAAAGGAAATCAACACAATCAGGAGACATAAATTATGGCGACAGAGAAGGTTCTGGGTATCGATCTGGGAACAACCTTTTCCTGCATGTCAATCATGGAGGCGGGAAAGCCCATCGTTATCCCCAATGCAGAAGGCGGACGGACAACAGCATCGATCGTGGCGTTCACCAAAGAGGGCGAGCGGCTCGTCGGCAGCCTGGCAAAACGGCAGGCAGTCACCAACCCGCAGAGGACGATCCAGTCCATCAAGCGCAAGATGGGGACCGGCGAGAAAATAACCATTGACGGGAAAGGCTACACACCCCAGGAGATCTCTGCCATGATCCTGCAGAAACTGAAGATCGATGCAGAGGCCTACCTGGGAGAGAAGATCTCCAAGGCCGTCATCACGGTGCCGGCCTACTTCAATGACGCACAGCGCCAGGCTACCAAGGATGCGGGAAAGATTGCCGGGCTCGAAGTCCTGCGGATCATCAACGAACCAACCGCCAGCGCCCTTGCTTACGGGATCGACAAGGAAGCAGATGCAACGGTCCTCGTCTATGACCTGGGCGGGGGTACCTTTGATGTCTCGATCCTCACGCTCGGCGATGGTGTCTTCGAGGTAAAATCCACCGCAGGCAACAATCATCTGGGTGGGGACGATTTCGACAAGAGGGTCCAGGACTACCTTATTGAGGAATTCAAGAAGAAGGAAGGCGTCGATCTCCGGAACGACCCGTATGCCATGCAGCGGCTCCGCGATGCCGCGGAAAATGCCAAGATCGAGCTCTCACAACGGCAGTCAACGAACGTCAACCTGCCGTACATCACGACCGATGCAAGCGGCCCGAAATTCCTGAACATCGACATCACCCGTGCAAAGCTCGAGCAGCTCATCGGCGACCTGATCGAATCCACGGTCGGGCCGGTCAAACAGGCCCTGAGCGATGCAAAAATGGAGCCCAGGGACATCCACCATGTCCTGCTCGTAGGAGGCTCAACCCGCGTCCCCCTCGTGCAGGAAACCGTAAAGAAACTCCTCGGGAAGGAACCCGACAAGGGCCTCAACCCGGACGAGTGCGTTGCGCTCGGTGCCGGCATCCAGGGGGCAGTCCTGACCGGGGAGACAAAAGATATTGTTCTTCTCGATGTCACTCCCCTGACGCTCGGGATCGAGACGCTGGGCGGTATTGCCACCAAGCTCATCGAGCGGAACACGACCATCCCTACCCGGAAGAGCCAGATATTCTCGACTGCAGCGGATGGCCAGACCAGTGTGGAGATCCATGTGGTCCAGGGAGAACGGGCACTTGCTAAAGATAATTTCACGCTCGGAAAGTTCCAGCTGACCGGTATCCCCCCGGCTCCCCGCGGGATCCCCCAGATCGAGGTCACGTTCGACATCGACTCTAACGGCATCATCCACGTGTCTGCCAAGGACATGGGATCGGGCAACCAGCAGGCGATCTCCATCAAGGGCGACAAGAAACTCTCGGAAGAAGATATTAAGAAGATGATGGATGCCGCAAAACAGTTCGAAGCAGAGGACAAGACAAAACGTGAGGAGATCGAACTGCGCAACCAGGCGGATACCGCCATCTTCACGGCAGAAAAGATGATAAAAGAGAGTGGAGACAAACTGGAACCTGCTGACAAACAGAACGTCGAGGAGGCCGTTACTGCGGCAAAGAAGGCCCTTGCGGAAGATAACCTTGACGAGATCAGGAAATCGATGGAGGCCCTGACCGAAGCAGTTTATGGTGTGACAACCAAACTCTACCAGAAGGTCCAGGCCGAACAGGCAGCCCGGCAGCAGGCAGGGGCAACCGGCGGGGAAGCACCGGGTGAGGACAAAAAACCCGACGACAATGTCGTCAATGCTGATTATAACGTAAAAGAAGAGTGAGCGACTAACATGGGCGATGGAGATTACTACGACACGCTCGGCATAGGACGGAATGCCGACGAGGCCGAGATCAAGAAAGCGTATCGCAACCTCGCCCGAAAATTTCATCCGGATGTCTGCAAGGAGAAAGGGGCNGAGGAGAAATTCAAGAAGATCAACGAGGCCTACAGTGTCCTTTCCGATGCGCAGAAGAAGGCGCAGTACGATAATATGGGCCACGAGACATTCACGAACGCCTCAAAAGGCTCATATTCCGGCGGCGGAGGATATGGAGGGGGCGGTTTCTCCTCGGATTTCTCCGGTTTTGGGGATATCTTCGATTTCTTTGGCGGGAGTCAGCGGCGGGCCGGTCCCCAGCCGGGGGCGGACCTGCTTATGCGGATCCAAATCCGGCTGGAGGACGCTGTTGCAGGTACCGACCGCGAGATTGAAGTCCTGCACACGGAACCCTGCACGGTCTGCAGCGGTTCCGGGAGCGAGACGAAGCGGCTGAATACCTGTCCCCGGTGCGGGGGGAGCGGGCAGATGCGCCAGGCGACCAATTCACCCTTCGGGCAGTTCGTCCGCATGTCTACCTGCACCCAGTGCGGGGGCAAGGGAAAAATTCCCGAGAAGGTTTGTACNGCCTGCCGCGGAGCCGGCCATACCCGGGTAAAACGCAAGGTATCTGTCCATATCCCGGCAGGGATTGATAACGGGATGCGCCTCCGGATGGAAGGCTACGGGGAAGCAGGGGATTACGGTGCAGCCAACGGGGACCTCTTCATCGAGGTCTATGTCCAGCCCCATGATCGCTTCACGAGAGCCGGNGATAATCTTGAGTTTACGATAGAGATCACCCCGGCCCAGGCAGTGCTGGGAACCCAGGTGGATGTCGAGACCATCGACAAGCGGCACCTCGATCTCAGGGTCCCCGCCGGGGTACAGTTCAATACCGCATTAAAACTCGCCGGGGAAGGCGTGAAACGGCGCGGAAAGCCCGGTGACCTGCTTGTCCGGGTGAAGATCGGTATTCCCCGTTCCGTCAGCAACGAACAAAAAGAACTCTACCAGAAGATTGCCGAGCTCGAGGGGAAGAACGCGGGGAACGGGGGGTTCTTCTCGGGGATCATGGGCGGAAAGAAGAAAAGTAAAAAGTAATCCTTTTTTCAGGTCCGCCTTTGTTCCGGCTCTCATCGTAAAAAATAGGGCAGCGTCACCCTTCCAGCGATAAAAATTCCCTGGTTACATAATGAGACGTACGTGATCAGACGTTTCCGGGGCTTCCTCGTTGGACCGTCCCCGCCACGGGGGTTGTCCCNGGATTGCGCCAGATCGGATTTCGGGAAACAAACAATGCATTTGGCCTAAAATCATCGATTCTTTTTTTGATGCTATGCCGGGTACCAGAGTGTCCCCTTTTTTTCCACCGGATTTTTTTACCAGCTGGTCGTTAAAATGACCCGGGACCCAAAAAATCAAACGCGGAGAGTTCAGAAGGAGGTTCTGACGATAACTACCCGGGGCGGGTATAAACACACCGGATCAGGGGGATGCACCTTCGGGCCGCCGCCCACCGGGGGAGAGAGGGGGTCACCCCCGGGGCACCGCCAAAGAACGACCCGCTGCGAGAGGTATTTGAACGCCCGCCACAAATGAGATCAGGATGAAACTGATCTTCGAGCTCTCCGGTGAGAATCCGACCCTGCCTTTTGCTGAAATCGGGTGCATCGGGACCGTGCTCGATCAGCGGTTGCAGGTCGCTGTGGCCGAGTGCCCTGACCCCCGGGCAGCCCGGCGTCTTGCCATGACCCAGGGAGTGCTTGAATATCTCGGGGAATGCGAACCGTCAATTCCGGCATTCCGTAACCTCCTGCGGGATCTGGCCATTGAAACGCAGTCTTCGTTTGCGGGCCGGGCAAAAAAAGTCCATGGGGGGTTCCATGTCCATAACCCGTGCTCGCAACAGGAATTCGAGCGCCTGATCGGCGCTATGATCAACGGTCCGGTATCCCTGGACTCCCCCGCGAACGAATTCCGGGCAATCCTGTCGGAGGACCGGTGCTATTTTGGCAGGGTGCTGTTCACCATCGAACGGAGAGGTTTCGATGCCAGGAACCCCGGAAAGCGGGACTTTTTTCACCCGGGCGTGATGATGCCCCGAATGGCCAGGACGCTGGTGAATCTTGCTCATGCCCGGGAAGGAGACCGTATGCTTGATCCTTTTTGCGGCACCGGAGGGATCCTGATCGAAGCGGAGCTGCTGGGTATTGCGGCCATCGGGAGTGATTTCGATCCGACCATGGTTCTTGGCAGCCGGCAGAACAGCCCGGACTCTTTCCTGATGCTTGCCGATGCAACAGAGATCCCGGTCAGAGACGGGACGTTCGATGCCATCGTGACCGACCTTCCGTATGGCCAGTCGGTATGCATCAGAAAAACCGATACCATGGAAACGCTGTATACGGAAACACTTGGCGAGATACGGAGGGTACTGAAACCCGGGTGCCGGGCAGTCGTCGTCACCCACAGGGATATTGCGGGGATAGCAGGTGAGTACCTGAGAATTGTCGGGAGACACGAACAACGGGTGCATAAAAGTCTCACCCGGAGAATTCTGGTCCTCATGAAAGATTGACACCATCCCGAAGAATTCTTTATCTGGCCCCCTGCCAGATATGATCCGGGTACCATGCATCACGCAGAAGCTGTGCTGGCAGGAGTGATCCTGGCGGTTGTTATCCTTGGCGGAGCGGTTGCTGCCTATCCCGACCAGGCAGTGCTTGCTTACAATGAGGGAAATGCAATTCTGGGAACTATTTCGCTCCTGAACCCGAACGTTACCCAGGAAGAACTGGCATTGTCGGCATTCAATCGTTCCATCGGAATCGCCCCCGATTATTACGAAGCATGGAACGCGAAAGCCGATGTCCTGAACCGGCTGGGAAACTACCGGGAAGCACTGGAGGCTTCCAACCGCTCCCTTGCCCTTAACAGCTCGTATGTCCCTGCATGGATTAACCGCGGGACAATCCTCTATACGCTCGGGTACCAGGCCGAAGACCAGGCAAAAAACCAGGCAGTCGCAGATTTTTACTATACCGAACAGGTTGCAGCGTTCAGAAAAGCGACCGAACTGGATTCCGGGAGTGCTGTTGCATGGTTCAACCTGGGATTCGCCCTTGCCGGGATGAACCGCTATGATGAAGCTCTGAGTGCATTTGACCGGGTACGCACGATCAACCCCGCGTATCCTCACCTGGATTATTACATTCAGCTTGCCCAGAAAAGCCGCGAGGCCTCTCAGCCGTTATACATCAAGTATGCCCTGTGGATACTGGGGGGAATCGTGCTCGCAGCAGGTGCTGGTGTGGTCCTGTGGCTGCGGGGGAAACAACCTGCCGGACCGGAAACGGAAGACACCCGGAAAGCCCGGCGACGGAAACACCAGAAGTGATGGGGAAAAGAAGATATCTTCTGGCCAAAGGATTTTTTTTGCTATGCAGGAATTCAGGTGCGCCAGTCAGACTCTGACGATTCCGGCGCAGGCTTCTGCATTCTGCTCTGGAGAAAACCTCAATTCCAGGTGATCCGGTTGGCGTAATGTGGCAATTATGAGGGTTCTCCCCTCCCTCCCCAAAAGGGGGAGGCAACCCAAGGGGAGCTCCCCTGACCCCCCCTGTTCCGAGTTTTTTTGTCAACATTATGCGGAGAATTTCGTAACCCGGGGATGCCCGGGCGGCATGGGCGATGACCAAGTACCTGGAGCCCCCCGGAGCGGCTATTCTTTTCTTTGGGGGATTTCTCCGGATCAGCTTTTTTACATCTTTAAAAAAACAGGGTGCCAGCCGGAAAAGTGTTCTTTCGCTCCCCTCGCATTCGGACCCTGTCGGAACGATACCTGTCAGGGGGGCCGGGGGGACGCTTCCCCTTTGGGAGAGCGGGGGTAGTGTTCGCAAAAACCGGATGAGAGAATACGTTCATAAAATCCTTTTGGGAACGATCCCGGGTTGTTGAACTGGCGATGGGCACAAAAACGCCACCAAAGAGAACAATCACAGGTCGTTACCATCCGCGACATTCAATCTCTTTTGCGATTCAGGGCCTCTTTCGTAAGCACTTCAGGGCATCCGGTGACGGTCTCTTGCCAGAATGAGAAAAGAGCGATACCACGTCCCACGAAAAGAGAGAGAAAAGGCCTGACGGTAATTGACAGTACAGCCTTACCGGGCCTTCTCGTAACAGATCTTCGCTTCTTCAAGCTTCCCGATCTTTTCCAGGATCTCGCCGATATCGTTCCAGATATCCTTTCTGCCGGGTTCGATCTCCAGCGCCCTCTTGAAGGAGGTCAGCGCTTCCTGGTACCGGCCCAGTTCCTGGAGAGAGCGCCCCATATGGATCCAGGCATCGACAAAATCCGGCTGGAGCCGGATCATGGCATTGAATGATTCGATTGCCTCATCAAACCGTCCCAGGGCATCGAGTGCGCTGCCCTTCGTAAAGTACGCAATCGAGAAGGACGGGTCGATCAGCAGGGCCCGGTCGTACGAAACGATTGCCGCCTCGCTCTGCTGCTGGGCGGACAGGGCCATACCGTGCCTTGTCCATCCGACGACATTTTCCGGGTCCAGGGCAAGGCACCTTTCGTAAGCAGCCTGGGAATCATGGAACTTGCCGAGATCATAGTAGGCGTTTGCTTTCCCCATCCATGCTTCAGCCAGGCCCTCATTCTGGTCAATCGCCTTGTCAAAAGCTTCAAGGGCATCCCTGAACATGCCCAGTTCAGCAAGAGCCACACCTTTGTGGGCAAAGACTTCCGCTTTGTGATCGATCTCAAGCGCCTTGTCATACGACTGGATAGCCTCGCGGTATTGTTCCAGGGCAACATAGGCAATCCCTCTCTGGTCATACAGTGAAGAGTTCCCGGGGGCGATCTCGACGGCATGATCATACGAGGTGACTGCATCGTCAAACCTGCCCATTTCGAAAAGCGCCCTTCCCTTCCAGAATAATGCCTGGGAACAGGAGGGGTTTGCATCCACGGCATGGTCAAAAGCTGCAATGGCACCATCCGGGTTCCCGAGGGAGAGGAGCGCACGTCCTTTCTCATACATCGCGTCAGCAAACCCCGGTGTGATCGCCATGGCCTGATCGAAGGATTCGATGGCATCTTTTTGTTTGCCAAGACGGAGGAGAGCTCGTCCGCGTTCATAAATCGTTGCCGGAAGGTCAGGCTGGATCCTGATTGCGGCATTGTATGCTGTGACCGCATCGTCATAGCGCCCAAGGCGGAACAGGACTTTTCCTTTGTGCTGGTATGCTTCGGTAAAGCGGTTGTTCAGTGCAAGGGAATCTTCAAACGAGAGCAGGGCATCGTCGTAGCGTTGTTGCTCGAACAGCGCAAGTCCCTTATGGTAGAAAGCCTCCGGGTAATCCGGCTTGTGGCTGATCGCCAGACCGAACGCTTCGATCGCCTCCGGGTGGCGGCGGAGGTTGTTGAGGGCTATCCCCTTGAAGAGGTACGGTGCAGCGTACGAGGGGTCGATAGCAACCGCGTGATCGTAGTCCATGAGCGCCAGATCGTGACGCCCGAGCGCTGCGTTGGCTATACCCCGGTTCAGCCAGGCCTCAGTGAACTTTTCCTTAAGGGCAATTGCGCGGTCGAAGGCCGTGATCGCTTCCTGGTTCATCGAGAGCATGGAAAGGGCCCGTGCTTTCTGGAAAAGTGCTTCTGCACATTTCGGGCGCTGGACGAGCGCTGCTTCAAAGTTCCGGATAGCTTCGTTGTACTTCCCCAGCCGGAACAGGGATATACCGATATAATAACTGGCACGGGCATCCTTGGGATCGATCCCCAGCGCCTTGTGGAAGTACGTGATAGCATCGGAGTCTTTTCCCATCAGGGAGAGGGCTATTCCTTTCTCAGTCCAGATATACCCAAGGTTTGCCCGGATCCTCAGTGCCTGATCAAAAGAGCGGACAGCCTCCTCGAACCTCTCGAGGCGGATCAGGGCCCGGCCTTTGTGGTACAGGACATCCAGGGATTTTGGCTGCAGGGAGAGGGCATTATCGTAGGAAACGACTGCTTCCTTGTACATTCCCAGCTCCGACAATGACCGGCCCTTGTAATAGTAGGCAACATCATAATCGGGGTGAATTTCAAGGGCTTTGTTGAAGGCCTCGATGGCGTCTTCAAAACCCCTGAGCATGAAGATCGAACTCCCTTTCAGGTACCAGGCCTCGGCATTGGTTGGATCGATCTCGAGGGTTTTGACATAGGACTCGATCGCATCATTATACCTGCCCAGTCCGGCAAGTGCCCGGCCGCGATGAATCCATGCATCGATGAAACGCGGCTGTATATGGAGGATGCGGTCAAAGGAATCAAGCGCTTCCTTCTGTTTCCCGGTCGCGGCGAGAGAGAGGCCCCGGTGATACCATGCCATGCCGTTCTCCGCATCAAGTCCGATAGCGCTGTCCAGGGCCGTAATGGCCTCATTATGTCGCCCCAGGTTTGCAAGGGCCAGTCCTTTGGCGTATAACGATTCTTTGGAATTCCCGTTGCGCGAGATCACCTTATCGAAAGTCTTTACGGCTTCGCGGAACATACCGAGGGATGCAAGCGCCTGCCCTTTTTCGTACTGCGATTCAGCGTGCGAGGGGTCGATCTCGAGTGCCCGGTCGAACACCTTGACGGCATCTTCAAACCGCCCGGTCCGTAAAAGGGCTGCCCCTTTGTAGTGAAGGGAGGGGACGTGAAGGGGCTGCAGCGACAGGGCTTCGTTATAGCCNGCAATGGCTTCCCCGGTATTGTTGAGGAGGTCGAACGAGCGGGCACTGAGGAACATGGCATCAAAATGATCGGGTACAATCCTGACTGCCCGCTCCATGGCNGCAATACTCTCTTTTAAGCGGTTGCTCTTGAAGAATGCAACGCCCAGCTCATACCAGGCCTGGCCATTCTCCGGCGTCAGTGTGAGCAGGCGGCTGAAGGATCCTATGGCATCGGTGAACCTTTCGAGTTCGAGCTGGGAAGAGGCCAGATGATACAGGGCACCCTGGTTATCGGGATCCTGGTCAAGGACCTTTTCGAGGGGTCCGATCGCTTCTGCGTATTTTTTCAACCCGAATAATGCGAGTCCCTTTTCATAAGAAACGTCGGGATTATCGGGAGTGCTGGCCAGGATCCGGTCATAGGATTCCACGGCATTTTCATACCGGTGAAGGGCAAAGTATGCCCGGGCCAGGCCAAGGTTAATCGAACTGTCCCCGGGTCGCCCGGCAAGAGCACGGTCAAAGGAGGGTATTGCAGGTTCGTACTGGCCGTGCATCGAAAGTGCCATACCTTTCTGGTACCAGATGTCGGGATTGGCCGGGTTCAGGCGGATTGCAGTATCGAACGATGTTACCGCATCCTCGTACCTGCCCAGGCTCAGCAGAGAAAGGCCATGCATGAACCGGGGTTCGTACTGCTGGGAAAGCCGTTCCGCTGCTTCCTCCAGGACCGGCTCGGCTTCTTCGTGCCTGCCGAGGTGGGCAAGGGCTGCGCCTTTTTCATAGAGAACTTCGCCCTGTGCGGGATCGATTCCCTGGGCAATGGTCAGGATCCGTACAGCCTCCTCAAAACGACCGAGTCTGGAGAGGGCTTTGGCCTCGGCGAGAAGGATTGCCGTATTGCGGCTCTCGTTCTGGCGGGCTTTTTCATACGAGTCAACCGCAGCCTGATCGTTTGCGAGATGCTCGTAGGCAAGTCCGCGGTGGTACCATGCCGCTGCATGATCCGGTAGGAGAATAAGGACACTGTCGAATGCACTGATGGCCTCTTCAAACCGTCCGAGGTTCTCTAACACAGAACCCTCGTGATAAAAGGCATCAGCGGACTCAGGATCCAGGGCACGGGCGGCGATAAAAGACTGGAGGGCATCATCGTTACGGCCAAGTGTCTCCAGCGCAAGGCCCCGGGCAAAATGGGCTTCCGGCTTCGCATTGTCGACGGCAAGGGCACGGCTAAATTCTGCGACTGCACCTTCATAATCAGCAAGATCCACCAAAACCTGTCCTTTTTTGAAGAATGCGTCAAAGGAGCCGGAGTTCAGTTGAATTGCCCGGTCAAATGCCGTTACTGCCTGAGTCCGGTCTCCGGCCCGGACTGACGATAGTCCTCTGTAGTACCATGCATCGAAAGAACCGTCATTGAGTTTTAATGCAGATTCGAACGCAGCCACGGCCTTTTCAAACTGGTTAAGCCGGAAGAGAGCGAGACCTTTGTGGTACCATGCCGGGAAGAGCGACCCGTCGAGGGCGAGGGCTGCATCGAATGCTGCAAGAGCATCCTTTGGCTGGGAGAGCCGTTCCAGCGCAAGGCCTTTTTCATAGAAGGCGCCTGAAAAACGGGGGTCGATTGCCGTGGTATTTTCAAACGACTGGATCGCTTCATGATCCCTGCCGAGATGAGCAAGGGACAGGCCCTTGTCGTACCAGGCATTGGTGAATTTTTTGTTGATTGAAATGGCCCGGTCGAAGGAAGATACCGCCTCCTCGTGCATGCTGAGCTCTGCAAGAGCAATTCCCCGGTCATACCATCCGTTGGCATTCTGGGGCTTGAGCTCAAGGGCCCGGGTAAGGGCATCTGCCGCAGGGGCAAACTGCCCGATGGAAAGGAGGGCACTGCCTTTCCTGAGCCACGCCCCGGGGCACTGTTCGTCATGGGCGAGTACGTGTTCAAATGCGGCAATGGCTTCCCCGTAGTCTGACCGGGCGAGCATCGATTTTCCCCGGCGGTACCATGCTGGGAGATGGTCCGGGACGAGCGCGATTGCCCGCTCGAACGCAGGAAGCGATTCATCATACTGTTCGAGTTCGTAAAGAGCGCTTCCCTTCAGGACCCAGGCATCGGCGAAGTCAGGATTACCTTCCAGTGAAGGCCCGATGGCCTGGAGGGATTCCTCAAAACGACCGAGTCTGAAGAGGGCACCTGCTTTCTGGAAGAGGACCCCGGCATCAGTTGGGGAGACTTCCAGCATCTTGTTGAAAGCCTGGACCGCATTCTGGTACTTCCCGAGGGCGGCAAATGCAAGCCCTATCCGGTACACGGCATCGGCAATCGAGGGGTCGTGGTCAATCGCCTGTTTATAGGATTTGATCGCTTTTTCAAATTTCCCGAGTTCCTGGAGGGCAAGCCCTTTATGATAATGCGCATTAGCATGTTCCGGTGAGTATTCAAGGGTATAGTCAAAGGATTTGACAGCATCGGCATATTCATGCATCCGCGAAAGAGCGAGGCCCTTGAAATAGGCAGCCTCGAAGAGCGACGGGTCTTTCCTGAGAGCGAGATCGTAGAACCCCGTCGCCTCCGCATCCCGGTTGAGCGAAGCCAGCGCCTGTCCCTTGCAGAACGCTGCCCGTGCATGATCCGGGTCCAGCTCAAGCGTCCTGTCGTAGGCTGCAATTGCTTCGGTAAACGCCCCTGTGTGGAAAAGAACATCCCCTTTTTCCATCCAGGTGGTGGAGTCTTCCGGCCTCAGTCCGAGAGAATGGTTGAACGAGTCCAGGGCTTCCTGGTAACGACCGGTAACGTTGAGTGCATGGCCGCGGTAGTAATAGAGGGCCCCGCTTCCTGCCCCAAGCGTTAAGGCCAGATCAAATGCTCCTACCGCCTCTTCGAAACGGTTGAGTTCCGTCAGGGCCTGGCCTTTCATAGCCGGTGCAGCCTGCAGAGCGGGGAGAAGGGCAAGTGAACGATCGAATTCCGGCAGGGACTCCTCGTACCGCTTAAGTGTCAGGAGCTCACAGGCGTGGTTGTACCACCCCGGTGCACAGGTCTCATCCAGTTCGACGGCACGACCAAAGGAAGCAAGAGCATCCTCGTGGAGCCCCATCTGCGAGAGGCCGATTCCCTTGTAGTACCATGCGAGCGTGCTTTTTTCATCGAGTCCGAGCACCTTCTCCAGCATGGTGATGGCGTCTTCCCATTTGCTGATATGGATGAAGGCTTTTCCGCGGAACAACAGGGCGAAGGGGTTCTGCGGTTTGCGTTTCAGGGATTTACCGAAAGATTCAATAGACTCCTTGTACCTTCCGAGGCGGTAGAGAGAATATCCCTTGCAGGCAAGAAGTTCCGGGTTTGAGATATCGTCTTCAAGAGCCCGGTCCAGGCCGATTACGGCATCTTCATACCGGGATGTCCGGACCAGAGCAATGCCACGCCCGCGGTGAGCGTGTTTATTTTCAGGTTCGATCAGCAGAGCGGCATCAAACGCAGCGATTGCGTCGTCAAAACGTCCGCTCCGCGCCAGGGCTTCACCTTTGATGACGAGGGCCGGTACATCCGCTGGTGCATGGGCCAGGGCCCGGTCCAGGGATGCGATGGCCTCATCAAACCGTTCAAGCCGGAACAGGGCATATCCCTGTTCTGCATGGACCTGGGCTGAATCCAGGCCCAGCGAGATGCTTGCGGTAAATGCATCAAGGGCATCTTTCGTTCTTTCAAGATGGACGAGAGATTCACCTTTCTGGAAGAGGATTTCGGGGCTGTCCGGTCTGACCGCGAGATACCCGTCGAATGCTTCAACAGCTTTTTCATACTGCTCAAGGTGAACAAGAGCTTTTGCTTTCTCCTGCCATGCTTCGAAATTTCCTGTATTAATCCCAAGGGTGCTGGTAAAGGCATCTGCTGCATCCTCGTACTGGTGCAGCAGCATGGACGCAAACCCCTTATAGAAATACGCCCGCTCGCACCCCGGCTCCGCCTGGTTTACTTTTGCATACGACGAGACTGCTTCCTGGTACTGCCCAAGGTGGTCGTAAGCACGGGCCTGCCCGTAGAGTGACGTCAGGTCCCCCGGCAGATCCGCAAGCACCCGCCCGAAAGACTCCAGGGATTCCTGGTACCGCCCGAGCGAGGCGAGCGTCCGCCCGTTCTCGCGGAACGCATCAATGAAGTCGGGCATCAGGCGGCATGCCTCAGCAAAGGCAGCGGCTGCCCCGGCAAAGTTCCGGGACCGGAAGAGCGAGATCCCCTTATAGTAAAACGCTTCGCCAAAGTCAGGAACGAGCGCAACAGCCCGGTCAAACGCAATGACAGCCTCGCTGTCCTCACCCAGGCTGATGAGCGAACGCCCTTTGTAGAACCAGGTATGGGAGTTTTCACTATCGAGGTCCAGCGCATTGTTATAGGAGATGACTGCTTCCTGGAACCGTTCTACGGCGAAGAGGCAGAATCCCCTGATGAGCCAGGCATTGGCGATCTTCGGGCTGACCTCAACGGTACGTGACAGGACTTCAATTGCCTCGCTGAATTTTCCCAGCTCGGCAAGAGCCAGCCCTTTGTGGTACAGTGCCTCCCTGTTCCCGGGATCCAGATCGAGAGCTGCAGTAAATGCAGTCGATGCTTCCTCCTGGTTGCCGAGGGCTGCGAAGGAAAGCCCTTTCTGGTAGAGGACATCGGCATTCCGGGGATCAATCCGGTGAGCGGTTTCAAAGGACGCAATGGCTTCCTCAAAATTTTCGAGCTTGATGAGAGAGAGGCCTTTCTGGTAGAGAGCTGCAGGGTCTTCGGCAGTAATTTCCAGAGCAATAGTAAAGGAAAGGACCGCTTCTTCATGCATGCCGAGTTCTGCAAGAGCAATTCCCTTGTGGAAGAATGCCGGGGAAAAACTCGGGATCAGTTCGAGTACATGATCGAACGCACCGATGGCCTCGAGATAACGACCGAGTTTGATCAGGGCCTGGCCCTTATCATAGAACGTCTGTGCAACGGTGGGATCAAGTTCGGCCGACCGTTCGAAGGAAGAGACCGCTTCCTCAAACCGTTCAAGATCGCATAGCGCAACCCCGTGGGAGTACCATGCTTCCGGCGAGAGAGGGTTGATCGCGATTGCATTCTCACCGGCAGAGAGTGCTTCGTCATAATGGCCGAGGTTATGCAGGGCTATGGATTTGTAAAGCGCAGCGTCACCGAGGGCAGGATCCGATTCCAGCGCATGGTCGAACGCATAGACCGCGTCCTGCGAGAGCCCGAGCGTGAGGAGGGCCCTGCCTTTCTGGTAATGGGCCGGGGCATGCGTTGGCAGCAGTGCGATACAGCGGTCAAAGGCAGCGATCGCATCATTGGGCTCTCCGAGACTGGCATGGGCAAAGCCGATGGCGTACAGGGCCGGTGCCCGGCCGGGGTCCAGCTCCAGGACCTGGCTGAACGCAGCGATTGCATCACTGAAACGGCCAAGTGCCACCAGGGCCTGGCCCTTGTAGTACTGCGCATCCGGGAAGGTTCCATCGATTTCTATGGCAGCATTAAAGGCATCAACGGCGTCCGGACATTCGCCAAGATCCAGAAGAGCCCTCCCTTTATAGAGATACGCATGGAAATTGTGAGGGCTTGCCGAGAGGGTGCTGTCAAAATCGGCGACAGCGTCCCTCAGCCGGCCGAGATTGTACAGGGCGAGGCCTTTTCGCAAACGGGCGTCCGTATATTTTGGTTTCAGCTGGAGCGTCTTGTCAAAAGCAAAGACTGCCTCGTTAAGGCGGCCAAGATCTGCATACGATTTTCCTTTATGGAAAAATATCAGGGCATTATCGGGGTCATAGAGCAGCGCTTTATCGAATGACTCGAGGCTCTCTTCAAACTTCCCGAGTTTCTCAAACGCAATTCCCCGGTTGAAGTAGGCACTCGCATTACTGCTGTCTTTCGATACGTTCCTGTCAAATGCCTCGACAGCTTCAGGGTACCTGCCGCTCTTGAGGAGTGCGAGCCCGAGATGATAATACACTTCCGTATAGGACGATTCCAGCTCCAGCGCACTGTGGAACGCCGAAATTGCCTCCTCGGGTTTTCCAATGGCGATCAGGGATTTTCCCTTATGGTACCACACCGGGGCAAAGGTCGGCAGGATCCCGATCGTCCGTTCGAACGAGCCGAGAGCATCCCGGTGATCGCCCAGTTTTTCCAGGGCAAGTCCCTTGTGGTAATGCGCATCCCCGTTGGCCGGATCTATCTCAAGAAGGATCTCGAATACGTGAATTGATCCTTCTATGCGGTTGGTCTTTTCCAGGGCGAGTCCCTTGAGATAAAAAGCCCCGATGCTCCTCTGGTTGAGGGCTATGGCATTATCGGCTGCCAGAATGGCGTCCTGGTACCGCCCAAGGTCGAACAGCCCGGTGCCGGTTTTTATCCAGCCCTGTTCCTGGTCAGGATCGATGCGCAGGGATTTGTTGTAAGCCGCAAGGGCATCCTCAGTTTTCCCGAGATGGTAGAGGGCATCGCCCTTGCGCATCCAGATCTCCCCGAGCGATGGGTTGATGTCCAGCGCCCGGGTATAGGAAAGGATAGCATCCTGGATCTTCCCGAGGTCGGTCAGGGCATTTGCCTTCTTTACCCAGGCGTCTGCGAGGTTTGCATTGATCTCGAGCGCTTTGGTAAAAGCACCGATGGATTCCTGTTTTTTGTCCAGGTTATAGAGGGAGTTGCCTTTCTGCATCCAGATATCGATAAGGGAGGGGTTAAGCGAGAGAATGCGATCATCGGTCTCAACGGTCTCCGGATACCGGCCAAGGGCGTAGAGGGACCCTGCCCGGCTGATCAGTGCTTCGATGCGGGAGGGGTTTTCACTCAGGCTCCTGTCAAGGGCCGCTACTGCCGCCTCATGGCGGTTCAGGGCAGCAAGGGCAATTCCCTGGTACATGAAGGTGTCAGAGAGAGAGGGGTCCTTTTCACCCGCTGTCTCGAACGCTGATAACGCTTCGTCGTACTGTCTGGACTGCAGGCTGGCTAGTCCGAGATAATAGTACGATACCGCATTGGACGGGTTAAGAGTCACAGCCTTCGTAAATGCAGCTGCCGCCTCACCCGTCTTCTCCAGCTGGAGCAGAGCGATGCCCTTGAAATGATAGGCCTGGGCATTCGCCGGATCGCGGGCCAGGGAGTTGTCAAATGCACTGATGGCTTTCTCATACCGGTCCCGTCCTGCATAGGAGATCCCCAGATAGTAATATGCCTGGGGGTTATCGGGTTCTATCGCAAGGGATTTCTCAAAGGCAGGGATTGCATCTTCGTATTTTTCACGCTGGGCCAGTGCGATCCCCTTGTTATAGAGAAGGTCCGGGTCATCCGGCGTGATTTCCAGGGCACGGTCAAAGGAGACCACCGCCTCGAGAGGTCTCCCGAGACGGGCAAGCACCCTGCCCTTGTCGAAGAAAGCAGGTGCACATGCCCGGTTTAATTCAAGGACCTTGTCAAACGCCCTTACTGCCTCATCCAGACGACCGGCATCTGCAAAAGCCCGCCCGAGATAACACCACGATTTTGCATTCCGCGTGTCAGTTTCAAGGGACTTCTGAAGGACAGGAATTGCCTCATCGTTCCGTCCCAGCCGGAAGAGGGCGATTCCCTTCAGGGTTGCTGCCCCGGTATGTTCCGGAGCCACGGCAAGGACCTTGTCAAATGCGACGATTGCGTCCTCTCTCAACCCGAGATGGGTCAGGGCGATCCCCTGGTATAAATACCCGTCGGCAAGGGACGGGTCCGTCGCAGTTGCTTTTGCAAAAACGCCGACTGCTTCCTCGTAACGCCGGGACTGGAGGTAGGCAAGGCCCATGGAATAGTACGAGAATGCATTCGACGGATCGAGATCGATCGCTTTTCTGAACGCGATAACCGCTTCATCGGCTTTTTCGATCTGGATCAGGGCAATGCCCTTGAAATGATAGGCCTGGGCATTGGAGGGGTCGTGTGCCAGGGAGGTGTCAAAGGCGTCTACTGCTTCATCGTATCGTTCGCTCCCTGCGTAAGCGATACCAAGGTAATAGGAAGCCTGGGCATTCTCCGGTTCGATGGCAAGGGATTTTTCAAAGGCAGCGATTGCCTCGTCGTACCGTTCCCGCTGGGTCAGGGTTACTCCCTTGTAGTACAGGAGTTGGGGATCCCCGGGGGAGATGACGAGTGCCTGATCGTAGGATACTACGGCCTCATCGGTCCTCCCCATCCGGGTCAGGATCTTCGCCTTCTCAAAGAGAGCAGGAGTGCACAGGTGGTTGATCTCAATTACTTTCTCAAACGCCTTTACTGCCTCGGCCGGTGCTTCGGTTTCAGCAAGGGCTCTCCCCAGGTAACACCAGGACTTGGTACTCCGGGGTTCAGTATCAAGCGATCTTCGGAGCACCGCAATGGAATCCTCAAACCGTTCAAGACGGAACAGCGCGATCCCTTTCCGGGTCATCGCATCCGTATTTTTTGGACTTATCTCCAGCACTCTGTCGAATGCGGCAATCGCCTCTTCCTGGTGGTCCAGAAGGGACAGGGCCGTTCCCTGTTGCAGATAGCTGTCCGAAAGCGTCGGGTTAATCGACGTCGCCTTTTCGAACGCTGCTACTGCGTCTTCATACCTCTTCACCTGGAGAAAAGCAAGGCCCTGGTAATAGTACGAGAGTGCATTGGACGGATCGCGGCTGATCGCGTTCTCAAACGCAGGGATCGCATCCGCTGCCCGGTCTGCATGGAGAAGGGCTGAACCCTTGAAATGAAAGGCACGGGCATTGGAAGGATCGTGCGCTAGGGNGCTGTCAAATGCGCTGATCGCCTCAGGGTAACGTTCGCGGCCTGCATATGCCATACCAAGGTAGAAGGAAGCCTCTGCATTATCCGGCTCAATCGCAAGGGCTCGCTCGAATGCCGGGATAGCATCATCAAAGCGGTCACGCTGGGCCAGTGCAATTCCCTTGTTATACAGGACCTTTGGATCATCGGGAGAGATTTCCAGTGCCTGGTCATACGAGACGACCGCCTCGAGAGGTTTTCCGAGACGGGCAAGGATCTTCCCTTTTTCAAAAAACGCCCGGGCATTCCGGCGGTTGATCTCAAGGACCCGGTCGAACGCCCGTATTGCGTCAGTCAGCTGGTCGGCACCGGCAAGAGCTCTGCCGAGGTAGCACCATGACTGGACATTTCGTGGATCATGGTCGACGGATGCCCTGAGGAGATCGATTGCCTCCTCATAGCGTTCCAGCCGTATGAGCTCGATTCCCTTCTGGGTCGCTGCTTCCGCATTTCTTGGATTGTGGGCGAGGACCTTGTCGTACGCAGCAATAGCATCTTCACTCTTCTGCAGCCGGGAAAGAGCGATCCCCTTGTACATCCAGGCATCGACCAGCGCCGGGTTAAGGTCGACTGCTTCATCCAGGACAACGACGGCTTCCTGGTACCGTAAAAGCCGTACCAGGGCTATCCCCTTCTCATAGAGGGCGGCGGCGTACTGGGGAGAGAGCGCGAGGAGGATATCAAAGGTTGCGACGGCTTCCGTAAACTGCCCGGTGAGAAGGAGGGTTGACCCCCGCTGGTACAGTGCAAGGGTATGGATGGGGTCGATCTCGAGCGTAGCATCGAATGCATGGATGGCTTCTTCGTACCGCTCCAGCTCCGCGAGCGCAGTTCCCCGGTAATAATACGCATTGACATAATTGGGGTTGATCCTGACAGCCTGTTCAAAAGCACTGATCGCAGGTTCCAGCCGTCCGAGTTTGAGCAGGACCGTGCCCTTATCATAGAATGCCTGGGCAGCATTGGGTTTCAGGGTGATGTTCCTGTCGAAAGCGACGAGGGCCTCTTCATACCTGCCGAGCTTTGCAAGGAGCGTCCCCTTCTGGTGGAATGCCTGGGCATTGTCCGCATCAGCATCCAGGGTCCTGTCAAATTCGGCGATCGCATCTTCATTTTTGCCGAGTTTTGCAAGGGCGAACCCCTTGTGATAGAGCGCATCGGCGAAGTCAGGAATGATCCGTAAGGCAAGGTCGTAGGCAGTAACGGCTTCACTGAACCTCCCCAGGCTTGCATACGAAACACCCTGCTGGAATGCAGCTGACGCACATCCCGGATCCGCAGAAAGGGCATTTTTAAAAGAATCGATGGACTCCTTGTGCCGCCCGAGTCGCGTGAGGGCTACACCCCGGTAGTACCAGGATCCGGCATGGTCCCCGTGGATATCGAGACTTTTTGTGAAGGAATCGAGGGCTTCCTCATACCGGCTCAGGTAAATACAGGCGATCCCACGCTTGTACCAGGCATCTGCATTCTCCGGCGAGATGGAAAGGGTCCTGTCGAAATCCGGAAGGGCTTCCCGGTATTTCCTGCTCCTCAGGTAGGCTGTGCCCCGGTGAAAATAGGCAGGGGCATACTCCCGGTTGATCCTGATGGATGTAGTGAAAGCGGCAATGGCGTCAGGATACTTTTCGAGAGTGTTGTTCGTCAGGCCGAGATAGTACCACGCATCGGACAGCTCGGGATTGAGGGTTACTGCCTGAGTGAGTGCGGACAAGGCTTCGCCCGCGTTGCCCATCCTGAAGAGGGAGATCCCTTTTATTGTCCAGATATCAGCGTGGTTCGGGTCATGGAGCAGGAACGTATCGGCGGATTGGATAGCACCTGAATAATCCTCCTTTTTCGAGAGAATAAAACTCCGGTAATACCATACCCAGATATCCGTGGGATCATACTCGCAGGCCTTCTCAAAAGCGGCAAGAGCACCATCGTAGTTTCCCACGTCATACAGGGAGATACCTTTGTTATAAAACGCCTTTGCATAATTCGGCACGAGCTCGATGGATTTGTCATAGGCGGCAATTGCTTCCTGGTGACGGCCGAGATCGGCAAGGGCAATCCCCTTGTTGTAGTAGACCTTGGCATGGCGGGGATCCACCATGAGGGCGTGGTCGTACGCACTGATTGCGTCCCGGAACCGTCCCAGTTCATAGAGTGCGATCCCCTTCAGGATCCAGCCTTCAGCATTATCAACCCGGATCGCGAGGAGACGATCGCATGCTTCGAGAGCTTCTTCATTCCTTCCGATCTGGGTAAGCGTTGCCGCCTTGTTGTACCAGGTATTGGGGTCTTCAGGGACCAGAGCGGCAGCCTTGTCATATTCTGCAATCGCTTCATCGTATTTGCCAAGATCGTACAGTGCAATGCCCTTGAAATAATGGGCTTTTGCAAGTTTAGGGTCCAGGGAAAGACCACGGTCAAACATGACAATAGCCTCCTGGAACCTGCCAAGATCATAGAGTCCGATGCCCTGTCGCAACAATGCTTCTGCATCACTCTTATTCATGGAATGGAATACCTCTCGCCCTCGTTTTTTATTGGGTAATGATACTATTTACCCGACAGAATTATCTGGTATAAATAGTGCTCCACGGCGCCATATACCCTTTCTGGTACTCACATATGTACTACGAAAGGATATCAATACTTTTTATAGGAGAAAATCTCCGGAACCGTCCACAAAATCCGGGGGATCATCTGCAGACACNGCGGATAACCGCAGCGAGCCGNGTTATCCCGTCAATGATCTGCACATCGGTAGCATTGGAAAAATTCAGCCGCAGGGTATGAGTCCCTCCGCCGTCCAGGTAAAACGGGATCCCGGGAAGAACCGCAACCTTCTCTTTGAGGGCACGGGTAAAGACATCCATGGATGAACATCCGTCGGGAAGGGTCAGCCAGATGAACATCCCCCCGCGGGGTTTCGTGCACGCTNCACCATCCGGGAAAGTATCCATGATCGTGCTGAACATCAGGTCGCACTGGTGCCGGTATGCGCCCCGGATCGTGCGGATATGGGCATCGATATCGTTCTGCCCGAGGTACTCAAAGGCGATCCTCTGGGAAAGGAAGTTCGAATGGAGGTCCGATGCCTGTTTGGCGATAATCAGCTGATCCATGACCTCCCGGGGTGCAGCGACCCACCCGAGGCGCATCCCCGGCGCCAGGATCTTTGAGAATGACCCCGTAATGATTGTCTGTTCCGGAAGGTACTGCCACAGGGAGGGAAGGGATCGGCCGGAAAAATCCAGCTCGCCATAGGCATCATCCTCCACGAAAAGGGTGTCTGTTCCCGCAAGGAAGGACCCGATACCGCGGCGGCATTCTGCGGAGTAGGTGATACCGGACGGGTTCTGTGCGTTCGGGACCCCGTAAAAAAACCGGGTCTTCCCTGAGCCGCATTCCCGTTCAAGTATGTCCAAATCCGGCCCGGCAGCATCGAGTGGGACGGTGTGGAATTCCGGCTGGAAGAGGGAAAACGCCTGGATTGCACCAAGATAGCCGGGGCGTTCCAGGGCAACAGGATCCCCGGCATCGATCAGGACTTTCCCTATCAGGTCAAGGCACTGCTGGGACCCGTTCGTGATCAGGATCTCCCCCGGTGAAATGGATAATCCCAGCCGTTTTTTATACCGGTCGGCAATAAACTGCCGGAGGGGAAGGTACCCCTCCGTCGTGGAATACTGCAGTGCTGACCGTCCGTCCTGTTTCAATACCGTCTCAGACGCAAGGCGTATCCCCTCGANATCGATCAGGGCAGGGTTCGGCAGGCCCCCGGCAAACGAGATGATATCGGGCTGTTCGGTCACTTTGAGGATCTCGCGAATAAATGACCGGGGAGTGTTNGCCATCCGCGATGCAAATGTATACGTCCGGCCTTCAGCCTTGCCGGGATCTGGTTCCGGCGGGTTAACGGTATTCATGGTTATGCGCTGTGCTTCTTACTGGTTGATTCGGGAAGAAAATAAAGCAATTCACTCCCGGACAAAAAAAGGGTACTTTTCAGCAAAGGAAAATTGGGGTATTGGCAGTAAATAATGACGGATCNGTTCCTGGTTAACGGGCTTGCGGGATCTGGTTTTTCGGGTCTGTTGAAATCCCTGAAAGAAAATAACGACCCGCTCGTGTGGGCTCCGGCACGCTGTGCCTCTGCCCCTGCCGACAGGGCATCCTCAAGGGTGATATCCTCTCTGGAGGTTGAAAACAGAAGGCGGGCCGGGGGGTTCCCTCGGGGCTGCCTTCCCCGTTGGGGAGAATGGGGGCAACCCTCATGCCATCGAACCAAACGGGTCGTAGATAACGAAGGATTTCAACCGGGCAGTTTTTTCAACTACCATGAAAAATTACANGAGGGGGTCCGGCTGCTTTTCCCCCAATGCGGGAAGCCGTGTCTGCTTCACCAGTACCGGCTCATCAGACTGCACGACCTTTTCCATAATCAGGGTCTTTCCGGTCCGGGTAATGGCAAATACGGGGATCGCTATGCCGGCCTGGACAAGTGCTCGTTTTCCGGCGATTTCCCGGATGTGCCCGGAAGCGCAGGAGGTCACGAGGTCTGACGCGGTCACCAGGGTTTCTGCTTCATCTTTTGACAGCCCGGTGACATGGACGCCGAAGATCAGGGTTCCCGGGTGGATCCTCCGGATCTCCCGTGCAACCTCCGCTCCCGCCACAGTAACCGCAATCTTCCGGAAGCCTTTGAGTGCAGCATAGGCAAGACCGGCAAGCTGGTCGATCCGGGCTCCCTCGCGGTCGAGGACAAAACCGCCGTCCTGCTCAATCCGGTCCATGACAGCCGGGTAAGGACTGGTCGAGACCAGTCCCGACATGCGGCCGCCGATACCCTGGACCATCGCCGCTTTGGTTACAACAACAGTACCAGCCCCGTCACAGGCAAGGACCACGGCATCGATCAACCCGGCCTGGAGGCCGAAACTGAGCAGCTCGGATGCCCCGAAACCGACAAACTCGCGGGTGTCCATAACCTCCCTGGCGGGTGTGCACATTCCGAACGCTTTGATGCGGTGCTCGATATTTGCCCTGATCGACTCTTTTTTGATATCGGGGATCGGGTATGCGAACCGTTTTGCCAGGGGGCAGTCACGGATTAGTGCCCCGCCCACTTCGACGACGAGGCCATCCCGGATAACAATCCGTGACCTGCCGATCGCTTCAATCACGTGTTCGTCTTTNTGATTTGCCATACTCTTTTCCTCAGGAAAATACCCTCGCCGGAACCTTAAGCATTAGTATCAGGGAATACCTCCCGGGGACTGAACAGTACACATATCTGAACCCAGCGTTCATCTGGTACCATGGATGCACCATCGCGGTTCCCGGAGATTGACGTTGTCCGCGGCTTTGCGATCCTCATGATGGTCCTGTTTCATACGCTCTTCGATATCAGTTTTTTCGGGATCGCAGCGGTTAACGTTGCCACCGGGTTCTGGCGGTATTTTGCCATGACCACCGCGTCACTGTTTCTGTGCATTGTCGGGATCTCGCTCGTNGTCAGCCATGCCCGTTCGGCGACAAAACTCAAAGGGTTTGTTCTCGTGAGAAAGTACCTTTTGCGGGGTGCAGGCATCTTCGCACTCGGCCTGCTGGTCACGGTTGCGACCTGGTGGTACCTGCACGAAGGGTTCGTCCTGTTCGGGATCCTTCACCTGATCGGGGTCTCAGTCATGCTCTCCCCGCTCTTCTTCCGGTTCGGTAAATTCAACATCCTGATCGGGCTGCTCTTCATCGCAGGGGGAGCCGTCATCAACACATTCCAGGCACCGATCTGGCTGCTGCCTCTGGGGATCTATCCCCCCTTATTTACGTCAGTGGATTATACCCCGCTTGTTCCCTGGTTTGGTGTTGTTCTGGCGGGAATGGGAATCGGGGACTACCTCTACGCCGGTGGAGTCCGCCAGTTCAGTATGCCCGGCGTCCCCGGCCTGGTGACGAAACCGCTTGCATTCCTGGGCCGGCACTCGCTGATCATCTACCTGGTGCACCAGCCGGTGATCATCCTCCTGCTTGGGGGTATAACGGGGACAACTGTTTTCTAAAAGGGTTCAGGGATCCCGGTTCTGAAAAAAAAACCTGACGGCGGGTTTCAGAAAAAATATTTACCTGACCATGCCGAAGATACGTGATCATCCCGACGCTGCTCTGATATCGTATGATGTTGTTACGGCCATCCCTCCTGATATTCCTGTTCGGGTGTATTTTTTTTACGGCAGGGTGTATGCAGCCGCTGGTGACAGACAACCAGACCGCTGCAGATCATCCGGACGCTGTCCCCCCTTCCGTGGCAAAATTCAACATGACCATCCTGCAGCCGGAGGACTCGGCCTCGATGGTCAGGATGGATACCGATATCTACACGATCGGTGAAGTCGTTGAATTCACCGTCACCAATGATTACCCTCACGACCTCTCCTGCTCAAATGACCCGCCGGCATTCATCGTCCGGTACCAGAAAGGCAGCGGGCAGTGGGTTACCCGGATGGGGATGGATACCCCACCTCCCGGCAACGAGAGCATTCTCAGGCCCGGGGAATCAACAGCGACCGACCGGTTCGTAACGACCGGCTGGGATCCCGGCCGTTACCGGATCACCTCCGATTGCGGGCCTTCACATGAGATCCTGATCCGGCCTGTTCCATCGCCGACTCCGACTCCCGCGATATGCCCTCCCGTAACGAATACCACGCCGTGGATCCGGATAAACCCGGTCAGCGACCAGTATGCGGCAAACCATTTTACCATCGCCGGTACAACGAGCTTCCCTGCCGGCACAACCCTGCAGTACTCGATCTTTTCCCTGGGCACTGAGGCTGCTTCACCCCCTGTCCGGTTACTCTCCTCTTCCACCGATATAACCGGGGGAACCTGCGGGACCAGTACCTGGTACGTGGAAGGAGAGATCCAGGTTCCCGGAGTGTACTTCATCGGGATCTCCGACCCCGCTGGTACCGTCTCCGCGGTGAAACGGTTTACCATCCTGCCCGCCGTACCGCTCCAGGACGCCGGGACCCCTGTGACTTCCCCGTCTTCCCCCGGCATTACTACGGGGTGACCCGCATTCCATGACCTGCATGAAACTCCCGGTGGTTATCCTGACCATCGAACCGGAAGACCCGATCCGGTTCGCTGTTGAAGAGTTACGATCCGATCTCGCCGTCGGGCTGGCGGATTGCATGCGTCAGCAACCAGCCTCACCGGATGCTTTTATCCACCGGTACCCGGTTCTCCAGGTTAAGCTGGTCCGGGGTACGTTCATGGTCCTTGGTATCAGCCAGGGAGCAACGTTCCTGTATGATGTCACGGAGGACAAGCCCGTGCTGGGAACGGGAACAAACACCTGTCAGATAACCTCCCGCGATGCGGGTATCCGGCAGGAGCAGTTCGGCACCCTTGACACCGATACCCTCTATGAATTCCAGACCCCCTGGCTCGCATTAAACCAGCAGAATGCGAAAAAATTCTATGAACTGAAAGGAAAACCGGCCCGGGACACGTTCATGCTGAACATGCTCCGTACCCAGCTGAACTCTCTCGCAAAATCCCTGGATTACCCGATCACGGTTCCCATTACCTGCTCGGCGAAGGTGCGTTTTCTCAGGGAACGGGTCGGCAGGGAGAACAGGATCGTCTTTCTCGGGAAGTTCCAGACCAATCTCTGCATCCCCGATTACTTCGGGATTGGCCGATCGATCTCGCAGGGGTACGGGACAACAAAGCGTATTGCGGAATCCAAATTAGAGTACGCAAGGTGAAACCTGATGAAAGAAGCACTTCTTGTCATCGATGTCCAGAACGAGTATTTCACCGGGAAACTCCCGGTGACCTGTCCTGAAAAAAGTCTCGCGAATATCCTGCGCGCGATGGACTGGGCACACGCCGGCCATGTGCCGGTGGTGGTAATCCGGCATACCAGTCTGGCTCCGGAAGCCCTGACATTCCGGCGGGAAACGCACTCCTGGGAGCTCCATGATGAGATCCGGAGGCGGCATGCGGATATCGTGATAGAAAAGACCATGCCCGGCAGTTTCACGGATACACCGCTCGGGAGCTGGCTGCAGGAACGGTCGGTGGACACCGTGACGATCGCCGGGTATATGACCCAGATGTGCTGCGATACGACGGCCCGTCAGGCATTCCACCGCCACTACGCGGTGAACTTCCTTTCGGATGCCACCGGCACGCTCTCCCTGGCAAACCATGCAGGTTCTGTCAGCGCAGAGGAACTCCATCGTGCCATCCTGGTCACCCAGCAGTCAAAGTTCTCCCGCGTTATGACGACGGAAGAGTGGATCATGGAATTTTAAAAAAGGCGGACTGGTTATCCACGATTGGATCAACAAGAATACTCCTATCATTAATCCCGTTCCTCAGATTACTACGTATAGGGAGAAAGAGCAATGGTCGCATTGACAACAGAGATCAGTGAGTCGCTGACCGGTACAAAGACCGTATTCCTGGCTACTTCATCGAAGAACCGCGTGCCCAATGTCGTCCCGATCGGGGCATTCAGGCTTCTTGACGATGAAACCCTGCTCATATCGGACCAGTACTTCTGCAAGACCCTGCAGAACATGGAAGAGAACCCGGTGGCAGCCCTCTCCTGGTGGGGAGAGAAGGGCGGTTTCCAGATCAAGGGGGCGGTGACCATCCACACGCATGATGAGATCTTCCGGCAGGATGTGGCATGGATGAAGGAAGTAAGGCCTCACCTCGCACCGAAGTCTGCAGTCGTCATGAAGGTCACCGAAGTCTACCACGTGAAGCCCGGCGCCGATGCAGGGAAGAAGATACTCTAAAGCCCGGTCCAGGTACGTTCCTGATCCTTCAAACCTTAACAGCCACCATTTTTTGAGGGTATAATCACCTTCAGGCGACCAATTTTATGAACACCATCCCACATTTTCCTCGATAATGGTTCTTGGGGGCCCCCGCATATCGTGCTTCCGCCCCCGCCGCCGGGGCATCCCCCAACCTGTGATAACCCCTCAAGACAGGCTGATAAAAATGCCTCGAAAGGCGGGGGTCAGGGAGTCGCCCGCACGATTGCAGTATCGGAACGGCGGATGCCAGAAATCATTGAATTCCACCGGAGCCTGGTTGTCTTTTTTTCAAGAGCCGCAGGTTTCATTCAATAAAAAGAGATACATCCCGTAACGCAGTGGAATCGACCAGTCCGCGGTCGGTAATACGGAGGGCAGGGATGACCGTGAGGGCAAGGAATGAGAGGTACATAAACGGGTCCGCTATGCCTTCCATCAGTTCTGTTGTTTTGTGGAGTTCCCTGAGACGGGCGGCTACCTCGCCGGAAGGCAGGGTTGACATCAGGCCGGCGCAGTCGAGCGGCAGCAGCGTCCGGGTATTTCCCTTGACGGCAACCATGGCACCGCGGGATTTGATCACTTCGTCGATTGCCCAGAGGATCGCCGGATCACTGGTGCCCACGGCAATAATGTTATGGGCATCGTGGGAGACGCTTGACGCGATCGCTCCGCTCTTAAACTTAAACCCATGGACAAGCCCGACCCCGCAGGGAGCCGGGTGGTATCGATTGACAACGACGACTTTCAGGATATCCCGTTCAAGGTCCGGCAGGTCCCGTCCGTCAACAGCAAAGCAGAGCGATTCCGTACTGATCTGGTGCGGTACAAGCCCGATCACCCGCGCTCTTCCGGAACCGCCGATGCGGATGGATTGCGCTGCAGGAGTGGTGCAATGGAATGATTCCGGGGGCGTGAGGTTCGGCGGCGATCTCCGGGCAGTGATCTCGACTCCGCCACAAAACACCGATTGGACGCCAAACTTCTGGGGATCATCGATAACACAGAAATCTGCCCGCCGTCCCGGCACGAGCGCTCCCCGGTCCGTGAGACCGAACCGCTCGGCAGGCGACAGGGTGGCCATCCGTAACGCGAGTTCCGGCGGGAGCCCGCAGCGAAGGGCCTCGCGGATGCAGCGGTCGATATCCCCCCCTTCGACAAGCAGGTCAGCATGGCAGTCGTCGGTCGCAAAACAGCAGCGCGATACCGTCGCCGGCGTGACCAGCGCGATAAGGTCAGCGATATTCCGTTCCGTCGAACCTTCNCGGATATAAATGTACATCCCGGCCCTGAGTTTTTCAGCCGCTTCACCAAGGGTGGTGCACTCGTGATCGCTCTGGAGGCCGGCAAGACAGTACGCATTGAGATCCCGTCCGGAGAGGAGCGGGGCATGGCCGTCGCGGGTCCCGGCAAGGGCCAGTTTCGCGCAGATACCCGGGTCGCCGTCAAGGACGCCCGGAACGTTCATCATCTCCCCGAGCCCGAGGACCCCATCCCTCCCGATAAAAGGGAAGAGATCCGTGGCATCAAGGGTTGCGCCACCGGTGTCCGGCGGGGTCGCCGGGACGCAGGAGGGGAGGAGGTACTGAATATCAACGGCGGCACCGTTTCGTTCAGCCAGCATATATTCAATGCCCCCGCTTCCGGCAACATTTGCAATCTCATGCGGGTCCGCAATCACGGTTGTCGTCCCGTGAAGAGCGACGAGCTGGGCGTATTCACGGGGGGTCAGGAGAGAACTTTCAATATGCACATGGGCGTTGATCAGGCCGGGGACGATATACTGTCCTTTGAAATCATATTCCTTCCTTCCCGCGTAATCCCCGATCCCAAGGACAATCCCCTGACTGACAGCAAGCGTTCCCCGGTCCCATGAACAGGTGAACGGGTTAAAGATCCCCGCACTTTTACAGATGAAATCTGCCGGGATGGTGCCGCGTGCTGCATCGAGAAGATCTTTTTTTGGACAGTCCATTCAGGTCACCACGATATCCCGGATCGCGGCGCTCTTCCTTTCATAATTCTGGATCAGGTAGATGTAGAGTTTGTAGGTTCCCGGGGGCAGGGTCCCGGGGACAAGGGCGACATTTTCCCCTTTTCCCAGCATGACCGTCGTATTCAGGGTAACAGCCTCCTGCTGGCGAAGGTCCCTGATCTCATAGACGGTAACCTGGAGATAGGATTCTGCCGCTTCGCCCGAATTGGTGATCTGTACCTCGATCCCGCTGCCGGTGTAACGGGATTCCCCGATATTTACTGCTGTACAGCCTGCCAGAAAAACGCCCATGCACAGGACCAGAAGAAGAGCAGCCGTGGAGCGGAGACCAGAGAACATTAATCAAATGTAAAACCCGGTGGAAATAAACTTATGGAACGCTAAAAAACGACTGCCCACACGTCCCCGCTCCGATCTTTGCACGGACGGATCGACGTGGACACAGGAGAAATCCCGGCAATGCTACTGACATCCTGCAGCATTTGCGGAATTCCGGAATATCGCTGTTCTCCAATTCCACTAACCTGAACAAAAATTGTCAAGACACTGAATCACCTTTTTTTCGTGAAACAGGAATAGAATGAAGACTTCCACAGAAATGAGATTCAAATCCTACAAAATATTGTGAAAGAACACAATATTCCTGTTAAAGCAAAAGAGAAAGTTATTATATTATTAATAATTAAAAATTCAGTCAGGAGATACCATTACTACCATTACCTTTTCTCACCATAAAGGCGGTACCGGGAAGACAACATCCTGTCTTAACATTGCCGGCTTCTGTGCCATGGCCGGGAAGAGAGTGCTGGTTGTCGATTGTGATCCCCAGGCAAACGCGACCGTCGGCCTTGGATTCACGCCGGAGAACGCGGGCAGGAACATGTATGATGTCTTCATGAGCGGCATCGAAGGACTGCCCGAAACACGAATTGCAGACATCATCAAGAAGACCAGTTCCGGCATCGACCTCGCACCCTCCCACCTCGACCTCGTCGGGGCGGACCCCTATCTCTACCGCGTCAAGGGGCGTACGGGTATCCTCATGAGGGCCCTCATGGGGGTTAAGGACCGGTATGACCTGATCCTCATCGACACACCGCCGAGTATCGGCCAGCTGGTGATCAACGGCCTCTATGCCGCTGACCATATCATTGTCACCCTCGATTCAGGGACGTTTGCTCTCGATGGTATCTCAACGCTTGCCACCATTTTCAGCGACATCCGTGAAGATCTGGGCAAGGATATCCGCATGGATCTTGCCATTGTAACCAGATGGGGTGAAGGCCTGATCCCGGAATGCCCGAAACCTGCTGAAGAGAGAAAAGACCTGATCTCATTGATCAGGGATATCTTTGCAAAGAAACCCGAACCAACCCCTGAGGAACTGCAGAGAGCGGAAGAACAGAAAACGGAACATGAGCGCCTCCTCGCGATGATGGCGGAGGTCAGGCGACAGTTTCCCTCGGTGTATACCATCCCGTATTCGCCGTTGGTCTACGAGTCCCAGAAGCGCGGACTGCCGATTTCGCACTTCGCTTCCGGGAGCAGCGCAGGTGTAGCTTACAAGGAAATTGCATATGAGGTGATGAGATGGATTTAAAGGAATTTGAAAGTATTCTGGCAAAATCCCGCGAGGGAGACTTTTCTGTCCGTGTGGATGAGACTAAAGTCGTAACTGAATGCAGACCGCTCGCCCAGATGGTGAACAGCACGCTCGAAAAAGCTGCTGAGGCCAAGGAACTGAAACGTCGTGCCGACACGATGATTAATTACAATCCCATGGCCATTGCGATCCTCCGGAAGGACAAGACCCGCATTCATATCAACAAGGCGTATGAAAAAGCCTGGCGCGGCTCCCGCGACGAGCTGATGAAAAAGAAACTGACGGACTTTGATATTACCATCCTTTCCGGTGAACACTTCTATGCCTGTTTCGAGACAAAGAAGCTTGCCGTTACAGAATGTCTCGTCAAGTTTCCGGATGGCGTGAAAAAATACCTGACGCTCAATGCAATCCCGATCCTTGACAAAAAGGGTGAGATAGACGGGGCTTTTTATGTCTGGGTCGACTATACGGACCTCCACGAAAAGATGGATGCGGTCAAGAAAGTGGAACAGCGTGTTGACCGCATCATCCAGGAAAACCCGTATCCCCTGTTCACCATCGACGCCGATCTCAGTGTAAAAATTGCCAACCAGGCATTCCTGAAACTCACCGGTTATTCGCGGGAACGGGCTTCGACGCTCTCGATGAAGGACTTCAAGTACGTCAAGAACAAGGGTGCCAGCGTCGAGGGGACCATAAAATCGAAGAAGCGGAGCGAGGGCGAATCAACCATTGAATTCCCCTCAGGGACGTTTATCCTCGAATGGTACTACATTCCCCTGCTTGACATGGAAGGGAATGTCGAGAGCCTGCTCGTTGTCTACAACGACATCACGGACCGGCGCAAGAAAGAGGCCGAAGTCAAGCAGCTTATGGAAGACTCGAAGAAGCGGGCTGATGATCTTTCCCAGAGTGCAGGGGTGCTCGAGAACGGGCTCGCCCTCATCGCCAAGGGGGACCTGAGCTTCAAGGCACCGGTAGCGGAGGGCGACCCTCTGGTCAAGCTCAAGCAGGATTATAACGCTGCAGTCGGGGCGATCAAATCGGTTATGGAAGAACTGGAGAAATCCGTCAAACAACTCGAAGTCACCACGCAGGACACCAGCAAGAGCACAACGGAGATCTCGAAGTCTACCGAACAGGTCGCTATCCAGACCCAGAAATCAGCCGATGGTGCAAAGAAACAGCTGGACGAGCTGGACAAGGTCGGCAAGGAGATCTCCGATCTCTCTGCCTCGATCGAAGAGATCGCGAGCACCTCCCACGACCTCATGGAGCACGCCCTGAAAGCAGCCACGGAAGGGAACCAGGCAGCGGAGCTCGGAAAGGTCGCCACGTCAAAGATGAAGACGGTGGAAAAGATCTCCGGCGAGAGCGTGAACGAGATCACCTCGTTAAATGTCCAGATGAAGGAGATCTCCAACATCGTCAAGATCATCGCGGATATCTCCAGCCAGACCAACCTGCTTGCCCTGAATGCTGCCATTGAAGCAGCCCGGGCAGGCGAGCACGGCCGCGGGTTCGCCGTTGTTGCCGGAGAAGTCCGGAACCTTGCCGGCGAGTCCAAGCGGGCAACCAACAATATTGAAGAACTGATCAGTTCGATCCAGGGCAACAGCGAGAAGACCGCGATGGCCATCAGGACATCGCACAACGAGATCCAGACCGGGATCGAGAGTGTCAACAAGACGATCGAAGCCCTGAACCGGATTACGACAGAGTCAAATGTCGTTTCGCAGGGCGTGACCGAGATCACCAAGGCGACAGAGGACCAGGCAGAGGCAACAACCCGTGTCATGCAGGGAATGGAACAGTCCAGTACCCTTACCCGCGAAAACCAGGAACGGATGGAAGACATGGCTGCTCTTGCCGAGGAGACCAGCGCTTCTACCGAAGAGATCGCAAGCGCGTCGGCTGAACTCGCCCAGATGGCAGAACGCCTGAAAAAGATGATGGAACATTTCAAGCTGAGGTGAGGGAATGGCCGCGACAGTTGATGTGGTGGAGTTCGAACTCGGCGGGGAACGCTATGCGCTCGATATCCAGCTCGCTCGGGAGATCGTGGAGATGATCCCCATTACCCCCATCCCACGGGCACCACCCTATATCTCCGGTGTCATCAATCTCCGCGGGGAGATCACCAATATCATGAACCTCAACACCCTCCTCGGCCTCCCCAACCAGGAAGTGCGTGACAACCAGAAGATCATTGTCCTCGTACCGGAAGCAGCCGGAGGGAGCAATGTCGGGATTATCGTGGATGATGTGAGCAGTGTACTCCAGATAACCGAGTCCGATATCGAGCATATGGGGGAAGGGTTTGCCTCCGAATTTTCCTCGTTTGTCAAGGGGATCATCAAGATCAAGAGCGACGAGGCAGGGAAGAAGAACAAGAGCCTGATCATCTGGATTGACATGCAAAAAGTCCTCAAGGATCTTGCAAACCAGTAAAATGAGGTTGAGGAAGATCATGGTTAACCGGAAATCTGCATACCAATTGCCAAGGGGATCTCTATGAACGGAAGACCGGGAAGAAAAGCATTATTTTCCGGGGCCCCTGCCCCGTCACCGGCAACCTCTTCGGAAGAGATTGCAGCACATGTACGACAACTGAATGATGAGATTGCTGCTGCTCTGACATCGGCGGGTGCCGGAAAACCCGTGCCGGCATTCGACCCTTCACGGTTCGGGGTTGAATATTCGTCCCTGATTGCCGCCGTGAATGCCACACTCCCGCGACTGAAACCGGAGAAAATTATCCCCCGCGAAACGGTCACTTCAGTCCCTGCTGGTGAAGCGAATGAAGAATATGAGAGGACCATTGCCGATCTTGAACACCGTCTCGAAGTGATGGTCGACAGGAACCCGGTCCCCATGCTCCTCACAACGGCATCGTTCTCGATCCTGGAAGCCAATGCCGCCTACGTCCAGATGAGCGGTATCCGGGAAGAGGACCTCGTGAATACCTCCCTTGCAGACTTCAGGGTCCTCCACCAGAGCGGGGAAGGTGCAAAGGTAGCGATCAATGAACGACGGCGTTCGTTCGGGGAAGTGACCGTGGAACTGCCGTCAGGGACCCATGTCCTGGAGCAATACTGTATCCCGGTGGTTGCTGCGGATAACACCGTCTCCACCCTGCTCTTTGTCTACAACGACATCACAGCCCAGAAGAAGAAGAACGATGAGATAGAGACACTCAGGCACCGCTCCGAGACCATAGTCCAGCAGAACCCGATGCCCATTATCCTGGTCGACACATCCTTCCATATCCGTGTCGCCAATGAAGCCTATACCCGGCTGAGTGGCCTGGAACGGGCCGAGCTGCTGAAGATGACCCTCCATGATTTCAAACTCCTTGACCAGAGCGGGGAGGGCCTGAAACAGGTTATCCAGGAAAAACGACGCAGCAGCGGGGAAGTTTCGGTCGAATTCCCGTCAGGGATAAAGCGGCTTCAGCAGTTTGGTATTCCCATCGAGGATGCTCACGGGGCCATTGCATCGATCCTGATCGTCTATAACGACATCACCGAAGACCGGCACCAGATGGAAGAGATCCGCGAGCTGCACAAGACCGCAGATACGATCGTCCAGCAGAACCCGATCCCGATGCTGATGACAGACCCTGCATTCAAAGTTACCGAGGCCAACGAGTCCTATGCGAGGATGAGCGGGATGACCCGCGACCAGGTCATCGGCATGAGCGTGCGGGAGATCAAAATCCTCGAGCAGAAAGGGGAAGGTGCCAAGGTTGCGATCCGGGATAAAAAGCGGGCGTTCGGCGAAGTCACGGTCGAACTTGCCAATGGTACGCATGTTCTTGAACAGTACGTTGTGCCTCTCCTCCATGGCGACAATGAACTCTCGAGCCTCCTCTTCGTCTACAATGATGTGACCGAGCAGCGGAAGAACCAGGAAGCCCTCCAGAAGAAGATGGAAGAAGCGGCGAGCCTGAAACAGCGGTCAGACACGATCGTCAACCAGAACCCGATGCCCATCATGCTGATGGACCCGTCCTTTAAGATTGTCATGGTGAATAACGCCTACATGACGCTGACCGGCCTTGCCAAGGAGCGGTTGATCGGTACGAGCGCCCGGGACTTCAAGATCATCGAACAGAGCGGTGAAGGGCTCAAAAAGGTCCTGACTGAGAAGAAACGGAGCACAGGTGCCATCAAGATCGAGTTCCCCACCGGTGTCCACGTCCTTGAGCAATATGGCATCCCGATGACCGACGGGAAAGGCAACCTGACAACGATCCTCTGCGTCTACAACGATGTAACGACCCAGCGTGAGCAACAGGTGAAGATCAAGGAGATGATGGATGCTGCAACGGCAAATGCCGAGCTCCTCACCCAGAGTGCCGCCGAGCTCCAGTCAGGTCTCGCAAAGATTGCCGGTGGCGATCTTACCTACCGGGTCAGTGTTGATGAGGCCGACCCGCTTGTCAGGCTCAAAGTGGATTACAACTCGGCTGCCGATTCGATCCGGACGGTCTTGACCGACCTGCTCACTGCCATCAAGCACCTCGACTCGACGGTGAGCGACACCATCAAGAGCACCGAGGAGATCGCAAAAGCAACCGAACAGGTCGCGATCTCCGGCCAGAGGGCAACCGACAACGCGAAAGGGCAGCTTGGCAGTGTCGAGAAGATCTCCAATGAAATTTCCGAGATCTCGGCATCGATCGAACAGATCGCCAGCACCTCCCATGACGTCAGGACCCATGCAGACAAGGCATCGAAAGAAGGTGTCCAGGCAGCCGAGATCGGCAAAGTCGCGACCTCCAAGATGCAGATCGTTGAGAAGATCTCCAAACAGAGCATGGACGAGATCACTGCCCTGAACGAACAGATGCGGCAGATCTCCAAGATCGTGAACCTTATCACCGATATCGCCAACCAGACGAACCTGCTTGCCCTCAATGCCGCAATCGAAGCCGCCCGTGCCGGAGAACACGGGCGGGGATTTGCCGTTGTCGCCGGCGAAGTAAAGAACCTGGCCGGTGAATCAAAACGTGCGAGCGGGCAGATAGAGAGCCTCATCAAGGCTATCCAGGGAAAGAGCGAGCAGACTGCTGTCTCCATGAAAAATTCCTTCGAGGAGATCAAGGCCGGGATCGAGAGTGTGAACAAGACGGTTGAGTCCCTCAACCTGATCATATCTGAGGCAAACATCGTTTCCATGGGGGTCAATGAGATCACCAGGGCGACAGAGGACCAGGCCCAGGCAGCCAACCAGCTGATGACGGGAATCGAATCCGTAACGAGCCTGACCCGCGAGAACCAGCAGAGGATGGAGGACATGGCAGCACTTGCCGAGGAGACCAGCGCATCTACCGAAGAGATCGCCAGCGCCTCTGCTGAATTATCGGCAATGGCCGAGAACAGCCGTAAGATGATGGAAGAGTTCAAACTGAATTAATTCAGCCGTACACAACGACGCTCCCTTTCAACAGCCTTGACTAAAAAGGGAGCGGGATACAGCATAACCTGACTACGATTGTAAAAAACGAGAAAATCATGGATGATTTCGCTGCATTAAAACGATTCATTGAGCAGACACTGAAGATCCAGTGCGGGAATTATAAGGAAGATTACATCAAGCGGCGTCTTCTCTCCCGCATGCGATCCACCAACACCACCAATTACGAAGAGTATCTCAAATACCTGCGGGAAAATCCCCCCGAACTGGAAATTCTGCGGAAAGCCCTCACCATCAATGTGACGGAATTTTTCCGTGACAATGATGTGTACGAGTCCTTAAAGAAGGAGATCCTCCCGGATCTCTTCCGGCAGAGGAAACGACTCCGCATCTGGTGTGCCGGGTGTTCAACCGGCGAGGAGCCGTACTCCATTGCCATGATCCTGTACGATCTGGTTGCCCAGAACAAGGAACTGACGGCACAGATCTATGCAACCGATATCGATAAGATCGTCCTCGCCAAGGCCCAGGAAGGCATTTACAGCCCCAAGGCCATGACGAAACTGTCCGAGGCACAGATCCACCGTCATTTCACCAGGCTTGCGGATGGCAACTTCCAGGTCAAACCCCATCTCAAGGAGTTCATCCGCTTCCGGCCCCATGACCTGATGAGCGGTGCCCCGGTATCCCGGTGGCTGGATCTCATAACATGCCGCAATGTTACGATCTATTTCACCGAGGCCCAGAAGGATGATCTGGCGAAACTGTATCACGGAGCACTGGTAACGGACGGGTATTACATTATGGGCAAAACCGAATATCTCGGACGTAAGGTAGAAAACCTGTTCACGGCGAAGAACTCGGTCCAGAAAATTTTCATTAAAAAAGGATAACCATTCCTGCAGACCCCGACTCGGAGGGGATTTCTTTTTTCCGGTAAAGGTCTGTAAGCGTCCTGGTACCAAGGTCAGTCTTATCCCGGGAATCATGGACCAGGGTCCGGGTGCAACTTTTAAAAAATTTTAGAGTGCTAAGGCTTCCCCGACGGCCAGCGTCTTCGCATAAGGCACAGCAGGGCAAAAACACTGTTCTGCAGCTGCTGATTGAGTTTACGTATCCGCCGCGGGGCGTCCCATCGGGAGCGGGGGCGAGGTCTGGCCGGGTTTATTAGTACCGTAAGTGATTTTCCCGGAGATCGTGTTTTTCTGAACGCGAAGCGGGAACAGCCCGCTGCAGAGGCTGCAGACTGGCGAGCCGGCCCACGGCCGGGTTGCATGGATCAGTGAAAATTGTAGGACGTGAGGGAATTCAGGCTCTTGGAGAAATCCTCTTTTTGGTCGCTTGATTCTGTATACCGGGTGTGACCCCCTCTCTCCCCCAAAGGGGGAGGCAGACCCGAGGGGAGCGCGCCCCTGACCCCCTCGTTTCGGGGACTTTGCCTTCAACCTTCTGAGTGAATATCGCATTTGGAGATGCCTGGCGGCGGGGGCAAAAAGCACTTACGTGCTGGAGCCCTCAGGAGCGATTTTTTTTTGTTTGGCAGGATTTCTCCAGAGCAGAAACTAATTAAAAAAATGTACTACCCGGACTTTCGGTTACCGGAAAAGTCCTTTCCCGCCATTTCAATGGGCTTTCCGGCTGTCCTCTTCCTTGGGACTCCGGTCGAATCCTTCGGTGAGTTTTCTCTGGAACTCCGACCGTGACGCATGCAGCTTAATCTGGTTATAGACCGTGACAAAATTCACGCCAACGATAACAATCACCAGAAGGAGACTGACCCAGAGCATCACTCCCTTCGCAGACAGAAACGCGGCCCACAGGAGAACAACAAAGGAGATGAGATAAAAAAGGACCCACATCCTTATTCCCGGGAGCTCCATACACATCCTTATTCGCCGGTGGCATAATAAAATATCCGCGTATTATCATTGACGAATAACGGCTGACTTTACCAATACGTATTCCGGACTCCTTTCGGACCTGCTTTTTAAGGTGAGGAATTTAAGGGGAGTCGCTCAATAGTGATTGTGGAATCCGGAGATATCCTTACGGTAGTCGGGGCTCTTATCCTGGTCATTGCCATCGCCCTCGTTGCCAACCCCCAGTACCTGCAGGGACTGACTCCTCCCCAGCCTCCGGTAACGATTACTCCCGTTCCGTCCCCCGTCCCGACCCTGGCATCCCCGTCAGGTTCACCATTACCTGCCTCACCGTCACCATCAGCNACCGAGACCCTCCCGTCACCAAACCCCACGCCGGAACCTCCCTATCGCCTGTTCTACACCGACAACCCCTTCTCCTACCCGAATGTGAAACTGCCGGATCGGATGGGGACTATCGGTGAATCTGATATCCCGCGTTCCGGGCAGGATGTGGTGATCTTTGCGTACCTTGAGGACACCCGGGGTGGCCTGACCCGCGTCTTCTCCATCCCCTATCCGGTCTGGATGCTGAATATCACCGTCAATGCCAGCCGCACTCCCCAGCTGGGAACCTTCCGTATGGCACTGTGCTATGCCGGCAACGGGACTATCATCGACGGGGCAGAAATCCTGAACCAGGGGAGCGTCTATAAGAAGATCCAGACCTCGAATACCGAGCTGTACATCATCATCAGCACGGCAAATATCGACCGTTATCACATCGACTTCCAGACAACCCGGGAATACTATACCCGGTATGGTCCGGGAAAGCCCTGAAAAAATGTCCCGGGAGATCCCGGATACNTAAGCACCTAGATCTTTTCAACCGTGACCCTGACCCGGTCACCCGCTTTCAGTCCGTGGCCCTTGAGGATGTCAATGTTAAACCAGAGAGCATCCGGGTTCTCCTGGGTCGGGTCCTGCGACATCAGGCAATCTTTATGATCGTTGATATCGGCAACGAACTCAACCTCTGATTCGATTTCCAGAATTTTTGTCATGATGAAATTGATGACACAAAAAAAAGATCAGATCGCACGCGGGGTTACCATCCACGTCGTGCTGTTCGAATAGCTCCACCGGATGATGTCGAGCTCCTTGCAGATATCCGCAAGGATCGCCATATTCGTTCCAACCTCTTTGGGGGACAGGCCAAGGTCTTTTGCAATGTATTTTGATTTAAAGTAGTGTTTGCCCTTGGTTATACC
>JGI20214J51650_10000101_pt1 | contig 49442 bp, 42 predicted proteins | sample WetSurMetagenome_FD_51650 | JGI IMG/M metagenome (IMG submission 51650)
AAATATATATTTGCAGTCCGAAAAGGAGGTGCCATAGCTCAGTCGGTAGAGCAATGGACTGAAAATCCATGTGTCCCCGGTTCGATTCCTGGTGGCACCACCCTAGAGAGGCTTAATTGCCTCTCTTTTTTTATATAAAAATCAATGTGTACCCGTCCCGATAGCTATCGGGACGATTNCTGGTGGCACCACTTCTTTAAAACGTAAATCCCGTAAGATCAATGATCTGCGGGGTTTTTGTTTTAATACATGTTATATTTTGCTTTTAATCCAACGGGATAATTTTACCGGTACCTCTCTTTTCACCAATGGTTATTTTCGGAGAACCATAATAGCAGATATTACCTGGTCCACGTAAAAATGCATCAATATTATCAGAAGCATTTATATTAACATCTCCAACTGATTCATTATAAATAACAGCATCCTTGCAGTTAAGACTGTCTCCATACATAATGGAACCATAGCGATTCCAGATCCAACAACTTTCAGTCTTTCCAATGAAATGGAAGTATCCCAGGGTATTTGAATTATTAACAGCAAAAAAATTATTACATTTAAATACGAGCCTTACCTCTTCAATTTCTCCACCGGCAACAATACTGAACTGATCTGCCTTAATTGTATCGGTGTTTGAAAGTTTTATAGGATCTGAAGATTCTATATACTTAAGGTTGCTAAAGTACAGGGTAAGAGAGTTTTTATTCGGGTTAAATGAGATATTCTTATGATCATCTATTGTAAGTGTATCATTCTTAATAATGGCATCAATGGAATTGATATCGTTTTTCCCGGCAACAATCAACCGGTTTGTTGAATCCTGGATCAGAACGAATTTGTAAATTCCTTTGATTCTCACAGCATGAAAATCCGCTAACTTGATTTCCCTGGTTCTTTCATCCTCATTATAAAGTATTTTCTGACACGAAATGATCAGAGTAGTAACTAATATGAGATATATAATGAAGCTTTTCATTTGGTTTTTTAATTGTTTTATATCACCAGTAGTACCCTATTCCATATTCCAGGCAATCGGCTTTTGCCATATGCGATTTTATTGATATGCTGCCAAGAATGTTCCTGGTAAAGAGGTATTGTATCGATACTTTGTTATAAACCGGTGTCAGGACGGTACTTTTTGAATAATACAGATAATGTCCAATGTGAATTTCCATTACAAGTTTTTTATATTGAACTGCATAAGATGCATGTAAGCCAAACCTGATTAGTTTGTCAAAATCTTTATCAGGAGTACCATCTTCACTGGCAAGGGCTTCACATATAGACCCGTCGTAGGAAAAATCAGCTCCCAATCCGATTTTCCTTTTGTGACTTAATATGCGCTCCAGATTATAACATACTGAAGAGACAAAGTATTTTTTCCCGAGCAGGTTGTCATAAACCTTTGTTCCAGCCGAATATATTACTGACTGCACATAACGGTTATCAATTCTTGGAATCTCCGGATCCAGAATAATTGCATCTTTATCATTTAAAATATAATTAAGACCGAGAGAGAAGGAACCTGCATTAATGCCATAATTTGGCGATCTTGTCTTTCCATTCGAAAAATGTGTTACTCCTGCCTCAATCAAAAGATCGCATCGTGGGAGAATATTAACTTTTCCATCTATACCAAGATGAATGTATATATTTGTATGAGAACCGATTGCCCTGTTCAGGTGATCTTTTTGGATGTCGAATATTTTGGGAAGGTAAGCAGCTCCTAATGAAAATTGGTAATTGAATGAAAATTTTTCAGTATGCCTGAAAAACGGGATATTAATAAAACTATAGAGAGCATAGGCTTTGCCAAAAACATCATTATTGCCGAGGCTCCAGTACGAAAATCCGATTCCTTGTCTTGGATATCGATATAGTTTTTCCCAGTAATCTTTTCCGTATGTTGGGAAACTTACTGAAAGATCAAAAGCATAAATATCGTCCTGTGTGAGATAGCGCAGTGCTTTGTAAAAGGGAAGATCCATGCCTGCATGCATCCTGGATTCTATAATAAAGGGCCTCTGTATAATTTGCGCTTTAACAGCCAGTNCGGTAAAAGCAAGTAAAAAGATTAAAAATCCGTTCTTCACCATTATTACTATGTCAGGAACAAAGATAAATCAAAATCCCGCAAGATCAATGATCTGCGGGATTTGAATGNAAATTTGTCTAAATGAAACAGAATTATTCAGGTACTTTCTTAAGTCGATTCTTGTTAATTATTTTTTTGTTAAAATAAAATTCTGAATAGTTCTGTTTGCTGAAATAACATTGACACCTGAATAACTAACCGTATCGTAATTTTCTTTGGTAGCAAAAACTGAATATGTCCCCGACGGCACTCCGATGAATGCATATTGACCTGTTGCGTCAGTAAAGGTTGTTGATATTACTGTGTCTTTTTTAACCCATACTTTAGCATTTTCAAGCATAATTTTTGCTGTGTCTATTACCTGACCTTCAATTCTGCCGGCAGTTGAATTATTGGTAACCCTGATACATGGTTTGAATATAAATCCATTTACTCCGGCTGCATGATCCATATTACCTCGCATTACAAACGATTTGGAAAGGTCAAAATCCAGGAGCAGTTCAGAAGTTAGCCCCCCAGCTACTGTTATAGTAGGGGTAATGAACATTTTTATCCCTGTCTGGCTTCCGCTTGGTACCTTTACTTTATATGAAGTAGCCTGATCTTTAATCTTCAGGCTGGCCTTATCAATGTAAAGTCTGATAAGATCGTAGCTTCCCTGTGGAATATCAAGATTTGAAATTTCCTGGGTTATCCCATTTCTCAGTTTCATGAGATCAAAAGTCAATGTGTCTGATGACAATACTATAAATTGACCATTGTCGCCTTGACCTGATTTCCTGATTTCTATCTTATTTATTGTTATACTGGCTGACTCTACGAAATTGATATTAAACGGATCATCAGTTACTTTCACAACCATTCTCCCAGGACCATCTGCTGTTTTGGTGCAGCCAGAGACCATAAGCATTGCAGCTGAAATTAAAATAAATAGTTTCTTCATAGCTAAAAAATTTATCTGTTAAGAAGCAAAAGTAGATCCTCAACATGAATGTTTCATGAATTTTCAGAAAACCTGAAAGAAAAACAAGTACCTTTTGAGACTGTTGAATCGACTAATATTTCAATTCTATGAAAATCGGCAATGGATTTAGCAATTGCCAGACCGATTCCATTACCAGCTGCTTCTGGAATAATCCTCGATTTAAACCTNAAGAAGAGTGTACTTAACTGATCCTGGCTCATTCCCTTTCCTGTGTCTGCTATAGAAACGATAAAATTATTCCTGTTAAAGAAGCTTTTAATTGTTACATTTCCACCAGTTGGGGTGTTTTTCAAAGCGTTATTAACAACATTGTAAAACATTGAGAAAATTAATGACCTNTTAGCCCGGGCAATATTAAAATCCTTTTCAAAATTATATTTCAGGACGATTCCGGCATCATCAGCTATTGGTGCAAGCTCACCGATAATCTCAGTCAGGAGATCATTTAAGGAAAATGATTCTTCGCGTAAATATTGCCTGCTTTCAATACGGGCGATCAGTAAGAGAGAGTTAACAAGACTTTGAAGACGATTCAGCATTTTAAGTGATACTCCTATTCTTTCAACAACTGAAGAGTCAAGGTCCTTTTTTAAAAGAAGGTTCTCCAGATTGCTTCTGATCACCGAGACAGGGGTGAGTAATTCATGGGATATATTAACAGTTATTTCTTTTTCTTTTTTAAATAGATCAGTAATATGAGCCATCAGTTCAATGAGAGCATTATCGAGATGAATGAAGTCTGAAGTTGTTGTTTTAACCTGTCGGCTGTCAAAGATAGATGGGTCAGAAATTCCTTTGAGCTTTTTTGTGATTTTGTTAAGCGGGCGGAGTAGTAATCCGGTATAATAAAGATCGGTAAGNAAAGTTATGACTATGATTGAGATCACAAACAGCCAGATGACCTTTTTAATATTCTTTTCTGCCCGATCTATGCTTGACAGACTTTTTCCGACTTCAAGCAGATACATTTTTCCATCGACTTTAAAGGAATAGTTAAGGACCCGAAATGTAATTTCATCACCTTCAATAAGTCTAGTTGCGATCTCAATATCATTCACTTCCTGTTTGGAATCATCTCTTTCGAGACTCATGAACTCCTCCTTGAATATGTTGTAATTGCCAAATACCTTTGCAGAATCAGATGTAATGAATGGCTCGATACCAATTTTTGAAATAAGTTTGAGAACCTGCTCCCTTTTTTGAATGAGATTGTTATCCTCCTGTATAAGGTTAATCCTTTCAACCAGGTATGGCATAAAAATAAGGAACAGCCCCGTAAAAAATATTTTCGAAAGCAGGTTGAACAAAGCCAGTTTAACCCTTAGTCTGGTCATCTTTGATTATATTTAGTCAAGTCTTACCATATAACCTGTTCCTCTCACTGTTTCAATCCATGGAGTCGGAGCAAATTCGTTAAGTTTTTTACGTAAATTTTTCACATGAACATCAATAAAATTGCTGTCGTACTGATCATCAAGGATGTTTCCCCAGATATGTTCATAAAGCTGATAACGTGTTAGTACCCTGTTTCTGTTTATCAAGAGGTATTGTAAAAGATCATACTCTTTCTTTGTAAGAATCACTTCATCCCCTTTATAGGTTATTCTCCTCGATGGTAATTCGATGACAAAATCTCCGGCTATCAGGTCAGACAAGGAAATTTTGAATTTTCTNCTTGCAACTGCCTGCATTCTGGATGAAAGCTCCACAAGTGCGAATGGTTTAGCGAGATAATCATCAGCTCCTGAATCCAAACCTTTAACTTTATCTTCCACGGCTCCCCTGGCAGTTATTACAATGAATGCAGATTCGCTTCCGATTTTTCGTGATTCGTTAATCAGATCCAGACCATTATAATCAGGAAGTCCAAGATCGAGAAGAATGAAATCATAAAGATTAACTGCAATTTTTTCCGAGGCATCTTTGCCAGTAAATGCCTGTTCGCACAAGTAGCCTTCTGTTCTTAGAAAGTAGACAATTTCATCTGATAATCCTTTTTCGTCTTCGACTATAAGTACATTCATATTTCCAGGTTTATAAAATTCTGAAATAAGCTGAAATTGTTACAGAAAAACCCTTTGGGGAAGGATAATCAGTATTTGAGTGAAAAGGCAATATATAGCTTGGTTCAGCTTCAATAGTGAAGTTTGTGCTATTGAGAGTTACAGGAACTGAAAATTCAGTCTCCATCATTCCAAAAACATAAGAGTATATATATGTAGTAGATATAGTGTTATGTTTTTTTTTGAGTTGTACAAATAGTGGAGCATTCCCTAAACTGGTTGTCCCCAAGTTGGATTCAACCTTAACCAGTCTGCCAAAAAGAAGGCAGATATCAGGATCAAATGAAAGAAAAGCTTTTCCATTGAAAAACCGGCCTGATTCAAAATAATGAGAATTTAATATCTGTAAATACACACCGTTACCTTTGGAATACATATCGCTGAATGTAAGCTTTGTATAAATCAGTTTCCAGTCAAAGCCTGTTGTGAGGTTCAATAAGGCAAAATTGCTGAAAAGACTTTCCTGTAACGATCGCGGAGTTATAAAGCCTGAAATGTCAGCTGAATAATCGAACCAAGTGTTGACAGTTTTGGCGTAACGGGCTGACAAACTGTAAAATGCAATAAATGGATGTGTTTCATTAAGGTGAGATGCTGAGGCTGAGATATTCAAACCATTATTCAACCCTAATGAGAGCATGGCGGAATAATAAGGCATATCATGAGAGATAGTAGATCCCAGGTAAATCAGATTATTACCCCAACCGGCACCACCATAGAGTGAATACTTCTTTACGGCTGGTTCATTCGTAGAATCAATGTCTTTCTTCTGTACATCCCTGGTACCGATTTGGCTAAAACTAATAAGTGATAACCCCATTAATACCAGCGTTAACAAAATAGAATGAAGATATTTATTGCAATATCCCATTATTCCCTTACGAGTTATTTTTTACCCGGTTTGATTGCCCCTCCCGGCCTGCCGATGCCTTTTGGAATACCCGAACCCATAGGCCTTTCAATATAAGCTGGCCGTGCTCCTCTGGCTTTGCTCATATCGGGTCGTGCACCTTTAACCTGTTTGACAGACTGTGACTGTTGTGAATTCTGATCATTTTCCTTCTGTTTATCAAGATCAGTCTTTGTATCCTTATCTTTTGAATTTACTGAAGGTTCTGCTTTTTTCTGACCTGAATTGATTGTATCAGTCTTAATTACACTTGTCTGAGAGTAGCTTTGGTGATATGGGAAAAGCAAAATAAGAACAAAACCCAGTATTTTCCATTTATTCTTCATAATCAATCTGAATTGATTTGTTAAATCCAATTATAGTAAGCAATCACTCAAAATCCTGCAGGTGGTAAATTATTACTCTACCCACTTCAGACAAAGGTATTTATTTTACATGAAGAAGAGATGAACAAATGTAGTATTGGGTATTGGATAAAATCAGATGTTATGATTATCAAAAGTATTATCTGAATACAGATCTCAGTTTTTAATACATCGGACACTATAACCTCTCATCCCGTTAGCTCTCACTCGACTCATTCCCTCCTCACTCGATTCAAGTGAACGCGCGTATGGACCAGTCATAGGTACTTCAATTGAGAACTCTGTGGAATTTGTAGAAGACCACCAGCTTCCAAAATAGTTCTCATCAGAAAATGCGCTCCATTGATCACGCTGGCCTCCGGGCATGGCTGAAAACCCGCTGGTATTAAGTCCATTTCCGCTTTTTTCAATGGTGACTGAAGTCCAACCTGAAGTATTTTTTAACTGTGTCCCGAGATCAGTACCACGCCAGTATACTCCGTCAGCCTGCGCTTGNGTCATCCCAAGAAACATTTCAAGAGTTTTCCATTCATCATCAGAGGGGACATGCCAACCGGCCGGACATAGCTTTCCTGAATTTACAGCGTACCAGTTATAAAGTCCTCCATAAAGTTTTTTATAAGAGGTAGAATCATTTTTATACCAGCAATATCCAGGAGCGATTAAGGTAGACCATGTGGTTTCGGAACCTAAAGGTATATCTGTTCCATCATTGTATTTTGTCGTTTTCAGGTTTTCGGCCATCCAGGTCTGAGTGCCAATAGACAGATATTTATACCTGTTGCCTTCAATATCGGTAATATATTGATATGGGTTATTTAACCCAGTAGTGAAATTGCTCTCAGAACTGAAAAATGTGCCATTGTTATTTATTGCATATGATTTGAAATAATAGGTTGTAGTTTGATTAAGCCCTGATAAAATAGTTGAAAATGAGCCCATTCCATTTCCCAGGGGTACTTTGGTCCCGGTTTTTTCAGGACTGGCTGATAATCCGTAATAAATTCCTCTTTCTGTAACTGTCGACAAACCCTCATAATAAACATTGCCGTTTACCTGTGTTGTGGTACTGCAAATAAAAGGAAATGAAGAACCTGTAAGGTAAGGTCTGGACGAATCCGGTACTGTCGTAAAATTCATGTTCATTACATGCGTCTGATTGCATTGACCATGCTCAGCCATTTCTACTCTCCAGTAATATGTAGTATTAAGTTTCAGATTCTTGAAATAGTGGTTGTTATTTGGATTATTTAAAAATATTTCTTTAAGAGAATCAGGATTAGTCCCAAAATATAGATTGTATGTTAAGTTCCAGCCTGCTCCAGTCCAACTAAGAGTGAGCGTAACCGGTTGACCAATGGCCCCATACGAAGGAGTAGGACTGAGAAGGAATGATTTATGCATTGTGGGACAGGTACTTACTATAGGTGTTATAGGAGGATCTTCTTTCTTTTTACACGAATCCCCAAGTGATGCTGATATAATGACCAACAATATAAAACCCGGGAATAGCTTTTTCTTTATGGTATTCATATAATAAATATGCTAAACAGGNTTAATACAAGTCTTTCTTTCTGAGCAAGCTCAAAATTTACTCATTATCACAAAGTTAAATTTTTGTATCTACAATGTCAACACAGTTATGTCAGACAACATTGACTTATTATTGGATTGAAACAGATTGTACTCACANCGTCTGTTAANTTATATCTAATGGTCTGAAAAAAGAGCTATTTTTGTCATTATGATAACTATCATCGACTATAAAACCGGGAATCTTGGTTCGATTCAGAATATTTTAAAAAGAATAGGTAAGGAATCAGTTGTTACTTCGGATAAAAATGTAATTGCGGAAGCAACAAAACTTATCTTACCAGGAGTTGGAGCATTTGATACCGGGATGAGAAATTTATTGGAACTTGATCTTGTGGATATTCTGAATAAGAAAGTAATTGAAGAAAAAACACCTGTTCTGGGTATCTGTCTTGGTATGCAGTTGTTTTCTTCCGGCAGCGAGGAGGGATCATTGAAAGGACTTTGTTGGATTAACGCTTCGACTATTCGATTTAAATTTGAAAATAGCCTGGAGTACAAAATTCCCCATATGGGCTGGAACTTCATAACGCAGCATAAAACAAGCAGATTGCTTAATAATATGCATTCCGATCCACGATTTTATTTCGTTCACGCCTACTACTTCAATGCTAATGATCGTGAAGACATTTTAACCTCAACTACATATGAAAAGGAATTTACTTCATCTGTCGAAAAGGGAAATATTGTAGGTGTTCAGTTCCATCCCGAAAAAAGTCATAAATTCGGAATGAAGCTCCTTGAAAATTTTGTTGATCTTTACTGATATGAGGATAAAACGGATAATTCCCTGTTTGTTGCTGAGAAATAATGGTCTTGTAAAGACAGTTAAATTTAAGGACTCAACATATATTGGCGATCCAATAAACACTGTTAAAATATTTAACGAAAAGGAAGTTGATGAGCTTTTCTTTCTGGATATCGATGCAACCAAATTACGTAAAGAACCACCATATGATTTAATTCAGAATATTGCAAGTGAATGTTTTATGCCATTTGCATATGGAGGAGGAATTCATTCATCGCAGCAGATAGAAAGAATCATAAAGTCGGGAGCAGAGAAAGTGATAATAAATACAAATGCTTTTCTAAAGAAGGATTTTCTTACAGAGGTAGTCAGGCAGTTCGGAAGTTCAACAATTGCAGTCTCCATAGATGTAAAGAAGGAATTTCTGAAAGGGAATATTGTGTATGTAAAAGATGGGACTCAAAGCACAGGCTTAGGTCCTGTTGAATATGCCAAAAGAATTGAAAATGAGGGCGCCGGCGAAATTCTAATCAATTCGATCGACAGAGATGGAGTTATGGGAGGCTATGACATTGAACTGATAAGAAGTGTCTCAGACTCGATAAAGATCCCTGTTATTGCCTGTGGCGGTGCAGGTACTCTGAACGATTTCAGATTAGCAGTTTGCGAGGGTGGAGCTTCAGCTGTTGCTGCAGGAAGTTTTTTTGTTTTTCACGGGAAGCGGAGAGCCGTATTAATAACCTATCCTTCATATTCTGAGATTTCAGATTTATTTAACTAATCTATGACTACTGAGAATTATCAGATCTGCAATCGTTGTATAATGGATACAACAGACCCGGATATCATTTTTGATGACCATGGAAATTGTAATCACTGTACCTCGGCTCTCGAATTGTCTGAAAAGACTTGGTTCCCCGATGAAAGAGGAGAAAAAATACTGGATCAGATAATTAGAAAAATTAAAATTGAAGAAAGAGAAAATGAATTTGACTGTATAATTGGTCTGAGCGGTGGAGTTGATAGTTCCTATCTGGCTTATCTTGCTGTTCAAAGAGGATTACGACCACTGGTTGTTCATGTTGATTGTGGCTGGAATTCTGAACAGGCTGTAAAAAATATTGAAAGCATTGTAAAAAAACTTGGGATCGAACTGCATACTTTTGTTGTAAACTGGGAAGAAATGAAGGACCTTCAACGCTCTTTCTTTAAAGCCAGTCTCCCTGATCAGGACATCCCGCAGGATCATGCAATTTTTGCAGCTTTGTATAACTTTGCTGACCGGAATAATATACGATACGTTTTCAACGGCCTGAATTTTTCAACAGAAAGTATTATGCCCGAAAACTGGGGATATCAGGCAATGGATTGGAGACATCTGAAATCGATCCATAACAGGTTCGGAGAAAGAAAACTAAAAGACTATCCTCATGTCAGCTTTTTTCAACGATATGTTTATTATACCATTGTTAAAAAGATGAGGATAATAAACCCTTTAAATTATATTGATTTCAGGAAAGAAATTGCCATTGAGATACTGAAAAAAGAACTTGGATGGCAATACTACGGGGGAAAACATTATGAATCGAGATTTACCAAGTTCTTTCAGAGTTATTATCTTCCGGTAAAGTTCAATTTTGATAAGCGCAGAGCACATTTATCAAGTCTTATCGTTTCGGGTCAGATCTCAAGGGATGATGCTCTGGAACAGATAAAGGAAAATGTTTATTCGCAGAATGAAATAGGGAATGACCTCGATTTTGTTGCTAAGAAACTCGATTGGTCGCCACAGGAATTTAAGGCAATAATTGATCTTCCGCCAAACAGGCATCAGAATTTTCCAACGAATGAGGGTCTGTTCAGATTTGGAATGAAGTCAAAAGAGTATCTCAAAAATATATTCAGATAGACATTCAAAAAATCTTTATTTCAAATGTACTAACCCCCCTGACTGTTGAAAAAGCTGAAATCCATTAACCGCAAAGGTCGCAAAGTTTAACCGCAAAGGTCGCAAAGAGCTGAATTAAAACATTTTGACTTTGCGTTCTTTGCGCCTACTTCGCGTTCTTAGCGGTTAAAAAAAATCTGACAATGCTATGTTCTGATAGTTTTTTAGAATCCATTCAGTTTCATCGTAACAGTAGGAATCAGCAACAGAAAACCCAAAATAATCAGTATTAACAGAATAGGCAATATCCATTTAAGCCATTTAACATACGGGATCCTTGCCATACCTAAAACACCGATAAGTACACCCGAAGTGGGAGCGATCATATCTGTAAAGCCAGCTCCAAACTGGAAAGCCATAATGGTAGCCTGCCGGGTTAACCCCACTATATCCGAAAACTCAGCCATAATGGGTATGGTAAGTGCAGCTTTTGCAGAACCCGATGTAATGACAAGGTTTAATACTGATTGAAACAGATACATAATTGTAATGGCAGAAATCTGATTTGCCCCTTTCAGCGCACCTGATAAGGAGTATAATACGGTATCAATAATCTGACCATCAGTAAGTATAGCAATAATACCGCCGGCAAAACCAACAACAAGAGACGCTGATACAATATCCTTTACTCCCTCGACAAACAGCTTTGTTGTCTCACCAGGCTTCTTGCCTGAAGCGAACCCGGTTACAATACCCATAGCAAGAAAAAGAGCGGCAATTTCCATTATATACCACTGATACCCAAGAACACCCACAACAAGATATACCATAGTAAATCCAAGGATATTCATTACAAAAAAATGAATTGAACGCCTGAGAGTATAATAGCTTGAAATAAAGAATAATCCTGACAGTATCGGAAGCAAAGGCGCCGACACTTTTGATAATCCGACAGTAAGGTTGGTAACCGGATATTTGATTGCGAATATAGTCAGGGCAACCCAGGTAAGGAAAGCGACCACCCAGGCCGATCGTGGAGTGTAGTACTTAATCTCATCAAGGTGTGAATTTCCTTTCAGCCGCCAGTATTCATCTGCATCATACATCAGACTTTTCTGTGGATTCTTTTTAATCCTGGCTGCATACCAGAGTACAAAAGAGATACTTACAATAGTTATAATTATCCAGCATAATGTTCTGTATTCTATCCCAGTAAACATTGGCACACTGGCAAGACCCTGCGCTATGCCTACTGTAAATGGATTCAGAATGGCAGCAGCAAAGCCTATGTGAGCAGCAAAATAACACAGGCATATTCCAATAATAGAATCGTATCCCATTGATATTGAAAGAGGTACGAAGATGACAGCAAAAGCTATTGTTTCTTCAGCCATCCCGAAAATAGCACCGAAAAGGCTGAATAGTATCATTACCAGCGTTATGATGATATTATTTACCCCTAACCATTTTACGATACGATACCGTTCCATACTTCTTGTAAAACCCAGGAAAGAGAATATGCCTACATCAATTGCTTTTGTATCATTCATAATCCAGAATGCACCTCCGATCATCAGGATAAAGACTATAATGTGAGACATATTTATGAATCCTTTATAGAAAGCAGAGAAAATCTGCCATGTCTGCGGCTGACTTTCAACATAATGGAATGAGTTGTTTATTATTACGCTCCGATCGATTCCATTTACAGAAACTGTATGACGATTATACTTTCCTCCAGGAATTATCCATGTGAGTACAGCTGCAATAATTATAATACTGAAAACTATTACTAGATTATGCGGGATAGTAAATTTAAAGCCCATATGTGTTTTCCGTTAGGTTGAAAGTAAAATTTATGACCTGTAATGTTATTTCAGGCTAGAGTAAAAATAATCAAAAAATGATCATAGGTTCTTTTTAATCTAAAGAATAACTAATTTTACTACTGAACTGATTTACTAAAAAGAAATCTATGCTTCTAATAAGGAATGCGAAAGTATATGCACCTGAACCATTAGGTAAAAAAGAATTATTGATTGGAGGAAATAGTATACTGGGAATCTCTGACCGGATCGGTTTGCCTCAGGGCATTGATATTGAGGTTTTTGACGCGAATGGACTTTTTGTTGTACCAGGACTTATTGATAATCACGTACATATTGCAGGAGCAGGTGGTGAAGGTGGACCGTCCACACGAACTCCAGAACTGACACTTTCGCGTATGTTTGAAGGTGGAGTGACCACAGTAATAGGATGTCTTGGCACTGATGGACTGACCCGTTCAGTTGAATCGGTTTTGATGAAAGCCAAATCCCTAAGGTATGAGGGAGCTTCTGCATGGATCTGGACCGGTGCTTACCAGGTACCTACACCATCAATAACGGGTGATATCGGCAGGGATATTGCACTGATTGAAGAGATAATCGGAGTCGGGGAACTGGCAATATCAGATCACCGCAGTTCGTGTCCGTCTACAGATGAGCTTATAAGGATAACTGCTCTGGCAAGAGTGGGCGGGATGCTTGGAAAGAAAGCCGGAATGGTCAATATCCATCTTGGAGATGCCAGGAATCCTTTCTTACCGCTTCATGAAGTTGTGAAACATAGTGAACTAAAATACACTCAGTTCCTTCCGACGCATTGTAACAGGAATGACTACATTTTTGAAGATTCCAAAACATATGCTAAAGCAGGTTATGTTGATATAACAACCAGCTCATGGCAATATTATCAGGATGAAGAAATAAAACCATCAACAGCTTTAAAATTACTGCTGACCGCTGGTGTACCTTCTGACCATATTACTTTTTCATCAGACTCATGCGGATCTTTGCCTGGTTTTGATGATCAGGGACGGCTGGTAAAACTCGAAATGGGAGTTCCTTCTGCTAACCTTAAGGAATTAGCTGATTCTGTTATTAAGGAAAATGTCCCGCTGGAGATATCGTTGAAAGTTCTCACATCTAATGTGGCTTCAATTCTAAAGCTTACAGGCAAAGGATTTATATCATCAGGAATGGATGCTGACCTTTTGTTCCTCGATAAGGAGATGAAGATGATTCATCTCCTTGCAATGGGCAAGTGGGTTGTAAAAGACGGGGTGGTTATAAAAAAAGGAACATATGAATAAGTTTTTAACCGCAAAGAACGCTAAGAAGGCGCAAAGAACGCAAAGTAAAGATGTTCTCCAGCTCTTTGCGAACTTTGCGAAATCCTTTGCGTTCCGATAGCTATCGGAATTTGCGGTTAATGGATTTTATTATTATCTGAGCTTAAATTTCTGTCCTGGCAGATAAACACTTAACTGAAGTCCCCATGTGCCCAGTAATCCGTCCTTTACATTTTTAATTTTACCGGTGTTTTTAATTACTATCACCTGATGGAGACCTGTAACTGTGGCATTATCACCATCTACAATAATTGCTGTGGATTCATCAATCCCCACACACAACTCCTCGGGGTTTTCAATGGCTGCAGCAACCAGTCTGTTAAGTCGTTGACGTTTAATAAAGTGCTGATCAATAATCACATCTGTTAAAAAGCCTAATCCCTGGGTTATTTCTATATTATCCGACTCAATTGAGACAAACCCGGACTCAGTATCTTTGTGTTTCAGCTGGTTCCCGGTAATCATTTTTTTGCTCATTACAGCTGCTCCTGCACTTGTCCCCGATATTACAGCTCCGTTTTTATATGCAAGGTGCAATGCATTCATAATCGGGCTATTTAAAACAACTGACATAAATCTCGACTGATCACCTCCACAAATGTAGATTAGTTTAGCATTCTGCAATGAGTCGAGCTGTTCCTTTGGAGGAATTACTCCAGGAAGGAAATTGTAACCGGATATCTTTTTAATTCCGGTATTATTGAAATCTTCCTTTGCCCATAAAATTGAACTGTCGGGAGTTGAACTGGCCATTGGGAGGATGTATATATACCCATTATTCCTTATTCCTGAAAGGTCCACAAGTTCATTCATCATTGAATCGGTACGATTACCTCCTCCTATAATAAAAAGCTTTCCGGTTATTTTCTCATGATTTGGTTTTGGAGTACAACATGCGAAAAAGAGTGCGACTGTGAGGATTGTCGAGACTGATATTCTCTTCATAAAGTTATTTTTTGGATGGATACAAGTTCTGGAATATGTCTATAAATATAATCATCATTTAGTTTTAGAGAAGACTTTGTTAAGAGATAAAATGAGCAATAACGGTATTGAAAGTATCAGCTTATCTTTACTTAATGCAGTTGAAAAGAGATTCCAGATTCTCTGAGACTTTCTTTTGATTTGTTTTAAAAAAATACTTTTCAAGTACCAGCAAGGAAATTAAATCCTCTCTGGGTTTGCTTTTAAATTGTTCAATGTAGTGATTTGCATTTTTTATTATTTCCAGAGCTTCGTCTGTATGCCTGAAATAATATTCCATCCGTTCCACTAAGTCGGAATAATCGTCTTTGATTTGAACGTAGTGATAATTAGGGATTAAGGTACCTTCCATAAACCACGTCTCGTACTTTGGCTTTGGCATAATTGCCAGCGACTGTGACGACATTACCCATTTCAGATTACTTGCAACATCATTTCCTTCAAGGCAAAGTATGAATTTATAATCAAGCTGTTCTTCAATAGTTAGTCTTTCTTTTAACAGATTATCATGGTTGTTGTCTTTATTAATTTTCCCTATGTTACACAGTGGATGGTTGAAATACATTTCCAGAAATTTTATTCTGTGATCTTGTCCCGCATTGTTACGGCCGACCAGCATATCTTTCTTTTTTCTAAAATCCTTTTTGTCGTTAATAAAAGTGAAATGTCTTACTTTATCCAGATTTAGTACAACCGAATTAAAATTATTATCGTATATGGGTCTGCTTTTTACGATAGAGGGACCTGGTGGGACAAAAGTGACATCGCCAAATTTATAATCGACTTTCAGATTGGGGTTAAAATATCTGGTGTACTCGTAGCAATCAAAAAAATAAGTTTTATCCTTTTTTTTCAGCATAAATTTTCCAAGGTTTATTACATTATCAGACAGCTTTGTTCCCTCTTCCAATTTATTATAATAATTAATCCTCTTTCTTAAATATCCAATATCATAATCATTTATAGTTGATATTCTTTTATTTAATCTGGATTGGTAATATTTTTTTGGAAAAAGAAGCCGGATGAAACTGATAGAGTAATACAGCATCTTATTATTCTTATGCTTAAGCGATAATATTTTAAGTAATGTCTTCATCGTCACTCAGATGTTGTGTTTTTCATTCTGACACAAAACAGTTAAAGGGTACTCAGTTTATGGCGGAACATTCCTGCATTATCTGAAAAAAAATAATGTGGTTAAATTCTATAGCTTGTCAGCTTAAGCTATATTACCTCTATATAGACAATCAAAGACCTTATTTTTATTCCATCACCAAAAAACATCAAATAAAAGTAAGCCTTTTTTATAAATTTTCAGTTGTCTCATCTGGTTTTCAATGATAATATTTAAAGTNACTCCTGCATTACATCCGCGTTATCATATTTAGTTTTACCGATTTTAATTATGTTAATACCTGTCGATATTAAATTAATTTTCATAAGGTAAACTTTCGGTTTCCCTGGTAAGTTTATTTTCTCTGAATTGAAAGATGTAACCCGCAACTATTAGGTATTGAGCAACAATATAGGTTGACATAATTATTGTTTCTGATGATTCAAACTTAATACTGAATTTGTTAAGCGCAATTACTGAATCGGAAATAACAAAGAAAATTGCTCCAGCAAGAACCATGGTATAACTCATCATGTTAACTTTTTCTTTTCTGTTAATTGCTCCAGCTAACATTGTGAGTATTACTATTGTATAGAGAATAACGGGAATACGCATCTCAGATAGATCATTAAAAAGATATGATACCAGCGCTATTCCGTAGACAGCAATAGGTATCAGTATATAAAGACGATGCTTTTGTATATAATTTTTTCCCGGTGTAAGAAGGAATACAAGAATATACATTATATGAGCAAAAAGAAAAGAAGCCAGTCCCAAAATAAAAATATTACCATTTTTTGCTGATAACCCAAGTACCATGTCGCCGACCCAGGAAAAGACCAGCCCTGCAAACAAAAAAAAGTGAATTCGGTTTTTAATATTTCTGAAACTGACTAAAAGCAATATCATCAATAATGGTATGATAAGTNCCTTGGATATAAACCCGGGCCAGAAAGCTGATTGATTCAGAAGGATCAGNCAAATCGTCCCATTTAAGAAATAGGATATGAATATAATCGCTTTTTTCATGTAACATGCATTAGAACAATGCAATCAGCATATTTTAAATTTACTCATAACTGGCAATAAATTTACTAAAAAATATGGCGCTTTTTACCTCTGGCTTCTATGTAATNCATTTTTTAAANNTAAGCAGATGTTTATACAACCCGAATGGAAGATACCTGCTGTAAATTAGNTATTCCAACGGAGAATCTTCCAACTTCTTTTTTCTGCAACTTTTTTAAGTTTATTATCGGGATTGACACAAACAGGATTTCCAACCATATTCAGAGCGTGAAGATCTGATATTGAGTCACCATAATACCAGGATTCTTCTGAAGAGAAGTTATATTTATCACAATACATTTTTAATCTGAAAGCTTTTTCTTCACCAAAACAAAGATGACCGAGAGGTCGACCTGTCATAAATCCGTTTTTAACTTCAAGATTGGAACAGATTATATCATCAATATTAAGTTCTTCAGACATTTGCTGNCAAACAGGTGTCAGCGCTGATGACAGAATCACAACTTTTGCATTTTGTGTTCTGTGAAGTTTTATTTCAGATATTGCTTCTTTAAAGACTGACGGAAATAGCACCTTGTTGAAGACATCGGTACACAGATCTTCAATTGATTTTTCGGGAATATCTTTAACCCAGCTGACCATTTCGTCTATAATACTTAACTGATCTCTGAGATTTAGCCTGTATTCAATTGAAAGTACTAGGGCATTCATGATTTTCCGGCGCGATAAGAGACCTTTCCTGTAAGCAGCTAAAACCAGAGCTTTTCCACTTATGGAATTTGCCAGTGTCTTGTCGAGGTCAAAAAAAACGACATATTCTTTTGGGGCATCCACTTCATTTGAAAAAATGTTTTCCATCAGGATTGTATATTATATTTAGTGCCCCTGGCATAACCGTAACCTCAAATTTGCTGGAAAAATTCAATTCTCCATCGACATGAAATGGAACTACTTCAGGGAACTCCAGATTGATTCCTTTAGTCTGATAATAATTTACTCTCCTGTCGTTGGTATGTTTTCCTTCAGGTACTTTCAGAAGGATTGAAAATCTTTCAAAAATGGATAGTTTCTTAATCATGCAAACGTCAAGTAACCCGTCGTTGGCAATAGCATTTGGTGTCAGATAAAAGCCACCGGCAAACCTCCTTCCATTTGCAATAGTGTTTATGAAACAATCCGTTTCATGNNGGCCTGCTTCAGTGATAACCGACATTCGTTTTTCTCTGAAAAACAGCAAAGTCTTTACAATATGCCAGATGTATTTATATTTGCCGCCTCTTTTAACTTTATCGGGTTCAGTATAGTTCTCTGCTGCTACCTGGGCATCAAATCCCAGCCCCATGCCATTGAGAAATATCATGCCATTGCACGATCCGGCATCCATAGAAATTGTTTTTTTGTTAAAAAAGATATCCCAATCCTTATCTTCAAAACGATTTGGGAAACCAAGGATCTGAATAAAATCATTTCCTGTTCCGGCAGGGATTAGTCCTGTAGTTATATCTTTTCTTCCAACCAATGATCGCGACATTTCATTGAATGTTCCGTCACCACCCACTGCAACAATGTACCTGAATCCTTTATTGAGATACTTTTCTGACAATTCTGTTGCATGACCACTCTTCTCTGTGAATACTATCTCAGCATCAACATTATGTTTTTGGATCATTTCTTTAAGCTTAGGGACAATTGACTCACCAAAACCATTCCCTGCAATAGGGTTGACAATAAAAACCCACTCTTTGTTTATGTTAACCATTTCAGAACAATTCAAAATTTTGGAATTATGATATTTCAGATGCAAATTAAGCTTTAAATTTAATGATAAGCCGATTCAATTACAGCTTTTACGGTATCAATTATCTCGAGGTCATTCTTAGTTGTTAATTCTTCAATCCTTATAGGTTTATGAATAACAACATCTAGTTTTGATTCGAAGTTTATATAAAATCTGTTTTTTGGCTTTAATTTATAGAATCCGTTCAGTGTAACAGGCAGTATTTCAATATTCCTTGTCCTGAAAAGGTAAATGAATCCTCTGTAGAATTGATTGATCTGTCCATTTAGAGTTCTGGTACCTTCCGGGAAAATTGCCACCGATTGATAACTTGCTTTATGGATTAGCTGATCAATCATCTGCTTTGTATTTCTGTAGTTCGGTTCCTTGAAGGGAACATAATCCATCATCTTCAACATACTGCTGAATACCGGAACTTTCAGCAGACGTTCATGACCGAACCACGATATCCCAGGAAAGAATGATGTAATTGCAACAATATCAAAAAGGCTGGCGTGGTTAGCCACCAGAATATATTTTGCCCCTTTCTTAATATTTTCCTTACCAAAAACCCTGAATTTCTTTCCCATAATTATAAATACAGATTTTGCCCACATCTGAAAAAGAAAACGGACCGGTCTTTTCAAATGTAATAAGGTGAGAATTAATACAATCACCACTGCGATTGCAGTATAGCAATACAGTATTCCAAAAATAACAATCGATAAAACAGCATAAAATCGTGAACGCATCGTAACCTTATTATTCTTCCCGGCTGAAAAATAGCTATTTTGAATAACATAGTAACAAAAGGAGTATCAAAAAATGGACATAATCCGATGAGTTCCATATTTTATCTGCCCATNATGATTTTGTAAAAAATGCANCCATTTGGCTTCGAGGCATAAATTATTCTATAATTTTGGCAGCAAAAATAAAATATTGGCTTATTTTACCGGGAAATATAAAAGTGGTTCGAACTATATATAATCTGATATACTATTCCGAATATTAAAAAACAATAATATGAACGAAATTCTGCATAAACTGGCTCTGTGTGTTGAGTCGGGTAAGATAAATAAAACATCACCATACCCGCCGAATATGAAAGATCAGGATGGAGCTGATGAACTGGCAAAGAGAGCGCTTGAAGAAGGTGTGAAACCTGATGAAATTCTGGAAGATGCACTCATTCCTGCTATGGCGAATGTTGGGAATAAATTCAGCAAAAAAGAGATATATGTTCCGCAAATGCTAATGGCCGCAAAAGCTATGAGCAGTGCTATGGTTCATCTAAAACCATATTTTCAGTCAGGAGAAACTAAACGGAAAGGCAAGTTCATTATTGGAACAGTATCAGGAGACCTTCATGATATTGGAAAAAATCTTGTCGCAATGATGATTGAAGGAGGTGGCTGGGAAATAATAGACCTTGGTGTAGATGTAGGTGCAGATAAATTTCTGAAAGCTCTCGACGAAAATCCAGAAGCAATTATCGGTTTATCAGCATTGCTTACCACCACAATGGAGAACATGAAAAAAATTGTAACTGTAATCAAGGAAAAACATAACACGGCTAAAATTCTTGTTGGAGGTGCTCCGGTAACAAAGGAATATTGCGAAAAAATCGGTGCAGATTTCTATTCTCCCGATCCACAGGGGGCAGTCAATTATCTTAAGCAGCTGGTTTCTTAGCAAAACAGTTGGAAAAATGACTAAATAAAATGCAGACAATACTTCGAGGAAAAATCAGTGAAGTAATAATCGACACCAGCGGTCCGGTTATTATTATTGGTGAATGCATAAATCCTACAAGAAGAAAAAGACTTGTAACTACTTTACAGGAAGGGAATTTTGAATATGTCCTGGAACTGGCACAAAGTCAGATTAATGCGGGCGCTGATGTTCTCGATGTGAATGTTGGTTTTCCGGGAGTTGATGATATTAAACTGCTTCCCGAAACAGTATTGGCGATACGGGCTATGTTTGATATTCCTCTTTGTCTCGATTCACCAAATCCAAAAGCCATTGAAGCTGCCTTAAAAGTAGCTGGTGGCAAATGTCTTATCAATTCCGTAAACGGTGAAGAAAAATCTCTGAAAGCTCTGCTGCCAATTGCAAAGGAGTATGGCGCAGCACTTATAGGCCTGGCGATGGATGACTACGGGATAACTCAAGAACCTGAAAGAAGATTAGCTATAGCTGAAAAGATCCTTGACAGAGCTGTTAAAGCCGGAATTAAAGAAGAAGATATCATAATTGATCCGCTGGCCATGGCTGTCAGCGCTGACTCAAAAGCCTGCCTCGTTACTCTTGAGACAATACGACTTATTCATTTAAAACTTGGACTGAATATAACCATGGGCGCAAGCAATATATCATTTGGCCTGCCCGGCAGAGAAGATCTGAATTCTTCATTCATCTCTCTTGCTATTGCCAATGGTCTTACTTGTCCGATTGCCAACCCTGAAAAAATAACTGCAGCAGTCCGTGCCACAGACCTGGCTCTGGGAAGAGATGATTTTGCCGTTAGGTTTGTAGACTATTTCCAGGGCCGGATGTAACTTATTGATAAATTGTATCGTTAGTTTACAATCATTATATGTCAGGATTTAAACCTTCACGCAGATGGCAACCGGCATTCTACCCGTTTAAAAAGGAATCATTTGGCAGAAGACTACTTGCGAAAGTCGAGATTTGTGTAAAAGGTCCTCTTTTCGGTTGTCGGATGTGCGGTAATTGTTTGCTTCAGGAGACTGCATTTATATGCCCGATGGAATGTCCGAAAGGTATGAGGAACGGTCCATGCGGAGGAATAACACCCGAGAAAAACTGCTATGTTGACGAAACACGAAAGTGCATCTGGTATGCGATTTATAAAAGAGCATATAAAACCCGACGTGAGGAGACACTTCTTGAAGTATTGCCGCCTCTCGATTGGGATAAAGTGGGTACGGAAACCTGGGGTGAGGTAGTACGGCAGATCAGGAAGGTCGGATCGCGAAAATTCGTTGGTGGGATAATTTCGGGTGATAAACAATCAAAGAATGATGCATGGAATAGCGTTTTTAAAACCATCAGGCAACCTGAATGGTGGAATGGAGATTCTGAATATCATCCGCCTGTACTGAGGGATCCTGTTTCGGACCTTGAGAAACGTCTCCGGTCAGGTGAATTTGTTGTAGCCACCGAAGTAACACCTTCACTTGGGGCCGGCACCGATAAGTTGATAAATGACATAAAAACAGTCAAACCCTTTGTTACTGCCATCAATTTTACGGATTCCTCATCTGCCCGACCAAAGATGTCGAGCATAGGATGCTGTAAGGTTGCAATAGACAATAATTCTGAACCTGTATTTCAGATTGCTGCCCGCGATACTACCAGGGCAGGTCTGCAATCGACTATTTTAGGATTGAATGCAATAGGAATAAAAAATGTTCTTTGCGTAAGTGGTGATAATCCTGTTATTGGTTCATCGCCTGTAGGTAACATGAATATGCTTGATATAGATTCTGTTCAGATGCTCTGGATCGTACGGAAAATGAGAGATGAAGGAGTTTATCTCGATGGGAGAAACTTTAAAAATAAACCTGAATTATTTCTTGGCGCAGCTACATCCCCATTTGCATCAGATCCCCACCTGCAGGCAATTAAGGATCATAAAAAAATAAATGCCGGGGCGCAGTTTTTCCAGACTAATCTTATTTTTGACCCGGAAAAGCTTGATTTGTGGCTGGAACAACTTGATAAAAGGAATGTTCTTAATAANGTATATATCATGGTGGGCGTGGCGCCCCTTAAAAATTTAAAGATTGCGCAGTATCTTCATACAAAAGTTCCTGGTGTGAGCCTCCCCGGAAAAATCCTGAAAAGAATGGAAAGTGCAGGAGAGTCGGCTTCTGAAGAAGGTGTCCAGATTGCGCTCGAAGTTATTGATTCTGTCAAACGGAAGCAAGGGATAAATGGAATTCATATTATGACACTGAGCTGGGAATCAATAGTGCAGAGGCTTGTAACGGAATCTGGACTTTACAGATAATTTAAATGTTTATCCTCTACGAGGAATAGAAATTAATATACGTAATAATCTACAATACTTAATCGCCTACGGAGAATAGATGGAACAAGGCAATCCTTTTCCTGAGTAGATTCTATTTATTGCTAACCATATATTAAAATGTTTAGCACGTAGTGCTTCAGGTATTGTAGAAAAGATGAATAGTCAGTATTATTTACCTCGAAGAGGTTTAAGAGGATATCAAAAGGTATACGAATTTGAGTATGAACTACAAAACTTACCAGTTCGATTTTAAAGATCTTAAAATCAGCTCTTCAGCCATTGAAGTTGTACTAGGCTACCAGGAAGGGGAGGACCGTGCACTTGTTACAGATCTTATTAATGAGATACTGACCGAATGCCATGATATATGTAATATAAAAGCGGAATACAAAGTGTATGATGATCTTAAGTTTGATAATGAAACAAAATCAATTACTGTTAGTAGTATTTTATTCCAGATAAAAAAAATCCTATATAATCAGTTAAAAAAATCCGACTCTATAGCACTTTTCCTGTGTACGGCCGGAGCTGAGATAGGTTTACGAAGCAAAGAGGCTATGCGTGAAAGAGATCTGCTTAAAGGCTATATTTATGATGTAATCGGCAGTGAAATAGTTGAAGAAGCTGCAGATCTGATGCAGGCCGATCTTGAACAGAACATGCTTATATCCCATAAAAAAATAACTAACCGATATAGTCCCGGTTATTGCGGATGGGATGTGGCTGAACAACATAATTTATTTAAGCTTCTTCCGTCGAATTTCTGCAATATAAAATTAACAGCTTCGGCTCTTATGGATCCTGTCAAATCAATAAGTGGAATTATTGGCATAGGAGAGAATGTAAAGAAAAACTCATATACATGCAAAATATGTGATATGAAAGATTGCGTATACCGCAGAGTTAGAGAGAAAAAATAACAATAAAAGGTAAGTATTTACATTTTAATGTAGTCAGTTCCGTATGGAGCCCTCTGGCTTCGCGAAAGCATCAAGTTGGCTTCATTATCGTTTAAAAAAAACTCATTCTCAGGATTCCAGGTCAGCTTTCTTCCAAGTTTCATCGCAATATGGGTAATAAGACATATTGTGCAGGCACGGTGTCCCTTTTCAACAGGTGATATTGGTTCTTTCCGCGACTTAATGCAGTCAAGCCAGTTGCCATGCTGATTATCGATGGTATAAAGATGAATTTCATTCTCTTTGATTACCGAGGTAAGGATTTTCGGATCACTTGCGTCGAGAGATTTTGCATTTCTTCCGGCTTCAACCGGATCTGAGGGAGATGCCGTATAATTACCTCGCGTGACAAATATCCAACCTTCTGTTCCTTCATATCTGATACCATTGGGATAACCTCCGCTGGTGAGCATTGTAATTCCATTTTTGTATTCAGCTTTTGCCATAAAATCTCCATGAACATTCCACAGACCTGATTTTGGGAACTGAGCTACAGCTTCAATTGAGACTGGTCCGGTAAGTTCAGTGTCCATTCCCCATGCAGCAGAATCGAAATGATGCTGACCCCATCCGGTAATCATCCCGGCACCAAATTGTTCACAGCGCAGCCATCCCGGACGATCGGTGAGACTGTTCTGAGGGTGAACACGTATTTCAGTATAATATATTTCGGGAGTAGATCCCAGCCAGGCATTGTAATTCAGGTTTTTAGGAACTGGCATTTCAGCTGCTTCCGGACCCGGTGGGTCGCCTGGTAATCCTATCTTCACAGTTTCCAGTTTCCCAATTCTTCCATTTCTTACGAGTTCTGCGGCAACTCTGAACTGTGGCATGGCGCGCTGTTGTGTTCCTACCTGTAACACAACTTTTTTGCGGGTTACGACATCTCTTAGTAGCTGACCCTCTTTTATAGTCAGCGAAGTAGGCTTTTGTACATAGATATCTTTGCCTGCAAGTGCAGCTTCAATTGCAGGTTGGGCATGCCAGTGATCGGGTGTTGAGATTATTACAGCATCAATACTCTTATCGGAAAGAATATCGCGATAGTCTCCATACGATTTAACATTAACATATCCTGAACTTCCGGTTTTTTTTGTGTAATAGTTTTCGATAAACTGCTTTCCTTTTTCGGCTCTGTTCGAGTCAAAATCAGCGACAGCAACTATCCGGGCAACGTCATATTTTAAAGTTTCGGCAAGATCGTGAGTCATGGCAATTCTGCCAAAACCTATCTGTCCTATGTTTATTTTATCACTTGGTGCATTTTTCCCGAACACACTTGACGGAACAATGGTTGGAAATCCTGAGAATGCTACTGAAGATACCAGGGTGGCCTTAACTGAGGTATCGATAAACTTTCTTCTCGATATTGTTTTAGTTTCTTTTTTCATATCCCGGATATTAAGAGTATTAGACCTATTTATTGATATCGGCTGTTTTGAAATAACTTTCGGGCGGCCCAAGGTAACTGGGTTTAAGATCACCTGAATTTACGATAATTTTTTGCAAAACAACACCCGGGTCAATCATAAATATTTTAAGTGTGTGATAACCGGTTGTTCTGACTACGTGGGATGAATGACTTATCCGTCGGTTATCACTGACACATTTTTCCCAATCAGCATTTCCGTTACGTGCATTATATGCTTCAGGAACAAGTGTTATAACCTGAGGTACATCGTTGTCGAAAGAAATTGCATATTGCATTGATCTGCCCGACATGAAATTAAGTGTCGGAGAGAATACTGATGAAACATCAAGTGTACCGGCATTGAACAAATACATCTGATATTCCAGACATGGAGAGTCTTTCCCCGGGACGGACGGGGCAGCATCTACTTCTGCAGTAGCTCGCATGGCTGAAAGTGTATGCCCGTAATCTTCTATCTTTGACCAGTGTTTTGTGCCCATCATGGTTCGCCTTGTAAAATGTTCGGCTTCAATTGAAACGTACCCGTTGCCTTCGACGAATCCTGTCAGTGACTCAGGTGTGACTTCAGCAGGATTGAAGGCTTTTATGCCAACTGTAATATTGTTATCAGCACCTGATATTTTTACAGTAGCATGATTCATTCCTTTCTGTATTTTTTTCCAATCGACAGTGACCAGGAGGCGATCGTCAAATCCGAAAGGACCTTTAGTTTTATCAATTTTTATCCACGGATCCTCTGTTGAGAAAGTATATGAAATTGATCCTTTCCCTTTATTATAAACATCGATGTAATGTGTTTGCCTGTTGAAAATGTCAAATTCAGGAAGGACAGGCTCATTTTGATCACCGGGCCATGAAGATTCAGAACCCTCAATTGACAAGCCCATAGTTGGTTCCTCACGGACACTAATTTCTTTCAGCTTTATGGCCCTCAGGCTGTTTACCGGTGGATCGGCCCAGTTTGTATAACCCAGGTGTGACTGATCCATAAAATGTTTCCATTTTCCACCGGCGAAATCACGATTGAAATACCCCATGAGGCTTGTATCGGAACTGAATAATTGATTTGTCACAGCTGCTATATCATTTGTACTTGCCCGTGACTGCCTCGAATAGAGATCATTCAAACCTGCAGCATAGTATAATTTGTTAACAAGAGCGCCGGCTTTAGCGGGGAATAGCACCAACTGATAGAAGGCGTCGTGCATTTCAGAAGGAAGTCTCTTTAGTATTTTTTCTGCTCTCGCGGAAATTGTGTCATAATTTTTTACCACTCTCTCAGCTTCATTATAATGACTAAGGCTATAAGTTGATGGAGAAAGTAATTCAGGCTTCCGACGGCCATTATATCTTGTGTAATCCGACAAAATTCCTGCTATTTCAACTGGACATATCTTCCCGAATTGCCTTTCAGCCCATAATTTTGTGTATGCTTTTATATTTTCTCCGGTCTTGTTCCCTGTATTCCAGGCCAGGTCAAGAAAGTATTCAACAGGAAGTTCGTAACCTTTAAAATGGCCGACATTAACTATCCATATTCTGTCGGCACCATATTGTTTTGCAAGTGACATCTGATCCCAGATTTTTGCCAGGGGATTTGTATTTATCCACTGATAGCTCCTTGGCCCGCCATGATAATCGAAATGATAATATATTCCTGCACCTCCGGTTCTTTTACGTTCTTCTACCGTTGGTAATCGACGTATATTTCCCCAGTTATCTTCAGCCCATAAAAGGGTCACATCATCAGGCACTCTCATGCCTGCATTATAATAGTCCTGAACTTCTTTGTAAAGGCACCATAACTGCGGTACCCTGGTTATTTCCGGATTTATTTCTTCAGTAAGGATCTTTCGCTGAACATCCACAATTTTTTCGAGCATTGCCATATTTGCCTGAGGACCACCGGGGGCCATTTCGGTATCATTTGCACCTCTGAGTCCTATTGTCACTATGCTTTCATAATCTTTGTTCCTTTTAATCCCTTCACGCCAAAAAGCCTCAAGAATATCAGGGTTCTTCGAATAGTTCCATGGACCCAGGTTTCTCAGATAACGGCGATCCCATTCTTTCTGAGCCCTTAGCATGGGTTCCTGATGAGAATTTCCCATTACAATACCGTATTCATCTGCTAATTTGGGGTTTTGAGGATCATCTTCATTGAAGGCGTTATTCCACATTGCCGGCCACAGATAATTTCCTTTCAGTCTTAAGATCAATTCAAAAAGTTTCGTATAAAATTCATGACCGTAATTGGCAACANCGCCTGGAACCGGTGGATTATTTCCGGTCGCGACCAGCCCAAATTTCTCCTTAATCCAATTTGAAAGATCAGGGGCTTCATCATTTAAGAATATTCCCCTGTATCTGACCGATGGTGAACCCTGTATGTATCTTCCGGGATTAATGTAGATGGCTTTCTTCTTTATTACAGGAACATCTGCCCACCAATACCATGGTGATACACCGATCTGCTTTGATATTTCATAGATTCCATAAATTGTTCCCCTTTTGTCACTTCCTGCGATAATGACAGCTTCTTTTACTCCAGGCAGAGGGCTGTGAACAGTTTGAATCAGAAATTTTTCCCATTGACCTTTAATCCCTGTAACATCTATTTTTTTATCCTTAATAAGTTTATCAATGAGGTTGCTTTTCCCGATTGTACCTGAAATAATTATTTCCTTTGAAGCCGGTGTATCATCATAATAAATTTCGGGAACTATTGATGTTACTTTTCCAATATCCGACTGAAGATCTTTAAAGGCTCTTATAACTCCTGGCCAGTCTTCAGAACTTATCAGCAGAGGAGACGATTTCCCCGACGCAGAAATAGTAAATTTGGCTTTCCCTTTTTCATTTGATATGAATATTTCTTTATCAGATGCTGACTGTGAATATATTATCAGAGACTGGAGGATCAATAATGCATTGATAAGTAATAGCCTGGTCATTTTGAATGGGGATTTTAATTGTTTGGTTTTTTCTATTATTTCAAAATATATCAACTTTCCTCTGCAATGATTTTGCCGCTCTTAACGGTAATAACCAAATTACAATAACGATTGTGAATATAAAAATAGATATTTTTTCAGAGAATGCAATCGGTTGTAATAAATTATGCAACCGATTGCAGAAATTATTATGTTTTATTTCATTGCTCTCATTTTTTCTTTAATTTTACGGATTATCTTATATAAGATGAAGATTAAAAAAGAAATCACTATTTATGATATTGCAAAGGCTCTGAATATCTCACCTTCAACAGTTAGCAGAGGTCTTAAGGATTATCCCTATATCAATAATGAGACAAAGAAGAACATTATTGCAAAAGCTAAGGAGATGGGGTATCAACAAAATAAGTTTGCCAGCAATCTTCGTCAAAAACGCACCAATACAATTGGAGTGGTCGTCCCAAAATTGAGTAGCTATTTCATGGCTACAGTTATTTCGGGAATTGAAAAGATAACGGCACAGTACGGATATGGTTTGATTATCAGTCAGTCTCAGGAATCGTGGGAAAAAGAGATATCATGCATTTCAACATTATTTAACAGCAGAGTCGATGGATTGCTTGTCTCACTGGCGTCCAATACAAAGGACCTTGATCATTTCGAGATGCTTTTGAATAAAGATATCCCGGTCGTTTTTTTTGACCGTGTTACAGAGTGTAACGGATGCATTAATATTGTTATTGATAATTACAAAGCCGGTTATGAGGCAACTTCTCACCTTATTGAACAGGGGTGTAAGCGTATCGTACATATTGGAGGGAACCTATTAAGAAATGTATATTCTGAAAGATTCAGAGGATATAAACAGGCTCTGGCTGACAACAGAATTCCATTTGATAATGATCTGATCCTGATCAGCGACATGAATGGCCGGACAGGTACTGACGCAGCAAAAAAAATCTTGGAGATGGTAAAAAGGCCGGATGGGATTTTCAGCTCTAACGATGCCTCTGCTGTGGCGGCAATGGTTGAACTACAGAAAGAAGGCATAAGCATTCCTGATGAAATTGCTGTTGTCGGTTTTAATAATGAGCCAATCAGTCAGGTTATCAAGCCAAATCTTACTACAATCGATTACCCTGCAAGAGAAATTGGAGAAATTGCTGCAACTTCTCTCATAAATAAACTGATTAATTCACAATCAGCAAATTTCAGTACAATAATATTAAAACATAAGCTTATCTGCCGGCAATCATCAAGAAGGGAAGATAAACAATAAGAAATGCTTTATGAAAAGTCTTAATAAACACAGAGTTGCAATAGTTACAGGAGGAGCCTCGGGGATAGGATTTGCTATTGCAAAAAATTTTGTAAAGAATAATATAAAAGTGATACTGATAGGACGCGACAGATCAAAACTTAAGCTGGCTTGTGAGACACTTGGTGATCAATCTGATTTTGAGGGGTGTGACCTCTCTGAACTGCATGAGTTGCCTTCTGTTGTAAAAAAAATATGGGAGAAGAATGGTCAAATAGATATCCTGGTAAATAATGCAGGGATGCATCTGAAAAAACCGATAAATGAGGTAACCGACGATGACTTTCAGAAAGTTATACTGACAAATGAAACAGCGATGTTCAGTCTGACAAGGGAAGTTGCCAGAATGATGCAGCAGCAACAATCAGGAGTTGTTCTGAACATAAGTTCAATGGCATCTCAATATGGGTTGCCAAACGTAATTGCATACACGGCTTCAAAATCTGCGGTTGAAGGGATGACCAGAGCAATGGCAGTTGAGCTTGCCCAATATGGTATCAGGGTAAATTGCATAGCTCCCGGATTTATTAAAACGAACATGTCCACCCTGGCATTGGAGAAAGATCCTGAACGTAAGAAAAAAGTTCTGTCCAGAACTCCTTTACGAAGACTTGGAAAACCTGAGGAGGTGGCTGATGCAGCTTTGTTTCTGGTTTCAGAAACGGCCTCTTTCATAACAGGGGTTGTTCTTCCGGTAGATGGAGGTAACGTAGTAGGATTTTAAAGAGTAAAGGACTCAGTGTATTTGAAAGAAATGTTTAATTGATTATTAAAATATTCTAAAGGTGAAAATTGTTGATGCAAAAGTTATAGTTTGTTGTCCGGGCAGAAATTTCGTAACGCTGAAAATAATGACCGATGAGGGAATTTACGGTCTTGGGGATGCCACACTCAACGGGATGGAAAAATCAGTTGTTGCATATCTCGAGAATTATTGTATTCCATCGTTAATTGGACGCGATCCAGGCAATATTGAAGATATCTGGCATTATTTCTACCGTGGGGTATATTGGAGACGGGGTGCTGTGTCGATGACTGCTGTTTCAGCTATTGATATGGCTCTTTGGGATATAAAAGGTAAAGCGCTGAATACGCCACTCTATAATCTGATAGGAGGAAAAAGCCGGGATAAGGTTTTGGTATATTGTCATTCATACGGGAAAGATATAGCTGAAGCAATTAATGATGTAGGGAAACATATTGAGAAAGGATTCAGGGCAGTTCGTGTTCAGTCAGGAATTCCGGGAATTGAACACACGTATGGCGTTCCAAAAGATAATAAGCCATATGAACCCGCACAAATAGGATTGGCACATGAAGAAATATGGGATACGTCGAGATACCTCAATTTCGTACCTGAATTATTTAAGAAGGTCAGAGAAACTTTTGGAGATAATATTCATCTGCTTCACGATGCTCATCACCGCTGTACTCCTGTAGAGGCAGCCAGATTAACTAAAGAACTTGAACCCTATCATCTTTTCTGGCTTGAAGATCCGGTTGCCGGAGAACTTCAGGAAGGACTTCGTTTAATAAGACAACATTCTACAACACCGATTGCTATTGGAGAAGTGTTCAATACAATTTATGATTATTCCACTCTTATTACCGAACAGTTGATCGATTTTATCAGAATGCCGATTGTACACGGTGGTGGAATAACCCATTTACTTAAAGTGGCAGCTATAGCTTCAGTTTATCACATTAATACAGGATTTCATGGTGCAACAGATCTTTCACCTGTGAATCTTGCCGCATCAATTCACTTCAATACAGCAGTAAATAACTTTGGTATTCTTGAATATATGCCGCATCAGGAAATAGTGAGTGAAGTATTTAAGACTAATTTCAGGTTTGAAGATGGTTACCTGAAGATAGATGATTCTCCTGGTATAGGAGTGGATATCGACGAGAAAGCTGCATTGAAATTCCCGTATAACATGGCCAGATTACCAGTCAATAGAAAAACAGATGGCACTATGTTTAATTGGTGAAATTCCTCTACATTATCCTTTACGAGAGTTAAATATTATTAATTTATGAGTATTAATACCTCTTGAACGCGAGCAGGATGTTGTACATAGGAAAAATAATATTATTTTTATCAAAATTTTTTTAATATCAATATATGTTATTACTTGGAATAGATCTGGGAAGCTCATCTGTTAAAGCTTCAGTTATTGATGGTGAATCGGGTCACTGCCTGGCAACATCTTATTCACCTGCCGATGAGATGAAAATAATAGCTCTTAAACCCGGATGGGCTGAGCAGGATACTGAAATCTGGTGGTCGAACTTGAAAATTGCAATTGCCAATTGTACTCATAAACTTGGGAAGAATAAAGACAATATTGGAGCAATAGGTATCTCTTATCAGATGCATGGACTTGTTACTGTTGATAAAGAAAATAAGGTATTGCGTAACTCCATAATCTGGTGCGACAGCCGTGCAGTCGGATATGGTGAGAAAGCTATGAATGCATTAGGTAAAGAGTTCTGTTTATCGCATCTGCTTAATTCGCCCGGTAATTTTACAGCTTCGAAGCTTGCCTGGGTCAAAGAAAATGAGCCCTCACTGTACGCAAGAATTAACAAGATAATGTTACCCGGAGATTATATCGGATTACGGTTAACAGGTGAATTAGCTACAACATACACAGGTATGTCGGAAGGGATTTTTTGGGATTTTCTAGAGAATAATGTATCAACAAACCTTCTGAAATATTTTAATTTTGAACGGAGTCTGTTTCCTTCAGCCGCTCCTTCATTCGCAGTCAGTGGACAGTTATTAAAATCAGTGGCTGAAGAACTAGGATTACCTGAAGGAATACCGGTTTCGTACAAAGCCGGGGATCAGCCTAACAACGCACTTTCTCTTAATGTTCTTAACCCTGGTGAAGTGGCAGCAACTGCAGGTACGTCGGGCGTAATATACGGTGTGACTGATAAGAAAAAATACGATCCACTTTCGAGAGTAAATACTTTTTTGCATGTTAATCATAATCAGGCTAAAACCAGTCTGGGTGTACTGCTATGTATCAATGGGACTGGAATATTGAATTCATGGCTGAGACGAAATACAGGCATCCTCTCTTATGATGAAATGAATGACATGGCCGAAACAGTTGCTCCTGGTTCAGACGGATTGAGGATTCTGCCTTTTGGTAACGGAGCAGAAAGAATGTTAGGGAACAAGGAAACAGGGGCAAGGATTGAGGGTCTTAATTTTAATACTCACTCTAAGGCTCATATGTTCAGGGCAGCGCAGGAAGGAATCGCTTTTTCATTCAGATATGGCCTCGACATAATGAAGGAGGTCGGAATAGATCCTAAGATTATAAGAGCCGGCGAAGCCAATATGTTCCTCAGTAAAGTTTTCCGTGAGGCCCTTTCGTGTATAACCGGAACGGTAATTCATTTATATAATACTGATGGCTCTATCGGTGCTGCTCGCGGTGCCGGGATTGGATGCGGTTATTATAAGTCTGAAAAAGAAGCTTTTAACGGACTGGTTGCTGTTGGGATTACTGAACCAGATAAATCGCAGATAAACGAATATGAAAAGGCATATTCGGAATGGAAAAAACTGGTTACAGATCTTTAATTATTTGATTTTTCTTTTGTTACTTTGCTAATCCCGAATACCATGGATGCAATATTTGAGATTAATTAGTTTATATATAGTTTAATAAAAATACATTAATTATGATTTACAAAGGTAAAAAAGAAACTTGGCCCGGTATAGGGAAGATTGAATACGAAGGTAAAAAATCGAAAAATCCTCTGGCATTCAGATGGTATAACCCGGAAGAAGAAGTTGGCGGTAAGCAGATGAAAGATCATCTGAAGTTTGCTATTGCTTACTGGCACTCGTTCTGTGGCGATGGTAAGGATCCTTTTGGCGATGAGACAAGGATATTCCCATGGAATAATGCATCTACTGATGATAAGACAAAATACAAACTTGATGCTGCATTTGAATTCATTACCAAAATAGGAGCAGGATACTATTGCTTTCACGATACAGATATCGTAGGAGGAGGCACTGTTTTTGAAATCGAAAAAAGACTAGCCAAGATTGTTCCGGTTATGAAAAAAATGCAGGAACAAACCGGAGTTAAGCTTCTTTGGGGAACAGCAAATCTTTTTGGCAACCCGAGATACATGAATGGAGCCGCCACAAATCCCGATTTTGCTGTCGTTAGCAATGCTGCTGTACAGCTTAAAAATGCTATTGCTGCGACCGTAGCCCTGGGAGGCGAAAATTATGTTTTCTGGGGAGGCAGGGAAGGTTATATGAGCCTTCATAATACAAATATGAAAAGAGAACTGGAGCATATGGGAATGATGCTTTCACTCGCTCGCGATTATGGAAGGAAGATTGGATTCAAAGGAACTTTCCTGGTTGAACCAAAACCGATGGAACCATCAAAACACCAGTATGATTTTGATGTTGCCACAATAATAGGATTCCTGCGCGCTCATGGTCTCGATAAAGATTTTAAACTTAATATTGAGGTCAATCATGCCACATTAGCAGGACATACATTTCAGCACGAGCTTCAGGTAGCTGCAGATGCTGGTCTTCTGGGAAGTATCGATGCAAATAAAGGTGATTATCAGAATGGCTGGGATACTGATGAGTTTCCTACAAATATTTATGAAATTACCGAAGCTATGATGGTTATTCTTCAGGCAGGAGGTTTCTCCACCGGAGGTATAAATTTTGATGCGAAAGTAAGACGCAACTCAACCGATCTTGAAGATCTTTTTATCGCCCATGTAAGTGGAATGGATACATTTGCCAGAGCACTTGTAATAGCCGATAAAATCCTCAAAGACAGTGACTACCTTAAGATGAGAAAGAAGAGATATGAATCATTCGATAAGGGACCCGGGAAAGACTTTGAAAAAGGTAAACTTACTCTTGAAAAACTAAGAGATATTGCAGCTGAAATTGGCGAACCTGAAATGCGAAGTGGGAAACAGGAACTTTATGAGCAACTGATCAATATGTATCTGGCATAAATCGTAGCACTAAAAAATATCGTAGGGCCGTTGCATGCAACGGCCCTACATTTTATAGGCTGATTGATTATAAAGTTGAAGTAAACACTTCAAAGACCGGAGGAGAAGCAATAGTCTTCTTTACTTTGCACAATTCTGCCACAGAAATCACTGCTTCTCTATATTTTTCGGGGAAATCAGCAGGCAATTTGATATCAATTTTGATATTGACCGGTAATCCCGATTCCTCATCAAATTCAGCAGTCTGAATAATTTTAATGTTCTCCGTCGGTATCTTCCGGTTGTCACAAAAAGATTTTACATAGATTCCGGCACAGGTTCCGATTGAAGCCAGAAAGAGTTCATATGGAGAGGGAGCTGAGTCCTGTCCACCGCTGTGAATAGATTGATCAGTCTTTATTATATGCCCGTGAGAATGAGCAGTTACTACTTTACCCTCGCCAAATGTAATTTCCATAATTTCTTATTTATCAGATTATATTGTGCACTACCTTAACAACTTATTCAAGGATTTGTTTTAACACCTTTTTGCTATCATTATAAATACCTTAAATTGTTTTAACTCATTCTCAGATATTTTCCTGTCAATGACAAAGCATGTGCTATGGGAAATATCTGAAAATTGGTTATTCCTGAGAATAGCTGCCAATGAGTCGGTGTTGAATCCTTTGTGGCCGTCAAAGCCATCGCCGTGAAACGAGCCATCCTCTTCGTAAAGATCGGCGATAACCAGAAATGACTCAGGTTTTAATAATCTGTAGAATTTTTTAATTATATTATCAGTATCATTAATATGATGTAAGACCATCTGTGTAAAAATGAGATCAAATTTATCATCCTTATATTCATCTGTCTCAAGATTGAAATTAAGCGCTTTAAGGTTCCGGGCTTTTGATGATTTGATCTTATCATTAGTCACTCTGACCATTTCTACCGAGTTGTCCATTAAAACTATCTCCTTCAGATAGTCTTTGAGAACAAAGCTGGTGATTCCTGTTCCTGCGCCATATTCGAGAGCCCTCATATCCTTATCTAAGGGAACAAGTTTTATAATCTCTTTGGCAATAGCAAGAGACCGGTCAAGGTGCATGGGATTCAAATCCCATTCTGCCGCTTTATTGTCAAAATCATTCATGTTTTGAAATATCAATTTATTATGGTCCGAAATTATCAATTATTTGTTTATAAATTGCATAGCAGATAAAACACTTTTCCAGCTGTGTATTTTGAAATAGTAATTTAATTACAGACTTACATGAAAGTCAGATATTGTATTTTGTCGCTTATAAGTTTAACATTTTTCCTTTATTCTAACGTGTCTTCCGGTCAGGATAAATATGAGATCATAGTTGCTCAGGACGGAAGAGGTGATTACACAAGTTTACAGGCTGCCATTGATGGTTGTAAAGCCTTTCCTGAGAAAAGAATCGTAATTCATGTCATGAATGGCATTTACAAAGAGAAAATCGTTGTCCCGGCATGTAACAGCAGGATCTCAATGATCGGAGAGAGTGTCGACAAAACAATAATCTCATATGGTGATTATTTCAATAAGGTAAACCGCGGAAGGAACAGTACTTTTTATACTTATACATTTCTGGTTGAGGCTGACGATTTTTATGCAGAGAATCTGACCTTTGAAAACAGTGCCGGACCTGTTGGCCAGGCTGTCGCTCTTCATGTTAACGGCGATCGTTGTGTTTTCCGGAATTGCCATATCCTGGGTAACCAGGATACGTTATATACCGAGGGCTCTGATAATCGTCAATATTTTAAAGATTGTTATATAGAGGGAACTACAGATTTCATTTTTGGCTCCGCAACGGTATTATTTGACAGTTGTATTATTTCCAGTAAAGCCAATTCTTACATAACAGCGGCCAGTACTCCAATGGGCAAAAGCTTTGGATACGTTTTTATGAATTGCAAACTAATGGCAAGTGAAGGGGTAAATGCTGTGTACCTTGGTCGTCCATGGCGTGATTATGCAAAAGTGGTTTTTATTCATTGTGAACTTGGTGCACATATATTACCCGAGGGTTGGTCAGACTGGTCAGGTACACCGCGTTACAGAACTGTTTTTTATGCGGAATCAGCCAATTCAGGTCCAGGTTGTGATATTTCAAAAAGAGTCGCATGGAGTCACCAGCTATCAAAAAAGCAGGTATTAAAATATACTCTGAAGAATATTCTTTCCCCCGAGCTTCCTTTAGAAAAGCAGGCTGATCAATGGATAACCGGTAAAGACTAAATGTTTTTTCTGAGGATATTACATCCAGATTAATCTATTAAACCTTAAGACTTCAAGACTGCACGACTGCAAGACTGCACGACTATTTTATTTTATAGTGATCCTCAAGTATCATAGCGAACAATTTACCAGGCAAAATGTGTTTTAAGACCACAGCCAGCTTTTGTTCGAATGAAGCGATAATATATCGGTGANGCGGATTTTTATATTCCACTATCCTGACAAGTCTTTTAGCAAGTACTTTTGGCTCCCATCCGTTGCCCTCATCCTTCTCAATGATTGCCATGGTTTTAAGATATTGCCCGTTATAAGGATCGTTGTCATCAGTAGGTGCCAGGAAATTCCTCCGGTTAGCAGAGTTATTTGTGTGAAAATCACCAGGGTTGATCAGAACTATCTTAATGTTGAATTGTCTGACTTCCATTCTGAGAGCTTCGCTGAANCCTTCAATGGCAAATTTACCTGCGGAGTAAAAAGCCTGGAATGGTAAACCCATTAGTCCACCTATGGAGCTGAAATTAATGATAGTACCGCCACCTTGTTTTCTCATTGCCGGCAAAACTTCGCGGGTAAGATTTACCATTCCGAGAAAATTCGTATCCATCTGTAATTTTATGTTCTCAATGGGGGAAGTTTCTATNGGTCCGCCTGTATGCATACCGGCATTGTTAATCAGGACATCAATTCGTCCCTCTTTTTGCAGGATGGTTTGTACGGATTGTCTGATGGAATCGGTATTGGTGAGGTCGAGTTTTAGTCCGATTATAGAAGAGCTGATTTCAACATCTCTTCGTATAGTGCCATAAACAGTATGCCCTTCAGCTGCAAGAAGCTCAGCAGTCTGCTTCCCAAATCCTGAAGAGATCCCTGTAATAAGAATTATTTTTTTCATATGTTTTCTTACCNCCCAACCCCGCAGGGCGGGACTAAAACTTATAAATTTAGAGAATTAATCCCGCATTGCGGGAGCGGGGGGCGACTATAAGTGAGTAAAAAATATCTATCAGAAAAAACTAATGAAGTATATCCAGCGCTTTTGCAGCTTTGGTAATCTTTTCAACTGATTCTTCAACCTGCTCCTTTGTGTGTGTTGCCATAAGAGAATATCTTATCAGAGAATCCTCTTTTGGTACCGCCGGCGAAACAACAGGGTTAACAAATACCCCATCTTCCAGGAGATTCATGGTCAACTGCAATGCTTTGATATCGTCTCTGATAAACAGAGGAATAATTGGGGTTTCGGATTTTCCTGTATTAAAACCTGCTGATTTAAAACCATCAAGAGCCAAAGCGGTCATGTCCCACAAATGTTTAATCCTTTCAGGTTCGTTTTCCATTATCTCAATCGATGCAAGTACAGATGCAGCAGAAGCAGGAGTCATGCTTGCACTGAATATAAGGGTTCTTGAATTATGCTTAATATAATTTATTACCTCGCTGTCAGAAGCAATAAATCCACCCAGAGAAGCAAAAGATTTTGAAAAGGTACCCATTATCAGATCTACTTTATCAGTAAGACCAAAATGTGATGCAGTTCCGGATCCGTTTTTCCCGATGACACCGAGTGAATGTGCATCATCAACCATTATAGAAGCACCATAATGTTCTGCAAGTTTTACAACCTCAGGTAAATTAATTATATCCCCTTCCATCGAAAATATACCATCAACTACAATAAGTTTGATGCGGTCCTTATGGCATAGTTTTAATTTATTACGAAGAGCACCCATATCATTATGGGCAAACTTCATAACTTTCGAAAAAGAAAGCCTGCTGCCTTCAATTATTGAAGCATGATCAAGCTCGTCAAGAAGAAGATAATCGTGACGTCCTGCAAGCACTGATACAACCCCCAGGTTTACCTGAAAACCAGTACTGTAGCATAAAGCGGCATCTTTTCCTACCAGTTTGGCTAATTTAGTTTCCAGTTCAATATGGATATCAAGTGTGCCGTTCAGGAATCTTGAACCCGCACAACCAGTACCGTATTTCCTGATTGCAGCAATTGCAGCTTCCTTTACTTTTGGATGGTTTGTGAGCCCAAGGTAGCTGTTCGATCCGAACATCAGAACCTTTTTACCATTGATAATTACCACTGTATCCTGTTCGGATTCTATTGCCCTGAAATAGGGGTAAATGCCAGCCTGCATAGCCTTCTGCGGGGCATCATAGCCTGAAAGTTTATCTTTTAAAATTCCCACTATTTTGTTTAAATGATGTTATAATCGAGTCCAAATTTAGTAAAAAAAGAATAAAACAGAAGAAATACTCATCTTTTAAGCTTTTATACTAATTAATAAGGTATAATTTCCAATTGTAATTAAAGAATAGTGCCTAAAATGCCTAAAGTTTGGAGTGCCTAGAGTTAATCACTCAACAGAATTTATGATAGTATCAGAAAATTTGCCTAAAATGTTTTACAACTCTAAGTACTCTAGGCACTTTAGGCACTTCAAACTTATTAATAATAAGTTTAGAAAATAATATAATAATATTTGGAAAGTAAGCATATGAAATTTACTTTTGTTCGCGAAATCAATTTTTAGAATTTAATGGACGACGACCCGGCGAATATATTAATCTTAACCCTGATCTAGAAGGATAACCGGAACCAATGGTCATAGCCTTCTTCATCAGTTAAAGCAAGGAGGTGACAATGACATCACTCACAACTTTTTATTTAAGCGGGATAATTGGCAAAGTAGCATTTGGTGCCGATGGTGACGCTATTGGAATTATCAAGGATCTGCTTGTTAACGCGATGCCTTCGGGAAACAATGATCCCAACCAACAGCTTGTAACCGGAATACGACTTAAGATAAAAAAGGAAATAAGATTCTATTCCTTTAAAAGCTTTATCGTTACAAAAGCCAGAGAAGTTCTTAATGTAACCTGCACCAACCTGATCGAGCTTGGTACCGACGAAGTTAATAATGGGTTGCTGCTCGTTGAAAATATACTCGATAAACAGATTGTGGATATGAATGGCCGCAAGCTTGTTAGGGTTAATGATATACGACTGGCTACGCTGCCTGCGGGAACATTTGCTATAGCGGTTGATATAGGGATAGAAGGGTTGCTTCGCAGAATCGGTATTGCAGCTCCCATAAAAGGATTGCTATCCGTCTTCAGGATAAATATTCCTGCAAAATTTATCCTCTGGGACGATGTTCAGGCTATCGACCATTCAAATCTTAATATCAAACTTTCAAAGAGTTACGCAAAACTTCATACTCTGCACCCATCAGATATCGCCGATATACTTGAAGATCTGGGTAAAAAATCAAGTATGTCAGTATTTGCATCACTCGACGAGGAAAAAGCTGCCGATGTTCTTGAGGAACTTGAAACCAATGCGCAGATACATATCCTTGAAAACCTGCCTGTCAACAAAGCTGCTGATGTGCTTGAGAAGATGCCTGCCGATGAGGTTGCCGATATCCTCGATGAACTTGAAGATGATAAGGCAGAGATGTTGTTGAAAGAGATGGATACCGAATCCTCGCAGGAAGTGCGAGACCTCCTGGAATATGATGATGACAGGGTTGGTAGTATAATGACTACCGATTTCCTTTCATTCAGTTCCACTACNACTGTAGCTGAGGTTCTTGTTGAGCTGAGAGCAAAAAAACCGGAATCTGCCGAACTGTANAATATGTTTGTTGTTGAGTCAAATGAAGANCTNATCGGAACTTTTAACCTGCGCGATCTTGTTGTTTCAGAGCCGACTGTGAGCGTAAGCCAGATAATGAAATCGGAGCCTGTTTGTCTCTTTGATGAACAGAAAGTAGGTGCTATCGCCAGGATAGTTTCAAAATATAATTTACTGGCTGTACCTGTAATTGATCAGGATTATCACTTACAGGGCATGGTTGTTATTGATGATGTCATTGAAGACCTTATACGTAAACGGAGGACTAATAAAAGATAAAGAAAGGAGTCATGACAGAGTCAAAGTTCAGTATAAAAAGTATTCTGAAACAGCTTGCGATCTTTTTTGCTATTCTTGGTCCGGGAATAATTACGGGAAGCGTTGATAATGATGCAGGAGGTATCAGCGTATATTCAGTAGCAGGAGCGAATTATGGCTATGGTCTGATCTGGACCCTAATACCATCATTCATTGTTTTAGTGGTTATACAGGAGATGAATGCACGCATGGGGATTGTGACTGGTAAAGGCCTTTCAGATCTTATCCGTGAAAATGCAGGATTGAAAATCACGTTTTTTATTTTTATTGGTCTGCTGTTTTCGAATATTGGAAATACAACTACTGAATTTGCCGGCGTTGCAGGCAGCATGCAAATCTTTGGTGTAAGTAAATATATTTCGGTGCCGGTAGTGGCAATTATGGTATGGTTCCTGGTTGTTAAGGGAACTTACAAGATCGCAGAACGTATATTTCTGATATTCAGCGTTTCATTGCTTACATATGTAGTCTCTGCATTAATGAGTAAACCTCAGTGGAGTGAAATCGGTTCATCAATAATACATCCTCAGATTGAAATGAATACAAAGAGCATAGCAATGGTTATAGCTCTTGTTGGAACAACTATTGCTCCGTGGATGCAGTTTTATATGCAATCAACTGTAATTGAAAAAGGTCTGAAAATGAAGCATTACAAATACACATTGATTGATATAACTGTAGGTTGTGTAGCTACAATCGTAGTAGCTTTTTTCATTATGGTAGCATGTGGTGCAACATTACATCCAAAAGGAATTGAGATAATTGAAGCAAAAGATGCTGCACTTGCTCTTAAACCACTCGCAGGGGCACTGGCATCACAGGTCTTTGCATTTGGTCTTTTTGTAGCATCAGTTTTTTCTGCAACAATACTGCCTCTTGCAACCGCATTCTATGTTTCAGAGGCATTCGGTTTTGAAGCGGGTATTGATAAGAAATGGGATGAGGCCAAAGAGTTTTATACACTATATACCGGAATACTGGTTATTTCTGCACTTATTATTCTGATCCCCAATGCGCCTCTTATTCAAATTTCAATCTGGTCGCAGGTGTTAAACGGAATTCTGCTGCCGGTAGTTCTTGTGAGCATGATACTCTTAATTAATAGCAAAAGAATAATGGGCNCGTATGTGAACAACCCAACACAGAACATAATAGGATGGAGTGCAGTAATAATACTAACAGGATTGTCACTGATGCTTCTTATTATGCCATTAATTGGCAAATTGTAACTTTTAAATCATTACAATTGCTTTCATTTTTCTGAAGTGATTATTTGACTAATTTCAAGATGTTTAATTTAAAATATTAGTTTTGTAAGTACAATGTTCAGTCTGATGCAGAAAGGATATTTTGATACAGAAACATATCATACACCTGTTAAAGAGACCCTCTCATTAAAAGAAAGAATTCTTCTCAATAACAGGCTTTATTTTACATTGAAATATGCTTCAGTTGTTCTTCGTACAAGGAAAGAAGCAATAAGAAATCAGTATGATACCAAAGCCTGGACTGATTCTTCTTTGGAAATACTCAGGTTCATTGAGAAAACGGGGGGAATATTTGATATTACAGGTATGGAAAACATAACAAAACCAGCCGGCTCTGTTCTTTTCATCAGCAATCATATGAGCACCCTTGAGACTATGATATTGCCTTCCATTATCGGACCATTGAAGGAACTTACTTTTGTTGTTAAAGAGAGCCTGGTCAAACATCCTCTTTTCGGTGATGTTATGAAGTCGCGGAATCCAATAGTTGTTGGAAGAACAGATCCCCGGAAAGATCTGGAAGCAGTAATGACCGGAGGTGTTGAGCTGTTAAAGAGCGGAATATCGATAGTTATATTTCCACAGAGTACGAGAAGTGTTGAGTTCAAACCGGAGGAGTTCAATTCATTGGGAGTAAAACTGGCAAAGAAAGCAGATGTTGATATAGTACCTATAGCTTTAAAAACAGATTTCTGGGGAAATGGAAAGTGGATAAAGGAACTTGGTCCTATTGACCATAAAAAGCACATTCATATTAAATTCGGGGAGCCATTAAGGGTATCAGGAAACGGGAAAGAGGAAAATCAGAAGATAATTGATTTTATAAAATCATCGCTGCAGGAATGGAAGTAGTTCCTTCTTTCTAGTTTTTTGCCTGCCAAGTAATGAAGCAAATCAATTATCATCGGTAACCGGTCTTTTAAAATATATTTCTACTTATTATTGTTTCTTTAAGTGTAATCCTTACATTTAAATTATTTTAATAAATTTGTTGTGGGCAAAATCAAAATCAGTATATTAATTGCCTTAATTTTGACCTTTTCATCTGAAACCGGGAATCTTAAATTTTAAATTATATCTTATCTGTTAAAATATTACAATTAAATAAACTAATAAGCTTAAAGAGATGAATTGGAACTCACAAGAATTTATTTGGCTAGACTGGACAATTATGGCAGTCGGGATTATGGCTGTAGCATGGGCTGTATGGCGTTCAATACAAAAACATAATCGTCTGATGCAGGGTGCCGACAGTCAGGACTACCTGTTTGGTAAAGGCGAACCGTGGTATATAATAGGTGCGGCTATTTTTGCTGCAAACATCGGCTCTGAACACCTTGTAGGGCTTGCGGGCACGGGCGCAAAGGCTGGTGTTGGCATGGCGCACTGGGAAATGCAAGGCTGGATGATACTCATCTTAGGCTGGCTCTTTGTGCCATTTTACCAACTTATGAATAATAAATTGGGAAAAATCATCACAATGCCCGACTTTCTAAAAAATCGTTACACGCATCGCACAGGTTCATGGTTGTCAATCATTACCCTTATAGCATATGTGCTTACCAAAGTGAGTGTAACCGCGTTTACCGGTGGTATTTTTATGCAGAGTCTTCTTGGCTTACCTTTCTGGTATGGAGCTATCGGATTGATAGTGTTAACTGGTATCTTTACTATTTTGGGCGGCATGAAGGGTGTGATGACACTGTCGGCAATTCAGACACCTATACTTATCATTGGTTCATTCCTTGTACTTTTCTTAGGATTATCGGCGCTCGGAGGCGGCAATATCGCTCATGGTTGGACTGCAATGATCGACTTTTCTAAAACGCTGAGCAAAGGAGCGGATGGCGTTGCATACGGTACTAACCACATGTTCCACTTTAAGACGGGCGACCCGCTGTATGACAAATATCCGGGCTTTTGGGTATTCATTGGAGCTTCGATCATCGGTTTGTGGTATTGGGCAACCGACCAACACATTGTTCAGCGTGTACTCGGACAACAAAAAGGAGAACCTAATGACGTAGTTATGAAACGTGCGCGCAGAGGCACTATTACTGCAGGTTATTTCAAATTGTTGCCTGTATTTATGTTCCTGATACCCGGTATGATAGCTGCCGCATTGTCGGCACGTCCCGGGAGCGGTTTCTCGTTAGCCAACCCTGATACCGCCTTTGGCTCAATGGTTAAATTTGTATTACCTGCCGGTGTGAAAGGTATAGTTACCATCGGTTTTATATCTGCATTGGTTGCTTCTCTGGCGGCGTTCTTCAACTCCTGTGCTACGTTATTTACTGAAGACTTTTATAAGCCAATGTTCAAAGGCAAAAGCGAAGCCAGATACGTTTTGGTAGGCCGGATTGCAACAATTGTTGTAGTGATACTTGGTATTATATGGATTCCTGTCATGATGAGTCTTGGCAGCCTTTATGAATATTTGCAAGACATTCAATCGCTGCTTGCTCCTGCGATGGTTGCAGTATTTGTAATGGGTATCTTCTCCAAAAAAATCACACCCAAGGCAGGTGAAGCAGGTTTAATTGTAGGCTTTCTTATTGGTATGGTACGCCTGCTGACCAATATCATTACAAGTTCAGGTAAAAATGTAATGACTGGCTGGTACTGGGAATCCACCCATTGGTTCTGGCATACAAACTGGCTTATCTTTGAGATATGGCTGCTTGTCTTCATCATGTTGTTTATGGTTGTAGTATCATTCTTTACACCAAAACCAACTGCTGAACAAGTTGAGTTTATTACTTTCACAGGTGACTATAAAACACTTATCAAACAGAGCTGGAACAAGTGGGATGTAATTGCTTCTATGGGTGTGGTACTGATTTGTGTTTTATTTTATATCTACTTTTGGTAATTATTTGGAAGTATTAATTTTTAACTTATAAAATTCTTATATGGACAATCTAAAAAAACTTGAAGTCTGGTTTGTTACAGGAACCCAGCATCTGTATGGTCCTGAGACTCTGAAACAGGTTGCAGCTGATTCAACAAAAATTGCTGCCGCATTCGACAAAAATCCGAAAATTCCGGTAAAAATTGTTTTTAAACCAATCCTGACAACTCCCGATTCTATTACTGAACTATGTACTGAGGCTAACAATTCAAAACAGTGCGTGGGGCTAATCTGCTGGATGCATACATTTTCTCCTGCAAAGATGTGGATCAAAGGGTTGAATCTTTTAAATAAGCCATTCCTGCATTTTCATACACAGCTTAACAGGGATATCCCCTGGGAGACTATCGATATGGACTTTATGAACCTCAATCAGTCAGCTCATGGTGACCGTGAATTTGGTTTTATTGGTGCAAGGATGAGGTTAAACAGAAAGATAGTTGTAGGTCATTATGAAGATCCTGATGCTGTCGAGCGGATAGCTGTATGGATTAGAGCAGCCTCTGCATATAATGACGCACTTAATATGAAAGTTGCAAGGTTTGGTGACAACATGCGCGATGTAGCTGTTACAGAAGGAAACAAAGTTAGCGCTCAGATTAAGATGGGCTATTCGGTTTATGGTTATGGTATAGGTGATCTGGTTAAATGTGTGAATGAAGTATCACCATCTGCAATCAAAAAATTACTGGCAGAGTACGGTTCTGAATATAAACTCACTAAAGCAGTAGCCGCTTCCGACACATTAAAAGAAGCAGCAAGAATTGAGATTGGAATGGAAGAATTTCTCAGTGCAGGCAATTTCAAAGCTTTCACAACAACCTTCGAAGACCTTCACGGACTGAAGCAGTTGCCTGGTCTTGCCGTTCAAAGGTTGATGGCCAAAGGTTTTGGCTTTGGTGCTGAAGGTGACTGGAAAACAGCTGCCCTTGTTCGCTCAATGAAGGTGATGTCAGCCGGACTAAAAGGAGGAACATCTTTTATGGAAGATTATACCTATCATTTCGATCCAAAAGGAATGAGAGTTCTTGGAGCTCACATGCTTGAGGTTTGCCCGACAATTGCTCTGGCAAAACCAACAATCGAAGTTCATCCTCTCGGCATAGGTGGTAAAGAGGATCCTGCCAGACTTGTTTTCAAAACTGCTCCGGGTAATGCCATCAATGTTTCTGTGATAGATCTGGGCAACAGGTTCAGAATGATTGTTAATGAGGTTGAGGTTGTTAAATGTCCCGATATGCCGAATCTTCCTGTTGCAAGTGTACTATGGAAACCACTGCCTGATCTGAAGATAGGCGCAGGAGCATGGATATTAGCAGGAGGAGCCCATCATACCGGGTTCAGCTCTGCAATTAATTCTGAATACTTAGAGGATTTTGCTGGCATGATGGGAATCGAATATGTTCTTATCGGAGAGAAATGCGATTTATCAACCTTAAAAAATGATTTAAGGTGGAATGAAGTCTATTTTCAGTTATCGGGGGGACTTGTTTAATTTTAAAATGTGATTCTTAGACATGTGACCTGATTTTCCTTTTATGAAAATGAATATCTATCCAGACAGTCATAAGCATCTTCTTGCAGTTGACTGTATAATATTTGGTTACGATATCATTGAGAAGGAGATAAAACTTCTGCTTTCTAAAAGGATTTTTGAACCGGCGAAAGGAAAATGGTCACTTGCTGGTGGCTTTGTTGAAACTGATGAAAGTCTCGATGAAGCCGCCAGCCGTATTCTCCGAAAGCTTACCGGACTGGATTCGGTTTATATGAAACAATCATATGCATATGGTGAAAAAAGCAGAGATCCGGGCGACAGGGTAGTTTCTGTTGCTTACTTTGCCCTTATTGCCATCAGGGATATCGATAAGAAACTTGCTGAACAGAATGGAGTCAGCTGGCGTTCATTATCAAGGCTGCCAGATTTGATCTTTGACCATCCTTTGATGGTGAAACGTGCTCTAAGCGATCTTCAGAATCAGGTCAAAATCAAACCAGTAGGGTTTGAACTTTTACCTGAAAAATTTACTCTTGTACAGCTTCAGGATCTTTATGAGGCTATCTACCAGATAAAAGTAGATAAGAGGAATTTCAGGAAAAAGATTTTATCAATGGGAATTCTTGAAAAACTTGACGAAAAAGAGCGTGAAACATCAAAAAAGGGAGCATATTATTATAAATTTAACGAGCTTACATATAATAGGTTAATACAGAATGGATTCTATTTCAATCTGGATGTAAATTAATAGGGAGTGCCTAAAGTGCCTAAAGTTTGGAGTATTTAAAGTTAAAAAGATGCTTGAGAAATTAAAGAATGCTGTTTTCAAAGCTAACCTCGACCTGGTTAAAAATGGTCTGGTGATTCATACATGGGGGAATGTCAGTGGAAGAGACAATGAGACCGGATTAATTGTAATTAAGCCCTCAGGTGTAAGCTACGATTCGATGACTCCTGCCGATATGGTGGTGATTGACCTTGAGGGCAAAGTAGTTGAAGGAAAATTTAAGCCATCAACCGATGCCCCTACCCATCTTCTGCTATATAAAACTTATAAATCAGTTGGAGGAGTAGTACATACTCATTCCTCTTACGCAACTTCGTGGGCTCAGGCTGGCAGGGCAATACCACCGTTTGGGACAACACATGCAGATCACTTTTATGGAGAAGTTCCGTGCACAAGGCTACTAACAAAGAAGGAAACAGAGGATGATTATGAAATCAATACGGGTAAAGTTATAGTTGAGAAACTTGGGAAAACTGATCCAATGACAATACCATCGGTGTTGGTTTGTGGCCATGGCCCTTTTTGCTGGGGAAAAGATGCAGATAATGCTGTTTATAATGCTGTAGCTCTCGAGGAAATTGCAAAGATGGCATTCTATACTGTTCTTCTTGGAAAAACAGAGCCGATAGATCAGTTTCTGCTCGATAAACATTTTAAGCGAAAACATGGGAAAGATGCATATTATGGGCAAAACAGAAATCCTTTGTGAACCTTTTCAATGAACCTTAGTGCTCCTTTGTAGTAAATGGTTTTTTAAACTCAAAGGGCACGAAGGATCCCGATAGCTATCGGGATACAAAGTACGACAAAGAAAAAATAAACTCTTAATGAGTATAAAATATAATTCAAGCAAAATATTTAAAATATGGCAAAGAAATATGTAATAGGAATTGACTATGGAACTGACTCAGTCCGTTCAGTAGTTGTTGATACTACCGATGGTAAAATTGTCGGGACATCTGTTTTTGAATACCCGAGATGGAAAAAGGGTCTGTTTTGCGATCCTTCGATCAATCAGTTTCGTCAGCATCCTCTTGATTATACTGAAGGTCTTGAACAATCGGTTAAAGGAGCAATCAAAGGATTGACTCCGGAGATTGTAAATAGCATCTCAGGAATTACTGTTGATACAACCGGGTCTACACCTGTAGCCGTTGATAAGCAAGGTACCCCGCTTTCATTGAAGCCAGGGTATGAAAACAATCCGGATGCCATGTTTGTACTTTGGAAAGATCATACTGCAGTAAAAGAAGCTGCGGAAATCAATACTCTTGCGAAATCATGGGGCGGAATTGACTTTACTAAATATGAAGGAGGAATATATTCTTCTGAATGGTTCTGGGCAAAAATTTTACATGTTCTTCGTCATAGTGAGGAAATGAGGAAAAATGCCTGGTCGTGGGTTGAACATTGTGACTGGATCCCGGCTTTACTTGTAGGGAAAACAGATCCCTCCCAGTTGANGAGAAGCCGTTGTGCAGCAGGTCATAAAGCTATGTGGCATGAAGACTTTAAAGGGTTGCCCGATGAGAAATTCCTGACAAAACTCGACCCTGTATTGTCGGGACTCAGAGACAGACTTTACAGCAAAACATATACCTGCGATACCGTAGTCGGAAATTTGTCGGAAGAATGGGCCAAAAGACTTGGTCTGACCACTGATGTTAAAGTAGGTGCAGGTACATTTGACGCACATTCCGGAGCAGCCGGCGGTGAAGCAACACCATATCATCTGGTTAAAGTAATGGGAACTTCTACATGCGACATGATTGTAGCACCTATGGCTGAAGTAGGAGACAAACTTGTTGCAGGTATCTGTGGTCAGGTTGACGGATCTATTATCCCGGGAATGCTTGGTCTCGAAGCAGGTCAGTCTGCTTTTGGCGATATTTATGCCTGGTTTGGTCAGTTGTTAATGTGGCCTATAAATAATATTGTTTCAGAGGTTAAATGGCTCGATGATGCTTCGAAGAAAAAAATCAGGGAAGAAGCCGGAGATAAAATACTTGCTGAACTCAGCAAGCAGGCTGAATCGCTTCCTGTCGAAGAAACATCTGTTCTTGCCCTTGATTGGATGAACGGCAGACGTACACCCGATGCAAATCAATCGCTTAAAGGAGCTATTACAGGTTTATCTCTTGGTTCAGATGCACCTAGGATTTTCAAAGCTCTCGTTGAAGCTACAGCATTTGGTTCGAGAATGATTAATGAGCGTTTTATATCTGAAGGGATTCGTATCGATGGAGTAATAGCAATAGGTGGCGTCGCCAAAAAGAATCC
>JGI20214J51650_10000102_pt1 | contig 49302 bp, 45 predicted proteins | sample WetSurMetagenome_FD_51650 | JGI IMG/M metagenome (IMG submission 51650)
CGAACGAGGGGAAACCCCTGTCCTCCTTGTCGATGCAGACCCTGACCAGAACCTTGCAGAAATGCTGGGTGTGGATCTCGAACAGGCCGGTAAAAAAACCATAGCAGAGTTGCTCACCGACACATTCATCGCATCGGGGGGCACCCTGAGCGGTATTGCCCCGTCAAAGCGGATCGAGAACCGCCTCTGGGAGCAGGGACTGTATGAGGGCGGAAATTTCGACCTGGTCGCGGTCGGGACAAAATGGGTTGAAGGGTGTTACTGCCTCCCGGATGCTGCCCTGAAAAGCGCCCTTGGCACGATAACCCGCCAGTACCGGTATATCCTCATCGATTCACCGGGGGGTCTTGAACACCTCAACCGAAAGATTGCGAGCGATGTTGACATTATCTTTGACGTCCTGGGGCCTTCCAGCAAATCGTTTGCCCACGTTCTTCGGGCGCACCGCGTGATCCAGGAAGTCGGCATACGGTACGGTCGTTTCATCATTCTCGCGGGTTATGCATTTCCTGCTGACCTCCTTGATCGGGTTGAGGCAGAGACCGCTCTCCCGTGCGGAGGAAAGATTGAGCGGGACGCATGGGTCGCAGACCGGGTCATGGCCGGGGAATCGCTGATCGACGTTCCCCAAGAGTCGCCTGCATACCTGTCCATTTCCGAAATCCTCGATAATGTCCTTTCGTAAATCCCGTTTTTCGCCTCCCGTGTTCTCGGGTTACGGGGTGGCCCCGGAATGAACGATAAAAATGTGAGTATTCCGGTAGACAGTCCTCCGAATCTGACCCGTCTTTCAAACACCCATTCCTCCTTCGGTCCTTCTTTGAATCGAAAAATGCTGGTACTTCGGGTGTACGTTTATTTCGGGGGAACCCTCCCTTTCCTTGGTAAAACTACCATATTCTGGTCTCCCGGGAGATCCTGAAAAGGCAAAATCATTTTTCGACCGTTCCCAAGTTTTTTCCGGGTTTCGTTTTGTCCTCCCCGCAATGATATCCCGAGGATAGTACCTCTTCGATAACCTTATCTGACTCATCCCTCAATGTATAACTGAAACGGTCTTTGGTGATTTCATGAGCAGGAAGAGTGTCAATCTGACGATCGGGGAATTAAAATCCGATATTGCACACTTCCGGGATGTCAGTATATCGATCGGTGCCGTACACCAGGAACGATGGCTTGAACCCATGGGACCGACACCATTCCCTTCGCTTACGACGCTCCGTTCCTGGGATCATAAACTGCTCGGGCGGTACAAACCATTTTATCTCCCCTTCTGTGATCTCTGCTGCCTCTGCACCTATGGCAAATGCGACCTCACTCAATCAAAACGGGGAGCGTGCGGTATTACCATGGCGGCTCAACAGTCCCGCATGGTCCTTATCGCTGCCTGTATCGGAGCTGCAACGCATACCGGCCACGCGAGGGAACTCCTCACGTATCTCACCGGAAAATATGGACGGGACCACCCGATTAATGTCGGCGATACGGGCGTTGAGGTAGAGGCGCCGGTAACCCGCCTCGTCTGCGGGATCAAACCAGAAACGCTCGGGGACCTTGAACCCGCCCTGGATTATTGTGAAAACCAGCTGACCCAGCTCCTCGCGGTTACCCACACCGGCCAGGAAGGCAATAACCTGGATTTTGAATCCAAGGTGTTTCATGCCGGTATGATCGACCACGTGGGGATGGAGGTCGCCGATATTGCCCAGATCTCCGCAATGGGATACCCGAAAGCAGACCCGGAATCTGCCCTGGCCGATCTCGGTCTCGGCACGGTAGACAAGAAGAAACCGGTCATCCTGGTGGTCGGCCATAATGTCTCCCCCTCGGCAGGTATTATTGACTATCTCAGGAACAAGGGGAACCTTTCTGACGTTGAAGTAACCGGCATCTGCTGTACGGCGCTGGACATGACCCGGTACTCTCCCAGGGCAAAAATTGTCGGTCCAATATCCTGGCAGCTCCGGTATATCCGGAGCGGTGTTCCCGATGTTATCGTGATTGACGAACAGTGCGTCCGGGCAGATACCCTCCAGGAAGCGGCCAAAGTGAAGGCCCCGCTCATTGCTACCAGCGAGAAGAACTGCCTTGGCCTTCCTGACAGGACCGAAGATGACGTTGAGGCGATCGTTGCAGGTTTTGTCGACGGTACTGTTCCGGGAGCCCTCATCCTTGATCCGGAAAAGGTCGGGGCAGTTGCCGTCCTGACTGCGATGGCGATGGCGCCAAAACGGAAAAAGCAGGGAACGGAACCTTCGAAAGAAGAACTTGTCCGCCTTGCCAAGAAGTGCACCCAGTGCATGCTCTGCCGGCGGGCATGCCCCAACGACCTGCCTATTGCACAAGCACTCAAAGCCGCAGCCGGCGGGAACCTGAAGCTCCTCGATGAAATCTATGATGACTGCGTTGGCTGCGGCCGCTGTGAATCGGCCTGTACCCAGAAACTTCCGGTCCATTCCCTGATCTGCTCAGCCGCCAACAGCCAGACCCGCAATGAATCGTATTGCATCCGGACCGGTCGCGGATCTATCCAGGACACGGAAATCCGCAAGGTCGGCGGGCCGATCGTCCTTGGCGAGATCCCCGGGGTCGTTGCCTTTGTCGGGTGCGCCAATTACCCGAAAGGTTCCCGTGAAGTTGCCGAGATGTGTATGGAGTTTGCCAAGCGCCGGTACATCGTCTGCACGTCAGGCTGTTCGGCGATGTCCGCCGGCATGTACCGTGACGAGGAAGGAAAAACTGCGTATGAACGATACTCCGGAGCGTTCGAGGCCGGGGGGATCGTCAATGTCGGGTCATGTGTGTCGAATGCCCACATTTCCGGAGCGGCAATCAAAATTGCGAGCATTTTTGCCAAGCGCCCGCTCAGGGGCAATTATGAGGAGATTGCCGATTACGTCTACAACCGTGTCGGAGCCGTCGGTGTAGCATGGGGTGCGATGTCCCAGAAAGCGGCGGCAATCGCTGCCGGGTTCTGGCGCCTCGGAATTCCCGTTGTTGTAGGCCCCCACGGGACCAAGTACCGGCGGATGCTCCTTGGCCGGTCTGACAAAAAAGACGACTGGTATGTGCACGATGCCCGTACCGGAGAGAACGTCTACGGCGGCCCGGTCCCCGAACACCTCTTCTTTGCAGCAGAGACCAAGGAAGAGGCTATGGTCATGGTAGCAAAACTGACCATGCGTCCCAATGACACGAGTAAAGGGCGGGCAAACAAGCTTGCCAATTACGTTGACCTGCACAAGAGGCTGGTGGGAGGTATTCCTCACGACGTCCACCTGTTTGTCCGGACGCATGCGGATATTCCCCTTACCATGCGGGATGAGATCAAGGCGCACCTGGACGGTCATGCGTGGAGTGAGCAGCCGATACCCGACCCGACATTGCTGCCACGGATGATCCACCGGAAGAAGGAGGCGTCCGATGCCGCTGAATGAATCCTGGCAGACCGCAGAGATCCCGGGGCCCAAAAAGGCATCACTGATCATGAAACCGGATATCGCAGACGCGATGATCCGCCGGGCGAAGAGACCGATCATGATTGTCGGCCATGGTATTGTCGAATATGATGTAGAAGGGCTCAAGCTGATTGATTGTCTCATCGAGCTTGCGACCAAAGCCCATATTCCGGTCGTCGTCACTGCCAGTACCAACCGCGAATTTCTCTCCCGTGGGTTCAGCCCTGCAGCCCTGATGCCCGCCGTCGATATCGGTAACCGCCTTACCGACCCGTCCTGGAAAGGATTTGACGGGAAAGATTCGTACGATCTGGCCATCTTTGTCGGACTGCCCTATTACATGGAATGGACGATTCTTTCCGGTCTCAAGCACTTTGCCCCGCTTTTAAAGACGATGACGCTTGACTGTGTGTACCAGCCCAATGCAAGCTGGTCCTTCCCGAACAGCACGATTAAGGACTGGGTAGTCAGTCTGAAGGGTATTGTTGACGGCCTGGGAGACTGACCCCGCCATGTTTGAACAAATTCCTGTTGATGTCGGTCTTGTCCACGAAGGGGAACGGGTCCGGAAGAACGATATGCAGGTCGAGCTCGGGGGCCCTGCCGAACCGGAAAAGTGCGAGATCGTCCGGGTCCGGCCTGTCGATGAGATAACGGATGGTGCGATAGAGATTATCGGTCCCGATCTTACGGCTATGGAAGAGGGTCACCATTACCCGATCGGGATCCTGGTTGAGATTGCCGGCAACCAGGTAGAGACAGATCTTGAGGGCGTAATCGAGCGCCGNATTCATGAATATGGTAACTACATCGAAGGGTTCATGCACCTCAACCAGCGGTATGACATCTGGATCCGTCTTTCGAAAAAATCGTTTAAGAAGGGGCTGAACTCACTCCGTTTTATCGGCCTGGTGATGCATGAACTGTTCAAAAACGAACTTCCGATCCTTGAGAAGGTCCAGATAACGTTCATTACTGACAGCGAAAAGATCAAACCGCTTTACCTGGAAGCACTGGGTCGTTACGAAGCCCGGGATGCCCGGGCACGGGGCCTCTCCGACAAGGACGTGGATGTTTTTTATGGATGCGCCCTCTGCCAGTCATTCGCCCCGACCCACGTATGCGTGATAACTCCGCAGCGGTACGCAAACTGTGGTGCCATCAGCTGGTTTGACGGACGAGCCGCTGCCGGTATCGACCCGAAAGGACCAATCTTCGCCATTGAAAAAGGGGAATGTTTGGACCCGGAGAAAGGTGAGTATTCCGGGGTGAATGACAGTGCGAAAAAACGATCGATGGGGGAGATAAACCGGGTTTACCTCTATTCAGCGTTCGGGTACCCACACACTTCCTGCGGGTGTTTCGAGGGCATTGCCTTTTACATCCCTGAAGTTGAAGGATTCGGTATTGTCCTCAGAGGGTTCCGTGACGTCACCGTCAATGGTCTTGCCTTTTCGACGATGGCAGATTCTACTGCCGGGGGGCGGCAGGTAGACGGGTTCCATGGGATCTCCCTCGAATATATGCGTTCTTCGATGTTCATGCATGCAGACGGGGGATATGGACGGGTCGTCTGGATGCCCGCAGAGACAAAAGAGCGGTTACAGAAATTCATACCTGCTTCAGTTTACCCGGCAATTGCCACAGAAAAGGATGTAAAAGATATCGCAGAACTGAAGGCCTTTCTCTCGGCTCACCATCACCCGGTGGAAAAACGCTGGATCCCTGCGGACACCCCATCACTTGGTTCGGCTGAATTCCACGGCAAGGTCTTCTCTGCGGGTGATATCCCCATTACCGCAGGAGGATTCCGTATCATCCTGAAGAATGCCAAAATAACTGCAGAAAAAGTGATCATTCTCCCGGTCAGGCATCATGTTCAAGGCGGAGGTGAGCACCATGCCGCCAAAAAATAAACCCTCCGCATCGGCCCTTGAAGGTACAGACCTGCTCACCCTTGCTCCCCGTATCCTCGAGCTCCTCGAAGGGGTCCAGCAGCTGGAACTTGAGAACTTCTCGATGGAGATCGGCGACCTGGACCTTTTCATCCCGTCCGGTCATTTTTCCCCGGTAACGCAGCCGATCCCGCCAACTCCCACGGCTCCGGCAAAACCTACCGCTTTGCTGCCTGAAACATTCACTCCCCGGGAAATCCTCTACCCGGGCAGTATCCGAGAAGTGGTTCTCGGTGCGACAAAGAGCGGGGGTGGAAGCAGGAGCAGGGCCATCACCATTGGCGGGGCGACACGGCCGGCCTATTCTGATCGCCGGCATATGCCCGTTCATCCCCCCGTGATCTCCCTGGACGTTTTCGACATGAAGATCGCTCTTCCTAAGGTCCTCAGGGAGCCTGTCGAGGAAGTGATGGAAGATCCGGCAGAATGGGCCAGGATGAATGTGAAAAAGTTCGGGGCAGATATTGTCACCATCCACCTCATGAGCACCGATCCGCTTTTTAACGACGCTTCGCCGACTCAGGCAGCCCGGACGGTTGAGGAAGTGCTTCAGGCGGTGGATGTACCTCTTATTGTCGGGGGTTGTGGAGATCCGAAGAAGGATGCTGCGGTCTTTAAGGCCGTTGCCGAGATGGCCGGGGGCGAACGTCTTCTGCTTAACTCGGTAACTCTCGATATGGCGGAAGCAAGGACGCTCGAAAGTGTGGCAAGGGCTGCCCGGGACCATGATCATGTACTGCTCGCATTTACCGGTCTTGAACTGAACAATGCCAAGGAGCTGAACCGCCGCCTGTATGAATACATCCCCCCGGAACAGATCGTGATGGACCTGACGACGGTGGCCCTGGGGTACGGCCTTGAGTATTCCTTCACCATCCACGAACGGGCCCGGTATGCAGCGCTCATGGGAGATGCTGAACTGGCCCACCCGGTCATTTCTGCAGCAACGAATGCCTGGGCAGCCCGCGAGGCCTGGATGAAGATGGCACCGGAATACGGCCCGCGTGAGCTCCGGGGTCCGGTTTGGGAGACAATCAATGCCCTGACGCTGCTGCTCGCCGGTGTTGACCTGTTCATGATGATGCACCCGGCATCGGTCCTGACCCTCAAAGACGTGATCAGACGGCTGGGAACAGCCGCACCTTCGGACAACACGGAACCTGCGAGGGACTGGGTGGGCGTGAGAATATGACCACGGAAGAACCCGTTCTCCGGCAGAAGAAAGGTATCAGGGAGATCAGTCCTATCGATGTCTACCGCCTGCTACCGAAGACCAACTGCCAGGAATGCCATGAGTCCAACTGCATGGCCTTTGCCACCCGTCTTGTGAATGGTGAACTTGTCCTCAGCGACTGCCCCCCGCTCCATACGGTGGAATATCACGGTGCACACCAGGAACTCGCTCTTCTTCTTGCACCTCCGGTAAAGGCCGTGGCGTTCGGAACGGGTGACCGGCAGTGTATAACCGGCGGAAAATATGTGCTCCAGCGTCACGAGTTCACCTACCACAACCCCCCACCCATTGCAATTGATGTGAACGACCTGATGACGGATGAAGAACTCATGGCACGGATCCGCACCATTGAGCAGTTCTCCTACAATTACATCGGAAGGAACCTTACCCTGAATGCGGTTGCTATCCGTTCGGTCTCCGGGGACCCGTCAGTCTTCGGAAAGGTCGTCAGGAAGGTGGCGGGCGCCACAAACCTCCCGCTCATCCTGTGTTCCCTGGATCCCGGGGTGATGGAAGCCGGACTCTCTGAAGCAAAAGACGGGAACCCGCTGATCTATGCAGCCACACGGGATTCATGGAGATCCATGGCAGATCTCGCCCTTGCTTACCATGCCCCCCTCGTTGTCCATACTGACGGGGATCTCCCGCTCCTGCGATCGCTCGTCAAAACCCTGAAGGCGTACGGGATTTCGGAGATCATTCTTGATCCCTGCACCCTGTCTGATGACGGACTTTCTGAGACCCTGCATAATTTCACTGCCCTCCGGGTAGCGGCCAGCCGGGATTTGGATGAATTGAGCGGATACCCGCTTCTTGGTGTACCCCTGGCAGTATGGACCAGCGAAGAGATCTCCGAAGATGTCCTGAAATGGCGGGAGACGATCACCGCATCGATGCTCATGTCCCGGTATGCCGACCTGCTTATTATGCACAGCCTGGACGGCTGGGTGCTGCTCCCCCAGGTAATCTGGCGGTTTAACCTCTACACGGATCCCCGCAAACCGGTCTCTGTTGAAGCCGGTGTAAAAATATTCGGGAGACCTGACAAGAACTCCCCGATCCTGATGACGACAAACTATGCCCTTACGTTCTTTACGGTCGAGTCCGATATCAAATCCGCAACTATCGATTGTTTCCTTATAGTCGTGGATACCGGAGGACTGAGCGTTGAAAGTGCCGTTGCCGGCAGGTACTTCACCGCGGATTCGATCGCATCAGCATTGAAATCCTTCGATGCCGGAAGTCTTGTCAGCCACCGGACCCTGATCATTCCGGGACTTGCGGCCCGGTTGAGCGGTGAGACGGAAGAAGTCAGCGGGTGGCATGTCCTTGTGGGCCCGAAAGACTCTTCCGGACTTCCCCAGTTCCTGAAATCGCACTGGCCCCCGGCCGGCACGTCATGAAACTCACCGACCGTCCTGATGAAAGACCATGCCGGATTTAAAAAAACCCGCAGACGAAGTGAGCAGGAGATACATGCCTGATTCCGTCCGGGTAACGTTCCGGCCCCTGGATAAAACCGTTGTTGTCAGACGGGGTTCTACCGTACTGGACGCAGTACGGGAAAGCGGGGCGGAGTTTGAAAGTATCTGCGGGGGTAACGGGGAATGCGGCAAGTGCAGGGTGATCTTTGTCCGGGGTTCCTGTTCCCTGGGATCGCCGGAAAGCATCAGAGGATTGTCGACTGACGAGATCAACCGGCATTATTGCCGGGCCTGCCAGACCCGGGTCACCGGCGATTGTGAGTTTATCCTTCCCGTTGAGAGCAGGATTTACAGTCCCAAAATTCTCCGGTATCATTCCCCCGCCCTTCCGCCACGCAATCCTGCCGTGGAAAAATATCTTCTCTTTCCGCAGGACGAAGAGGTGAACTTCCGCGGTCATCGCTCCCTGCGTCTCCGGGGGTATTCGGGCACCCGTCCGCAGATGACGCGGGAACAGCATGACCAGCTGGCAGGTGCAGGGGGACCCTGTACCGTCACCATCTCGATGGCCAACGGGTATCCCGAAGTAATCCGGATCGAGGAGGGGGATACGCGACAAACGAGCTATGGTATCGCCATCGATCTCGGCACGACAACCGTGGCGGGAGTCCTGGTCGATCTCTCAAAAGGCCGTGTATGCGGAGAATCCTCCACCCTGAACCGCCAGATCACGTTTGGAGAGGAACTCCTGACGCGGATTGCGTACGCGAAGAGCCCCGGGGGTGCTGCGGATCTCCAGGCTGTTGCAGTCGAGAGTATCAATGAGGTCATCAGTCAGCTGATACAGGAGGCCGGGGTTCAGGCACCGGATATCAGTGACCTGTCCGTAGCCGGCAACACGGTCATGACCTATCTGCTCCTCGGCCTGGACACCGGGACTCTCGATCTCCCGAATGCGCTCGTCCCGCGGGTGGCAGTGGTCAGAAAAGCAGGCTCCCTGAAGATCTCTGCCTCGCCGGGAGCTTACCTGTTCTGTCTCCCGAGCGTCAGCCGGTTTATCGGGGGAGATGCTGTTGGCGACAGCGTAGTTGCCGGGATGGCAGATTCTCCGGATCTCTCGCTTATGATCGACCTCGGGACGAACGGGGAGATCCTCCTCGGCAACCAGGACTGGCTGGCTTCGGTCTCCTGCGCTTCCGGTCCCGCCTTCGAGGGGGCCGGTATCTCCGCGGGAATGAGGGCAAGCCGGGGTGCCATTGATCATGTTACAATCGATCCGGCCGACTGTTCGATAACGGTTACTACAATCGGGGGTGAGGCACCGAGAGGGATCTGCGGGTCGGGTATCATTGACGCAGCTGCCATGATGGCCTCTGCCGGCATCCTGGATTTTACCGGGAAACTGGATCGTGAAAAAGCGGGTGTCAGGCCCGGTACCGGAGGGTACGAATTTGTTCTGGTCCCCCGGGAAAAAACCTCTACCGGAAAAGACATCTGCATCACCAGCCGGGACCTGGAATATCTGATGGATTCAAAAGCCGCTGCCTGCGGTGCAATCGGTGTCCTGCTGAAAAAATATCGTCTTTCTGTCAGGGATATCCGGCATGTATACCTTGCCGGGGCGTTTGGGGCCTATGCGAACCTCACCAGCATCGTCCGGTTTGGCATTATCCCCGATTTTATCAATGCGGAATTTCATGCTATCGGAAATGGATCCCTCTCCGGCGCGACATTTGCACTGGTATCGCTGGAGAGCCGGAAAAAAATGGTACGGGTCGCGGAACGCATGGTGTATATCGACCTTCTCGTCGATGCCGATTTTATTGAGGAATATTCCGCGGCGCTTTATATCCCGGGAAAAAAGGAGTATTTTCCTCAATAAGGCGTTATTCGAACAACCAGCCAAGATCCTGCAGTTCTTCGATATGGGCAAGTTGTTTTCCGATATCGGTCTTTTCCGGAATTTCCAGTTTTGCTACGATCTTATTTGAACCCCCGAAGGTATCCAGCGTAGCTCCAAGGGCAACCAGATCGCGCAGGATCTCGTCCTGCATCTTTCGCCGGTCCCCGTCGCCAAGTTCTGCGACCAGCTGAAATTCTGGATGTTTGAGAATTGCCGTCTTATTGATAGTGATACCATTATGGCTTTCGATGACTGAATCGAACGCTTCACGGCGCATCTGCTGGTTTTCCATGTGAGAATTGATGCGGAAACCGCTCCGGATGGAAGTTGCGATCTCATCAATCTTCGCAATGATCTGCTCTATCAGGACATCAAGCGGATCCGTGGCATGGGTGATGGCAAACAGGTGGAAATCGTCAGTATATATCCACTGGATCTCGGTCGTATTCTCTTTTTTGTAGATCCTTTCCGTGATCGTCCAGTCCCCGCGTTTTATCCGTATCCCCAGGAACGTGAGATCAGGTTTTCTCTTTGCCGAGACCGGGTAGACCTGCATGTCATCAATAAGGGAATGATCGCTTTCTACGAGTTCTCTGACAATCAGTTCAAAATAACGGGTCTTCGGGTGCGGGGGTTTGAGTACAACACTGTCGAAGACTTTCCATTTGTACTCCATCACCTGCTGGATCTCTATCTCATCGCCAACGTCAATGAGGTACGAATGATGGATATGTTTCTTATCCAGCTTCTCGTACTCATGGTAGATGATATGTGTCATATCATAACCCCCGCCGTTGAATGGACCTGCCGCCCCTCATCTCCCTGACGGGCAGATATCCATGGTGAATGTCGTTCCAATTTCAATCCAGAAATTATCTTTTTATTCTTATTTATATGAGTCCTTTGGTCTACATGATAATGGTGTTTCCTGCCCATGGCTGCCGGAGGAAACAGGTCTCATGGTCCTACGGATTTTCTCCCCTTCTGCGAGACATAATTGCACTCATAAGAAATCGGGAATTATCCACCCTGTACTGCGTTTCCGGATCACGGTAGAAAAAACAACCGTGACCCGGCCTTTTCAGGCTCACCTGCTCAAGGGGGCCCTGTCCTCCCGGGGAATGGCCCGATCCGGAACAGATACCTTTTTCCCGAAAGGGAGATCACGATCACGAATCATGGATGGTAATGCCCGGTCCTGGGAAGCAGATTATCGTGCACGGGGACGTTTATGGGGGGGTTCAGCCGGGCAACTCCCGGATCTCCCGGGCGGTAGCCGTATTCTTGATCTGGGGTGTGGTGACGGGAAGACACTTTCATCTCTGGCAGCATGCGGTTGGGATCCGGTTGCGCTCGATTTCTCCGGGCACGCAACACGGTTATGCCGCAAAAATGCAGGGATTTTTGCAAACCGGGTCTTAACTGCTGACGCACGTGCCCTTCCCTTCCGTGACGGTTCTTTTGATGCAGTCCTGGCATTTCATGTGGTCGGCCACATGACCGCAGAGGACCGCACGATTATTGCCCGGGAGGTCGTACGGGTTTTACCCCCCGGGGGGGTCCTTGTTTTCAGGGAATTTTCAACAGACGACTTCAGGTACGGCCGGGGCGAACAGGTCGAGGAAGGGACCTTCCGGCGGGGAAATGGTATCATTACCCACTATTTCAGTCCTGATGAAGGGATCAGCCTCTTTTCACACCTGGCTCCGCTCTCTGCCAGGATCCATCGGTGGTCAATGCGGGTCCGGGGAAACGATCTGATGCGTTCGGAGATCCACGGAATGTTCATGAAAAGGCTGTGAAACAAAAAAACGAGAAGAAAACCGCTCTTTTATTCCCCGAATGCTCCGTATGGTGTGTTGTGGGTTTTTTTAAGCATGAACGCCTGCAGTTGAAAAGGTTTTGAGGGAAAAATTTACCTCATCCATCGACGGGACAGGTACAATACGGCAAAGGCGAGACACGCCGGTATACCCTCAAACCCGGGCAGCATGGACGCGCTTGCAGGCGTGGTAGGAGTTGCGTACTCAAGGAATACCGTCATCATGGTCGTTTTTCCCGCGGTAATGGTCACAACCTTGCTGACAGGCTCAAACCCCTCCTTCTGGAAAACGACCGTATGAGAGCCGGGTGGGATCTCAAAGAAGGTCGCAGGTGTATCACCGAGGTACTCGTTGTCAACAGATACCCTGACATCGGCCGGTGACGTCGTTATATTCAGGGCACCGTTGGGGGATGTTGTGGGAACGCCTGATCGGGAGGGGTCTGTGACCGTATGGGTGACGGAAGGGAGCACATCAGCGTCATGGAACTCCCTGACGTACCCATCCGGAAATCTCAGGGTGACTTCAGAGGGGGAAAAATCCGCGCTGACGACATTACTGAGGGAAGAGCTCTGGAGGGCGATCTCGGCCTTCTTGAAATTCATGGATGCTGTCCGGTACTCGGTCCCTGTGGTACCATCGCTGGTATCGGCAAATTTTTTCATCAGGAGCACGGCACTGGATTTGTCCATAGATCTGAGTTCAGGAGGTTCTGAACTTGTCGTGAGCCCCTTTTTGAGTTCCTCCTCGATGATCGATTGCGGTATCGCATTTTCCACCAGTCCTTCGAGAGTAAACCGGAATACTGCGACGGCATCCCCGGTTTTATCGATCGTTATATCCAGGGAATTTGCCGTGAACGCGTGGACCGGAATGATCATGACGCCGCAACACCCTATCACCAGCAGGCAGCTAAAAAAAATTCCGGGGACTTTTACGTCCGAAGGCCTTCTTCCCGGCAGGTTCATTTTCTGATCCTCCAGTATTCTTCTTTCCCTACCCATAATCATTTCACTAAAAATTAACAAGGCAGATTGCGAAGAAAAGAAACAAAAGACTTTTCCGAATCCGGAACTTATCAGTCCTGCCTCACCTTAATATATCGTACCCGAACATATAGTTCCGGAACACATGATAGATCTCCTGATCAACATCTTCCTCCACCTCGACCAGAACCTGATTTCGGTAGTTCAGGAATACGGGTTGTGGACCTATTTCATTCTTTTTGCTATTATTTTTTTCGAGACCGGTTTTGTTATCTTTCCCTTCCTTCCCGGAGACTCCCTTCTTTTTGTCGGGGGTGCCGCCGCAGCAAGCGGTATCCTTGAAATCCCCTGGCTCCTGCTCGCGATCGCCCTTGGTGCAGTGCTGGGAGATACCGTGAATTACTGGATTGGCAATTACCTCGGCCTTCACTTCTTCCGTGAACGATTTCCCACCCTGGTAAAAAAAGAGTATATCGATCGCACCTATGCCTTTTACGAGAGGTATGGTGGTGCGACAATCTTTGTTGCACGATTTGTCCCGGTCGTCAGGACCTTTGCGCCGTTCCTGGCCGGTGTAGGATCCATGCAGTACCAGAGATTCCTGTTCTATAATGTTCTTGGCGGGATTTCCTGGGCAGTCGCCCTGGTTATGGGTGGATACTTTTTTGGGCGGCTGGACGTTGTTAAAGAGAATATGAGCCTGTTACTCATTGGTGTAATTCTGGTAACCATTGCCACGGTGATTATCATTGCTTCCAGTATTGCAGCCTCCTACTGGGAACGGCGGAAAAAGGGGACCATAAAAAAATAATGTATTTAAAAAAAGGTTTACTTCGATTGACTCAGAACAAGCCCCTTGTTATCAACCTTTGTCATAATCGCTATTTTAAGCCCGAGGGGGTTTATGATCTCTTCAAGGCTGGCCCGCTTCATGTCCGTCACAACTGCAATGGACGGACCTACCGAACTCATACCGACAAACTCGAGATGTGCCTCGCGGAGCCTGCTCATATAGTGGTAGATCTCAAAGCTGTGGTGTTCCACCTCGGCACGTTTAGACCCCCTGAACTCGATCTCCCAGACGACATCTCCTGCGCGTTTCAGGTCACCCTTTTCCAGTGCGGGGACAAGGTCCATAAGGAACAGGTAGGCTTTCAGCTCCCTGTCCCGGTAGTCGAGTGTCCGCGCCTTGTTCATCAGGAGATCAAACTCCTGGGTTCCTGCCGAGGAAATACCGGTCGGAGGGATAATGATATACACATTCTTCTCCTCAGCAAACGGGTGATGGTATACCAGTGAGAGTTCGTCCCCCATCACAGCCATTCCTCCATGGGTACTTACTGCAGGACCTACACCGGTCTCGAACCCAAACGCGATCGTCCCTTCCGCGGTCTCCTCAACATAATTATGGCCTATCAGGTGACGGAGCTGCGTATTGGTGAGGGGGGAACCTACGGCTGCATTCACCGCTGTGGCAACAGCGATCATAACGGTACTCGTTGAGCCCAGTCCCACGTGCTGGTGTTCGTGGTCGGTGGCCCGTATCCGGAAACCACCCTCATACCCCACTGCTTTTTTAAAAACTGCAATGAAATTCCTGATTATGGGCGCCCTCGCGTAATCGACCTCGACCTCTTCCGCTGTACATTCCACATCGGCAGTACAATAACACTGGATTGCAAATCCGATCCCCCCGCCCCCGGGGTGATCCGGGGCAAAACGGTTCATATCAAGGACCGTAAGATGGATGCGGGCCGGCGCCCGTACTGAAACAATGCCCTTCACCGCTTTCAACGAATAGGTTTTGTTCTCAAGACCGAGTGTCTTGAGAATTGTCCCGGGTTTAAACGACCTGAATTCATATTCTACAAGGTCGAGGTCACCGCCACGAATTTTCATCACTGGCATAGTGATCCTGTAGGATGGGCTTGTAAGTTAAACCTTTTTTCGGATTTGAGTGTCGCCGGTTCACGTGGTCATTTTTCATAGCGTACACGATAACGGCGTGGCTTTCGTGTCCGCAGGAAAATAGCTCCCGTAATAATCAGGATTCCAAGAATGACGAATCCATTTTTCACGATAAGATCCATAATCATGGGGAACACGAGTGCCGGTGATCGGAGAAGGAATTGAGCTGGCGAGTCCTCAGGGTTGGACTGCCCGGCAGTCACAAGGGACCCCGAAGGATCAGGAGTCAGTCCTCCCATCTCGGAAAATAAGGCGATAATACAGAAATGGGATACCTCGGCAGTCACCGTGGCGGTTTGTGTATCATACCGTGAAGGGATGTCATGCCATGTCCTGCTGGTCCTGTCGAAGGTTTTTACCGAGAAGTGCTGCCCGGAGGGGATATGCGGTGCGATAAAACTCACGGGGATTGCCGGGGAGAAAACGGCCCCATCCGGAAGAAATTCATAGGCTCTTCCGGCGAATGTTGATGGCGATCCCTGGGGAAGCGGGGGCAGGTTTTCTCTTAAGACCTGTTCCATCGTAACTGAAGAAACCGATGTTCCATTCTCCAGGTTAACGAGAGTTCCCTTGCCAATATTCACCCGGGCGAGACAATCGGTCGACTGCAGAATAACTGCTTCGGTTGTCGCTCCGGAGTTGTCCTGGTAAAGAGTTGCAGTCTGACCGGGATCCGGGGTGACCGCGGGAACGGGAATCGACGGTGATATGCGTACCATCGGGTTCTGGCCAGGTTCTCCGGGATCATCCCCCCCGGGGTTTCCCAGAAGGACTGGCTGGAACAAATTGGCATTGCCCGAGAGCGATGAGATTCCAAACGTGGAGAATTTCCCCGGTGTATCTGCCTGAAGATATTCAGGATTTGGACCTGAATCGTTACCGATCCGGCTCGTCGGGAAGATAGTCCCGGACATTTTATCATCGGCAATACCTTGCACGAACACATTCCCGGCTCTTCCTCCGGGTACAGAGATCCCGCTGGTATTGAACCTCACATACATCGTCAGGTTATCCGGAGAAGGGAAGTGCGTCCGCGTGATCCTGGCGGTAAATGCCGTCCCGTGGTAGTGAGCGTCATTCTCTTCCGCGATCCGCTGAAACGCTTCCTTATCGTCCGGCAATGCCTCTTCCCACAGGGTCGTCCTGATCAGTCCGTTACAGGGATACGATGCCAGAGCCATGGTATACCTGAAAGAAACCGGTAACCCCGTTTCCGGGGTAAAACCCGCAGGAATAATCTCCCTGGTTTCCATGCTGGCGCCATCGGATAATCCGGTTATCGTTGCATTGACACTACGGGTGAACTTTGTACCATTGAGAGCATGGAGAACGATTTTCCTGAATCCGCTTACGGCAGGCGGGAGGATTTCGAGCACCGTTCCGTCCTCCTGCAGCACCGAGGGTAGAGTTTCCGTGTCGATCGTCACCTTTTGAGGACTTGTGCAGCCGGATAGTGTTAACCCGTTGAATGTCGAATTCGCAACGCTGTCGGCACCCGCCGAGAGGATAACAAACCCATTCGCAAGGATGCCCTTTTCCCCGTCAGGATTGGTGACTACGACAGTATATTTCCCCGGGAGTTTGCCGGTCAGGTCAGCCTGGAACGTGATATGGTCCGCACCCGGTATCGTGATATCCATTCCCCGGATGTCAGCCTGCCCGGTACGGTTCAGCAGGACCGTGGCTCCCGGCATAAAGTTGGATCCTTCAAGGTTGATAACGGATTCCGTACTGATATTGAACGCAGAAACGGGAGAAATTGCCGTGATCTCAGGAAGAACCGGTATCGTGGTGAACCAGACGTCATTCAGGTTTCCTGTATCTCCCCATCCTCCAAGGACCCATGCTTTTTTTTCGAAAATAACCGAAGAATGGCAAGTTCGTGCCGGAAAGAAGGTTACTCCTGCTGCCTGCGTCCATTGCTTGCCATCCGTGGAATACCAGGCATCCTGAAAATTCCCACTGTCCCCGGATCCTCCCATCACCCATATACGGTGATCAAATACAAGGGAGGTATGGTCGCCCCTTGGCGCCCAGGAAACAGAACTGTTCGCCTCGACCCAGGTCGTGCCGTCAGAGGAGAACCACACATCATTCAGGTTCCCTGACTGTGCACTATACCCGCCAATGACCCAGATCTTATTATCGAAGACAACGGAGGTATGGCTGTATCTGGGAGGAAACTGGGCGGAACTGGTAGCGGAATGCCATGTCACTCCATCGGAAGAATACCATACGTCATTATAGTAGTTGCCGGAATCTCCGGATCCCCCGATCACCCATATTTTATCATTAAAAACAACCGAGGTGTGACCATATCGTATCGGGAATGAAGCGGATCCCGTGACTTCTTTCCAGATTGTCCCGTCAGTGGATTTCCAGACATCGTTAAATGTCCTGGCGCCCCCATACCCCCCGACCACCCACATCGCGTCATGGAAGACAACGGATGTGTGATCGGCCCGGGCAGGAAACCCGGCGGAATTGGTCGCTGCTATCCATGTTATTCCATCCCGTGAGTACCAGATATCGTTGAACAGACCGGAAGATACACTGTTGCCGCCAATAACCCACATTGCATCTCCGTTCCCGCTGTCGAAGACTGCTGATGCGTGGCTGTACCGGGAAAGGAATGAGGCCGAACCCGTTGACTGCTGCCACACCTCGCCGGCAGGCTGGGCAAGGACGTTGCCACCGGCCAGAATAACCAGGACAGAGCAGATCACAAGCGAGAGAAGAGCTCGTTGATATCGCGCAGGAACCTGAAACCGACTCACCACCCTGATCACAAACATCGTGTTGATTCAAGGAATCTCCGTTGGGGCTTTATATGAATCTTTTTACGTATCGGGTGGGCCGGATTCACTATGCAAGGCAGTATTGCATCGCCAATATTTATCTACCCCCATGAACAGGTAAAAATTACGGCAGATTTCGGCTTTGGCGTCAAGGTATTCACTGCTCTTTGTATCCTGCCGGTCGGGGGTGATCCTGAATCATTCACCATGCAGAATTGGAAAAAAACCGAGCCCCAATTTTTCTCTCGCTCAATCTTCACGTACCCTGATCAATAATCCCGAATTGTTTCCGCCGGGACTCTCATATCAGACAATCACTTATCGCCCTATGATCAAGAACATATTTTTTCCGATGGCAGAAATCGGGAATATACNCGGCAACTGAGCATTTCCCTGTTGAGAATGCCTTGCAAACGTCTGTCACAGGGTTTCAGGGTACCTGAATTAATTTTCCAGGGATTTTAATCTGAGTTGAACTCCGTATCAGGGAGTCGGATCCGGATTTACCTGAAGGGCGAGACCGTCAAATTCGGCAATAATGCGTTCCCCTTCGTATACCATAACCCGGAAAACAGAGTATCTCCCGTTATCCCCGACCCGCCGGGCAATGGCAGTAAGATTTCCTGAAGCCGGCGCTATGTACTGGATGTGGACAGAGACGGCGACCCGGTCAACTCCTGCGCAGTTCGCCGCAATGCCGAATGCCTGATCTGCCAGGGCGAAGATGGCGCCCCCATGGGCAACAGCATGCGGGTTGCTCTTTCCTTCGGTATGCATAACCACCCTGGCATACCCGTCAGTAGCTTCCGTGATTACCATACCAAGCGTGCGGGCAAAATCGCTCTCATTGAAGAGGGCGATCTGTCGCTCGGTCACTGAAATGGACGAGTCCGTGGAAATACCGGTCATGAATACCCACACACAGGGACAAAGGCAGTGACGGTCATAGTCACTTGTATTTTTTACGGGTATACGAATATTTTCCCGATTCGCCACCCTGACCGACTATGTAGATCCACTCATACAGGGATTTAAACGTCCCGAACTGCTGGTACCGGCGCATGGAGAATCCTACCTTGAGATTCCCGTCAAAGAGAACCTTTCCGAGATCTTTCATGCGCATCGCGATCTCGAGATCGTCACCGGCATCGATGCACCGGTAAAGTCCTGCCTGGATGACTGACGATCTGCGGAACGCCGTATTGCACCCGAGGGTGTAATAAAATGTTGATGAATAATACCCCACGCGGGAGAAGGTATTTGCGAGAAACAGGGAAAATTTATTGCGGAATCCTTCTTCAATGGGATAAACCGGGCCGAAGAGCTGGACTACGTTTTTCTCCTTAAAATCCCTCTCGATCGTGGCGATCCAGCCCGGCGGAAGAATACAGTCCGCATCAGTAGTGGCGACAATTTCTCCTTTCGCAACCATGATCCCGTCATTCCGTGCTCCCCCGACTTTTTTGCTGGTCTGGATAAAAACGGTATCGGCGTATTTTTGTGCGATTTCGCGGGTCGCATCTTTTGAACCGCCGTCAACGACAATGATTTCGTAGCTGGAACGGGGCACCGTCTGATGTGACAGGGAGACGAGGCACTGGGCGATATTTTCTTCTTCATTAAAAGTCGGAATGATGACCGAGATCATGGGATAAAATACTCCGGGTACTGCGTTGGGGTTTTCTGATAATAAGCGTGATCTACACGGAGTCCGGAATGGGTTCATATCCGGCGACGAAATCCATAACGCTCCGTATGACACCGTCCATATTCAGGTACTCAAACTGGGCAAAGCGGCCGACGAGGGGGATTCCTGTTTTCCGGCAGTAGTCCCTGATGATCCGGATATTTTTCTGGTATTCAAGATCGTAAACAACATAGGCGTACTTCTGCCGGACTACTGACGTGAACAGGATCCGGTCCGCCGTGCATATCTTCATCGATGCGAGCATCGCGGTTACTTCCTGAATAATCTCTTCATCGGTCATACCGGCTACTTCATCGCCCGGCTGGTGAGTAATCTCGGCAAGAAGAGAGCTGCACCCCGGGGGAGCAGCATTCCTGCTGAAACCGGAAGGAAAAGAGATGCGGTTGGTCTTGCCCAGGGCCGTATCGGGAATATAGAGCCAGGATAGTTCCGGAAGCTTGCCGGATATACCGATATTCACACAGACAAGTGAGTTGCAGATGAGCCCACGACAGGCATCGGTAACGGGTGCCGGAACATCCTCGAGGCAGGGGATGAGATGCTGGAGCGGCATCGTGCAGATCACGCGGTCAACGGTCACGGACTCGCTGCCGTTACTCACCTCCCATGAACTATTCAGTCTCCGAATGGATCTGACGCAAAAACCTGTGCGGATGCAGTGTTCTACCGGCCGGGCAATTGCGCGTACGAGTGCTTCGATCCCTCCATCCAGCGGGTAGGAAAAGACCGACTGGTGGGTATATCCCTCAGTGCGGATCCCAACTGCGGATTTGATGATGTCTTCCACGGGGGGACGGGGAACGCGCCCGTCAACCCAGTGGTGCGACATTTTTTCCGAGGGGTATTTCCAGATCTTTTCATTGTAGGGCACCATGTAACATTCGGCAATGCCGGGTCCGAAGGTGTGATAGATCCATTCCCGGAAATTTTCCGGCGGGGGGATCTCACCCTTCTCAACGGCAATCAGGTTCCGGACAAACCCGTGGACACAGGTAAAACGGTCCTCTTCAGGCAACTCATACAGCCCGTTCTCGAACGGGTATGTCACGAGCCCATCCTTGTAAAAAATCTTGGTATTCCGTGTGTTCCGTTGTTCATTATCCGCAATAACGTCCCGCAAAAATGCGAGGACTTCAGTGTCCCGGGAAAAGATGATGTGAGATCCCCCGGTATCAAAGGTAAATCCCTGATCCGTCCTGGATCGGCATAATCCGCCAAACGAAGCCTCGGCTTCGAGCACGATGATATCTTCACCTTTTTCATGAAGGAGGCGTGCCAGCGTAATCCCTGCAAGCCCGCCCCCGAGAATTGCGGTTGTCACTCTGTACAGGTGTGCCGGCCAGATTTATATGGATACGGGTAACCGGCGTGCTTTTTGACTGGCCGAAAGAAAAGCCCAAAGGAGCCACTAAAAAAAATTATTTTGAGATATACCAACCGGTCTGGGTTTCATCGAGAACCTTCTCCGAGTTCTTTTTGGTAAGCTGGCTCACGACGATCATCGCGAGGATTGCGATGATGAAGGAGTACGCTGAGAAGTGGAGAGGTATTTTGCCAAAATCGATTCCGAACATACCTGCTTTAACATAGTTGAGCATCCCGAATGAGAGAGAGGAGACAAGACCCAGCGCCATTGCCGCAAGCGCCCCCTCACGGGTTGCCCCCCGCCAGTAAAGACCTGCGAGCAGGGGGATTGCGAACGTGGAGAGCATTACGCCGATGCCCATCCAGATCAGGATTGCGAGCATCTCCGGAGGGTTGATGGCCAGGACCATCGTAAAGAGTGCCGACAGAATCACGATTATCTTCGAGAGAAGGAGGACCGTTTTGTCGTCAGCATCGGGTTTAATCACTTTTTTGTAGATATCCCATGAACACATCGCCCCGATCGTGAGCATCAGACGGTCCGTGGTTGACATAACTGCTGCAAGCACGATCACAGCAAATATAGCCCAGAGCGCCATGATCGGCATCGAGTTCTGGATGCCGTAAAGGATCACGAAGTCTCCGGCATTCGGGACATTCGGGAGGGTAAAGACGCCCTCCTTGACCATAACTGCACCGGCAAAACCGGTAAACTTTAAGAGGAACATCACAGCCCCATAGATCACGAATGCGATAAGGGGGGCCCACTTGAAGTACTTNACGTCCCGGATTGCGAGCACGTTATTGATGACGTGCGGTGCACAGGAAAGTCCGACCATCAGGAGGACCGCAAAGGACACGATATAGGGGGGAGCGAACGCACCNGCCGGGTTCCAGGGCATGACCAGATTGGGATTCACGCCCATGAGAACGGTGTTGATGTGGTCGAATCCGCCGGCGTAAAAAATTATGATCGGGGCCATGATAAGGACGCCGACAATAAGGATAATCGACTGGATGAGGGATGCCCACGCCACCGCATACAGGCCACCGATTGCCGTGTAGATTGTTGTGATCAGGGTAGCGATGACCAGAGCCAGCCAGAGCGGGATTCCAAAGAGCCACATCAGGACAATTGCAATTGCGGAGTACTGGCCGACGAGATAAATGAGGGAAACAATGATCCCTGCCACCGCAGAAAGGGTTCGCAGGGCAGTCGGGCTTTCGTACCGGTGGGCAAGATAATCCTGGACGGTGATGTACCCGGCAGACTTTGCGACATTATGGAGCTTAACCCCAAAGAAGATGATACAGAAACCTATGGACAGCGGGACAAAGATCTGCTCCCATATCGTAGGCCAGCCAGCCTTGAACCCGAGTCCCGATACCCCCAGGAGCGACATTCCTGACGCAACCGTGCCAATCATGAGCAGGATAAAGACCCAGAACCCGAGCTGCCTGCCCGCGACCAGATAGTCCTCGGTGTTCTTGATCTTCTTCGATGCCCATGCCCCTATAGCGAGAAGGGCGAGGAAGTAAATGACAATGACACCGATGGTGAAAAGATCCGCGGCCATCAGTCGTGCCCCCGGAAAGTTAGTCCCCAGTAGAGCAGTGCTGCAATGACGACAAGGACGACCCCGCCGACTGCAATAATTGTGATATCCGGCAATCCAAACATGCTAACAGAATAATGTGACGTATGATAACATATAACACGATCGAATCTATCCCGTAATCACGACGGCGAATATTAAAACTCCTATAACCGGAGAAAAATTGAAAACTTTTTCGGGTTTCCACCGTCAGGTTCGCGGCAGCTCGAGAAAAACCCGGTAAAATATTTTTTTATAAAACATTTTTACTGAAAGAATCCCTTGGAAACCCGGGGAAAAAGGTACCATTAAAACAAATGTTTAAATATATAGGAACGAAAGTTCTTTCCTACAAAATTTCCAAGATGTGTCATTGAGAATGGGGGAACGATGAAAACTACCACGCTGGAAGAATCAGATGCCGAAAGGATTCCGGTTTCCACCCCCGCCTCGTACTTTATCATCCCTGAACCCTTGAATGATCGTTGTTGCACCAGCCCTAACCAACTGTTCGGACTGGCGCTGATTACCAATCATGTTTACAGGTGAAAATGAATGCCAATTGATTCAGGAGCAACAGCATGGGTCCTTGCCTCTACGGCGCTTGTCATGATCATGACGCCGGGCGTTGGATTGTTCTACGGCGGTCTTGTACGGAAGAAAAACTTCATCGACATGATCACCCTGTCGTTCGTTGCCTTTGCACTTGTCAGTATCCAGTGGGTGCTGATCGGCTACTCGCTCGCATTCGGTCCGGATGTCGGCGGGTTCATCGGCAACTTACAGTACCTCGGACTGAATAACGTGGGAATGGACCCGGGACCCTACAGCCCGATGGTTCCGGGACTGCTCTACATGGTCTTCCAGCTGGTCTTTGCCACGGTAACCATGGCCATCGTTACATCGGGTTTTGCCGAGCGGATTAAGTTCAGTTCGTACCTCGTCTTTGCAGCGCTCTGGACCACTATCGTCTATGACCCGCTTGCGCACTGGGTATGGGGCGGCGGCTGGACGGCAGCGTTCGGCGCAATCGACTTTGCCGGCGGCACGGTCGTCCACATCAGCTCAGGGTTTGCTGCTCTCGCGCTCGCAATCGTAATCGGAAAACGGGTCGGGCATGGCAAATATGGCATGGAACCCGCAAACATCCCCTGGTCCATTCTCGGTGCAGCCCTGCTCTGGTTCGGCTGGTTCGGGTTTAACTCGGGGAGTGCAGTAGATTCGAACGGCCTTGCGGCACTTGCCTTCGTGACCACCAATACGGCCGCCGCCGCTGCTGCGATCGCATGGATGCTGGTATCCTGGTACCATGGTGGCAAACCGAGCTCGCTGGGTTTCGTTTCGGGCGCGGTAGCGGGACTTGTGGCGATCACTCCTGCGGCGGGTTTTGTCACACCGATGGCAGCGATCGTTATTGGCGGTATAGCCGGTGTGCTCTGTTATGCAATCATGCTCTGGCGCCAGAAATCCGGTGTTGATGAAAGCCTTGATGCATGGGCAGTCCACGGTATGGGCGGCCTCTGGGGGGCACTCGCAACCGGTATCTTTGCCGCAGCAGCGATTAACGGGAAATCCGGTCTCCTTGAGGGGAACGTGACCCAGTTCATCGCCCAGGTTGTCGGTGCAGGTTCCGCAGTCATCTATGCATTCGTTGTCACGTATATCCTGGCAGTTATCGTTGACAAGACCATCGGTCTGCGGGTAACTGAAGAAGAAGAGTATGTCGGTCTCGATATATCGCAGCACGGAGAACGGTGCTGATCAGGAGGGATCATCATGAAAATGGTAAAAGCAATCCTTAAACCAGAACGATTCGAATTCGTGAAAAAAGCACTGGAAGACAAAGGCTTCATCGGCATGACCATCGCCGAAGTCCGGGGACGGGGCGAGCAGAAAGGGATCTCCCTGGAGTACCGGGGAGGACTGATGACGGTTGACATGCTCCCCAAGATCCAGATCGAGATCGTTGTCACCGAGAAAGATCTGGATGCCGTTATAACGACTATCACCGATGCCGCCCGGACGGGAAAAATTGGCGACGGGAAGATCTTTGTCATGCCGGTTGAGAAAGCGATCCGGATTCGGACCGGAGAGATGGAGGGATAAAGCAGACAAAACACGGACACCAGCACACACCCTGTTCTCTTTCCCTGCCGGCCCGGGGGCTCACCACCTCCTGGCCGGTTTTCGTTGTTTGTGATACAATACCAGCCATCATGGCGTCAGGAGGATTTTCATCTCCCCGAAGATCAGTGCCATCAGGCAAGGACTGGTGAACGGCAATAAAGCCTTGACCTGAATATTCCGGCATCTTGTTGGTTCCTTCGCCAGCCTTAAGAACAATTCTGGCCTATTCCACTTTCATGTCTCAGGCCCGGGACGACCCTCTCCTGAAAAAGGCGGCACCGGCATTCTGCCTTCCGGACGCTTCACGGAAGACCGTCTGTCTGGATCAATACCGCGGTACGTGGGTAGTATTGTATTTTTATCCCAAGGACAATACCCCCGGCTGCACCATTGAAGCGATGCAGTTCAATGCAGCCCTTGAAAAGTTCAAGGATCTCGGTGCACAGGTTATCGGCATAAGCGGAGATACGCCGGAGAGCCACCAGGACTTTGCTGCCCGCCACAGCCTCTTCATCGTGCTCCTTTCCGATACCGGACATTCGGTCCTGAAAGCGTACGATGCATGGAAACCAAAGACCCTGTTCGGGAAGGAATTTTTTGGTACCATGCGGGATACGTTTCTGATCGACCCTGCCGGCACAATCGTTGCGGTCTGGCGTAAGGTAAATCCCCGGGGTCACGCTGAAGACGTCATGTCGACCCTGCTCTCATTAAAGAAAGAATAAAGTCTGAATAATTTCCCGTGATCGATCACGCTGGCGGAAAGGGTATTGGCGATAACCACGTATTTTTCCGGGCTTAACCGGAAATGCAATCCTTACACAATTGCATATCCGGTTTTTTCGGGTCCTTACTTTTTGACAGCCTTTTTGATCTTCGCCATGAGATCCGCGGGCACGGGATCAATCTTATGCGTAACCTTCGCGTGTTCTGCGATCTTTTTCATCAGCTCTGCTTCAGTGGGGGCTGTCGCCTTGAACGGGCAGTCCATACCGATATCCTTGCATGCGAACGATGGCATTTTCTGTCACCGCCCTCTTCTGAATCTCCTGATTATTTATGTGTTTTTCCGAAAAGCAGAATATGTAAAGAATTATTTCAGGAATTTTCGCATTCCGCCTGCAGATCCTGCCGGGTGGTGTTCTGATATTTGAAAGGTGAAGAAAGGGATAAATATCTCAGATCTGACGAGATCTAACCTACGTGACAATTGCCAGGTCCTCCAGATGCCGGGATCGGTTATTGATACCTCAATAACGCTGGCACCGGGTTCCCTCTGGATAGCCGACGTGATTGCAGGAACACGGGAACGAAAGGAATTCCCCAAAAAAGGATGTAACCCCCATAAAAAAACTACGGAGGAACAATGATNACCAGGATAGCTGTCGAAGAGTTCAGGGCCTCGTATGACCCGAACCTTGTGGAATGCGCAACAACCGAAGAGCTCAAACCCCTCGAGGAGATCATCGGGCAGGACCGGGCACAGAAGGCCCTGCGGTTTGGCCTCGAAATTCAGGAGAAGGGGTTTAATATTTACGTTGCCGGCATTCCCGGAACGGGAAGGAGAACTGCGGTCAGGAAATTTCTCGACGAACTGGCAAAGACAAAGCCGAAGGCAGACGACTGGGTCTATGTAAACAATTTTGTAAGTCCGTATGAACCCCTTGCGATCCGTCTTCCTCCCGGGTCCGGAACCCAGTTAAAAAGCGATATGGCTGCAGTAATCTCGGAAGCGAGAAGGGCCCTGCCCCGGGCATTTGAAAGCGACGATTATAACGCGAAGCATGAAGAGGCTCTCAAGAAGCTGCAGGGAGAGCGTGAGTCCGTCGTGGCGGAAGTCAACGAGAGTGCGGCCAAACAGGGGTTTACCATCCAGATCGGCCCGACCGGGCTGCTCATCATACCAGTCATTGACAATAAGCCACTCACCCAGGAAGAATTTGAAGCCCTTCCCCAGGAGACCAAAACGGAGATCCTCCGGAAACGGGAAACCCTCGATGCAAGCCTCCGGAGCGGGTTCCGACGGATCCGAGACCTCGATGCGAAGGGTATGGAAGTAGTAAATGCTCTGAACAACGAGATTGCGCTCTATGCTATCGGGCATCTCCTTACAGCGCTGAAAGAGAAATATAAAACCGTTCCTGAAGTCCTGGCCTATATCGATGCCGTCCAGAAAGATATCCTTGAGAACCTCGGGACCTTNCTCGGAACCGTGCCACAGCCTTCCGAAGGGGTACCTCCTCAGTTCCAGGANTGGATTTCCAAGGACCTGGCTTTCCGGAAATATGAANTAAATGTTGTCGTGGACAATGCCGGAACTGACGGAGCTCCCGTCATCTTCGAGGAGACGCCGAGCTACCAGAACCTGCTGGGGAAATCGGAGAGGGATGTCCAGTTCGGCGTTGTGACAACCGATTTCATGATGATCCGGCCCGGTTCCGTGCACAAGGCAAACGGGGGGTATCTTGTAATTCCGGTCCTGGACCTGTTCCGGTATCCCTTTGCCTGGGAAGGGCTCAAGGCCGCCCTGAAAACAGAGAAAGTGAGGGTCGAAGAACCCGGAGAACAGGCCGGCTTTATCATGACCCGTGGGCTTAAACCCCAGCCCATTCCCCTGAGTGTAAAAGTAATCCTTATCGGGACACCGGATATCAGCCAGATCCTGAACCAGAAAGACCTGGACTACCCCGAGCTCTTCAAGGTCCGTGCCGATTTCGATACTGTCATGGACCGGAACGAGAACAATGCCAGGAATTATGCAGGTTTCATCTGTACCCTGTGCAAACGGTTTAACCTCCACCACCTGGAGAATACGGCTGTCGCAAAAATTGTGGAATACGGGTCACGCCTTGCTGACGACCAGAAAAAGTTGTCAACGAGGTTTTCAAGCATAACGGATCTGATCAGGGAAGCCAATTTCTATGCAACCCAGGAGAAATCCCCCCTCATTACCGTGCATCACATCGAAAAAGCTATTGAAGAGAAGGTTTACCGTTCGAACCTTATCCAGCAGAAGATCCAGGAGTTTATCGAGCGCGGTATCTACCTCATTGAAACCGATGGGACCCGCGTCGGACAACTCAACGGGCTTTCGGTCATGGAACTCGGTGACATTGCATTCGGCAGGCCGTCCCGGGTGAGTGCCAGTGTTGCCGTCGGTCAGGACGGGATCATCGATATCGAACGTCAGGCAGACCTCGGGGGACCGACCCACACCAAGGGCGTCCTGATCCTGGGAGGGTACCTTGCGAACCGCTATGCGGCTGATAAACCCCTTTCGCTCTCGGCAAAACTCGTCTTCGAACAGAGTTATGGCGGCGTGGACGGCGACAGTGCCTCGAGTACCGAGCTTTATGCGATCCTTTCTGCCCTCTCAGGATTGCCCCTGAAACAGTCAATCGCTGTTACAGGATCAGTAAACCAGCGGGGTGAAGTCCAGGCCATNGGCGGGGTGAACGAAAAACTGGAAGGATTTTATGAGACCTGCAAGGCAAAAGGCCTGAATGGTGAGCAGGGTGCCATGATACCTGCGAGTAATATCCAGAACCTTATGCTGAAAGAGGAGATCGTCGGTGCTGCAGAAGAGGGGAAATTTTCCATCTACCCTGCCCGGACAATCGATGAGGGAATAGAATTCCTGACAGGTGTGCCTGCAGGGGATCGACAGCCCGATGGCTCTTTCCCGCCGGGAACCGTCAATTTTCTCGTTGATAAAAGGTTACGCGAAATGGCCGAGATGGCACGGGATTTCCAGCTGCGGTAGCCCTTTTTTTACCGCGTGTCACGAGGAAGACCGCATTCCATCCATATCCTGCCGTACCTGCTTTTTCTCGCAATAGTCCTGAATACCTTTTGCGATTGTTACGACAATGGCAGCCGCGAGAATGATAATGAAGAGATCAGTAAACTGCCGAGATAAAACCGATGATCAGCAACCCGCCGCCCCATAGTGCTGAGCTCACCAGGTTAAACCCTGTATAGCGCCGGTACTCCATGCCGTTCATCCCGGCAATGAAGGAAGGGAGATTGAATACCGGCATGAACCGGCTGAGGACCAGGGCAACCGGTCCATACCTGTCCACGAGGGCCAGGGCTTTTACCACATTTCCATCGTGCAGAACGACGGGACAGACACCCCGGCTGACTGCCAGTCCGAATACCCTTGGCGCTCCAGTAGTTTATTTCGTACCCGGCAAACCCTCCGAGGGCCGCCGTACAAAACATCCCATACATCGAGAGACCATTGCTCATCGCCCCGGCACCCTGCAGGACAAGGAATGTATTATCGGGGATAGGTCCGCCGGCAATGATAGAGGCAAGCGTGATAATGAAAAAGATCATGACATAGACCCATACGCCCTACTGAAGGATCCAGTCGGTAATGGATACGCTCGTAAGCGGCAGGAGGACTGCGCTGAAAAGAATCACGATATGATAATGAAAATCACTGCACAATCCAGAAGAACCTTTTCATGATGATAATGTAGGAGAGCATGGTCCTCCTGGTGAGAACAAACGGGCATACGGAGGGGGCGGATCCGGAGGCTCCTGTNGCGTTACCAGAATTTTTCAGAGGATTTCAGCTGATGGGTCCGGTCATTGTTTCCGTGACATCCGGGTGGTAACCCTTCTTCCGGGATTCTCCCGGATCTGAAAACCGCTTGTGCCGGTGACAAAGTAGCCTTGCAGATGTCATGGTTCATAGGCGAGCGGGTCTGGTGCCCCTGCCTCGCGGAAAGCTGCGAGCCGTTCGTCGCAGGAACCGCATTTTCCACAGGAGATCTTACCCCCCTTGTAACAGGTCCATGTCTTTGAGTAATCAACGCCGAGGGTCAGTCCTCTTTTCACAATATCGGTTTTTGTCCAGTAAAGGTAGGGGACCCTGAGAACGATATCGTTCCAGTCACAGAGGTGGAACGCGGTGGCCATTGCACTGACAAATGCAGGCCGGCAGTCCGGATAGATGGTATGGTCCCCGGCGTGGGCTGCATAGAAGAGGTCACGGGCACCAATCCCGATCGCGTAGGAGGCAGCAAGACTGAGGAAGACCATGTTCCGGTTCGGGACCACCGTCTGTTTCATGGATTCTTCGGCATAATTTCCTTCGGGAACATCCCAGTCGTCCCGGGTCAGACAGGAAGGTGCGAGTTCGTTCAGTACAGCCAGGCTGATAATTTTGTGCGGAACCTGCAAAGCACGACAGCTTTTCTTTGCGCACGCGATCTCGTTGTTGTGTCTCTGGTTGTAGTTGAAGGTGATTGCATGGACTTCGCAGCCATCATGGATCAGATCATAGAGAAGGGTCGTGCTGTCCATGCCACCGGAGAGAATAAGGACTGCTTTCAATTGCACCGCCATTCCTTGCTGATGAGATCTACCTTGGACGTAATCAGTGTTTATTGTTCCGGAGCAGAGCCAAACCAGTCCCGGCAAGCCCACAAGAATTATCCTCAGGCACTGCCTCCGTTGAAATGGGGACTTCCCTTATTATTTAATCAGATCAACCGCCGGTGCACCTAGCCGTATTTTCCGCAGGGTTGGAGGATTTTTTTGCTTTGGAGAGATCGCTTCAGAGGGTTTTGACGCTCCCGGGGGCTCTTCCGGGCGCTCTCCCCGCGTCGCGATGGTGACGTTTTGCCGTTCACCAGCCTCTTTCAATCATAGTGTGCCCCGCCCTACGTTGGGGGACTGGTGGCACAAGAGGGGGTTCTGCCAGAATAACTAATTCCCATGAACATCATTTTTGGGTATTGTGCTCGTTCAAACCCTAAAATCCAGGAAGGATTTACGGCGTGAATAGTGATAAAAAGAGCATACCTGAAATGTAAGGTGAACGTAGTTCATCTGCGTTAAACCAGAAAACACTAAACGCTCCAGGGGCTCCGCTCCGCCGCTATGGCGCCCCGTTTGCGCGAGTACGGTATTCCCTGGAACGGGATTTATGGAATGCGAGAGAAATCGCATGCGCCCCCGCCCCCCTTGGGGGCAGGGCTGGCGCAGGGGGGAATGGTCGATGATCAGAACGAAAGGTCCAGGGGCTGGATTGATAAGGTACCCTCATTTTTTTGTTATTATGGGGGCAGATACCCCCGTACCCCGTTTAGCGATGGATGCCGCTGCCCCGAAGGGCGCCCCGCGGCGGCTTTAATGAGCCGTTTTTGAGAAAAACCGTATGACCTTCCATGCCGTTCCGAGGCCCTGATGCGGGGGATCTTCTTCTTCATTTTTTAGATTTTCAGTGTTCGGGTGCGAACTCGTTGTNCATGCACGTTTCACCGGAGGATTTTCCCGTACGGGGGCTCCGATAACCTTATTCGTTATAACAAAACGGTGCGGGCATCGGATACTGTTCCAGAGAGGAATGTTACTCCGTAAGGATACTGTCCCCCGGAAACGATATGACTCGTAGTCATCGGCGGCTTGATTTTCAGGGCCCGGGTGACCGGTTTGCACCAATGGCCGGATTTTTGTATACCTGTCCCAAATCTCTACAATAAGGAGTTGTGGTGAAACCCGCCTACGTTTTGCTTCCCGTGCTACTGCTGATCCTTGCAGCGGGAGCTTTTCAGGCCCGGGCAGGATCGGTTCAGATCCCGGCCCCGGGTGAACCTCCGATCTATCCTTCACTTCCCGTGCTGCCCGGAGTTTCCAGTCATCAGGGTAGCCCCGGCAGTGTTACCGGAAGAATTGCCGGAGCCGCAGATTTTTCGAACCCTGTTGTTACGCATTTTGTCCAAACCCATACGAGAGTCACCCCGGGGATGAATACGATTGCCCAGGTCTGCGATCTCTGGGAGGAGATAACGAACCAATGGAACTATATGCCGGACTCTCCGGAGGGAAACAAGTACCAGCCGGCGAGCATATCGATCAGCACCGGCCTTAACGGGAACTGCCTCGACTATGCAATCCTGAATGCCGCGGCAATAACGAGCCTTGGTGGAGAGAGCAGGGTCGTCATTGCCTATGACTCAGCGGGAAACGGTCATGCCTACCCGGAAGTGTACCTCGGGGATTACGCCGGTGATATCCAGACGACCGGGGCTTACCTTGCAGCCCGGTATAATACGACCGCAATATTCTGGCACACGGAGATCGGCCCCGAGGGCCGGACCGGCTACTGGCTGAACCTTGACTGGCAGGCGCGGTATCCCGGCGGTCCCCGTTTCGTGGACAATGGCACCTATTACGCATCTTCCATCTCCGGTACCGGAGCATGGTATACGGATAACGGGTATCCCGTAAGGGACCCTGCAGTGATGCTGTATCAGCCGGGTCAGGAATCCAGCGCAGGGTAATCCGTGTACCCTTTCTCCTCGCCGGCATAGTACGTAGTACTATCCGGCGCGTTCAGAGAGGCACCGGTCGCGAACCGCCGCGGGAGATCCGGGTTTGCGATAAACGGCACCCCAAAGGAGACCATGTCTGCGAGGCCGTCTTCGATGACCTGTTCAGCGGACAGGACATCGTATCCTCCATTAAGGATGAGGGCCCCGTCAAACCGTTCCCTGATTAAAGGAGCTATCGTCTTTTCGGGAGGAACAGCCCCCACCCGTCCCCCCACCGCTTCGACGAGGTGGAGATACCCGATCCCCAGGTGACTCAGCTCCTTTGCAAGCGAGGAAAACGTTGTGCGGGGGTCCGAATCAGACATTCCGTGGAGCATGAAATGGGGAGAGATACGGTACCCCACCAGTCCCGCTCCCCAGACTTCGGCAACGGCAACGGCAATTTCGAACGGGAGGCGGACCCGGTTCTCTGTGCTTCCTCCGTAGGTATCGGTCCGGTTATTGGATCCATCCCGCAGGAACTGATCCAGGAGGTAGCCATTGGCCCCATGGATCTCCACCCCGTCAAACCCTGCTTCCTTCGCATTCACTGCTGCGGATCTGAACTGATCGATAATGCCCCCGATCTCCGGAATTGTCAGCTCATGAGGAACGGGGATCTCCTGCTTTCCTTTCGGGGTATGGAGTTCTTCATGCACCGGGAGTGCTGATGGTCCAACGGGCAGCATCCCGCCGAGAAGATCGGGGTGGGAAACTCTTCCGACGTGCCAGAGCTGGAGGAATATCCTCCCCCCTTTTGAATGGACTGCTTCTGTAACGCTCTTCCACCCTGCAACCTGTTCCGGTGAATGGATCCCCGGCGTGCGGACAAATCCTATCCCCCGGGGATCCACCTGCGATCCTTCCGTGATTATCAGGCCTGCGGATGCCCGCTGGGCATAATATGCGGGCGCGAGCGGGCCGGGAACGTGAGCCCCGACTGCCCTGCACCGTGTCATTGGCGCCATGACGATCCGGTTGGAAAGTCGCAGAGAATCGAAGACATAGGGAGCGAGCAGGCTCATCTCATGAAGCGGCGGAATGGGGGTGGATGGCATTACCCCCCCATGCGCCGGGAAACCCGATAAATATTGGGACTGATCTCATCATAAAAAAGAACCTAACCAGGTGAATCCGGTCGGACTCCCCCGAAACGACGGACCTCCCGGAATGCCAGGAAAGACTCCCCCGGACAGACTGGCGATCTTACTACACCTTCCTTTTCTTCCGGTAGCGATTGCAGCTGCCACTACCCGGCAGGATTTCATAACCTGTTTATAGGATTGCGCCGAAGAACAGAACAACCGATGAAGTATACTGACCATTTCAAAGAGGTATCAAAGGATCGGCTTGTCCGGCTCGTCGCCGGGGGTGCATGTGCCGGGATTATCCTGGATACGGCGTTATATCTCCTGGGAATACCGGAGAAGATGCCCTTTGTTCTCCTCGGGATCATTATCATTCTTCTTCTCGCGATCCTCGACTGGCTTGACCTTCATTTTGAGATTTTCACCTAGGACCTCACGTTGCAGTATCGAGTTCCTGCTTTAATGAGGGAAGGAGGCGGACACTCCAGTTCACTTCGCGGGCAATATTCTCCGAAAGGATCTGCTGACGCCGAATCTCCCCGGAAGTAAGGTTCCGGAAATCTCCCTGGCGCTGGATCTCGAACATCAGTTTCCGGTCGCGTTCAGCAGCAAGCAGGTGCTGATAAAAAACGAACGTGTCCGTTGAGATCCTGCGGTCGAGTTTGGGGATATCTTTCTGGATGGCATAATAAAACCCATTATCCGGGTAGAGGGGATTTGCCTCCACAAAGATATCGTAATCGCAGCCATCACCGGGCCCCTCAAATTCCTGGTCAGCGATAAGGAGCGGTTCCTGAAGAGCCGCAACGTCAAGGTACAGACCCTCGGCGATATCACTCCTCTCCTTCATCATGGACGCATTCCAGAGGATGAGTGAATTGGCGAGCGATCCGGTTGCCCCGATGATCACACCGAGGACAAGAATGATGATCTGATTGCGGGTTTTCTCATCCATGCGTAGTCATTCCCTCTTCTTTCCGGTCGTTCACCGTGGTTCAATCCATACCCAGGTCCCGGCTGGAGATCTCGAAAAAAAATTCAGCTATTTCCTCAGATAGGCGTTGCATGGATCTCTGCGGGCAGGAGCTGCCTGAGCAGCATATCCGGCACCTGCTGGGATGTGTGGACCGCCATGTCAAAGTAGGCAAGGTTATCCCTCTCCCCCTTGTATTTGAGGTTGATCTGGAAGTTCGTGTCCATCAGCCGGATGACGCCAAAGGTAGTGATCACAGCACGTCTTTCGGCTATTACCCGATCCTCCCCGACGACGAGTTTCTGCCGGTCGCCGTCGATATCGGAGATCAGCTCGTTCTGGTACGAGAGTACACTAATATGGGAGGAACCGATAGCAATCGACTGGCCTTCCGGGAACGTGACCGCATAACTGGTGGTGAACGGCAACGCATAATTCGAGGTTACATTCGTCACGGTCACCGAAAGTGTCAGGACTGCTATTACCACCGCGATGATAGCGATGACGATAAGATAGAGTAAAATCTTCAGTCCGGAACCCCCGCTGGACTTGGGTTTTTCCTGTGCTTTTGCCCTTGCCCGTTCCTCCTCAAGTCCCTGTTTTCGTCCTTTTTCGGTGGCCAGCTCCCGCTCCTTTTGCAGTTTCTGTTCATCCTGCCGGCCTTTTTCGGCAGCTTTTTCCCGCTCCTGTTGCTGTCGCTGTTCCTCAAGCCGGGCCTTTTCCCGGGCGATCTCCTGCTTTTGTTCATCATCCCGTGACGTTAAATCATCCATAGGTAAACTCCGTTAATCCTGAGATAGTGTTCATCCTTCCTGCATACGCAGATCTTTTCGCCAGGTAATCTTCTCCGGGCTGTTCGTCCGGGTTTAGCTGGTTTGTAACCATAAGGGCACGTCTATTTCAACAAGACAGGTTATAAACCCTGTCGGATGTTACAAAATTTGATAAATCTTAAACGCCGGTCATAAAGGCTTCGGTAAAACGGGAAACAGCTGCAAATGGAGCGCGACTCTTAAGTCCGAACCGATTATCCGGTGAGATTTTTGAGGAAGGGCAGGGCTTTTTTTGAATTGTTTCATTTTTTGCAAGATAAAAATGGATTTAATACCCCCAGACATGAGAAGGAGGTAGACTCTGGTATGAATTTTTTCCCTGATCGTTTCGGGAAAATTTCTCCGTTCACGGTAGAGAGTCGTATACCAGTAGAAAAAGGAGATGTCAAAAATGCACGGAATTTCACTAAATCTCTATGAAGGAGGAGTATAATTATGTCAAGCGAAACCTCAGAACGAATGGTTAATGCAGGCGTTGCAGGAGCGGATCACCTGAAGATACAGACAGCCGAAGCACTGGAAGAAGCAGCACGCAAGCTTCGGAGAGCTGATGTGGCAGGACACGGCGAGGATGTAAAACAGATCCTGAGCGATGTCGAGGAACGGGTAAACATGTTCAAAGAAGAAGTTGGCGCCCGGTACGACAGCATGGAGGCCGGTTATCACCAGACCGTGGAACCGGTGGAGAACATCATTATCGATCACCCGATACCTGCAGTCCTTGTAGCCGCGGGCATCGGGGTTCTCATCGGTATGCTCATCTTCAAAGTACGCGACTGACCCGTGATTGCATGGATGCTGACACCGGTTGTGAAGAAGAAAGCATAGAAGCGGGATTTGCGAGAACGATCAAGTATATTGATCTTTACGTACGGCAGAAGATGGATCTTTTTCTTCAGTGCTATGTTTTTGACCCCGTGGAATTTCTCATGCGGCAGATCATGGTTCTGTCCGTCGTTGTGACCCTGTTCGCGGCCGGGACGATCATCCTGGTCATGGGAGTGGTCTTCTTCCTCGCTACCCTCATGCCATTATGGGCTGCCCTGCTGATCACCGGCGCCCTGATTGGCGGGGTGGGAGTGATCCTCGCGAACAGGGTCTTATCGGATAAGATCGTCCTGAAGACCCCGACAGCCCCGGAGATGATGAATCGTGGAAAGCCGTAAGCGTATCACGGAAGAAGACCTCCTTGTCACCGAAGCGCTGATCGCTGAATCATACGGTCAGCTGAAACAAACCGTGGTCCGGGCTCCTTCCCGTGCACTCAGGTCTGCAGGCAATGCTGCCCGTGCGCACCCGTACGCCGCGGCAGCAACGGCAATTGTCGCGGGAGTCGCTGTTTACGGGATGTATAAGATGATGACTTCCCGCCCTGGGGGGAGCATCCCCCGCCAGAAAGAGATGGGAGGGACTGACCTCCTGCAGGGACTGTTACCGGTAATTATTCCGCTGATAACCCCCTACATAGCGGGGTATATCCAGAAGTACCTGGGAAAGATCCAGGCCGGCGGACACGGTTAACGGATCAGAAAATTGTTTACCCGGGGAGTGTCTCACGGTTTGCCGGTTACTCGTCCCCGGTAACCTTATGAAACATTGAACCATGTCCCTGAAAAATGGCCGCGGTTAAGAAGAACGTGCATCCTCTTTTACGGGTATTGCCGAAAAGACACGGACATTTTCCGTCCGGGAGGGTTCCTCGTACATATCGGGAGCCATTTGCATTTTTTGCAATACCAGGATGAGTTCTAATACCATCTGCTCTCATTGACGGTTCACTCCGGTATGATTCTGCAGAATGCTTCCGGGTTGTAACCGGTCCGTACCAGCAGAAGTGTCATATCGGGGGTTAGAGGAGTTGACGAACCTATGGCAGATAATCTGAAAGTAAAAGCCAGCAGAGCCATTGACGATGCCCGCGTTGCTGCACATGCCGCCTACGATGATGTGTCGGTAACCGCGCATAATGTCATGAAAGAAGCGGGAAAGGAGGCGCAGACAGCCTCCGATGATGTAAAGATGGGTGTACACAAGGTAATGGCCGATGCGGAAATCGCCGCACATGAAGCCAAATCACGACTGAAGAAGATGTAAGGGGTACTCCGGGATGGCCGATCTTATTTATCTGGCGGTGGTCTTCCTTATTCTTGCCCTGGTCTTCTTCATCATGGGTATGAAAGGGATTGCCGGTTTCACGATGGAGATAGCAAAGTGGCTTGTGATCATTTTTGTCGTTGTGGCGGTTGTAACGTTCCTGTTGTAACAGGATCCGGCAAAACAATTCAGGGTGCTTTTAAAAAAAAGAGCGTTCCTTGAATTTCTTTTTTCAGGATCGTTATTCCGGAAAACATATTAGTCGTTCAGCTTCTGAAATACCGGCGCAGGCAAAAAAACAAAGCAGGGTGACCGTAAAAAAAACTTAGTTAACGACGGGGTTTTCCGGGAAACGGAAAGCTCCCCTAGGTACCACAATCTCAAACCGGGCTCCTTTTCCGGCCTCACCATTCTCATGGATTGCGATACCGGTAATACTGAGGATCTCCCGGACGAGGAAGAGCTCCATGCCTTTTTGCGATCCATACCCCCGTTCAAAGATCTTTTCCTTGAGATGATCGGGGATGCCTTCCCCGTTATCTTCAAGGAAAATGAGGAGGTCTGCACCCTCGGACCTGTACCCGATGGTAACCCGGGTGGCACAGGTAGCGTGCTGCAGGACATTATTTGCAAGGGTGAAGAAGACCCTCTCCAGGAGTGAATCCGCATAGATCTCCAGGTTATCCAGGTGAACAGTTCGCTGCACCGACGAAAAATCCAGATGGGATATCCCCAGGATAAACGATCGGTCGACGTTCTGCCATTGAGGAGGTTTGACCCCGAGATCCTGGTAATTTTTCGCAAAGACAAGGGCCTTGTCAATTTTCCTGACAGATTCCTCTTCCCGGTCCAGGTATTTTTTTGGTGCACCATTGCCGGCACTGCGTTCCAGGGCAAGAAACCCGCTGAGTGCGAGTAACGAGTTCTGGATATCATTGAATGTCACATTATTGAGGAGCGTGAGCTTCCTTGTCACCTGCTGCAGTGCCTGTTCAGCCTTCTTCCGTTCGGTGATATCTCGATCAACTGCCAGGATGTACTTTCCTGAACCGTTCTCAATGAGAGCTGCATTGATCTCCATGGGAAAGAACGACCCGTCTTTCCGTTTATGGATCACCTCATCCTTGACCAGCTCTCCGTTGCGGATACGGATCAGTCGTCCGGGCTCCGAAGCTGCCGATTCCGGAGCATCGAGGTCCGTGATTGTCATGGCGAGCATCTCGTCAATCGTGTAACCGTGCATCTCAGCGGCAGCAGCATTTGCACCCATGATCTTCCCGACAGAATCTTCACCGGCATCAAGGAGGAGAATGCTGTCACGGGCACGTTCAAAAAGGAGGCGGTATTTCCTCTCGCTCTCACTGAGTTTTTCCTCATCGATTGCCCGGCGTCGTTCAACAACCACTACGCCAATTGCTACACAAGAAATAGCAACGATCCCGATAAGGTACAGGATCATATTGATGCGGTTGAGTTCGGCAGCTACCACCGAGCTGTCCATATCGACACCGACAAGGCCAACGACAGTTCCTTCACGGTCACGGATCGGGGAATACCCCGAGAGAACGGTTCCCCACTGGTCGGTAGTAAAGTCAGTGTCAACAGAGTTGTGCTGAAAACCGGCCAGGAGCGCAGGGTCAGCCTGGGGGTATTTCTCCCCGATACCTGCGGCATCACCGCTGTACCCGTAATCCCCGTCCACGACAAATTCGACAGAATTGCCCGCCTTTCTCATCGTATAAATAAAATGGACATCCGGGCTTGCCTCCTTCACCCGGCGGAGGTGGTCGCGGATCTGGTTGAAGGACGCCGTGCTTTCATCACCGTTCCGGAGAAGCGAAAAAGAATTCCCGTCGATTTCTGCTGCAGCGATACTGGCAGTGGACATCAGTTTGTCCTGTACGGACCCCTTCAGGGCAGCCCGGGTCTCAAACGAGAGAGAGAATACCGTAACGATCGTTACCATGAGGATCACAAAAATCAGGAGAACAGAAATAATCCGGGGAGTCCTCAAAGGCATGGAAAGTTCCTCGTTATAGAAAAAAAGATCATACCGGCGAACCTGATCGTAAATCTTCTCTGTACTTTTTGATGTACCCAGTTATAAAAAAACGGGTGCAGGCAGATCAAAATGTGGGAAAATTCACCGGATCCGGCCAAAATCCGGGAATGTGTAATGGTGAGACAGCGAATTCCGCGGTTACCAGCAAAGAATGAGGCCCGTGCCCCCGGGGTTACGCTCAATTCAGCATCGCTCAAAAAGCCGGGCCCCGATCGCCGGGTCAGTTCAGGACAGTGTTCCGGAAAAAAGAAAGGGTCGTTATTTCCCGCTGGATACGGTCCTGGACCCCCGCAGAATACCGATCGTCCCCGTCCTGACAAACTCTTTCACGCCGAACTGCCGGAGGAGCGTTTCAAGAGCTTCGATCTTTTCTGTATCGCCGATCACCTGCAGAACGATTGATTTCGGGCTCACATCAACAATGGAGGCCCTGAATATCTCGGCAATCTGCATGATCTCTGCCCGGGAAGTCCCGAGTTCCGCCGTGACTTTGATCAGCGCCAGTTCCCGTTCGACCCGGGGGTTGTCGGTCAGGTCAGAGACCTTGATGATATCGATCAGCTTGTTGAGCTGTTTCATAATCTGTTCAACCTTGGCATCGTCACCGATGACCACGATCGTGATCCTGCTCATGCCCGGCTCCTCGCACGGCCCGACCGCCAGGCTCTCGATATTGAACCCCCGGCGCGAGAAGAGGCCGGTGACCCGGGACAGGACTCCTGCCTTGTTCTCGACAAGGACGGAAAGCGTGTGGGGCTTCATTGCGGGTGCCCTCCGATCATCTCATTGATGGCTGCACCGCCGGGGACCATGGGGAAGACGTTCTCTTCCCGTTCGATCCGGAAGTCCATGACGAACGGGCCGTCACAGTCAAGCGAGGCCTGGAATGCCGGCAGGACATCATCGGGGGTCTCCACCCGGATGCCTTCGATCCCGTAAGCATTGGCGATCTTCACAAAGTCGACCGGCGGCAGTTCGGTGAAAGAATACCGGTGATCGAAAAAGAGCTCCTGCCATTGCCGGACCATCCCGAGGTACATATTGTTCAGGATAGCAACCTTCACCGGTATTTTATTGGCCGCAACCGTCCCCATCTCCTGGATGTTCATCTGGATACTGCCATCCCCGGCAATGACAAAGGTCGGGACATCAGGTCGGGCAAAATGCACACCGATCCCTGCGGGAAAACCAAAGCCCATGGTACCGAGCCCCCCGGAAGTGATCCAGGTACGCGGGTTATGGAAACAGAAGTGCTGGGCAGTCCACATCTGGTTCTGACCGACTTCGGACACGATCACGGCTTTGTCCTGTACCAGATCGCTTAAGGTCCGGATAACAAACTGCGGGTGCAGTCCCCCGGTCGACGGGCATTTCAGCGGGTGGTGCTGTTTCCAGTGTTTTATTTTTTTCAGCCAGGTCTCGTGGGCATCGCGTTTCTTCATTAATGCGAGTACATCCTTTAAGACCGCCCGGACATCCCCGACAATCGGAACGTCGATCCGCTTGTTCTTGCCAATCTCGGCCGGGTCGATATCGATATGGATGATCTTCGCCCGGGGAGCAAACGTATCGATCTTGCTGGTTACCCGGTCATCGAACCGGGCCCCGATCGCGATCATGAGATCACATTCGGTGACCGCGAAGTTTGCGTATTCCGTACCATGCATGCCCAGCATACCAAGGTTGAGCGGGTGGTGACAGGGAATGCACCCGATCCCCATCAGGGTCGTGGTGACAGGAATGGACGCAAGGGTGGCAAACTCTGCGAGTTCCGCCGATGCATTGGAAGAGATCACACCCCCGCCGGCATAGATGAGCGGGCGCTCGGCCAGCGCGAGCATCTCAAGCGCCTTTTCAATCTGGCGCTTGTGTCCTTTATAGGTGGGATTGTACCCGCGAAGGATAACCTTGTCAGGAAGTTTTACGTCGTCCGCAAGACCGGTGCTCACATCCTTGGGGATATCGATAAGGACCGGGCCCGGTCTTCCGGTCCCGGCAATAAAGAATGCTTCCTGGACCACCCGGCTGACGTCTCCGGCATTCTTCAGAAGATAGTTGTGCTTGGTGATCGGCAGGGTGATGCCGGTGATGTCCGATTCCTGGAACGCGTCGTTACCGAGAAGATTCGTCGGTACCTGGCCGGTGATGGCAACGACCGGCGTTGAGTCCATGTACGACGTTGCTATCCCGGTCACGAGGTTGCATGCTCCGGGGCCGGACGTGGCGAGGCATACCCCTACACGACCGCTCGCCCGTGCATACCCGTCCGCGGCATGCGCTGCAGCCTGTTCGTGCCGTACAAGGAGGTGCCGTAATGAGGAGTCATAGAGTTCATCATAGATCGGCAGCACCACTCCGCCGGGGTAGCCGAAGATGATCTCGGTACCCTCACGCTGGAGCGATTCAACGAGGATTTTTGCCCCGGTTTTCATGTTCTTCCCTCAAAAGTCTGTTCATCCCGGCGATCATCGCCTCGACACTTGCCATAATGATGTCGGTGCGGGCGCCTCGTGATGTAATTATCTTCCCGTCCTTACTTAATCTTACTGTCACATCGACCAGCGCGTCGGTACCGCCGCGGATGGCATCCACGTGGTACTCCTCAAGGCGGATATCCGCGACATCGGCTACGCATTTGCGGAGCACTGCCATGGCCGCATCGACGGGCCCGTCCCCCGTTGCTGCCCCGGTCATCTCGACACCATTCACCAGCAGCGTGACTGAAGCAGTCGGGATCATGTGGCTGCCGGAGGTTGCCGTGAACTGGCGCATCCTGATGAACGGCTTGCATTCAATTGCCAGCACCGCATCAGCAACAGCCATAAGGTCAGCATCCGTGACGCGTTTGCCCTCATCACCGAGCTGCTTGATCCGCTTGACGATCTCCTTCACCTGGTTGGCATCAGCCTTGTAGTTCATCTCGGTCAGGGCGGCTTCAACCGAAGCTGAACCCGAGTGTTTCCCGAGGACGATCCGCCGTTTCCTGCCCACCATTTCCGGTTTCATCGACTCGTAGGTGGAAGGCTCCTTTATTACCCCATGGGCATGGATACCGCTCTCGTGGGTGAACGCCATCTCGCCCACGATCGCCTTGTTGACAGCGAGCGGTACCCCGGTGTGGCGGGCGACAAGCGACGAGAGCTGGTAGATCTCTTCTTTCCTGATACGGGTCCGGTACCCGTACAGGACTTCAAGGGCCATCACCACTTCTTCCAGCGGGGTATTTCCCGCCCGTTCGCCAAGACCGTTAACCGTGACGTGGGCACAGGAAGCTCCGTTCCTGAGTGCTGCCATCGTGTTGGTCAGGGCAAACCCCAAATCGTCGTGGCAATGGATGGAGAGCGGGGCAATCTTTGCAAGCGGCGGGATCACCTCCGCTACTTTTTCGGGAGTCAGGAGGCCGACCGTGTCACAGAAGCAGAGCCTGTCCGCTCCCCGTTGTACGCCTTCGGAGAAGATCTCCAGCAGGAACTGCTGGTCGGCTCGGGACGCGTCCTCACCGGAAAGTTCTACGATGAGTCCCCGGCTCCTGGCATATTCCACAGCATCGTAGGCCATCGCAGCAACCTGGTCGCGGGTCTTCTGCATCTTCTTCGCAATGTGCAGGTCGCTGACCGGCACGACGAGATGGACGGAATCGGCCCCGGAGTCGGCGGCATAATCGATATCTCCGTGCAGTGCCCGCACATACGTGCAGATCTCCGCAGGAAGGCCGGCATTTGCGATCAACCGGATAGCTTCCCGCTCTCCTTCCGAGGCAGCGGCTGACCCGGCCTCGATGACATCGACACCTACGGCCGCAAGTTTGGTCGCAATCTCAAGCTTCTGGTCCGGGTTTAACGATACTCCCGGGGTCTGTTCCCCGTCCCGTAACGTGGTATCTAAAAATCGCAGGTTATTGACAAATAAAGCAACCACTCATGGCATTCACCATGGTTATTCATACGTATGGTGCATATAAAAATTCTTGCCGCACCAGCGTTTTGGTGAAGGAAGTGATTACCTTTTTTGGGAATTGCGATCTCATCTCAGGCAATCCTCTCATCCTGATGCCGGAGCACGATATGAGTGGCTCTCTGTTTTTCTTCTCTGATGGAACGATTGCTGCCGCCGCCCCGAAGGGCGCCCCGCGGCGGCCTCAATTACCGTTCACAAACACCACAAACAGTAATCAGCCTGCCGTGCCCTGCGAGAGGCCCGGAATGGGGGGAGCCAATCGTTTTTACTTTCCACATATATTTTTCATTACCAAAATTTTGTAACCCTGGAATTCGTCCCTGCCAGTCTTTTGCGAAAGCCAAAGCAATTTTTTACCTTGCAGCCAGAAGATAATCCTCAGGAGCTGCTCCCCAACTATGTCCCTGTTTTCCTTAGGACGCAACAATCCGGGTTATACCCGCAAAACTTGCAGTGAAATAGCGGAAGAATGCCGGGACCTCCAGCTCGCGGCTACCCGCGGGGACCTTGGCAGTAAGATAGCAACACTCGTCCTTCAGTACTCTCCTTCGGATATCCGGCAGATGCAGCGGAATTTCGGGAGGAAGGTCCAGGACCTTGATCCGGAGTACCGCGACCGGCTCACTGAGAAGATCAACGAGCACCTGCTCGGGACATTCCAGGCCGTGCGTCTCCGGCACCAGCAGGGATCGTTTGATGCGATGAAAGAATCGCTTACCCCCCTGCAGCGATCCTACTGGGAGATGGTGGCCCGGCACTGTGCGGCCGGTGAGGGGGACCCCGGAATACGCTTCCTGAATTACCTGCTCGCTGCGTTCTGCATGGTTGTCCTCAATGAACCGGGCCATCCGGGCGGCACACCCTTCCCGGGTGGCGATACGGTCCAGTTCATCGACGGGATCTGGTACTGCCCTGTGCGGGAAAAAGCCGGGGACGTTGATGCAGCACTCTGCCCGTTCTGCCCAGCCCGCCAGACCCCCGGGATCGGGTACCTTCGCCCTCCTGTTGATGGCAGCGGGCACCGGAAACAGGAGTTCATCGACAACTGCTACCGCTATCACAACTTCAACGGTTGACCCGGCTCGCGCCAAGACCTTGGCAGCCCACCGTCCTCTTCTTTTATATTTCCTGCCAGAATCAGGGTAAAAACGCAAAAAGAAGAGAGGATTTATTGTATACCATTGCCATGAATACTAATGGAAACGCCGGGTACATCTCTGTTCCCGGGGCTTTTTCGGGGCAGGACCATGGACACCATGCAGCTGATTGCAGAGAACCCGTCTCTCTATATCAACCGTGAACTGAGCTGGATACGGTTCAACCGGCACGTGCTCGATGAAGCCCGGGATGATACCCACCCCCTGCTCGAGCGTGTGAAGTTTCTCGCTATTTTTGCCAATAATCTCGACGAATATTTCATGATACGCGTCTCCGGTCTCCAGCGGCAGCTGGCAAAAGGCGTCCTGAAATCCCCTCCTGACGGTATGACTGCGGCACTGCAGATCGATGCAATCCGGCAGATGCTCGTCCCGGAGCTTGAGCAGCAGTATGCAACCTGGCACAACGAGATCCTTCCATTGCTTGAGACTGCCGGCATCCGAATCCGCATGTACAAAGATCTTTCAGATTCGCAGAAAGCGGCTATGCATTCTTTCTTTATCAGCGACGTGTTCCCGGTCCTGACACCTCTTGCATTTGACAGTTCGCACCCGTTCCCCTTCATCTCCAACCTCTCCCTGAATCTTGCCATCATCATCCGCGATCCGGCAAAAAAGGAATATTTCGCCCGGGTCAAAGTCCCGACCAACCTCTTCTCGCGCCTTGTCCGCGTTCCCGGTGAGGACAGCGGGGCCCCGCCAGGGGATAATGAAGTCTGCATGGTCTATCTTGAGGAGATCATTGCTGCCCACCTTGACATGCTCTTTCCCGGCCTGGACGTGGTTGCCTCATTCCCCTTCCGGATTACCCGCGACGCAGATCTCGAGATTGAGGTGGACGAAGCCTCTGACCTCCTGACAACCGTTGAAGAGATCATGGAACAGCGGGCCCGGGGCAAGCCTGTCCGTATCGAGATGGAATGTTCCACCCACGAAAACATCTGTCACATGCTGGAGAAGAAACTGGGCGTCTCCGCCGATATGATATACCGCGTCGGTCACCCGGTGGGCATGGCAGACCTCATGCAGCTCATGAGCCTTGACCGTCCCGACCTCAAGGATATCCCGTTCGCCCCTTCGGTTCCCGAAGATATTGGCGAAGGGAAGGATATCTTCGCCGCCATCCGCCGCCATGATATCCTCCTCTACCACCCGTATGACAGTTTCACTCCCGTTGTCAATCTCATCCGCCAGGCAGCCCATGACCCGGATGTCCTTGCTATCAAGATAACCCTTTACCGGGTCGGCTCAAATTCTCCGATTGTCAATGCTCTCATGGAAGCCCGGGAGAACGGGAAGGACGTGGCAGCGCTGATCGAACTCAAGGCCCGCTTTGATGAGGAGAATAATATCGGGTGGGCCCGGGCACTTGAACATGAAGGTGTGCATGTCGTGTATGGCGTCGTAGGCCTCAAAGTGCATGCCAAACTCTGCATGGTCGTCCGCAGGGAGAAGGACGGGATCCGCCGGTACGTGCATCTGGGGACGGGCAATTATAATGCCACGACCAGCAGGATTTACACGGACTTCGGGTTCCTGACAACGAACAAGGCTATCGGGGAGGATGTCGCCAACCTGTTCAATTTTCTCACCGGCTATGCCCGGATCGAGCAGTACCGTAAACTCCTGGTAGCCCCGGTCACCCTGCGGAACGGGATTATTGACAAAATTGACCGCGAGATCGAGTGCCATAACCGGAACGGGGACGGCCATCTCATCTTCAAGATGAATGCCCTGGTGGACCCGCTCTGCGTTGCCGCCCTGTACCGGGCATCGCAGGCCGGCGTGAAGGTGGAGCTGCAGGTCCGGGGGATCTGTTGCCTCCGCCCGGGCATCCCGGGTGTGAGTGAGAATATTACCGTGAGTGCGATCGTCGGCAGGTTTCTCGAACATGCCCGGATCTACTATTTTCATAACGGGGGAAATGAGGAAGTGTATCTTGGCAGTGCCGACCTGATGCCCCGCAACCTTGACCGGCGGGTCGAGGTGCTCTTCCCGGTCGAAAGCCCGGTCCTCCGGAAGGCCATTGTCGCTACGATCCTGCCTCAGCAGCTGGGGGATACGGTCAAGCTCAGGTACATGCAGCCGGACGGGACCTACTGCAGGGCACGGCCAGAGCCGGGAACGGGACCGAGAAATGTGCAGGCATGGCTGGTGAATAACCGGGGATCCTGGTATGACCGGGACCGGTAACCCGGCATCCGGCACGGGGCTGTGCGGGTACGGGATGCAGAAACTCCCCCCGCTCCTTGATGCATTCATGCGGGAGATCGGCGGCGTTGAGGGCGCTCAGGATATCGAATATATCCACCGCATGCGGGTCGCCTCCCGCAGGCTCCGTGCAGCACTCCCGCTCTTCTCGTACTGTTTTCCGGCAAGACACTACGCGAAATGGATGCAGGAGCTTACGAACGTCACCCGGGCGCTTGGTGAGGCCCGGGATGCCGATGTCCAGATAGCTTTCCTCGAGAAAACCCTGAAGAAACTCCAGAAAGAGAGCGGGGCTGATACGAAGGCGGCACCCGATGGAAAAGCCTCGAAAGAGCCGGCCATCAGGTTCCTTCTCCTTGCCCTCCGGAAGAAGCGGGGGCTGCTCCAGAAACGCGTCCTTTCAGCTCTTAAGCAGTTTGAGAAAAGCCGTGCAGCTGAAGACATGCAGCAGGCATTCGTCCCTGTGCAGACAGGAGTTCCCCTGCGGAAAAAACCCCGCCTCTGGGGGGTCCCGCCGGTCGCGGCGCTCCGCATCGCAAAACGCCTTGCCGACCTCCGTTCGTTTGAACCCTGGGTACTGCACCCTGAAGCAGTTGCTGAACACCATGCGACCCGGATCGCGGCCAAGAAACTGCGGTATACTATGGAGGTCTATGGACCGGTCTACCGGAACAGCCTGAAAAAACCGCTTTCCCGGGTAAAAAAGATCCAGGAGATTCTTGGGGATGTCCATGACTGCGATGTCTGGATCGATCATATTACCCTGCTGCTCCTCCGCGAACGACCCCTCCTCCGATCCTCCCGGTCCGGACAGCCGGATACTGCCACTCTGGCGAGCCTGAAAGTGCTTCTCCAGGACCGCGAGACAGAACGGAAGCGGAAATACCGCCAGTTTGTCCACTTCTGGCATGCGCTTGCCCGGCAGAAACTCTGGGAAGAGCTGCTTACAACGCTGGATACCGGCAGAAGAACCCGGTTCCTGCCCCCGTCCCGTTACGAAGAGAGCGACCTGATTGCCGGATCTCACCTGCTGATGCAGGAATACCCTGATGGAGCATCCCACAGCCGTCACGTCACGATGCTTGCCCTTATGCTCTTCGACGGGACAAAAACCCTGCATGATCTCAGTCCACACGACCGGGTCCTGCTCGAATGTGCCGGCCTGCTCCATGATATCGGCTGGAAGCACGGCCAGGCCGGCCACCACAAACACGGGGCATCCATGGTCTTTTCCGATGAGAACCTCCCCCTCGATCTTGCCGAGCGGGGGATCATCGGCCTGACGGTTTTTGCCCACCGGGGCGGTACCCGTGTCACAACTCACCCCTATTTCCAGCTGCTCTCGCCCGGAGACCAGAGAAGAGCCCTGGTGCTATCAGCGCTCCTCCGGGTTGCTGACGGGCTGGATTACCTCCACACCGGTTCTGTCCGGGAGATTCATTGCATCGTCGGGTCAGAAACCGTGGTTTGTGATGTCGTGGCTGCGGGAGAGGTTACCACAGAAAAGGAACGGGCCAGGCTCAAAGCGGACCTGTTCGCCCGTGTTTTCGGGAAAAACCTGGTGATACGGTGAAATCCGGCACCATAGGCCCTCATGGCCGGGTCGTGTCCTTCATCGATATCGGGACGAACTCTGTCCGTCTTCTTGTCGTGCGTCTCAATCCGAATCATTCCTATACGATCCTGAGCCGCCAGAAGCAGCAGGTCCGCCTTGGGGAAGGGGAGTTCGAGGAGGACGAGATCCAGGCTGATGCCGTTGAACGGCTTACGGTCGTCTGCCGCAAATTTACCGATCTTGCCCGGACGTTCTCGACCGATGAATTTGTTGCGGTTGCTACATCAGCCATGCGGGAGGCGACCAACCAGGGAGCAATCCTGCACCTTCTCCGGCAGGAGGCGCTGCTGGATGTGCGGGTGATCTCAGGGCAGGAAGAGGCCCGCCTGATCTATCTCGGGGTAGCGAGCGGTATCAGCATCGAGGAGCGCCAGGCATTCTTCATCGATATCGGCGGAGGAAGCACGGAGATCGCAGTCGGGGGCGAGCGGAGCTACCAGTACCTCGAGAGTTTCCGCCTGGGGGCAATCCGCCTGTCGAACCTGTATTTTCCCGCCGGGATGGCCGGGCCGGTGCCTCCGGACCAGTATAAACGCGTCCAGCATCATATCCGGGACACGATCATACACTCTGTTAAAAAACTCCGCACGATGAAACCCGAACTGGCGATCGGCAGTTCCGGTACCGTTATGAACCTTGCCGAGATCGCCCAGAAAGCCCTTCACCCCAATACCGGTTCCAGTGAGACGTTACTCAGTTACCGGGACCTCCAGACCGTAATCGGCCTGCTCTGCTCGCTCCCACTCGACCAGCGCAGGAAAGTCCCCGGGATGAACCCGGACCGGGCGGACATCATCATTGCCGGTGCAGCCATTCTCGACACCTTTATGAAAGAGCTGGGGTTGGATTCGATCACTCCCACGGGGCGGGGACTGCAGGACGGCCTCCTCGCCGATTATCTTTCAAGAATGGATGCATTTCCCCTGCTCGGTGAACTCTCCCCGCGGCAGCGGAGCGTGCTCCAGCTCGGAAGGTCCTGCGGGATCAATGAAGTCCATGCACGGACCGTCACCAGCCTTGTCCTCGAACTCTTCGATTCGGCCAAAGAACTGCGGCTCCATACCTTCGGGGATACCGAACGCGAGCTCCTCGAGTATGCTACGTTTCTCCACGATATCGGCTCGTTCATCTCCTATACGAATCACCATGCCCATTCGTACTATATCATCAAGAACTCCGAGCTGCTCGGTTTTGACCAGAAAGAGATCGCATTTATGGCCAACATTGCCCGCTTCCACCGCAAAAAAGCCCCCCGCAAGAGAGACCCCGAAGTCATGGAGCTCGAGACCCGCGAACGCGAGGCTTTGCGCGTCCTGACAACCTTCATCCGCCTCAGCGAAAGTCTTGACCGGAGCCACGCTGCCCTGATCCAGCACGTGAAATTCACCCGTGACGACAACGAGCATGTTCATCTCGAAGTCCTTGCCCGGGGAGACTGCCAGCTCGAGATCTGGGGTGTTGAGGCGGAACGGAAAGCCTTTGAAAAGATCTTCAGCCGGAAGCTGGTCATCGAACGGATTCAGACGGAATGAAGTGGAAGAATACTTTGGGAAAGTCAGGAGATCTTTACTCATGGACAGGCTATTATCGATGACGGGGAAGGTGTTTTTCCCGGGAATCAATATAACGATGAATGCCGC